>VFSW01003788.1_pt1 | contig 22652 bp, 20 predicted proteins | sample 5358111 | NCBI WGS metagenome assembly VFSW01 (sample SAMN11554181, study PRJNA540505) | mine drainage metagenome | isolation source: sediment from site ElyBrook_90M | place: USA: Ely Copper Mine, Vershire, VT | collected 2017 | reverse complement strand
TGCGGAGGCGGAAGGATTCGAACCTTCGAGGGGATTGCTCCCCTAACATCTTAGCAGGATGCTGCCTTCAGCCACTCGGCCACGCCTCCACACTCCAAAAAAAATCCGCGAACTGCTTGTATTTATATCATTTATCTGGTAGTTTTACAAATGTTATGAGGCGTTCTCCTATCATTGTTATTATGGGTCACGTAGACCACGGGAAAACCACGCTCTTGGACTATATCCGAAAGACGAATCTCGCCGCACGGGAAGCCGGCGGCATTACGCAGTCGATCGGCGCCTATGAGATCGAGCACAAGGGAGCGAAAATGACGTTCATCGACACGCCGGGCCATCAAGCGTTTTCGAACATGCGGCAGTACGGCGCGCGAGTTGCGGACATTGCGGTCTTGATCGTTGCAGCGGACGACGGCGTTCAGCCGCAGACGAAAGAAGCAATTCAAATCGCATTGGATACCAAGACGCCTTTTGTCGTTGCCGTGAACAAGATCGACAAATCGAACGCCAACATTGAGAAGACAAAAAAAGATTTGGCGCAAGCGGGCGTCCTCCTCGAGGGATACGGCGGGGATGTTTCGTGGCAGGAAATATGGGCGAAGACGGGCGAAGGCGTCCCGGAACTTCTCGACCTCGTTGCTCTGGCGGCGGAAATGGAAAATTTGGAATACGATCCGTCGCACGATGCGTCCGGCATCATTCTTCGGAGCACGAAAGATTCTCGAAAAGGAGTGGTTGCGAGCGGCATTTTGAAGGACGGGACGCTCCAAACCGGTCAAGTTATTGCAACGGGGAGCGCAAGCGGCAAGGTGCGGCAGATCAACGATTTCTTGGGGAAAAACGTTCCATTGGCGGTGCCGAGTTCTCCGGTCGTCATCGTCGGGTTCGAAAAAATGCCCGGCGTCGGCGAGGAGTTTCATGCATCGTTCGACCTTGAGGTCAAACATATCGGAGTGGAAAAGACCGAAGAACAAGAGGTCGTCGAGACCGATAACCGCGAGCATTTGAGTCTCGTTTTGAAATCCGACGAGATGGCGTCACTCGAGGCCTTGAAGACGATCATTCAAAGCACGAATTTCCAAGTGCCGATCAAGATCATCCAAGAGGGGGTCGGCAACATCACTGAAAACGACATAAAGGACGCCGCCGCTTTCAACGCGCTGGTTCTCGGGTTTAAAACGAAAACCGACAAGTCGGCAGAAAATCTCGCGAAGACGCAAAAGGTGAACATCATCGAGTCTCCGGTCGTGTATGAATTAGAGAAAAGCATCAAGGAGTACATTGAAAAATCGACGCAGAAAGAGATCAGGCGGATCGAGGTTTTAAAAACGTTTGGCGTACCGAAAGGAAAAGAACAAATTGTCGGGGGAAAGATCGTCTTAGGGCCGGTCAAGAATCAGGAGTCATTCGAGGTGTGGAGCGACAAACGGAAGTTGGGGGATGGTAAGATTTTAAATTTACAATCTCAAAGGAAAGATGCCGTGGAAGCCTCCACGGATACCGAAGTCGGTCTTCTGGTCCAGTGCGACACCGCGATCAAGGCGGGAAATATACTCATCTTCGCATCCTAATATGCGTCCGTTCAGGAACTTGAAGGCGGGGAGCGTCATCCAAGGAGAATTGAACAAGATTTTCCAGAGCGATTTCGATTTTAACGGGGCGCTTGCGACGATCACGGGCGTTGACGTCGCGGAAGATTTGTCGACTGCGAACGTCAAGATTTCCGTCCTGCCATTTGAAAAAGAGATAGAAGTGTATAAAATAATCGAAGGACGGAGACGCGAGATTCAGGGCAGGCTCCTTCGGAAAATGAACATCAAGCCCATGCCGAAGCTCGAATTTTCCATCGATCAAGCGGACAGAGTGGCCTAGTAGCCAAGTGGTAAGGCAAGGGTCTGCAAAACCCTTATGCGGGAGTTAGATTCTCCCCTAGGCCTCAAGGTCTCGCTCGGGTGGCGGAATGGTATACGCGAGGGACTTAAAATCCCTTGGTCGCAAGGCCGTGTGGGTTCGATTCCCACCCCGAGCACAACCGAATTATGCAAAAGAAAATCATATTTTATCTCTTAGGCATCCTCCTTTTTCTCATTGCCTTACTCGTCGTTTTATCGTATATTGGAACGAAGAGTTTTCCCTCCGGGAACAAGGCGGCGACTTCGACGAGTTTCACGGGGCCTCCGCCGGGATCGGTGCCGTATGTAAAGGGGCCGACATCGCCTCCGCCGGGAATACTACAAGAGAAATAAAGGCGGTCATGGTTTAGTGGTAGAACACGTCCTTGCCAAGGATGAGACGGGAGTTCGATTCTCCCTGGCCGCACAAAATACAGAAACCCGCTGCAAGAGCGGGTTTCTGTATTTTCTATGCCCGGCCAGAGTAATCGACGAGTTCCATTCTCCCGTTTCTATTTTCGGGTAAATTTGATAAAGTTAAATTGAACGCAACCTTCTCATGGAAGATGCCATCCGCCTCATCATCATTCTTCTTTTTATCGGCCGCATTGTAGTAGCAATCGTGTTTTTCGGTATTTTCTTTCTTGCGCCCCTTGGAAACGTCGGGGGACTGTTGGGGGGTAAATCGACGTCGACTGAAACTGTGACGTTGCCTCCCTTGAACCAACCCTCTCAAGGCCAAAATCAGAATCAAGGCCAAGGAACGACTCCTCCCGTGGAAACGCCAAGCCAGCCCACAGAAACCGCACCGACCACGAGTACGGGAAGCCAGAATCAAAATCCGGGCCAACAAAACCCGGCGTCCGGCGGATCGTCGGGAGAAACCGGCATTACTGGCCCGAGTTTATCTCCCAGTGATTACAGGTTGATCAGCCAATCGGGCCAAATTGGACAAGATCAAATACCGTCGACTGCGGTGAAGCTTACCGTAAGCTCGACTGGTTTTTCTCCGGTCGTCATTACGGGCCAAGCGGGTGGCATTATTACGCTCGCGATCATTTCGGGCGATGAAAATACGCACGTCTTTAAATTCGACAATTCGAGCCTCTCTTCGATCAGCGTCGGCGTGGGGCCCTCAAGTGCGCGGCTTCTTACGTTTGTCATTATGAAGCCGGGCATTTACGGATTCCACGACGACGTGCCGGGCCGCGCTCAAGCTGGCGTCGTGGGCAAGCTCATCTTGAACTGATTATTTCCGTTCTTTGATCTTGAAGAACCGGTGCTTCCCAATTTTCAGGATTTCGCCTCCCTTGAGATCCAACGTTTCCTGAAAGTCCTTTTTCGTTTCGTTGTTTATTTTTATCGCTCCTTGTTCCAGCAATCTCCTCGCCTCGCTTTTACTTGAAACGCCCGCCTTCAGAAGCAGGTCGATAATTTGTAATTTGGCATTTGGAATTTGTAACTGTTCAACGTCATCCGGCAATTCCCGCTTGGAGAATGTTTTTATCCACTCCGCTTCCGCCTTATCGGCTGCGGCGGGGGAGTGATAAAGAGAAACGACATCGTGGGCTATTTTAAGTTTCGCGTCTTTCGGGTTCAGCGTCCCTTTTTCCACCCCGCTTCTCATTTTGATTATTTCGATATCGGGCGCGAGCGTCGAGAGAGCGGCGAGCGTGAACATGACGCCGTCGTCCAAGGCCATCACCTTGCCGAACATATTCCCCGGTTCGTCGTCCAGGTTGATGAGGCCGCCTTCGCTTTTATTCATGATCTTTTTGCCGGTCTCCGGATCCACGAGAAGTTTCGTCGTCACGACGAACTTTTCTTTGTTTTTGTAGATTTTGACGAGCGTCCTTCCGGCCAGCATGTTGAAGGTTTGGTCGTTTCCGCCGATTTCCATGTCGACGTCGAGCGCGACCGAATCATACCCTTGCATCAAGGGGTACAAGAATTCGTGGAGGCCGATCGGCTTTTCTTCTTTGATCCGTTTTTGAAACATATCCCGCTCGATCATTTGCTGGACGGTGAAGTGGTGGGCAAGCTCGATGAGTTTTCCGAAGGTCATGTTCTTGTGCCACTTCGAATTGAATACGACCGTTGCCGGATTTTTTCCGGAGAAGCGGATGATTTTTGCCGCTTGGTTCTTGAATGTTTTCAGATTTTCTTTGATTTGCCGTTCGGTCAACGGCTGCCGCGCGGCAAGCTTGTCGGTCGGGTCGCCGATCCTTCCCGTGAAATCGCCGATGAGAAAGATGATCTTGTGTCCCAAGTTCTGGAGCTGCTTTAAGAGGAGCAAATTGGTCGCGTGCCCCAAGTGGAGGTGCGGTCCCGTCGGATCGACGCCGAGGTATATTTTGAGTTTTTTGTTGCCGTTGAGGATTTTCTCCAGTGCTTCCCGGGAGGGGTAGGCGTTTTCTATGAACCGCCAGCTTATTGCATCCTGTTTCATTGTTTCAATTCTAACAGAAAAGGGAATCAAACAAAAAGCCGCCTTCCGGCGCGACATCCATTTATTTTCCCATCCGGCCCACTCCCATTATATTTTGAAAGCGGCTCTCGGAGGCCGCAAAAGCTTGGTTCCGCCAGCCGGCGGATTTTGCGGCCGAGAGCGCAGATGGGCATTCGCCGCTGGAGCGAATGAACCATCGGCGATTGAAAAATATAATGGGAGTGGGCTATTTCTTCGTCTTAATGATCTCGTCGATCAACCCGTAATCTTTCGCTTCCTGGGGCGTGAGATAGAAATCGCGGTCGGTGTCCCGCTCGATCTTGTCAACTTTTTGACCGGTGTGCTTGACAAGGATCTGGTTCAGCTTATCTTTCATCTTCACGATCTGGCGTGCGGTGATCTCTATTTCGATCGCTTGGCCTTCCGCGCCGCCCATCACTTGGTGGAGGAGAATCTCGGAATTGGGAAGCGCGAACCGCTTGCCCTTCTGCCCAGATCCCAAAAGCACCGCGCCCATGGAAGCGGCCATGCCGACGCAAATCGTCGAGACCGGCGCCTTCACGTGCTGCATCGTGTCGTAAATCGCAAGTCCCGCCGTGACGGATCCGCCCGGCGTGTTCAGGTACAATTTAATGTCCTTCTTTTGATCTTCGTGATCCAAAAAAAGAAGCTGGGCGATGACGCTGTTTGCAACGTCGTCCATAATGGGACCGCCCAAAAAGATGATCCGCTCCATCAAGAGGCGGGAATAAATATCGTAGGCGCGTTCACCGTACGACGATTTTTCAATAACCGTTGGTATTAAGTTCATATTCCTTTAATTAATGATTTACCACTCGTATCACGGTCGCGTCGAAGCTCGAAACGTCGCGTATGTTGGCATTGCTGTCGACGGTGATGATTTGTCCGATCTTCAAGTCGTTCAAGCTGATGATGGCGGTCTTCGGATTGCCACTCTTGTCAAGTGTGGAGTAGTCGACCGACATGATCGTGGTGCTTGCAGTCGTATTTGCAGTGAGGGTGATTTGCCTGAAGGGAGAACCGTCGGTGTGCGGCAGGTAGTCATTCGGGTCTCTTGCTACGATCACGACCGAATTTGCATTGATCGATTTGACGGCGCCGGATATTTCGTGGATCTCTTGGGCTGGAGCTGGGTAAGCCAGATCGACCAGCGCCTTATATTGGGATTGGCCGACCGCCTCACCGATCATTTGACCATTTTGTCTGCCGGTGTAAAAACCGACAATGAAACCGATGACCAAGATTAGTATGCCGGCCAAGACGTAGATGATTACCTTAAATTTATTCTGCTGCATATGGTATAATCATTATATCATATTCAAGTTTAAAAATGTTTTCGAGAAACTTTAAAATTTTTGCCGTAACGCTCCTCGTTGTTTTGGGAGTCGGTGCAATGCTATCGACGCCGAGCGGAGTTTTCGGCGCACCCGTTGTCCCTCAAGAGCCGTGCCCACCCACGAACCCCAATTGCAATACTAATCCTCCCAAGCAAACGCGCCCGCAGGGGGCAGTCGTCACCACGGCGACGAATACGTCCCTCTACGCATCGACCGTTACCATCACGATCAAGTTTTACAATCCGAATTCGACGATCCAGCCGTATCAAATCTACCGATCGGAGAATTATTTCTCGAAGTCGAATGCGACACTCGTCGGGAGCGGCAGCATCAATCCTTATCAAAGTAACGCCAATATGATCGTCTCCTTTTCCGATACCGTGACGAATAATAGCCAAAACGAAGCGTACGGAATATATTTGGGCGCCACCAGCAATCAATCGAGCGTAAAAATTGTCAACTTCAGCTTGAGTACCGGGGGCGGCGGCAATGGCGGGCCGGTCATCAACAATCCCAATTATGCACCCTTGAATCAAGTGGGGAATTTTCTCGATGTCGGATCGACGACGCAAGTCAAAGCGGGAACGCTGAGCATCGCGAACAGTCTATTGAGCAATGTCGGCATCAGCTTGCTTCCGAGCGGGGCAGTCGATTTAGTTGATCCCTCGAGTTACCAGCCGAAAGGGGGAATGTACTATGACAGCTACGGGAAAAATTTCTATATTACCGCCACGACCGCCAGCTTCTCCGGATCTCCGGAATGGGGATGCGGGATGTCGTTCGACAGCACGGGAAACATAGAGATCACGAGCGCTGTGGGGCAGTGGGTTCAAGTAGGAACTCAAAGTTATGTTGGTAACAACGCCTTTGGCGGAGATTGTCCGAATTTTGGGGATACCGAGTATGTCCCACAGTACGTGGCAAGTTGCACGTACTATTATAATTCCTCGGGCGGCAATAACGGAGCGGGGTCTTGCAGCAGTTGTCCCGGCGGGCCTTATAAGATCGGTTATCCTGCCGGCTGTTATCCAACACCCCAAAGCAGTGCCACAACCTACTTGGTGAAGAAGTGGGAACCTACGGGAACCGCCTTGTCGGTTCCGGGAGGCAGTGCCTTTACAGTGAATAGTGTTCCGGTTCCGATGCGCGGCACGTGGTGCGGATTCGTGTCTCAAGACGCATATGCTCATGACAGTAACGGTAATCTGGCGAGCACGGGGAGCAAGATATTTGGATCTGAAGCCTGCCAGGGAATATTGCCATCGAACGGTTGCCCCGCAGGGTACGAACATAAACAGTGGACATACGGGCCGGACACCGTCGACACATGCTTTAAACAATAAACCGGAACCATGAAACAAAAACCACTCATCGCACTTTTTATCGCCGTTATCCTCGTAGAAGGAGCGACTCTTTTGGTGAGTGCGCAGCAATCACCGATGCCCATCATGACGAATTCTTCTGGGCAGACGAAATCGGGGGACCTGTCGATGAGCCGATCCTCTTTCAAGACGCCCCAGGATAGCGTTACCTTTAAGGCGAACGGAGGATGTATTATTTTCGGAAATAACGGCAATCAAAGCTGCGCACCGAATAGCGGGAGCAATCGGATGGGCTTCGGAAACAACGGACTGAATATTTCCTTCCCGGCTCCGGTAACCGGACAGGATATCGGGTTTACCGTCGGGACCGATGGCAGCGTGAACACCTTAAACAGCCAAGCGATCTCCGGCTTCGGCATTTGGGAGTTGGATGGGGCATACGTGTCGACCTCCTCCATGACGGCGATACAGCAATCTGAAATACTTTCCTGCGACACGACCGACAATGTCGATTGCTCCGGCGCCGTGAATGCCCCCTATAAGGGTCAGTCAACACCTCCACCGATCGGGAGTTACGGGTACGACTATGAATCGTATACGCCGTACATTTATACCGGCTGGAATGATTCGGGGCCGAGCGGCTATTATGGTGCTCCGGTATACGACTACGCAGAATTGGTCTACCAGCCGATGGGCGGGGGAGTAAACATTCAAGCGAATACGGTTATGGTGAACAACAACGACTTCCCGATCAAGGGTGAATGGTGCGGGCTCTTTACCGATCACTTGGTCTACGATTGTGGCGGCTACAACCCCAATGGCACCTATCAAAGCTGCCCCGCCGGCTACCAACGCGTTAACTTCGGCAAATACGCGATCGACGGAGGCAATAACGATATACACGTCTGCGTGAAAACATAATAGAGAAGCCATGAGAAAACAAACAAGCTATTTAATTATCATCGCGATTTTCCTTGCAACCCAAGTGATCTACTTCGGTTTTGTGAGAGCTGCTTTTCTCGAACCGACCGTCCCGCCTTATGTGACGGGCGGCGGGGGCGTGATTCCCGTCGACGAAGGTCCTTCCGCCCAAATAAAGACAGGAAACTTCTCTGTCGGATCCGTTGGTGTAACAGGCGGCAGCTCCTTTTTGGGAGTTTCTCTTCCCGGAGCTCTCTCTTTTGGGAGCAATACTTTTGTTGATTTTCCGCAGCAATCGATGTTCTCGGTCTCGAACGGGCAAACAATCTTCTCGTCCTACGAAGACAGTCAAACCGGCAATTTGGTCTTGAGCGGCGGGCTTTTCAAAATGAGCGGCAATGTCGTAGCCGGATCACTCACCCTTCCGCCGCAGGGAGATGTTTGCGGTATAGCGGCGACAGGAAACGCTACAGTGGTTCAGTGCGACAATAATGGCAGTTTCAACGATTCTGCTGTTGGCATCAGCAATCAATTCGTGAGCGGCAATGGCTGCGCCGCTGGTTATACCATGGCAAAAATATTGGAAGGCTTCAGGGGTTCTCATAGTAATTATGATGCGCCGAACGGCTACGTTTACACATGCGTAAAACAATAATCAAGTCAAAAATTTTATTCTTCATACCCTTTATCGCCGTTCTGGCGGCGGTCTTGTGGTTACATACCCACGTAGAGGCCCAAACAACACAACCGTCGATTTCCAATTTCACGGCGACCCCGATTTCAGCCTGCGCCATCGAACTCAGCTGGCAAAGCAACCCCAATCAGCCGAGTGTTTCATTTTGGTTTTCGCGATCGGGGAGCATTAATACATCGCAAGGATTCAATTTGGGAAACGATCCGCAGAACACTTCGCCGAAAGTTTGCGTCGACGACGCCTTGGGAACGAGCGTGAACGGTACGACGGCGACAGGTCTCAGTAATATTCAGCAGTGCAGCCCGGGTTCGTCGAATCTTTCGAACTATGTCGGCCTCGATCCGAATATGCAGATCAATTATTCAATATGGCCGATCGATTCATCGCAGCAAGTCAGTTATCAAACGGGTGCCACTGTCTCGACGTCGGCAAAGACGCCCTCTCTGCCGTCGATCAATCAAAACGGGCCGCAGGGAGCCACATTTATAACGACCGGCGGGAGTTCGGTCAATGTCAGCATACCGATCGATCCGGAGTTCGGCGGAAGAGATCTCAAAACCTTCGGCGTTATGGTCAGTAAGAGCGGTCGTAATTCGTGGGGGCTCACGAGATACAGCGCCTCGAGCATATTCAGCGGCGGCTCGTTGGTCGTTCCTGACAGTAATGTTTCTTTCAATAGCGACAGCGTCTACACCATCAACTATTATCAGACGGATTTGTACTGCCATCCATTTTCCGACGACACGGTCTCGGGGAACAGCGTGTCGGTGAAGGATCCGAATCAGGTGACCGTTGCGTCTGGCAAGGCGACCGTCATCGTGCCGCGCACCCCCACGGGGCTCTCCGCGACGACGACTGGTACGGGCCTCCATCCCAATCAAGGCCAGGTTGCCGTAAAGCTCACCTGGAACGACGCAAGCCCCTCGAGCTATGTGGATCACTTCAATCTATACCGCGCAACTGGCTCAGGTGGATCTCAGCCCTTGGCAACGGTTTCCGGCAGTGCAAGAAGTTTTACGGACAATCAGGCGAGCTACGGGACCAGTTATACCTATTCCATATCAGCGTGCAGCGTGAACGGTTGCTCATTCGCTGGGCAAACCTCAATCACCACTGCATACGTGATCGGTGATTTCCGGGCCGTCGTGCAAAACGTGAACTCAAACAACACCGTTACAGTGCCGGTCTTGTGGAGTTCGGCCGGCCAATTCCAGGCGTTCAATCCGCAGAAGAGCACCGACAACGGCCAAACGTGGCAGTCGCTCACCGTCCAGTGCCCGGGTGCGCAATCCCTCAACTGCTACATCGACTCGCCGACCATCGGCCAGACGATTCAGTATCGCATAACGAACTACCAATTAAATCCGGGTGATACGACGCCGGTCATCATCGTGCCGAGGTCTTCGATAACGCTCGACTTGAGTAAAATGTCGCCCATGAAGGGCTGGGCGTGGGCCGGCAGTTCAACGATCCCCTCATCGGCCGCGAATGCCGTGGGCTGGATCAAGTTCAGTTCCGATACGGTTTCGCCCAACTTTAGCGGCACAAGTTCGATTCCTTACGGCGTCTACTTGAATCCAGACAACGGTGAACTCTTTGGATACGCCTGGAGCGGGAACCCGTGTCTTTCCGGCGATTCGCGCCCGAGTTGCGGCTACGGTTGGCTCTCCTTCAATGAAGGGGATATGAATCCGACGTATCCGGGCTTCAGTCTTCCGACGGTGAATACGAGTACCGGCGCCCTTTCCGGCTACGCGAAGTTTTTGACTTCCGATCCTTCGCTCGGGTCGGCGGATGGCTATGTCAATCTTTCCGGCGTTTCGCTCGCTATCGCTTCCGGTACGTTCTCGGGAGCAACGACTCCCGCGAACGTCGTGGGACAAATTTCCTTCTGCGACCCGAGCCACGTGAGCGATCCGCAAAACGGGCTCTACTGTGTACAGACATCGTCCACCACTCCTTTGGCGTCGAATACGTGGCCAACGAACGTCACGACAACGAATGTCACGTCGAACAGTTTTACGGTCAAATGGTACAACCCACAGAATTACCCGGGCAATACACAGGTTTGGTATACAAGTGATCCTACTTTAAATAAATGGAATTCTCCCATTTCTGGGCCAGGTGCTACCGGAACGCAATCTGAAGCTGTGAGTGGTCTTTCTGCCAATACTACTTATTACGTAAAAGTGCGAGGATTACTGCACTAAACCAACCCCTTCCTTTTTTCCGGGATTTGTGGTATAATACTTGATAGTCAAGGATTAAGTAGCTCTTAATTCTTGTGAAAAAATTTTAATTAACTGATTGTTAAACTGAAAAGCTCAGAAAGGAGCAAGTGTCATGAAGCGCATATTTCTTTTGGTATTTATGCTCCTTGCGAGCATGATACCGATGGACGTAGTGGCGCAGCAAAGTGCCACTACTGATTTTGGGGTTAAGCGGATGTTGGATGGAGTGAAACTGAATGTCGGCATAGGCTCTCTTTTTATAGATGCCAATAACAACATCTTCGCCGGGACAAGCAATTATCTCTATCGTTCTTCGGATGGTGGCACCACATGGGTTCACCTAATGAGTGGGTTAGAGAACAAGTTGCCGTTCAACGATGTCTATGCAATTTCAGCCACTGCTAACGGAACCATGTTTCTTGGGAGCGGCGCCGATCTCTTTATGTCAACCGATTTGGGTAATTCGTGGCAGGATGTCGTTCTGCCAAATTCCAACGCCCCCTGTGTGGATGCTTTGGTGGCAAGGGATAGTATGGTATTTGTAAGCACCTTTTTCGGAAGCTCCATTTATCGTTCCTCCAATAATGGCTTGGATTGGACCAGGGTTTTCAATACCACGGGAGGATTCAAGGCTATGGTAATTACGCCGAAAGGCACCATTCTTGCTGGTACTGGTAATGCTGATCCCCAAGGGTATACCGAAGGAATTTACCGCTCAACTGACAACGGGAATACGTGGTCTCAATCCGACAGCGGTCTCATCGGCGAGATCGGTACTATCGGAGACGGGAGCACGAACCCCGACGGAAGCATGAAGGCCAATGGGTACAACATTTGGGGTCTCACGTGCGATTCTTCGACGGGTGTCGTGTATGCGGCAACCGACGGAGAGGGAATCTTCCGTTCGACGGATGATGGTGTAAGCTGGGTACAGGTTACCGGAAAGGTTCCTATGTCCATGTATGCCTCAGCCGTTCTTGCAGTGGATGGTAAAGCGTGGGCCGCCTTCCATAACGATATCGGAACCGGTATCGCTGGAGATGGAGGGCTCTACTATTCTTCCGACTCCGGTGCAACTTGGCAGAATGTTGACTTCATGGGCAGGAATGTAAGTTGTTTCTACCCCTATAAGAAAGACAGCATTCTTGTCGGTACCGACAATGGCGTATATGTTGTATCGTATACAACCGTCACCGCCGTCAATGAGTTGCCCCACAACCCGACCACCTTTACCCTCAGTCAGAATTATCCGAATCCCTTCAACCCGACAACGACAATCCGTTACTCGATTTCGAAGAGAGGTTTTATAACCCTCTCGGTCTATAACATTCTTGGCCAACTCGTGAAGACGCTGGTCAATGAAGAAAAGAGCCCGGGAACTTATGAAACCTCGTTCGATGGAACATCACTTCCATCGGGCACCTACTTCTATCGTTTGACTGCAGGCAACTACAGTCGGACGGAGAAGATGGTTCTTCTCAAGTGATCTTGTTCAAAGAGGTTCGACCCAAAAGGTTGAACCTCTTTTCCGTTTTTGACAATACGGCGTGTTTGTTTTATAACTCGTATAGAAGTTTTGAGAATTTTTGAAAGGAGTGATTCAAATGAATCGATTGTTTTTTCTGTTCTTGATTGTTCTTGCGGGATGTAAACCGCCGGATGCCCCCTCTCCTTCGCCCAACCCGACTCCGAACCCTCCGGATCTGCCTCCGTTTGCATCGCAATATGAAAGCTGTCCCTTCGGTGTTACGGCCGGTCTCGCCACCAGGTATTACCAATACGGTGATTCGGCTGCCGCTGCCCTTGCCGCAAGCAAGATGGCAGAAGCCGGGATACGGTGGGATCGCGATGATTTCGAATGGTCGGTACTTGAGCCGAAAAAGGGCCAATTGAATTGGGCGCCGTTCGACGGCATGGTGAGCCACGATCTCGAACGGGGAGTCAACGTTTTGGGGCTCCTCTGTTACGGGGCGATGTGGTGGCACACGCCGGTGAACACGAAGGACATGTCGTCTTTGACGGATTCGATGCTTGCCGAATGGTCCGGGTACGTGAAAGCGGTCGTCGGGAGATACAAGAATCAAATTCACTATTGGGAAATCTGGAGCGAAGAGGATTTCTCGATGTTCTGGTATCCGACTCCCAACGCCAACGATTACGTACGACTCCTCAAGGCAAGTTACGAAGCCATCATGAGCGTTGCGCCGGAAAGCCACATTCTTATGGGGGGCGTTGTCGGCACCGACACGTCTTTTGTGGAGCAGGTGTATGCCGCGGGCGGAGGAAATTATTTCGACATTCTTCCGTTGGATCTATATCCCGGCGTGGCGCCCGATGTCACGGTACCGAACGATACGACGTACCCGAGCATGCTGGTCGGGGAGATCGCCAGTTTCCATAATTTGTTTCCGGATAAACCCCTCTGGGTCACGGAAATAGGGTGGACGACCGGAGTCTCGTATGTATCCGAGAGCCAGCAGGCCGAATACTTGGTTCGAGCGTATGTCCAGTTGCTCGCTCTGCCGGAAGTTCAAAAGATCTTTTGGTATGATTTTCGTGACGATGCGACCGGCAACCCCTACGAAGATCATTTCGGTCTCGTGAATCGCGATGCGGCATTGTCTCCGAAGGAGGATTATAACGCCTACCAAGTCCTCACTAAGGTTTTGGGAGGGGCTACCTTTGAGAGCAATAACTTTGGGGGTGGAACCTTCGAATATCGTTTCACTGGAGAAAAGACGATAGACGTCATTTGGACTCCTTCGAGCTCAACGCGGACGGTGACGGTGAGTGGCATTGCGGGATCAACTGCAACACTAACCACGCTTACCGGTAGTAGCCAAACCGTAAGCATTCAAAATGGACAGTGTGCCGTGACGGCAAGTCAGGCGCCGGTCTATCTCATCCACTAGAGTAAATAAGCAAACCCCATGGTCGTATCCAATCGCCCATGGGGTTTCATGTTTCTTCATGCGCTGATTTGCTATAATAAAGGAAATGACGGGGAAGAAAATTTCTTCAATCGTTTTCGTTGGGATGTTCGTCGTCCTTGCCGGTTTTGTTGCTGTGAAAGTTCTTGGTGCCGTTGCGCCGGGTCAGTGCCTTTCAACATATTGCGACTCTGAAACGATAACCGCCCAAACATCCGCAACGCCCCCGCCTAAACCGCCGGTGCCGTATACCGTTAGTTGCCAATCTTACAACAGCGCCATCTTTACGACGTGGACCGGATCGAATTCCGCAGTGCAAGAGGTCGACCTCTTGAGGGTCTCCGGCAACTATATCCCCATAACTCCTTCCGGTTATATTACGGGTTCCGTAACGACAAGTTCGGTGTGGTACGCCCCGCAATCGCAAGGTGGGAGCTATACGTACAGCGATTATCCCGCGACGCCGGGAAGTTATACCTACGTTCTCCGGGTAGTCCAGGGCCCCCGCGACTTCAGCTACAGCAATCAGACGACGTGCTCGATTGGCGGGTCGCAGGGGCCGACAACGAGCGATGCACCGTCCTTGGTGCAGGCATTCGCAAACAGTCCCTCGACGATCTACTTGAACTGGAAAGATAACTCGACGTCGAGCGCCGGATCGTACCAGTTCGTGGTGCAGCGGATGAAGGTGACGCCGAACAACCCGACGTCGACCTCGGCAAGTGCAACTGAAGATACGCCGACGGATGTCTTTACCACGGTGAACTGGAAAGATAACACGACGTCGACCACCTACTACGGCTCGATTGAGAGGAGCACTTCTACATACTTTGCGACGACGAATCAATTTCACTATGAAAACAATTCCCAGGTCCCCATACTCACCAAGATGACTGATACGCCGTGGATTCCCGATTCCATGAATCCCACGAAGAGTTTCAGCAGGACCGACGGGGTGGTCAACGGGTCGTTGAATGACGCGACAACCTATTACTATCGCGTCCGCGAATGTTCGACGGTAGCGCTTAGCGGTTTCTACGCTTCAAGTACCGGGAATGCCGTTTTGAACAACGGCCCCGACGGTGAGCCGAACATCGTTTGCACGTGGCCGTCTGCCGCCTTCTCCGTAACGACGCCGCCTTACGCACCGACGAATCTTACGACATCGGTGAACGGTGCGTCGGAGATCGATTTGAGCTGGGTCAACAACTCCACGAGGGCTTCTTCAATTCAAATCTTCCGGAATGGATCGTATCTTACAACCGTTTCGTCTTCGACGACGTTGTACCAAAACACCGGCTTGTCGTCCGATACGAGGTATGCCTACACCGTGCGAGCCGCCTACACCGGATACGATGCGGTAATGGGGAAAAACGTGACGGTGTATTCGAATCAAAGCACCTCGTCATCCGCGACAACCGACTTTGTCGTGAGTGTGGGAATAAACCCCACCGGAGGGGGATCGGTAACGAGCAACCCAACGGGCATCAATTGCGGCGGCGGCAACAGCAGCTGCTCGGCAAGTTTCTCGGACGGCACGCAGGTCGCCTTGAATGCAAGCCCCGCAAGCGGCTTTACCTTTGGGGGATGGAGCGGCGGCGGCTGTTCCGGAACGGGGACGTGTACCGTTTCCGGCAATGCAAGTGTGACAGCAGTGTTTAACTCGACTGCGCCGCAGGAGACGCTTTCGGTATACGTCAACCCGCAAGGCGTTGGTAATGTAACCGTCAGCCCGGGGAATGGATTTGTCACGGGGAGCGGATCGTACACCATGAGTGCGGGTACGCAGGTTTCTTTGACCGCTCGATCGGTTGTTCCGTCATTTGTCTTTACGAAATGGACGGGCGGCGCTTGCAACAATTCGACGAACAGCGTCTGCAGCTTCACAATTAACACTTCTACCCAAGTGACCGCGAATTTCGCCCACTCGTTGAGCAGCTCACCTAATAACCTCATGGCTTCAATCGCGAACGCAGCATCATCGGTCGTCAGCGTCGCAAAAAACATTGCAGGAAATTTTGCAGAAGGTATCAGTAATACCGTAAGAAATATAGCTTCCGGCTTCGGAAAAGTGATCGCGCTCTTTACGGCTCCTTCTACCGCGGAAGGGCAAACCACGCCGTATGATTCGTACTTTGTGTCCGTTACGACGACGACGAACCCCGCAGTCATAGACGGCGGCCTCTCACCCGACACGGTCTATGTGTACCGCGTGAAGGTGCACTATACGGACGGGAGGGCAAATCCGGACAGCGCGTGGTCAACGTGGGCGGCAGCCAAGACATTGGTCTCGGGTGCGACCTCCACGGGCAAGCCGGCGCCTATCTGCACCGCAAACAGCGTTTGTAACCAAAGCGTCACGAGTTCACAATCATCAGACTTGAGCGGCTACGGCTTGAAGCCGCAGCAAAGCGGAACGCAGGTTGAAAAATCAGAAGGGCAGTGTCTGACGAATGCCGACTGCGTGAACGTCGGCCGGGTGAACAATATTTTCCAAGAAAAATAAACGAGGGAACCTATGCTTTTGCAGTAACGAGGGCGATGATTTTCTTCGCCCCGTTTGTTTTGAGGAGCCATGCAAGTTCTCGCATCGTGGCGCCCGAAGTAAAAACGTCATCGATTAGAAACACGTTTTTCCCCGCTATCTTCGGGGCATCGCGCAAGGCAAAACATCCGCGGACGTTCTCCGCCCTCGCTTCGCGCGAGGGCTGTTTGATCTGTGAAGCCGTCTTCCGAATCCTTACAAGGGCGCCGGCTTCAATGCTGAAGTTCGGGAGCCCTTTCCCGCAGTTGAGCGCTTTTGAAAATCTTTCCACTTCCTTCGCGATGAGGAGCGATTGATTGAATCCTCTTCTTTTTTCCCTCGATGGATGGAGGGGGACTGGGATCATGATAAAGTCATCGTAGCCAGCATCCCTGATGCTTGTGATGTTCTGGAGGTACGAAACGATGAAAAAGGCAAGGGGAGTTGCCGCCCGCTTCACGCGGCCGTACTTTAAAAGGTGGACGATCTTTTGAACCGCTGGGTCTTCGAAAAAAAAGGGGGCAGCGAGCACGAACTGGGCTTTTTTATGGCAAGGAACGTACGGTGCGGGAAGTCTCCTGCTGCAAATCGGGCAAAAGAAACCGCTTGCCGTCTTAAAGTGGGAACGGCACGACGTACAAAGCGACAACTCCCGTTCCGCATCCCCGATAATCTTTTCGCACGAAAGGCAAATCGGCGGGAAGACGACATCGAAAATCGCGTTGATGAGTTCGCGAAACCCCCTCATGTGGTGCTATTATTATAAGACAATGAAACTCACGGGGATAACCAATGGCGTTTCCGGTTTTTTTACCGACATCCTCAATTTTTTTAAGGGGCGTGCAATCCTCGGCGTCGACATCGGCACGGCATCCATTAAAATCGCCGAAATAAGCGAAAAGAGCGGAACGCTGAACCTTACGAATTACGGCATTTTGGAAACGAAAGATTATTTGAACCACCCCAATAAGGCGATTCAAACGAGCTCGCTTCCGATCGAGGGTCTTGAGACCGCCGGCATCTTGAAAACGCTCCTCGGCGAAATGAAGCCGAAGACGAACCTTGCGATCGCTTCGATCCCTTCATTTGCATCGTTCGGGACGGTCATCGATATGCCGCTTATGTCCCGGGAAGAAACGGCGAAAGCGGTCACTTTTCAAGCGCCGCAGTACATCCCGATGCCGGTCGCCGAAACGCTCATTGATTGGTTCAAAATCGATGAATTCGCCGGGGATTCGCGGCAGAAATTCCAGCACATTTTCGTCATCGGCATCTCGAAGAAGCTGATCCAAAAATACAAAGACATTTTTCGGGAAGCCGGACTTCGGCTCGTATCCCTCGAATTCGATGCTTTGGCGGCAACCAGAGCTCTCATTGACGATGGAAGCGACGAAACGGTTATCGTCGACATTGGCGCCGAAGAAACGGAAATATACATCGCTTCAAGGGGTCGCTTGGAATACGTCGGCGGCACGGATTACAGCGGTATTCACTTGACGCAGTCGGTTGCGCGAAGCCTCGGCATTACGACCCTTCGGGCGGAAGAGCTGAAGCGGCGGAGAGGATTGTCTTCGGAAGGTCCGGAATCGGAGTTATCAACATTAACGATTCCATTTCTGGATGTTATAATACAAGAAGTAAACCACGTGAAGGAGGTGTATCGTCGGCGCTACGGCAGGGAAGTTAAAAAGGTCATGCTGATAGGCGGCGGCGCCAATCTCATCGGGATCGAGAAGTACTTCGTGCGGCAAACCGGCCTCATTGAAGTGCAGCCCAACATCTTCCGGAAAGTTTCCTACCAATTGAACCTCGAGCCGATCCTCCGGCAGCTCACGAACGAATTTCCGACGGCAGTGGGATTAGCCGAAAGATATTTTGCATAATTCATGGATCCGCAACAAAATCAACAGCAACCAACCACCAGCCTCAATGAGGCCTTTGCCAATTCGCCCGTTTCCATCGGAACGCCGTGGCGGCTTTTCGTTTTTTCTCTTCTGCTCTTCGCCTTCTCGCTTCTTGTTTATTTCGGATTGAAGGTCGGCTACGAAAATTATCTTAACTCCCGTTCCCAAGCGCTCGATCAGAATCTTGCCCAGCTTTCGAATTCGATCAGCCAGCAGGATCAGCAGCAATTCATCGGCATCTATTCGCAGATCGTGAACCTCAAGAATGTTTTGTCGAGCCATCTTTTTACCGCCAATGTTTTTCCTTTCCTCGAACAAAACACACTACCTCAAGTTTTTTACACGGAAGCGAAGTTTACGGGATACACCGGAACGCTTGAGTTGAGCGGCCAAGCTGCATCGCTCCAAACGCTCGCGGAGCAGCTCTCGCAATTTGAAAAAGCACCCGAACTTTCGAACGCGGCTTTGTCCAGCATGAATTTTAATCCGAGCGGCAGCACGACTTTCGTCATTACCATCACTTTCAACCAGAGCTATTTATTGAAACCGGCATCATGAAACCATCAACCAAAAGAGCTCTCAGCATTCTCTTCTCGGTCTTCTTCTTGATCGCGACGATCGTCGTCTATTCAAGCTTGATAGAGCCGGAAATGGGGAATTCGAGCGAGTTGCAATCCGAGGTTGCTTCGAAAACCAACGCATACCAGAATCAAAAAGCCGCCGTATCTCAAGTTTCGAAGCTTATCAGCCAGTTTCAAAATGCGGCGCAGCTTCAGCAAACGCTTTCCCTTGCCATGCCCATCGGGCCGAGCGTTACCGATGCCCTGAACCAGTGGTACACTATTTCCCAAAATTCCCAAGCAAGCGTCCAGTCGCTCAACATCAAGCTTGGTAAAACTCTTACGAGCTCCAATCAACCGCTTGCAAAGGGAATGGGAACGATAACTGTCGATCTCGGCATCGTGGGAACGTACGACGCCGTAAAACAGTTTTTGACGTCGGTGGAATCGAATGCACGGCTCATCAACGTCACGTCGTTCGACTTCAAGCCTTTGGTGAGTGGAGGTCAAGGAAGCACGACGCAATCACCGAGCTCGAACCAGCTCTATTCTTTGCAAATGACGGTCAACACATTTTATCAAGAGAATTAAATCTATGGCGATCATGGTAGAACAAGACAAGAAGCCGGTAAATTGGATAAACATCATTGCGATCGTGGTCTTCATCGTCCTTGTGTTTGCGGTTGCATACTTCATATTTTTCAACAAACCGCAGCTCATCGACGTGGTGCTGCCGGGGAACTTGAAGAGCATCAATACACTGTCTCAGGTCCAAATAGACCCGACACCGGTCGTTCAGTCACTCCAGAAATATTTCACGACGAATTACGGCTCGTCGCTTACGATGCCGACGCCGGGGAGAACGAATCCGTTCACGCCGTTCTAAAACGGATATACATGGAAATAGATAGAAATAGATAGAAATATAATAGTCACAACTTATTTCCATTTATCTCTATGGTATTTCTACCATATTTCTTTTAATACATGACCGATCAGGAACTCATCAAAAAGCTTGTAGAGAAAAAAATCATCGCCGATGACGTCGGCAGAAGAGTGCTTCGTGATGCGGGGCTTCGGGGACAGCCGGCGGAAGATTTGATTTACCAAGGGCGGCTGGCGGACGAAGTTGCCATTGCGAAAGTGAAAAGCGAAATGCTCGGCATTCCGTACAAGAAGGTGAATGTCGATGCGGTGACGGACGCGCTTGTAGCGCTCATACCAAAAGAAACCTCAAAGACATACCAAGTGATCCCGGTCGAGAAAAACGGCGACATGCTTGTCGTCGGAATGCTCCGCCCGGACAATTTACAGGCTCAAGAAGCGTTGAAATTCATCGCAAAACAGGAACGGGTAAGCCTCGGGGTATACCTCGTGACGCCGTCGGATATCGCAGCCGTTTGGAGGAAGTATTCTCCGTACAAAAACGAAGTCGACTCGGCAGTCGAGGAAATGGGGAACGTAAAGCAAGTCGACTCGCTCTTGGTTTCCTTGGAAGAAGATCGGGGAGCCGCCGAAGAAGCCCCAATCATCAAGATCGTTGCTGCAACCTTGCGGGAGGCGGTAGAGCGGAAAGCTTCCGATATTCACATCGAACCCGAACGGCTGCGCTTAAGGATCAGGTTCAGGATCGACGGCGATCTCGGCGAAGTATCGTCGATGCCCTTGGCGCTCGCGCAGCCGGTCATTTCGAGGGTCAAGGTCCTTTCCCGCTTGAAGCTCGACGAAACGAGAATTCCGCAAGACGGCAGATTCCGGGCCGTGATATCGGGCCGGGACATCGATTTCCGGGTTGCAACGTTCCCGACTCCTTCCGGAGAAAAGGTGGTGCTCCGCGTGCTGGATCCGACGACGGGGCTGAAGAGCCTTCAAGAGCTCGGCTTCAGCGATTACAATTTCGAAATTTTGCAACACGCGATCGGGTCCCCGTACGGCATGATCCTCATTACCGGTCCCACTGGATCCGGAAAATCGACGACGCTTTATGCGATCATGCAAAAGATGAACTCGGAAGAAGTGAACATCGTGACCTTGGAAGACCCGGTTGAATACTTCATGGACGGCGTGAATCAATCCCAAGTAAAACCAGAAATCGGCTACGACTTTTCGTCCGGCCTTCGGCAGATCCTCCGGCAAGACCCGGACATCATCATGGTCGGCGAGATCCGCGATGCTGAAACGGCGAATTTGGCCGTGAATGCGGCTTTAACCGGCCACCTCATGCTTTCGACGCTCCACACGAACAATTCCATCGGCGTCGTTCCGCGGCTCATCGACCTTGGCGTTCCGGGATTTCTCCTTGCATCATCCTTGAACCTCATGCTGGCGCAGCGTTTGGTGGGCCGCCTTTGCCCGAAGTGTAAGAAAGAACGGCAAGTGTCGGGAGAAGCCGAGAATATCATCGAAGCAGAGCTCGCCAATTTGCCGGAATCAGTGCGATCGAATGTGAAATATAAAAAGCCGTATACCTCGTGGCATGCGGAGCCGGATCCGAATTGCGATATATGCAACGGAAAGGGAATATCCGGCCGCGTTGCGCTCTTTGAAATATTCAAAATGACGCGAAATCTTTCGGATATCATCAGCCGCGGGTTTACGGAAAATGCCCTCATTGCGGAAGCGAAGACGCAAGGCATGGTCTTCATGCGGCAGGATGGAATTTTGAAGGCTCTGACCGGTGAAGTTTCGCTCGAGGAAGTGCTGCGGGAAACGGAAGAGTAGGGGAAGGGAGAGACAATGGTGTATAATGAGGAAGCATGATTCAAGATTACAAACAAAGACTGAATAGTTTATTGGTGATGACGGCGAAGCAAAATGCTTCCGATCTTCATTTGGCGGTCGGACGAAGGCCGACCATACGGGTCGACAGCGTCTTGATCCCCATTGCCGAAGAACCGATCTTGACCAAAGAAGATGCAGAAGGGTTGGTCCTTGCGCTTCTCACGGAGGATCAAAAGGTATCGTTTTTAGACCGGAAACAGCTCGATTTTTCCTATAACTACGAAGATAAGGCAAGATTCCGCGTGAACGCGTACTTCCAGCGCGGGTTCGTTGCCGCAGCACTCCGCTTGATACCGGCTAATATTAAAACGGTAGAAGAATTGAACCTGCCGCCGATCCTCCACGATTTCACGAAACTGAACCAAGGATTTATCTTGGTCGTTGGACCGGCCGGCCACGGAAAATCGACGACCTTGGCGGCGCTCCTCGACGAAGTGAATCACAAGCGGAACGATCACATCATCACCATCGAAGATCCCATTGAATACATTTTTTCGCAGGACCGCTGCATCATTTCCCAGCGGGAAGTCGGTGCGGATACCATTTCGTTCAACTCGGCCTTGCGGGCGGTTTTGCGGCAAGACCCGGACGTCATCATGATCGGCGAAATGCGCGATGCCGAGACGATTGCAACGGCAATGACCGCCGCCGAAACGGGCCACTTGGTCTTTTCGACGCTCCACACGAATTCAGCTTCGCAAACCGTCGACCGGATCATCGACAGTTTTCCCCCGAACCAGCAAGGGCAGATCGTTTCGCAGCTTGCATCGACCTTGGTTGCCATCGTCTCGGAACGGTTGATCCCAAGGGTCGGCGGCGGGCGCATCCCTTCGATGGAGATCATGATTGTGAACCCGGCCATCAGGAACTTGATCCGCGAACGGAAGATCTACCAAATCGATCTCGTCATCGAAACGAGCGTTCAAGAAGGGATGATATCGTTGAACCGCTCGCTCGTGACCCTCGTGAAGAAAAAGGAAGTATCGCTTGAACAGGCCGAATCGTATTCCTTGAATCCGGCGGAGCTCAGGATTCTCCTCGAGAGAACCTAGAGATAGGCCTTTCTGTTGCGATGTAATATAATAA
>VFSW01003787.1_pt1 | contig 22655 bp, 24 predicted proteins | sample 5358111 | NCBI WGS metagenome assembly VFSW01 (sample SAMN11554181, study PRJNA540505) | mine drainage metagenome | isolation source: sediment from site ElyBrook_90M | place: USA: Ely Copper Mine, Vershire, VT | collected 2017 | reverse complement strand
TATAAGAGTAGTACTACCGGATAAACCTATGTACGAGTTTTCACACAGTCTCGCTTCCTTCGTTCTCGCTGCCGGCTACCCGGATGTTGCTCCGAACGCGAAGGATGTGGACGCAGGGAGTCGCCCGTTGAGACCCGTGGCAGGCTTAAAGATCAGACCGAGTAAATGAGGAGTCGCCACGCTTATCGTCTCTGTTCCTGATGCGGTCGGGGGATTTGGAATGGGCTGGGTATACGAATGCAGGAAGATTCAGACAAACTGTCCGTACCGAAGTGAATCAGTTGGATCCAGAGCGGATGCGAAACAACTCGGTCTCATCCATCTGAAGAATCAACACAGAATCTCGCCAGACTCTAATTGGGAACGACTCGTAGAGAGTGCAATCAGATAGGCCGCCGGCTGTGATCCGGGGCGCGGGTGCTCTAATGAAGTTCCTTCTGTAGCATTCCATAGATGGCGCTTCCAATCGACCGGATTCAGAAATGGAAACTGAGGAGTCGTGGCTAAGTTGCAATCTATCACCATCTTCGACGGTCACCAGTCAATTGGTGGGACCAAGATTCTCCTCCAATCGAAGGGGGCGCGACTCATTCTTGACTTCGGAACGAACTACAAGCGAACGGGGGAACTCTACGAACAGTATCTCCAGCCCAGGCCCTCGCGTGGTCTGACCGATTGGCTCGCGGTAGGATTGCTTCCCCGAATCAGGGGCATGTATCGACGGGATCTCTTTCCATCCGACGATTTCCCCGACCTTGACAGGCAGTGGCCAGGAGAGAAACCCACGGCGGTCCTATTGACCCACGGCCACCTTGACCACGCCGGGGGTCTCGCCTTCTTGGACCCAAGTATCCCAATCGTGAGCACGCCGATGACCCTCGCCCTGCTCCGAGCCTGGCAGGAGGGGGGGAGCAGCCTGATGCAGAATGAGGTCACCTACACAGCTGAGCGAAAGAACGACTCGAGCGGTCGACTGATTGTCTCGGACCGTGCCTCCCCGAAGGTCGGGCGGACTTTCTCCTTGCTCGAGGAAGCTCCCGGGCCCTTCCTCGACATCTTGCGGACCTCTCCTTACGGCGACAAGACAGCCTACAACTCAACACCCCCCACTAGGGCACCGAGTCGCTGGGACGATCTTGAGCTTCAGTGGAGCGGGGTAGATCACTCCGTGTATGGTGCGGCGGGATTCCTATTGGAAGCAGACGGTGTTCTCGTTGGCTACACAGGCGATCTGCGATTTGCGGGCGAACGGAGGAGCGAGACGGAGGCCTACACCAGACTCCTTGAGAAGCAAGGCAGCGATCTAGTGCTGGTCGTCGAAGGGACTCGACTCACTCGGCCCGGTGAGACCAAGGCACAGCCCCTCATCACGGAGGCCGAAGTGGAAGTCAACTGCCGGAAGGAAGTGGAGCAATATCGGGGGAAACTGGTAGTCGCCGACTTTGGGCCGCGTAACGTCGAGCGCCTCCGGACCTTCCGTCGAATCGCGCTTGCAACCGGGCGGCAGCTTGTGGTTACCCCGAAGGATGCCTATCTTCTCCATGTCCTTCACAGCGTCGATCCGTCCGTCGAGTTAGACCTGGGTCCAAGCGGGATGCGGATTCTCGAGGCGCCGTCGACGGAGGACCGGAGAGTCTGGCAAAGGGAAGTCACGCGAATGTTCGGCAACGCCTACCTCTCCCCCACCGAGGTCGCCACTCAGAAAGGCAGATGGATCCTCTGCTTCAGTTTCTACGATTGTAACGATTTGGTGGACCTGAAGGGTGCCACTGAAGGCGGCCTCTGGCTATACTCATCCAGTGAGGCCCACGGGGAGGAGTCGGAGTTCGACTTCATTCGTCTCCAGAACTGGATCAGGTGGGCCGGGATGCACCAGGTGGGCTTCCGCTACATCACTGGCCCGGACGGAGAACCTCAGCTGACCTTCGATCACCCGGACGACGTCGGCCACCATTCGAGTGGCCATGCCACTCAGAGGGAGCTCTTGGACTTCATCAAGCAGGTTGCCCCCAAGGCCATCATTCCGGTTCACAACGAACAGTCGGCGAAGCGCTACGAGGGGTTGCTCAGGGATCATGGGGCCGAGACGGTTGTGATGCCGCCTGATGGCGGAATCCCGATCCCATTGTAGGTTTCGAATGAAGGCTCTCCTCCCCATCCAAGCGATTGCGGTTCGTTCCGGAACGAGAAGCTCCGAACTGCTCCTGACACTCGCGTACCGCGCCTGATGAGCGAGGAGATTGTCGCATGAAGGCAGAAGACGTTCGCCTGACTGAATTGCTGGAAGGACCGAGGCAGTTCATCGTACCCGTGTTTCAGCGGGATTACAGTTGGGGTGAAAAACACTGCCTTCAGCTATGGAAAGATATCCTGCGGGTGGGATCCGACAAGAACGCCAAAGCTCACTTCGTGGGCTCAATTGTGTATGTTGCCGCAGAGGAGATCTCGGCCAGAATCCCGCGTTTCCTATTAATCGACGGACAACAGCGGCTTACCACAATCACTCTGCTTCTGGCAGCGCTCAGAAGCCGGTTGCCCGTTGCGGACGCAAGTCCACAGGCTCCCACCAACGACGGATTGCCGACGCGAGTAGAATTAGAAGACAATTACCTCTGCAACAGGCATGGGACAGGTGACCGCAGACAGAAATTGAGCCTGCGCCGGGCAGACCAGAGTACGTTAGCTGCTCTGCTGGACAACAAGGACTTGCCGGCAGATCGATCTGAGCGCATCCGCGAGAACTTTGAGTTCTTTGATACTCAACTTGCGACTGCTGACCTCGAGCTGGTTTATCGGGGTATAGAGAAACTTGTTGCCGTCGATGTATCCCTCGTACGAGGGCAAGACGACCCTCAGATGATTTTCGAGAGTCTGAACTCTACTGGGCTCGATCTGACGCAAGCTGACCTGATCCGTAACTTCGTCCTCATGCGCCAAGATGTGGAGGTTCAGACGCAGCTCTATAACGACTATTGGCAGCCGGTTGAGATTGCCTTTGGTGCTCGTTATCGCACTGAGTTCGACAAGTTCGTGCGGGACTATCTCACCCTACAGCTCAGACCTAACAAACAACTCAAGGCGGACGAAATCTACCAGCACTTCCGGACGTTCTTCTATTCAGTGCAAGCAAGGACTTCGATAGCGAATGTCTTGTCGGAGTTGAGACGCTTCGGCGAGTATTATGCCGCTTTCAGCTTGGGACAAGAACAGGACCCTCAGCTCAAAGAAGTGCAGGGGAGACTCCGCTCATTGGTGGAAGTGGCTGCCCCGGTCGTAATGCGGCTCTACGATTGCTACCGCCGGAGTAAGACTCTGACTACAGAGCAATTCGTCAACGCTGTTGAACTGCTCGAGAGCTACGTGTTTCGCAGATCCGTTTGCGACATGCAAACTCGAAATCTCGGCCGGATCTTTGCATCCCTCGCTTACCGTATCAAAGAGGACAATCCGTTGCTGAGTCTGCAGGTGGCGCTCTTTCGTCAAGGAAAGAAACGTCGTTTCCCGAGCGATGCTGAGTTTCGCGAGGCCTTGGAGACTCGCGATGTCTATGATATGCGACAGTGCCACTACCTTCTAGATCGTCTGGAGAACGATAGTAAGGAACGGATCGAAACCTCGGGGTTTACGATCGAGCACGTGATGCCACAGAACGAAAAGACTTCATCTGATTGGCAGAGGATGCTTGGTCCCGATTGGAAGTCTGTGTGGGAGGTTTGGTTGCACCGTCTCGGCAACCTCACGTTGACCGGTTACAACTCCGAGTACAGCGACAAGTCCTTTTCTGACAAGAAGACCACTCCAGGCGGCTTTAACGAAAGTCCGCTGCGGCTGAACAAGTTCATTCGCGAGCAGAACCAGTGGACCGCTGCGGAGATGGAACGACGCGGCAAGGATCTTGCAGCGAGGGCTGTCGGCATTTGGCCCGCTCTTTCGGTAGATCCTGAAGCAGTCAAGAAAGCGGAACTTGAAGATCGTAAGGCGCAGGCCGCGGAATACACGATCGATGACTTAGAGTTCAGCCCTGAATCGAAGGCCCTCTTCGAACAGTTGCGTACGCAGATATCGACTCTGGGAGACGACGTAATCGAACTGTTCGGGGCGAACAGTGTTACTTATCGAGTCTACGACTTTTTCGTTGAGGTTGTTCCTCGGAGAAGGCGGTTATCACTGGTATTGAACCTAGATTTCGATGAGTGCGACGATCCGACGGGACGGGCGGCGGACGCATCGGAGTATGCCTTCATTACTCACGCCACGGAGTCCGGGGGTGTTCTGTTCACCCTTGACGATAGCTCACAGATTCCGGCGGCAATGCACATTGTTCGCCAAGCCTACGATAGGGTGTCCGAATAGCCCCCAATGACCTACTTCGATGTCAATGGCGAAGACCGCCTGGTCCACGCGACCTTTGCGAGATTCCTATGGTGCGGGAAAGGGAAGTGCGCCCGGAGTTACCCGGCCGCGGAGGGGGCAGTCCAGGTGGTCAAGCTCGCTCAGTGGAGGACCGAGCGACTTGGGGGCAAACGTATTCGACGATCCCGGTAAGCCAACGTTCTGGGGCTTCGGGCGGGAAGTCATTAGGATCCATGCCGGGCGCATGGCCTCCGAACGGCACTTTCTCTGATGGTCCGGTTGTCCGGCTTGGTTGTCGGTCACGTTGACGCTTCTCGGATGAAGGGGTTGTGCAATGGCCCCCCCGCGCTCCAACGCAGCCATTCGTTCACACCCCCAAGGTGGATGACGGCGGTGATACGATGTTTCCGAGAGGGGGACTTTGCTCCCAGCGCGTGGTTTTTCAACACGCACGATTTCGATGGCCCGATTGAGGCTCGACCCAGACCTCACAGAAGCGCCCACTTCGAACCGATAGGGTTGCTCGAGGAGCAGGGACCCCCCGGCAGGCACGGCCAAGGGTCGGGAAAAGAAATAATCCCTGGGACGGCTCCCGCCCTGCGGTCGGCGAAGTCGACCGGGATCCCCCGATGACGGTTGACTCGTCCGTGATCGAATACCGAGAACTTCAGAGGGCCGACCTCCCCTCGTTCGAGAAAGTCGTGCTCCAGGGTCTCGGCGCGCTGGAGCGGGCGACTGGGCTCGATCAGACATCACTCACCCAGATCCAGTCTCTCCGCCGCTGGGGCATCTGGGCGCTACTCACCCTCCTACGCGCCTTGGGCCAGGCTCCCATTCGTGTCTTCGTCGCGATTGAGCGGGGTGAGGTCGTAGCCACGGCATCGGTCCTGCTGCTCTCGGAGACGGGGTACGTCGCCGCCGTCGCGACCGATTCCGCAGCGCGGGGGCGCGGCATTGCGACTCACCTTCTCGAGCAGGCGCGCACCCTCACCCATCGGAAGGGCAGGGCGTGGTCGGCCCTCGACGTGGAGTCGGAGAACGAAACCGCCATCCGAGTATACCGCAGGCTCGGCTACGCGGAGACCGCCCGGTTCGGTTGGTATGTGGGCTCGACACCGTCAGCTGGCGCCCCTATCGAGGGCACGGCGACCGAGGTGCCTCGGTCGAAGAGGGCGGAGCTGGCTACATGGGTAGACCTTCTACGACCGCCCGCGATCCGCGACCCCCTTCCGGCCACGGCCCGGCGCCTTTCGCACCTCGAAATCTCTTTCCGGACGCCTCAGACCCGGGTGAAGACCTGGAGACTCTCCCGCGGGGGCGAGACCGCCGGGGTCGTGCGGGCGATCTACAGCCCGAAGACGCAGACCGGCTTCGTCATCCCCGCCGGGTGGGACCCCGCCGCCTCCGGGACCGCTCTCCGAGACCTGGTGACGCCGGCGGTCACCTGGCTCCAGACCCTTGGGACCACTCGGACGGTCGTTGTAGTCCCCGACCCACCGGGCACGTGGGAACCTGTCCTGGCCGCCCTCGGTCTTCCGAAGGCGGTCTCGACCACGCTCATGGTCCGCGCCTCGGCGGCATGAACCCCCCCTCCGGGGGTCCATCACATCCGCACAGCCCCCACTTCAGGGCGACCGCACGAGCCTCACGAAACGTGTGGAGAGTGTGTGAAAAGTGATTGGAGATACTGGACGCGCCGATGTCGACCTCCTACCTCCCATCCTTCCCGAGCTTCTATCGATCTCTTAGTTCAGGAACCCAGGGCCGCCACCAATCCTCGAGTTCCTCTCAGGTTTAACGCTCGACGCATGTCGTACGCCGTCAGCGTGAGCCCCATCTCCCCTCGTACCTTTCGGGTCCCCCTCAGCAGTAGGTAGCCCTGGTCGAGGCCACGTTTGATCGTGCCGAACGGATGCTCCACGATCGTTTTACGGAGCTCGAGGATCGTTCGACCCACTCCGGCCTTCATGCGCTCGCGCAACGCCTCCATCTGGCTCTCGTGCTCCGTCCGATGCATCTTGCGCCCTTGGGGACTCGAGGTGCATCCTGCCATGTGATGGGGACATGAGAAACAGGCGTTCGTCAGGTAGATCTTCTCGGCGGTCGGCTCGGTTCGTCTGTGGGGTAGTACCCTCAGCGTAGACCCCGGATGCATCCGGTGGCCCGCCGGACAAACGATCGTGTCCGTGGACGGATCGTAGTGGAACTTGTCCCTCTGAAACTCTGGTAGGATTCCCGTTCGCACGCCGGAGCCCTTGGCTTTCTCCGGCTCCGGAAGGCACGAAGTGATGCCGGCCTCGATGCACCGCTCCACCTGTCTCCCATCGTAGTATCCCTTGTCGGCCACGGCCTCCAACCGATCCACGCCCAGTGCTTCCTTGGCGAGAAGGGCCATCGGCGCCAACTGGTGGTGATCGGATGCCTTGTTGTCCACGTCGTACGCGACGACGATCTTGTTCCCCGCCTCCACCGCGATCTGGGTGTTGTAGCACATCTCGAGCCGTCCGTGGCTCTTCATCACGCGACTGTCGGGATCGGTCAATGAGACCTCCTCCAGGCCGGTCGCCTTCAGTCTCTCTCGGATCTCGTCGAGAGTTCGCTTCTTCTCCCGAAGGGCGGCGATCTTCTCCTTGAGGTTCTTCACTCGGGGAGGGAACGGCTCCTCTTCTTTGGCCTCCTTCGCATCGTTCTCGTCCAGTTCCTTCAGGTAGCGGGCCAGCCGCTCATCGATCTGCTTCTGGTGGACTTCGAGGCTCTGGGGAGTGAAGTGGCGCTCGATCGAGTTCACCGCCCGGAACTTGCTCCCGTCGATGGCGATCAAGCTCGGGTCCAACAGGCCGAGCTTCCGACAGAACTCCACCATCTCTCGAAACACCAGACGGATCGGGTCGGCACTGGCCGCCCGAAAGTCCGCGATGGTCTTGAAGTCGGGCGTGAGCTTGCGCATCAGCCAGATCACCTCGAGATTCCGTTGGCATTCGCGTTCCAGTCGTCGGCTGGAGCGGACTCGGTTGAGGCAACCGTAGAGGTAGAGCTTCAGGAGGTCAGCGGGGTTGTACGGTGGTCGACCCATTTGGCTCGGCTCCGCGTGGGCGAACCCCATGGTCGCCAGGTCCAACTCATCGACGAAGGCATCGATGAACCGGACGGAGTTCTCCTCCGAGACGTAATCGTCGAGAAGCGCCGGTAGGAGGATCTGCTGACGGCGGTGAGCGCTCGGGACGAAGCCACTCATGCGCTCCTCCGACCGGGCCGCTCCTCGGGCCAATCCTCGTCAGTGATCACGAGGTAGGCGGTCTTTCCCAGGTATTCTTTGGGACAGGTGACCTTGGCCCCTGTCCCGTGGGGAACGACCGGACGGCGGACGAACCCGATGATTCCTTCAACATTCAGCTTGGTCTGCGCTTCGAGCTTCACGAGCCGCGACATGATGGCTATGTAAGAGCAGTACTCCGGATAAACCTACGTCCGACCTTTCACACACTCTCCGTGCTTTTCGTAACTGGCACGCTAATCGGGTCGGGTCCGATCAGGCGAGATGCATCTTCATCAACAACCCTAGGAATCTCGGATCCCCACGAACGTTTGCGAGCCTCGGATTGAAGCGGAAGTTCGCCAATGAGAGCGAGCGGCGGGAGTACCCCGTTTCCAGCCAACGGAAACACCCGTCGAGGTCACCGAGTTCGGCGTAGATACGAGCCAGCTGCCAGATGAACTGAGGCTCAACAGGAGAGGTCTCCACACGTTCCAAGATGGCTCGCGACTGTTCCTTTTCCCCAGCCAATGCGTGCAAGAAGGCGCGGCTAATCGGTTGGTTCCCCGGATCTTCATCCAACTCTTCGGCCCTCCGGAACTCCTGAACGAAACGCGAAAGATCAGAACGGGTGTAATGATACCATGCAAGGCTGAGATGATACTCCTGGGAGTTCGGTGCGATCTCGCCCAGCTTGTGGACCCTGGCGTGGACCTCCTCCGAACGACCGAGCCAGGCGAACAAACGGGCCAACAGAAAGAGGGGAGAAAGCCAGAGAGGATCGGATGCCTCCGCGAGTTTGTATTCGGCGAGTGCCTCGTCGGCGCGGCCCATTTCTTCGAAAAGCGTCCCCAGCCAGAGATGGGCCATCGAGTAGCTCCGGTTGAGCGACACGGCCACCTTGAATTCCCTCTCCGCGGCCGCCCAGTTCCAGTCGTCGTAGTGCATCAATCCTAAGGACGCGTGCGCCTCGGAGAGACTCGGGTCGAGTTGGTTCGCCCGAGTAATCAGACCTCGGCTCTGCTTATCCCACGCCGCCCCCAGGCTGCTTTCCTCCCACCACCCTCGAAAGCGCAAGGCGTCGGCGAGCCCGGCGTGCGCGGCGGCATTATTCGGGTCGAGTGAGATCGCGAGATCGAACTCCCTCCTCGCCCCCTCGATAGAGACTTTGGATTGCTCGTGTAACAAAGCGCGTCCCTTTAGGTAGGCAAGATAAGATTCGGGTCTCACTGAGGGTCGAGCGTCAAGTCGGGCTTCCTCGGTCGGACGGAGCTTGACCTCGAGCGCCTCGGCCACTCGTTTTGCAATCTCCGCTTGAACCGCGAATACCTTCTCGAGCTTCCGGTCGTAGCTGGTCGCCCACGCGTGCGCTTGCGTTCCCACGTCGATGAGCTGCACGGCTATCCGAAGGTCATCCCCCGATTTCCGAACGCTGCCCTCCAAGAGTGCGCTGACCCCCAATTCGGCGCCGATTTGGGAGACCCCTTTGGAGGTGGACTTGTACGGCATTACTGACGTGCGAGCGATTACCAGCAGGCCCTGCAGCCTAGAGAGCACCGTGATCAATTCCTCGGTGAGGCCATCCGCAAAATACGCATCCCTCGGATCCGGACTGATGTTGGCAAAAGGAAGGACCGCGAGGCGGGTGGGTCCGGAGCCCATCGAGACGGGCTGCTGAGCGCCCCCGGGAAGCACGACCCGATAGATTTCCACCGGGAATCGAACATTCTTGAGCGCTTTCAGACCGAGCTTCTCCAGATGGTTCGGAATCTTGTTTTGAACCTGACCGAAGACGGGCTCCGTGATGCAGATCCCTCCCGGGTCCGCGAGCGGCTCGATCCTTGACGCAATGTTGACCGAGTCACCAAAGATGTCGCTTCCCCGGACCTCGACGTCCCCAAGGTGGATTCCGATTCGGAGGTGGATAGGAACGATGCCGGTGTGGGCGTTGCGTTCTCGCAACCGCTGTTGAATGTCAATCGCGCACTGGACGGCACGCAGCGCGCTATCGAATGCCGCGAGGAACCCGTCGCCCATCGACTTGACCTCGCGGCCCTGGTGCGCGGTGAAAAGAGGGCGGACAAGCTCTTCCTGTTCATCTCGCAGCCGGAGCGCTTCCGCTTCGTTGTCCTGAGCCAATTCGGTGGACCCGACCATGTCGGTAAACATGATCGCGGCGAGTCGCCGGGTCGCGGCCACGGTCCGAAGACCGCATCAGTTAGATTAAGCTCCGGTGCCTCGGAACCGGGTCGCTAACTGACAGTCGAAGCATGGCGCCTCTGTACAACGTGGTGGCCCAATACCTTGTTGAGGGACAAGTTCCTCGTGATGTAGTCAGATAAGATTTCGGACCGATCGATGTGTTCGTCGACGAGGTCCACTCTGGCCAATTCCACTCCGTCGATGAGTCCGACCTTCTTCGCGATGCGGGTCGCGGTCAGCGCGTTAGGAATGATCAGGTTGTATAGTCCGAACCGTTCCCATCTACCCGCGTAGAACCAGAAGTCGTCGACGATCTGCAATACCATGTCTTCGGCTTCTGCTCGTGCCTGGGGCGTCGTGCAGATCACTGCGAGGTCGGCCGGGACGCCTGCCTCAATGGCCCCGTAGTCAAAATTGAGGAACGAGAACATCGCCCCTGCACTCATCAGGTTGGACATCTTACGCTTCAGGGTACGAGTGGACACACGCAGCCCATTGGCCAGCTCTCGGAAGGTTTTCGCGCCTTCCCTTGCTAGAATCTGTATCAACTCCCAGTCCCGGCCCGTCAATTCGGTTGTACACGGTGGAAGGGGAATCCGGCTGAAGAATCCATCTTTCGAGCCTGCGATTAGCTTGAACAACTCCAATTTCCTCTGAAGGGACTGCTCACTCTCGAAGGCGAAGGCGATTCCGACGAGACCGCTGTGGTAGTCTTGGATGATCCACACTCCATCGATCAACCTGAGTCGCTCAATCACGCCTTGCTTGGGCAAAGACGATGATGCTTCCAGAGTGTAAGCTCCGTGCGAGATGCCCAAGAGTCCAGGATTCGGGATCACGGTCGATCCTCGGAGGAAGCCCGACGCTCGCATCTTCTCGATGCGGTTCCTCACGGTTCCCTCCGAAACTGCGAGTTCTCTCGCGATCGCCCTGAACGAGGTCCTAACCCCGGGCCGGAGGACAAGCATCGGCTGACCCTCCTGCCCCAATTCGCGGAGAATGCGGAGGTCAAGTTTGTCCATGCGATGAAAGTCCCTACAGGAAAGGGGATTCAAGCCATAAAATTGTCACTTTTGCGTAGGCGGTCTACACGCGGGTCTTTCGTGCGAATCTCGTTCTACGTTGCCGATGATAGCGACTCGCAACGATGCCAACCGGAAAGGACGGACCCGCGGCAGACCCGGAAATCTCGCGACGAGACTGAAGGTGCCAGGACGCCTAGGTCGACGTGCCCGGACTGTCCTTGCCGCACTTCTCGGTGTCTCCGTGTTCCTGCTCATATTACCGGCTGCACTCGGAGCCCCGCCAAGTTCGGCCTCGGGAAGTTTCTCGGGTACCACTTCAGTAGCTCACGTCCGAACAGCGGACGGAACCACGTTCCTGACCCTTGCCGCAACCCGAACGCTGACCGGCGACTTCGCTGGGGTACTCGTCTCCCAGGATTTTGTCGCCATTCAATCCGATGGTTCGCTGACCGAGCACGCATCCGGGACGTTCACCGGCACCGTGCAGGGAAGCCCGGTCGGGACCGCCACTTTCGTCTACGAAGGATCGGGGTCGGCCGTTACGGGCGCCATCACCCTCACGGCGACGGTTTTCAACGGAACCGGAGGGCTAGACGGCCTGCACGCCGAAGGTCTGGTCGATGTGCAGCTCACGGGCGCAAGCTCGTTCGTCGGGACATACTCGCTGTCGGTTCAGTTTTCCTCGAGCTGAGCGACCCGACAGATGTAGTGTGTCAGGACATGTGGCCGCTATAGGGTCAGAGGCCGGGTCGCCCCGGCCGTCTGCCACCCCGAACCGTGCGGACACATTTCGTGTACACGGCTCTCTCGACCTCATCGGGACGTCTTCTTGAGGAGGCTCCACGGCGTTTCCACTCCCAGTTTGAGCAGGCGGTGCATGGGCCATTCTCTCTGCCATTTGCCGGCCCACCGGTGCTTGGTGAAGCAGGCCCGCAGGCGGGTCAGGAACCACAGCCCTGGTTCCCATACGCGAGCAGGGCGGCAGAGTCGGAAGTAGTTCGTCCATCCACGGACGAAGGGCATCACCCGAGCCACCACTTCCTTCGGCGGGCGCGTCTCATGCAGGAGAGTCAGCGACCGGACCTTCTCGTGGAATCGCTTCTCCGACTTCTCGGAGGGCCACAGTCCTTCACGGGAGATGCGGTATCCGAGGAAGTCTACTCCCTCCCTCAGCGATACGACCCGAGTCTTCTCGGGCTTCATCTTCAGCCCCTCTCGCTCCAGGGCCGTTTCCACCTCAGCTCGGGCCGCCTCGGCTTCCTCTTTCGTAGCGCACTGCACCAGGAGATCATCCGCGAAACGCGTCAGCTCCCAATGCCCACCTACCTCACGGTCGAACTCCGCGAGGTAGATGTTCGCCAAGAGCGGCGAGAGAGGGCTTCCCTGCGGTACTCCCTCCGCGCCCTCTCCCGTGACCTCCCCCAACACGCCGGACCGCAGTATCGTGCCGACCAGACGGAGGATGCTTCCATCCGCAATCCGCTCCGCCAGCTTCGACACCAATCTCCGTCGGTCCACCGTGTCGAAGAAGCTCGCCACGTCCGTCTCCACGACCCATTCTTTCCCCGCTCGCGCCTTCTCTTGTACCCGCGCCACCGCTTGCTGGGCGCTCTTCCCCGGGACAATCGCGAAACACGCTTCCCCGAACAGGTCCTCGAACATCGGGTAGAGCACCATGGCGAGGGCGGTGTGCACTACTCGGTCCTCCACGCACGGGACCGCCAGTCCGCGTTTCCGGCCGTCCGGCTTCGGAATCCAAACTCGGCGCAGGGGTTTCGGCTGCCACGTGCGAAGGCGTAGTGCCTCCGCCAATTCCCACAGCCATTTCCGCGCACGCGCCTCGAACTCTTCCACCGTTTCGCCGTCTATTCCCGGGGCCCCTCGATTCCTCCTCACTTGCTCCCATGCCGCCTCGAGGGTCTTCTTCCGAAACAGGAGGGGCATCAGCGAGGGATGCTTCTGCCCCGTCCACCTCGCAAACGGCTTTATGGGCCTCTGTCCCCGACCGCGCTCGACCAACCCGAGGGGCGCTCCGCGCCCTCTCCCTCCCTCGGCGGCTCTTCGTAGAGGACGAGGTGGGTGTCCCCGCCATTCCGTTCCCGCCCTCGGGAGGTCACTTTGCTGGTCTCTTCCGCGGGGGCTTCAGTCGACCAAGAGCCCTTGGCTCGTCCGAGGTTTCCCCCGGCGTCACGACTTCTACGGCTCCCTCTGCCACCCTGGTCCCTTCGCCCTCGTGTTGCCACGAGGTCTACCGCTCCCGCAGTTCGGGCCTTCTGCCACCAGTGTCCCAACACCGGGGCATCCCACACTCCTGCGGTTCGGAGAACCGAGTGCTTCCCGAGGTCGCCATGAGAACCCAATACCGACATGCTCGCATCACTCACGCCACCGCCGTCAGCCGCACACGGCTTCCCCGCAAGACAAGAGGGTCGCCCCTGCGGTGGCGCTGGTTGTCTGTTCGTCTGCCTCGGGCCTGTCGGCTTGCCTTGGGGCCCTTCAGATTCGGGGTTTCCCCCGACACCTTGCCCTGTACTGCGGGTCTCGTTCGGCTTCACCCGTTGCCCGGTTCTCATGGTTGCTCGGCGCGCTGTCCTGACAATTCAGGAGGCCAGACGTCCTGCTACAGCACAATTACCTAAGGTGCGCGTTTCCACCGGGCACCGCTCACGTCCCGCCGAGCGTGGTTATTGCCGGGTCTTGAGCGCCTCGGCCCAGACCTTGTGTAGGTTCAACCAGTTCAGGTAGTGCGGTTGACGCCAGGGCTCGCTCAGGGCAAGAATTCGTGACGGCGGGAGGAACTCGTCCAACGGCGTCTCGACGAATTTCTTTCGGGTCACTCCAGAGACTTGGGCCCGCCGGGCAGCGCGCCGGATCTTCTCCAGGTAGCGGATGTCCGTCTCTAGCCGCTCGGGGAAGCACGGCGGACCATGTCCCTGCAGGATCATCCTCGGCCGCATGCGTCGTATCTTCTGGAGGGAGCGAATGGAGTCCTGACTATTACCTCCGAAATACAGGAACGGAAGCTCCATGACGGCGTCCCCGGCGACGAGGATCCGTCGGTCGGGCAGCCACACACCGATGGAGTCCGTAGTGTGTCCCGGAAGATAGATCAGCTGGAGCTCTTCCCCATCAAGGTCGATCGAAGCTTGACGAGCGAATGTTCGATCGGGGAGCTTCATGCGAAGGCCCTGCGCTCGCTTGTCTCGAGGCCCTCCCACCCATTTGGGCCAGTAGATCTTCAGGAAACGTGCACCCGATTTCTGACCCCAAACAGGGCAGTTGTAGAGGGAGTTCCCCGCGGTATGATCGGTATGCCAGTGCGTATTGACGAGAGCCAATGGCTCCGTGCCTCGGCGTTGGAACCTTTTCGCGACACGACGCGCTTCTCGCGGCACCATGAGAGTGTCGACGATGACCGTGTGGTCCTTCGAGGTCAGGACCACCGCATTCACACCGATCCCCCCTCCGTGAAATCCGGCCACCAGCCAGATGCCCTCGGCTACCTCTCGCTCGGAGTATGGCTCCTTTTGCATGGTGGTGCCTTCGGTCTCTCAGATCTTCGGGGATAGATGGTGGGAGGGTTGTGGCCGGTGGAACGCGTTTGTGGATAAGAATCCCACATCTCTCCAATCCGATTGGCGCTTCCATTGGGACATCCAAATGCAGATTAGTGGCGAGAGAATCCTTCCAAGTTTCCCTCACTCAAGCTACGCGTTGGGAGCGAAGTCCCCTTCTCGGAAAGGTCGCATGACCGCCGTCATCGACCGAGGGGGTATGAACGAAAGGCTGTATCAGGGCCTGCCGTCCCAGGGTTTCCCCACCTTCGGCCCCTTGAAGGGCGGGCTGAGACTCCCGTCGACAGCGTAGAGGATTCAGCAGCTTCATCTCTCACACCGTAGATAGCGGATGCCTGGCATCTGGGAGCCTGATGAGGAAGCCCGAGACGTGCTATGCGAAGAGCGGGTCGGTCAATGTAGCCTATCAGGTCTCGGGAAATGGCCCCACTGACTTGGTCTGGGCACCCGGCATCGTCTCCCATCTCGATCTGGACTGGGAGTGGCCGGCCCAAGCACATCTGGTCGAGAGGCTCAGTTCCTTCTGCCGACTGATCCGTTTCGACAAGCGCGGAACAGGACTCTCAGACCGTCCGACAACCGCGGCCACGTTGGAAGAACGCATTGACGACATCCGCGCGGTGATGGATGCGGTCGGCAGCAAGAGCGCCGCACTCCTCGGCCAGTCTGAGGGGGGTTCCATGGCGTGCCTATTTGCTGCGACCTACCCGGCCCGAGCCAGGGCTCTGATACTCTGGGGGGTCCAAGCACGTTGGACAAGCGCGCCCGATTATCCGTGGGGATTGGCCCCAGAAGAAATGCGGTCGACGATAGAGAGTCTGGCGGAGCACGGGGTCACCCTTCCGTACCTCAAGGGAGCAGGAGCCGGGGCTGGGGAGGACGCCGACCCGGCGTACCTCGACTGGTTTCTTCGCTATGCCCACGCTGCGGCAAGTCCGGCTGCGATGGCTGCACTCGAGACGATGAACAGCCAGATCGACATACGAGGGATCCTGCCATCGGTTCGAGCCCCAACCCTCGTCATGAGTCGCACCGGCGATCCCGTAGCACGGATTGACGCCGCGAGGGACTTGGCATCGAAGATTCCGGAGGCTAGGTTTCGCGAATGGCCGGGCAACACCCATCGCATGCTCGACCTCACTGACCAGTTGATTCCGGTCATCGAAGAGTTTGTCACCGGCAGCAAGCCCTCCGCCTCTGCAGATCGAATCCTAGCTACCGTCCTGTTTGTGGATATCGTGAACTCTACTGGCCAGGTCCGATCCCTCGGAGATTCCCGATGGAGGCAGCTCCTCGAACAGGCTGACCACCTCGCCCAACGAGCCATTGTTTCCTTCCGAGGATGGAAAGTGAAAAGCACCGGTGACGGCTTTCTTGCGGTGTTCGACGGCCCGACGAGGGCCATTCAGTGTGCCCGAGAGATTCGGGAGTCTCTGCGGGCACTTCAACTCCCGATTCGTGTAGGTCTGCACACCGGTGAGTGCGAGACGTTCGGTGACGACTTGACCGGTGTCGCGGTTCACCTCGCGGCGCGAATCGAGCAATCCGCGGAGCCGGGTGAGATTATGATCTCGGGCACAGTACGTGATCTGATCGCAGGAGCGGGGCTTCGGCTCGAGGAGCGCGGAATGCGGGTCCTCAAGGGGTTCCCCGAACCGGTCCGCTTATTCGTTGTGGTGTGAGCCTCGGGTGCAGCGAGCTCTGCTTGTCCGAGAACATCTGCACGAGCCTCCGTGGACAACAGGTCGGACCCGCAGTTCCCCCCGTCGCAAACCATATCCCCCGACCCACCCTCTAGGCCGAGAACGCGGAAGCGTGGAGGGGATTACCGATGGTTTACATCAAGGACGAAGGGAGCGAATTCGATGCCCCGATCGACCACGTCTGGAAGTACTTGGACGATGGCGATGCTCACGATGCCGCTCACAAGACGTCCAGGAATCCGAAGTTTGAGAAGGTCTCGGACATCACGTTCATCTATTCCTCCGAGAGGTATCTTCGGGGGAAGTGGACTCCCGATTCAATTCGCATGACGATGCTACCGCCAGTGGCGGTGGCGATTGAGTGGCTGGACGGAGTCCTCACCGGATCCAAGCTCGTGTACATCTACAAACCGAAGGGGGAGAAGACTGGGATTGACGTGTACGGGGAGTTTGTATCGAAGACCTTGCCCCCGACCGAAGTCGAGGTTACCGCTCGCGAGTTCTTGGAGTCAGAGTTCCGTGACGACGCTCCGGCGGTCCACGCCAGATACTTGAAGGCGAAGGAGACCGCCAAAACGTCCGGTCGAGGCTGAACCAGACCGCGGGGGCTCACGTTCCACTTAGGGTAGGAAGGCAGTCTCCCGGATGGTCCTCGTCCGAGGAATGAGGTTGGGCTTTACGACGCTCTCTTTCCACCGGTTTCGCTGACATAGGACCCCCTCTCGACAGTGCTCCGGAAAGCCTGAAGCGGGGCTCATACCCCAAGCCATCCCTTTCTCGGTCTACTCTATCCGTCTCAGCGAGTCAGTCTTCGAATCTCACGGGCGAGCGACTCGCGAAAGGAGCGTGGCCCTACCTCTCCCAAGGTTACGCCCCATGCCTGGACGCTCCTCGCCATAGAGCATAGACCCCGAGCCACCGGCTCGACGATTGTTGTAAGGTCAACTCCCGCTTCCCACCAAGCTTGGGAGATGTGCAATCTGGCCTGAGATCGGTCGACCACAGGTTCGACCCTCCCAATGAGGCGATCCCCGAGCAAGACAGGGAGAACGTAGTACCCCCACTTGCGTCGAGATGCCGGTTTGTAGACCTCCCATACGTAGTCAAAGTCGAAGAGTCCCCGAGCGCGATCGCGGGCGGCGATGATGTCCAGGGGTCCGATGAAGACGGCCTCGGGTTCGGACGAGATTGGCCTCCAACCACGCGGGACTGTTCCGCCGGCCACCTCCTCCAGCAGCGGGAGATCCTCGACTCGGACGACCGACGGCTCGCGTTCTCTTTCGATGTGCACTTCCTTGACATGTCCGTTCTCCAGAAGCCCCCGTAGAATCGCGCGCCGCTTTTCGCGAGGGCGGTCGGCACCTGCTTCAGGAGTCCTAAGATACGGGATTCCAAAACGGCCGAGAAGACCTTGCCATCCGATCGTATCCAAAGCCAGATTCTGGATGGTCTCGTCGCCCGAGAGTGGTGCCTCGAATGGCCCGAACATCCGCTCGGTCCGATCGTAGAACTTCACCTCCTCTTCTCGATGATGAATCAGGACGTCGAGTTTTCTCCAGAGATAATAGAGAGCGAGCCCTTCGATTCGACTCGAACGATAGTCCTGGACCCGAGTTCCCTCCTTCCAGTCTTGAGCGCATACGGGACCTCGTTGGTCGATCTCGGTCAGGACCCGTTGGGCCACCGCTACGTTCTGTTTGCCCCACTTTTCCCAACGCGCGGGCAACCCTTCGCGGCGAACCCAGGACCGTTGGAGCTGAAGGCTATCTCGAGGGAAAATCGATACCGTCCCACCGAACTCGAACGCCACACGGTCCTGGTACAGTGCGGTGGAAAGAAGCTCCGGTCGATACCCCGAGATCCGGCTGGCGAGAACGAGGTCCTGGTGGTGTCCCACGACATTTAGCGGATCGACCTGGATCCGCCGACAGATCCGAATCGCCGTTCGGACTCCGTCCCGTCCCTTCCAGCGGCGCCCGGGCCACAGACCCTGGAGACCCAGAACGAATCGTCGCTCGGTCTGCTTCGAGATCCGCACGGCGGCGCCAAGGGGAGGACCCATAGGAGCGTTGCATGTCACGCACGACGGAACTGAGCCGTTCGAGCACATTCTGCGGGGCTACGCTAGAGCCAACCGAGCGGAAACTGACGGGGGACTTCGGTCCCTCCGAAGACCGGTCGGTACCCGTCAAGCGGGAGAGGCCGGGCTCAGAATCGTGGCAACGGCGTCGCCCCGGGGGAGGAAGGAGGTCAGTTCCTTCACCGCGTCCTGTCCGACCGGACGGGAGTCTCGACGGCGATTGAACCACACGGCGTCAATCCCGGCGGCGCGCGCACCTTCGACGTCTTCCGTCCAGGAGTCGCCCACAAACACGGCCTCGGCAGAAGGACAAGCGCACCGGGTGAGTGCGAGATGGAAGATTCGGGGATCGGGTTTCGTGGCACCGATCTCTTCGGATACCGTCAAGGAATCCACGAGACTCGCGAGCCCGATCCTGGAGAGCTTCGCCCTTTGTTCCGCAAGCAGGTTGTTGGACACGACTCCGACCTCCACCGCGTTAGACTTCAACTCCTCGATGAGTCTCCGGGCCCCTGGAACGGCTCGTTCGTGCGCAAGGTAGGCAGCTCTCCGAAGTTCGCTGAGCTGGCGCGCCTCGGCTTCGACGAGTTTGATTCCCTGCGACTCATACAGCCGGACCATTCGGAGAACTCGACTCTCCGACTGCGAGACCTTTCCCGGAAGAACGAGACCGAGATGGACGTCGCGGAGAACCTCCTGGTCTTTCAGTACCAGGGCTCGTAAAGGGACTGCCGACAGACGAGGATCCTTCTTCTGGAGTTCCTCGACGGCGCTCTCGAGCGCGTACGAGTGGTCATACAGGGTATCGTCCATGTCGAATAGCACGACCCGAACGCCCCGCCCGACGCACTCCGACATGGATGTCAATCCATCAGAACCCTTCCTTGGCCATCATTCTGGCGATTGAGCGTGGGTTGGCCGAAAGAACCAACCCCGCCTGCCGACCGTCCCTCTTCCACGAGAAGGGTTCTTCCAGCTGGGGGTGATCGGGTCTACGTCGCTGGTTCGCCGGGTGGGATGGGATGGGACCGAAGCGACCGCCCGGACCGGGGGCGAGGGGAGGATCCACCGCATGCCCTTCATATCGGGCGAGGGTTCCGGCGGAGGACTTTCGGTGGACCGATGACCCCGCCCAGTGCGATGTACGGGCGGCTCGCTCGATACTACGACTTGGTCTATGGCTCCAAGGATTACGCTCGAGAGGTTAGCGAGCTGCGCGCTCTCGTCCAACGGTATGGCAAGCGGCCGGCTCACAGCTGGTTGGACGTCGCGTGCGGCACCGGCCGGCACCTCGAGCTCTTGCGCCGCTACTACCGGGTCACCGGGGTGGATCTCAGCCCCGCGATGCTCCGCATCGCCCGCCGGCGTCTCCCCGGTGTCCGCCTGCTCCAAAGCAACATGGAGTCGCTCCACCTCGGAGAGCGCTACGATGTCGTCAGTTGCCTCTTCAGCGCGATCGGGTACCTGCGGACGCGGGCGGCGCTCGCGCGGGCGTTCGCAGCGTTCGTCAGCCACCTCCAGCCGGGCGGCGTGCTCCTCATCGATCCTTGGATTGAGCCGTCGCGGTTCCTACCGGGGCATGTGTCAATCGATGTGGAGCGCACGAATCGAACACAGATCGCCCGGGCGAGCGACAGCTATCGCAGTGGCGACCTCACTCACCTTCGGTTCCAGTATCTCATCGCCGAGCGAGGACACCCCGTGGCGTACCGCCGGGAGACGGAGACGCTTCGCCTCACCTCGCGTGCCGAGTTCCTACGGCTCGCGAAATCGCACGGGATGACCCCGTACTGGCTGCGCAAGCCCGGGAGCGGTGCACGCGGTCGGCTCGTCGCCGTCACGCCCCTCGAGCGGTGAGGGAGAGATTCGCATTCCCGTGGTGCATGTCGCCACTCGCTCCCACTGCCGGAGCCTTACCAGAGTAGGCCATCCCTCCACGCGGTCGGCCACGTAGCGGAAGCAGCCCGACTGATTCCAGCCCGGCCGGCCACTTCCTCCGGGGGTTCCGTGCGGGGTGGGCCGTACCCGCTCCTGGCGCATCCGGCCGTCGCGGCACACGGCGTGCACGTACATTTCATCGAGGACGGGCCGCGCGACGGCTCGCGAGACTTCCGTGCGGTGCCCGACCCAATGGGCGGAAAGTCCCGAAGTGAAGCGCGGCAGAATCACGAGACAGGAAGGGCGGTGGACGAGCTGTCCAATTCGCATAAACCTCTCGGAGTACCGAAGCACGTCCGTCCCTCCGACGTCGTACGTCTCACCGCGGGTGCGGCTCCTTCGGGCGCACCCCACCAGATACCGCACGAGGTCCGTTAGAGAGATCGGCTGACACCGTCGGTCGATCCGCCGGGGGCCGATCAGGACGCGCAACCGCTCGAGCCGCTGGACCATCACCTCGAACGTGGCGCCTCCGGGGCCGACGACGACACCGGCCCGGAGCTCGTTGACCGCCATTGGACCCGACCTCGGAATTCGACCGACCTCCCGTCGGCTCGCGCGATCGCGCGAGGGGCGTGAGCGATTCCCCGACGGAGCGCGGCTCCGGCCTGTCTTTGGGAGCTCTACCGCCGGCTCGACCACGCATTCGCCCCCGAGGTTGGCGGACGGCGGACGGACGCTCCCCCGGGTCCGAAACGCTCGCCTCGATTTCGCTTTCCGGACGCCGACGTTGTCGGTATTCAGGACCGGTCCACCCGTGCGAGGACGCTCAGCGCCTCCACGGTCGCCCAGCGGCTCGGGACTCCGACCTGCTCCAATACCATCGGAAAGATGGCCGTTGTCCACCAACGGTCGCCGCGTTCCACGATCAGGTCAGGGTGAGCCGCGTCGAGCGCCCAGGTCCCTTCGCGGGAGCGCTTGCGGAGAAGCCAGCGAAGCGCCGGGGCCATTCGGGGGTCGGAACCGTATCCGAGCCGGGTCAGGATCCGCAAGCCGACGAGCACGTCGTAGTAGTAGTGGTTCGGATAGTGGATTCGAAACCATGGGTGGTACGGCGTCCGGCCTTCCTTCATCAAGCGCCGATGGAGGTAGAACTCCGCTCCCCGCTCGATCGACCGACGGACCGACGCGTCTCGAGCGGACTCGGGGATTTCCGCCAGCGCGGCCAACCCCTCCCAACTGTCGAGAGTGCCTCTCCGCGACTTGAAGCAGTGCCATCCCCCATCCTCCTTCTGGCTCCGGACGATCCACGCGATCGCTCGCTGAACGACCGGATCGTCGAGGTACCCGAACCGGATCAGCGTACGGACCGCATTGCCGGTTACGCATATCTCGGCCCCGCGTCCGCTCAACTCATTACTTCGCCGCCCCCAGCGATCGAGGATCAACTCCGCCGTCCGACGGATCCGGCGGTCCGCGCGGGTCATCCCTAGATCGGCGAGCACGATCGCACGCCAGTTGGTCACCAGGTACTTGGGTCGGTAGAGCTCGCGCGGCGAGACGCCCCGGGTGAACCAGTGCCCGTCCGACATCTGGTGCTCCAAGAGCGACGCGGCCCACCCAGTGCGGCCGATCGACCGAAGCGCTCCCCGGGCCACCGGATCTTTGTCCGACCTCCCGTCGACCTCCCTCCAGAATCGGGCCCGCACGCTCGGGTCCGCGTCCGATTCGGTCAGCCATCTCCGGATCCGGGGAGAGACGTGCATCGGTGGCCGCCCACCTCCCTCATTCCTCAAGACAGTTTCCGCGGCCGGCGCCTCGAGCCGGCCCCAGGGAGCGATGCGCCGACGGCAGACGACCCGACGGGGGTGCTCGAACGGCTTGAGACTGTGTGAAAACTCCTTATCGCGAACCGTGCGAGCGGGGACTTACGCGAGTCCGGCACCGGGAGTCCGACGACCTCGGCAGATGCTGCGGCAACTCAAGTCGTCGCGACGACTTTTCACACGGTCTCGCTCACTATAGGCGCGAACGCGGTAGGCGGGACGCCCCCCTCCGGCTCTCGATAGTCCTCGAGCCTCGCGCGAGGGACTCCGGATCCCGGGGGATTACGGGCCTCCTCAGCGCCACCGAGATACGCCTCGAGACCGCGGAACGCACCCTCAGATGGGCCAGTGGGACCTCGTACCCAGGACGTCACCGATCGAGCGTCACCCCCTGAGTCGGACGAAGCCGGCTCCTCCCGCATCCCACTCGGGGTCGACGTCCTCTGACCGGTCCGGAGCCGAGGGGGCCTCGGGCGGCTCAGGCAAAGGCTTTGGCCGGTACGATGTCGGTCGACGTCCCCGTCGGGGGAGACCGCGACCCCCTCGCGATGCGGTTCGCGCACCACGTCTACTCGACCCTTCGGCCCGCGGTCCGCGGGGTCGCTTCGCCGAAGGGAGAGATAGGGCCGTTGCGGACGCGCAGGTGGTCCCGGGACGGCGCGTCAAACGATGGGGTTCCCCGCGCGGAGACCGTCACGGGGCGGCCCCTAGCATTACTCCGGGGGTTGGGACTGCCACTGGAGGGTCGGCTTAGAGTGGG
>VFSW01003786.1_pt1 | contig 22656 bp, 22 predicted proteins | sample 5358111 | NCBI WGS metagenome assembly VFSW01 (sample SAMN11554181, study PRJNA540505) | mine drainage metagenome | isolation source: sediment from site ElyBrook_90M | place: USA: Ely Copper Mine, Vershire, VT | collected 2017 | reverse complement strand
CTGTTGCACTCAACCCAGCCCCTGTCATAACTGCGAATACAGCCACGACTGGTTCAACTGGACTAGCTGTTGGCAACGCTGCATCACAGCCTTTGTATGTTACAGATGCTACGATTCCAAACAATACAAATATCAATTATGATACAGCTGATTCTAGCGCTTGGTATTATGGGTATGCCGTGTTGGGATCATCAAATTCTTCACCTGTTTGGACCATAAAAAAGGTCACAGTTGTTGCAGGCAGTCCAACCGCTGCACGCTGGTCACCCCCGGGTTCAATTTGGGATAACCGATCTTCATTGACCTATACATGAAATTCTGCTTACACTTGGCGCTATTTAGCACTTTGGAGACATTGACATAATGACACTCATCACAGATCCGGATTTTTTGACAGGAAGCGTTGCTGATGATGGCACAAAAAACGTGTACATCAATGCAGTCAATGGAACAATAAAGTTGGTTCAAACCGGCGCACTATCAACTGATGGTGTCACGCTGAAATGTTTGTACTCGTTCTTGAAAGAACAATGGAAGAACGATCCGAATTCTCAAAACTTGGCGGCTTTTCCGTTTCCGATGACGCCAATCACTGATGAACAGTTTGAGTTTGGCGATGGGTGGGACCTTGCAAACAATGCTTCACGTTACCTGATCAGAACTGCTGGTTGGACTGTCAAAAACAAAGCGTCAGCTGCTGTGACACAGAAGTGGGCAGGTATAATCGGATTGGGATCTGTCCCAACAGCTGATCAACTTTACTACGATCAGTTGACAGGCGCAATCAACATGCAGTTAACGGGTCAAGTTAATCAGGCTGTCTTGATTTTGAGTGACTCAAACGGCGACGGCGTTTATGATTTTGATTGTCGTAGCACATTCAAGTTGTATGTCCGTGAACAGGGGCAGTTGTACGGAGGATATAGCTTGTCTGACATCGGTGTTACGACGATGGACTCACAGGCATATCGTTTTCCAATCGCAGCTTCAACCGACCTTAAGGTCACCGATGCTGATACAAGCGTTTCTGGATCGTATCCATTCAATGAAATCAAGGTGAGATATTTCACTGGTTCATTCAAGCGTGATGTCGATACGACAAATCAGGCTCGTCGATTTGGCATCGTTATCGACGCCGGCACTCACTCGGGCGTCGATGGTAATTTCACCATAGGATCAAACGCATTTTCATCCTCGGCGGGAGGAATATCCGGATCAAACTTTGGAGGTGGTACGCTTGTAATTCACTCTGGTTCAGCAAAAGGAACTTACAACCTTTCATCTTTCCCAGGCTCCGGCGAAAAAGCACTGATCAGTCCGACATTCCCGGCAACAATGACAAGCGCATCGTTTACGCTTTATAAGTCGTCTAGCTTGGGAGCAACAGCTGAGCAAATCTATGAGAAGGTTCAATACCTCCTACGACAGAACACAAACATCAACTCAATTTCCACGGGTTCTGTTCGTGTAGTTGGAAAAACGTCAGACCTCTTGTTGAGGTTCGTTGGTGACACACTCGAAGCAGGAACGTTAAACCCAGCAAACCCGGCGTCTGGTAGCGCCCCCGGCGTCATCATCGAAGGATTCTCAACGACTGACACCAACAGACTAACGTTCAGAGATGAAGGTGGAACAAACAGGACGTATCCGTTCGTTGCAACGCTAACATTGAATTTCGGAGCAAACCTTGTTTCAGATCCAAGCGCAAAGTATTGGGTGTATTTCACAACGCTCCCGGGAGGAAGCAACGACTTCGGCGAATCAGGAGCAACGATCGTTCAAGATAACGCTAGCGCAGCAATGTCAGGCAGCGTAAGCGCGCAATCATCTGTTGCTTTGTCGTTCAATTATGACGGAAACTCACAAGGTGGTCGCACTCCCGGAACGGATGCTGGTGTAACAGCTGTCGCGATCGGTCTTTCAACCGGACAATACGTCAGAGCAGTCGGAACGATCGCAAGATCGACAAGCAACACAATCTCCCTAGTCGCTCCTCTTGAGCGCAACTACCGACTCCCGTTATGTTTGCATGTCTTATTTTAAATACATTGGTGTTTTGTCGCAGGTCCTGGTGCCGCCGCCGTCACCATTCCTATGCCTGCATACGAAGGTGATGATCTGTTGTTGGCATTCATACAGAGCGATACCGGCGCGCCTGCAGTTACTGCAACTGGATGGGCTCAGGTTTTCACTCGTTCAAACACGTGTTCTCTTACTGTCTTAAGAAAGATTGCAACCGCATCACTAGAACCTGCAACTGTTACATTCGCTGCAACTGTTAACGAAACGTATAACGGTGCAATCGTTTCAGTTCAAAATGTTAACGTTGCAAATCCAATCAACGTTTCAAATGATACTACTCAAGCATCAGCTGCGAAATATGCGTTTCAAAGCATAACCACTACGTCTAACAATTGTCTAGTATTTTGCGCAGGAGCAAACTCTGCCGTTGGTGTTCCCTCTGTCATAGAGGGCCCAGTTGTCGGTATATTCGGTGGTGATGGTAGCGCTGAATCACAGGGAATTGGATGGACGTTCGCTCCGTTTAGTGGATCCACGAACGGTATTACAACAAGCATCAGTTGCTCGACGATCGCTGCCGGCGCTGGTGTTAAAGCAGTGATCGCGGTAAATCCTCCTGCAACGGGAGCATTGTTAATTCCAACATATTGTTCCAGAGATGATTCTCTCTACATTGATCCTCTTAATGGAACGACTGCATATAACACTAACGGTGTTTTGACAGGAACAATTGTTAACTTTTTTGGATCAACATTGAATGGTGTAACCGCCGCGGCTGCAACCGTCGCCGCAACTACTGACGTAGGACTGAATTCATTTCATTCCGTTGCTCAATTTACGACAATAAACGCTAGTACGAACTGGTCAGCTGCTGCATTTCAATTAGCGCCGGCAAATAAACCCAACGTCGCTGGAAAGAACATTCTCGTTCATACAGGTCCTAGCACACCGGGACAGATTCAAAGGTTTCCAGCAGTCGCTGCAAATAAAAAGGGAATAGCATTTGGTATGCGTTCCGTATCAGGTCATGTGACAGGAAGCAAAGCGTTTTATGTTCATGGAACAGGAACATCGTGGGGTCAATCTCGTGATGTGCCACTAGTCATAAATTCAAGCGCACTTACGAGTTCTGTTTTATGGTCATCAGGAACGTTAGATCCAACAAGCATCAATGCTTTCGGATTGTGGGTAGCATCTACGGGCGTCACGACAACGATTTGGCAATTTTATTCGCTTTGGGTGCTTGACACAACGACGATCGCTGGAGGTAACGTGTCAGCTAGCGTTGATATTAAGGGTATCATCAACGCCGCTGCTGTTGGTCATGAGAGACGCTCAGTCATCGGTCAAGGCGTCAATCAAGCACTTGTGTTACAACCGTTACAGTTTGGTGACGGTGGCACTAATCCCATTTATTTGGATTTGAACGCAACTGCAATAGAATTTCCACAACAATACAACTTGTTATCTAAGAACGTTTATTATTGCTCTGCTGATAACGTTGCTGGATTGACGTATTATGCCGGTGCAAGTGACACGATCAAGCATCGAAATAGCGTCATTTCTTCACCTTCAGAATATCACTGGAGAATACATGCGTCATCATCAATATCTGCTTCATACGATTTTTCCGGATTGTCTGTCATTGGTGCGGGAGATATTCAATTACGACAAGTAACGACATTTGATCAGATGACGTTTGCTGAGTGCGATACTGTTACACAAAACACAGCATCAATATCAAACTGTGTTTTTAACTCAAGCTTTGCTTCGTCGTCATTGATGTGTGATTCGCCTAACGTCGTCAGTGGCTGTTCGTTCATCAGCGCCGGTACAGGACACGGAATTCAAATAATCACCACTGGAACGTTTTCTTTTGTTGGAAATACTTTCTCTGGATACGGTTTGACCGGTACGACGGATGCGGCTGTGTACAACAACTCCGGAGGATCTGTCACACTTAATATTGGGGGAGGCGGTTCAACGCCTACGTACAGGAACGGATCTGGAGCTTCGACAACGATCAACAATAACGTGACCGTTACGTTAACAGGATTGAAAAATCCATCCGAAGTTAGGGTATATACAGCCGGCACACAAACTGAACTCGCAGGACAAGAAAACGTGACAGGAGGATCGTTTGCGTTTTCTGTCGGAAGCGGCGTGTCTGTTGATATCTCAATATTGGCACTGGGATATCAGAACCAACGAACGTTAGCATATAGCACCGCTACAGATGCAACGTTACCAATTTCACAGCAACTAGACAGACAGTATGCAAACCCTTGATGTAAGATAAGAACCTGATGGGTTATCAGTTCGACGGCACAAACAAGTTGATAATTCTGACTACGGGAACGTTGTCAGCGTCGGCTGTCGACGTGTATTCGCGATGGAAAGACTGGGTTCTTGTGTCTGATGACAGCAAATACTTGAACGCATTTACTGTCGTGGGCGGAGATCCCATAGGTCCTGGACAATCAGTTGCGCCGTACATCTTTCTTAACACTACCGACGGTTGGAAGATCAGGCCTCAAGAAGCAAGTCACGAACTTCGAATTGCTGGAAATTTGTACTCGCTGGATCCTAATCAATCCATGTTTACATCAACATTGGGTGCATATACGGTGACAACGATCGTTGAAAGGTCATCGGCAGCAATTCAAGTAGCAGGTTCTGGTGTTGATCAAACAACAGTACAGACGGCCTTGACAGCACAGGGCTTTACAACGGCCAGAGCTCAAATGATAGAAGACGTTTCGAGCGGCAGCATTGTTGCAATGGGTACAATATTGAGCGGGTCATCGGCGTCGACGTTCTACACAACGTTGAGCGCTTCAAGCGATCACTTTTTTGATGGATTGGCAATTCAGTTGTTTTCTGCTGCAAGTGGTTCATGCGTTCGTCGCATCGAAAGCTATTTGCAATTGTCTGGGACGTTCAATGTCTTTGGATCGGCACCTGTCATTCCTGTGACGGGTGAACGAATCAATGTCCTTTCATCACGTCTTGCGCTCGACGATCCTCGATTGAATATCTTGCCGGTGTTGTTAGGTTAACATGACGATATCGCTTTTGAGTAATGTGAACTTTGGTCAAAGTCGTGTGAATAACACTGGCTCTACTGGCGTTGGTTACCAATTGCTAGATGCGGTTGGAAACATCGTGTTGGCTCGTACGACGGGAGGTGTATATCAAGTTGTGTCTGGTTGTTATGCCGCTAACGTGACATACCCTGATAACTTCAACGGACAGATACTTTGGGACTGCCCTGCGTCCGGGACATTTTCTCAGGCGTTTGCAGTAGAAAGCTATGATTTCCGTGTCGCAGACATATGGAAAGAGACGAACGGACTCACAGGATCAATTCAGTCGCTTCTTGATGTGGGATACGGTCGCTGGAAGATCTTGAATAACCAGATGATCTTTTATGCGAGTGGCAGTTCAACCACACCGGTCGCAACATTCAACCTATTTGATGATGCAGGCAATCCAACAATGGACGCAGTGTTCGAGAGGGTACGTACATAATGTTGAACAGGATTGTCACCAATGGATTTGGTCGATCTCGTGGTGCCGGCGGCGTTGCAGGACCGGCGACACTGGGCTTTGGCGGCGTCGCACGTCAATCACAGATTGACACGGGTGTCCCTCGTCGAGCAAGAGGCAATGGTACCAAAGAACAACACACGAGCAAACAAGATGCCATCGTGTGGGCACGGTTGCTGCTGGTGAATGGAATTGCACCTGTCAAACAGGTGAAGGGCTTCGTAAGGGTGCCCTTCGTCGAGAAGGGTCCCGTCCGCGCGATTGTCGAACACCTTGATACAAAGAAAAAGCAAGACGTGAGGATTGCCATCGAGCGTATCAGAACAAAACGTCAGCCATAATTACGTCTTATGCAAGACATTCTTGAAACAGTGGAAAGAGATACTGAAGAAGCCACTGAAATGTTGTTCAAGGTGACTGTCGAAGGCATTGATCAAGCTCCTGCTCATGTTCGCATGGCATGTGAAAACGGATCTGTCGGTTATTTTTTCAATGGCGAACCGACAGATCAAACGGACGTATTTGCATTCACGATCCCTGCGAATACACTCAAGGAAGCAACGTATTTAACGAAGATAGAGGTTCTCATTGAGAATCGTTACTTTGCGCCTGTTACGTTCAATCTAAATGCAAAGAAAAAAATGAAGGTCGTCGTTGAGGCGGTGAAGCCACGAGCAAAATCGTCAGAAGCAAAGGTTTCTGTAGAAAAAATTGTTCTAGAACAACCTGTTCAAAAATCAGTTGTTGTTTCTTCTGTCGCAACTTCAACAAAAAATACATCAACTCTGCGAGAGCGCATGCAAAAGAAAAATCAGATTGAGCTTTCAAGCATGGCAGACGATGAAATTCAAAAAATTGCCGAACGATTGATCGCTGGAAAGAAGTAAGTCTTTGAAGACTTCCATCACCTCGCGCGGCGTTGTCGATGATGGGTCTGGCGATGGATTTTACATCTATGATCATGAGCACCATGAAGCACCCTTTGATGATCGATGGGATGACGAGAAAGCAGAGTTGCATGAAGGAACTGGGCAAGCAGCGCTAACGTATGAAGCGTATCGTGACACTGGTTTTTTCATGAAGTTCTTTCGTCATAATCAAGATGATAACATATTTTTAACGTTTCAAATGTCGCACCAGTGGGACACAACTACGTCGATTCGACCTCACATGCACTTCTTTCCAATGTCCAGTGGATCTGGAAACGTGCTGTTCAATTATGCGTATGCTTGGACGTGTGTAGGTGGGGCATTGTCAAGTTCGTCAGGATGGACATCAGGTTCAATAACCTTCGCCGCAGATCCTTCGATGCAATACAATCAAAAGATCGCGTCTTTTGGAACCATCGCGCCTTTGGCAAATTCTAAAGAAAGCAACATTTTGGTTTTCAAAGTGGAGAGATCGGGAACAGATCCGTCTGACACGTATGTAGCTAACAAAGATCATGGAACTGCAGCAGCGAACGTAGGAATCATGTTCTTTGACGCACACTATCAAAAGATCAAAGCGGGATCAGTCATTGAGTTTGGAGATCACTGATCATCGGTATGGATTTTCGCGGCAAGCCCTGCAGTGATAAGGGCCTTCATCTGGTTCTTGAGCACCTTCGCAAAATTCACCGCATCTATCGCAACACACGCCTTCTTTTGTGGGAACGTGCTTGTACGTCTCTGTGAACGCAGTGATGAAACAACCGATGTCTCCCGTAAACTTAGGATCTACGTTAAGAAGCTTGATGTGTGTTCTGTTGATGATGAACGTCTTTGGAACATTTTCATACGGTGGGACGTAGCAAAGGTATTGAATGTAACTTGAGCTATCGCTCATGTCATATCCGATCACTTGCACCTTGGCACTACGATACGTGATGTCGTTGTATCCAAACGTATCGCTGATCTTTAGGACGACTTCGTCACCGATGCGGTACTTCATGCGTCTAAGTAATGACACTCTATCCCAATAGAGCATCGTTGGATTGTGCAAGGTCGTGCCTATTTACAGCGTGGCTACCTTTGTACAAACCATCAATCCCACGTCGTTTGGGTTTTTTGATTCAGATTCTCAGTTTCAGACCGAGGCTGATGCCATGGTCACGTTCGTCAAGAGGAAATTAGGCGACGACGTTCTGTCAGTCGAACTTACAAAAAAAGAGATCTGGACGTGTCTCGAAGAGTCTGTCTGCGAATACTCGCGAATCATACATGAACATCGTATTGAGTCAGAGCTCATCAACGTTTTAGGATTGCCAACGGGATCGACGGACATGACAAACATGTACCCGCGACAGACGCTCGAGTTCTTGTTGCGAATGGCAGATCCGTACGCGACCGAAGCGTTTATGGGTGGTTCATATGACACCACGTTGGGCGTGATCTCTCTTACTGCAGGACGACAAGACTACAACCTGTACAAAGATCTCAAGGACGTGACGACAAACCTCAGCGTCTATGAGCAGATGGCGACAGGAAGCAAGGGTCGCTTGCGAGTGGTCCAAGTCTATCACTTTGAACCTTTCGCAGCTCAGAACTTTCTTTTGAATGCATCTAACATCACCAATTTTCTTGCAAGCAACTTCAACTACGAGAGCTATGTAAACAGCACGGTCTTTTACGTATTACCGATCTTTGAAGACGTATTGCGTAGATCAGTGCTTGAAGCTGCGTTTAGGGTTAGACGCTCGAACTACAGCTACGAAGTTCAAGGAAGCAACCTCAGGATTTATCCTATCCCATCGTCAGACCTTCAAACTGGAAACCTATATGTAAAGGTCTTTGCAGGTCAACACAACCCGCTCGATCCGACGGCTGTCGGAGCGGGAGGCTCTACTGGAGATGATTCTCTGTATGGAGTTTCTTCAGCTGCAAACGCTCCGTTTTCAAACATTCCGTTCAGGACAATAACACAACCTGGTCGTCAATGGATCAGACAATATACGCTTGCGCTGTGCAAAGAATTGCTCGGTTTGATCAGATCAAAGGTCAAGACTATCCCAATTCCGAACGCAGACCTTCAGCTGAATGGTGAAGAGTTGGTTTCACAGGGACGTGAAGACAAATCAAAACTAACAGACCAGTTGCGTGAGTGGTTGTCAAAGCTTACAAACTCTGCGTTGATGAAACAACAGGCAGAGCTTGCAGAAAGCATGCAAGCTGCATTGAAGTACGTACCTATGCCTTTGGGCAAGAGTATCGTGATCGGTTGAGATGCTATTTAGCAATGGTATACAAGGCCTTATTTCGCAAGGACGAATGACTTGAATCAAATGATCTTCGACTTATTCGTGTGTCAGACAACGACTTTAAGAGTAGTCTTGAAAATTGCCTACTTATGACTCATGAAGATGCGATTGGGAAACTTACGACAGATGATAAAGGAAGCGCGCCGAAAAAAAGGGCGAGGAATTAAACTTGTTAGGGTCGGAGGACTAAGTCCAATTCGTCAAGCAAAAGGAACTGCACCTGAAAATAAAGGAGTGTGGGCATTCATTTGGCCTTATGTCGAACCATTTTTACTTGGATCTACCGGTCCTGAAGGGGTACATCCGGGTGAAGGAAAAACGCGGTATGATCAGATGAAACGTGAAGGATTACGTCGATTTGTTCACAAGGGCGTCCTTTATACAAGAATCAATGTTCCTGGATCTGTTGAGATTAATGGATGGTTTAAAACAGATTCTTCAACATTGGAAGCATTTATGAAAAAACACTTTGCAAATACAACCAAGGCAATGCGACAGCATCACAATGTCGACATTAATCTCCAGGGTATGAACCCGTGGTCTTTGTATTCAAAAGATGAATTTGAGGTCTTTGTTCCTGAACCAAGTGAAGAAGGTTTCTGATGGCGCGACTTTTTATCACACCTCGAGAAATGAACTTCTTTTCTGACATTACAAAAGAGCTCATCAAAGACATCGTCGGTCAGAAGATCTATTACTATGCCATCAATGAGATCAAGACTGCAACTCATGACGTCTACAACGAAGCATTACAAAAGGTGTTTGATAATCCGATCGCAATTGATGCACTCGTTGGAACAACGTCTCAAACTGAAACAAAGATCGATGCATTTGGCGTTGATGCAAAGTTTAAAATTGAAGTGTACATCCAACACAGAGATCTTGTTGACAAAGGAATAAACGTCAATATCGGAGACTTTTTTTCATTTGGTTCTGTGTTTTATGAGATCACCGAGCGCATGTTCATGCGAAGCATCTATGGACAGATTGAACACAAGGACGGCATAAAGCTGATAGGAACAAAGGCACGAGAAGACTTGTTCAAGGCACTAACGATAGGCCCCACAGATATTTCACGACCAGAGCCAGACGCCGTTCAAGAGACGTTCGTACAGCAACGTGGCATGTTAGAAAACAGAGAAGGAAAGACAGGTGATGAGCGTGCTTTGGTGAAGACTGGTGTGTTAGACGCACCTTTGACCGGTCCCAAAGAAGTGTCACCTGCTGGAACTGATACCGCAACGCAATCTAGCTTTTTTGATGAAGATGAATAATGCCTACTCGATACAACAGACAGATCAAATCACGTTTCAAAGTTCCCGGACTACCGTCTGGGTTTGACGGTCCTTCTTCGCCGTCTGATCTCACGGTTCCACCGGTGGGAATTGAAGACGCTGATGTCGCCCTTTTCAATCTCTTTGACAAAGAAATCTCTATTCAAGTTTCTGACGGAGAAAAAGGTCTAAGAAAGGTGCCTGTGATCTTTGCTGCTGGCGAGAAGTGGGCATTGCTTAAACGAAAGCGTGCCCTACGTGATAGAAACAACTCGCTTGTGTTGCCATTGATAACCGTCGTTAGAACGAGCATTCAGCAAGCATCAAATGAGGACATAACGGGCAGAGGCATAAACCAACAGACTGGCGACTTGGTGATCAAGAGAAGGCTCGATGCATCTGATCGCGCATACCAGGGGATCATAAACAAGCTGAACGTTCAACACCAGCAAAATCTTGCAGTCGGTTTGGACACCGGCGACGCCGGACAGTTTACATCAAGTCGCGCAGCTGGATCATTGTCAGAAGATCCAACTGTGTCTGGCGGTGGGGTATTGATGCCTGATAGGACTGACAACATCTACGAGTTTGTCATGATTCCATCTCCTCAATTTTACACCGCAACGTATGTCGTAACGTTTTGGGGTCAGTACAGTACGCATATGAAGCAGATGCTTGAACAGCTTTTAGCATCATTTTTGCCGCAAGGAAACTGCTGGCGCATCGACACAACGGCGGGTTATTGGTTTGTCGCGAGCGTTGATGGCAATGTTTATACAGCAGAAGACAACACAGAAGACTTTTCTTCAGAAGAAAGGGTTCTCAAACACAAGTTCACCGTGAAAGTGCCGGCGTACATCCTCGCGAGCGCCACGCCTGGTGCACCCGTTCCGATCAAGAGATACACTTCGGCTCCCAGCGTCTCATTTGACGTTTCGACAGAAAGTCTGGATGAGCCCGGTGGTGTCATCGATCCTTTCTTGGGGGCCGACGATCCCACGCTTCCAACTCAAAATGGGCAAACAAAGAGACGTGACCAACGTGATACAAATGGCACGAGGTTGTATCCTAGCACGGGTGAAGACCAAACAAATGGAAACCCAGATGACCCTGCGTTGGCAAAACTTCCTCGAGGTGTCCCTGTCACAAAGTATCAAAAGGTCACCGGTATTGACAGTCGAGGAAACAAGGTGACGAAGTACGTAAGGATCGTGAACCAAAATTCGTTCACTGGAGAGACAGTGTTGGCTCCTGATGCATCTCTCGGAGGTATCACGTTAGTCTCTAGCGATGATTGACGCTAACCCGGCTTTCAGTCGTGCACAGGATACTTAACGTAGCCAAGCTATAGGAGCACTGAGATGCCAGGAACTGAGCAAGTATTCAAGAGCCCAAACTTTTACGAGCGTGAGATTGATCGATCAGCGCCCACAGCAACCGGTCCCGTCGGTACGCCAGCGGGTATCATCGGCACTGCACAAAAAGGTCCCGCATTCGTACCTGTCACTGTTTCAAGCATGGCAGAGTTTATCAACGTGTTCGGCAACCTGGATCCAAAGAAGTTTGGTCCATATGCAGTCAATGAGTTTCTCAAGAACCGTACGGCGCTTACGTACCTCAGGGTCTTGAACGCCGGAGCCAACACTACGCTTACTCATATTTCTACGACACAGACAACCGGTCGTGTTACAAGCACGGGTTTTCACCTCGCAGGAAACTCTAGCGGCGTAGCCGACAACCGTCACGCTGGTGCAGTTCAATTCATCACCGCAAGAGGAACGCTTTCCGCACAAGAAGCTTATGGCGTTGTCATGTTCACCGACAACTCTTCGTTTCCATCTGCGTCTGTGTCTGTTGACATTGTTCGTGGCATAGTGATCATGGCGTCAGGAGCTCGTTTGATGGTTGCTTCTGGCAACATGGCCGGTGTCTATCCTTCAGGTCCTACTGACGCAGCAAACGTAGACAGCAGCGGCTTTGTCAAGCTCATTGTGTCATCGGCACTTGGAAGCGCGTTCGCAGTGACAGACAACCTTCCTGGTGTGTTGGTCATGACGGCGTCAATGAACCCAACTGATCCAAACTACTACGGCAAGATTCTCAATACAGATCCGGATCAGTTCGTTGCAAGGCAACACCTTCTTTACGTTGACTTTGCTGTCGATGCTGAAGTGTTCTCTGCTTCTATTGTCGGAACGTTGTCTGGTTCTTCAAACACAAGCGAAGCATCCGGCGCGCCAACGATGACGTTCAGAGAGACGTTTGGATCTTACGACACAAGATACCAGACACCGTCTACGACGTTCTTTATCTCACAACCTTTCGGTGCAACAGAGTACGATTTGTTCAAGTTTGAAGCTTTGGATGACGGAGCTTATGCAAACAGCTTGTACAAGATCTCTATCACGAACATTCAAGCATCGACTGATGATTCGAACCAATTTGGTAGGTTCACGGTTCAGATTCGTGATTTCAATGACAACGACTTTTCTCCGATGGTTTTGGAACAGTTTCCAAACTGCACATTGAATCCAAACGATCCAAACTATGTTGCCAAGCTCATCGGTGACAGAAAGGTCACATACAACTTTGACGCTACAACGCCAACTGAAAAACGCATCGTAGCGTTTGGCAAGTACCAAAACATGTCAAAGTACGTCAGAATCAAGATGAATGATGCGGTCGATCGTGGATTGATCCCAGCTCAATCACTACCGTTCGGCTTCAGAGGAATGGAAATTCTAAAGACAAACGATGCTCTCGTTGACGGCGCAGCTTCATCCCAAATGGCAACCGTTCGTTTGTCCGGCGGAAACCTTGGTGCTGGTGCAGCTTCTGGATTGACCGGCTCTATCGTTCCACCAATTCCGTTTAGGTTCAAGGTAACAAAAGGAACAGTTTCAACGTCATCACCAGCATGGCCCGGAATGCCAGGACCCACAGAACTGGCGAATACGCAGCTTTATTGGGGTGTCAAGTTTGAACGTAACACGTTGCCTCTCAACCCGAACCTTTCGACAGATCCAAACAAGCTTCTTGTTGGTTTGACAAAGTTTCAAGGCATCAAGCTTCTTGATGCATTGGTCACCGGTTCCGGAGCGGATACGTTCAACAACAACAAGTTTACGCTTGCAAGGGTTGCGCTCGCAAACGGATCAGTTTCGCACCTCACAGCATCTGTGAATGATCACATGCTCGGCGCGGCATACATTAGAAACCTAAGGCCTGACACAACATCATACACGGTGACTGATGGAATTTTCCCAGTACCACGTATCACGTTTGCAACGATCCTTGCTTCTGCAGGTGCAGCGGTGTTCAACAAGTTTTCTACGTTCACCAAATTCACCACGTTCATGAATGGTGGATGGGACGGAACAAACATCTTGGACACAGACGCTAGGAAGATGAACGATAAATCGACGTCATTCGATGTCGGCGGCGGCGCGCTCTCTACATTCATATCGCCAGGTCTCACAACCAACCAAGCCGGTTCTGGTCAGAGCAACAGCACTGTCATTTCGTACAAGACTGCAATTGACATCATGACAGATCCGATGACAGTAAACACGAACATCTTGGCAATCCCTGGCATTCGTGAATCTTTCATCACAGATTATGCATCTTTGGGTGTTCGTACCTACGGATTGGCATTCTATGTCATGGATATCCCATCGTACGATGATAACATTGCAAGGTTGTACGACGATAGCACTGGAAGGCCAAGCATTGACAACACTGCAGCACAAGTTGACGCAAGGGTCATTGACAACAACTACGTCGGCGCTTATTTCCCAGACGTGTTTGTCGATGATGCAACAAACAAGCGTCGTGTTAAGGTTCCTGCATCCGTCGCTGCATTAGGAGCGCTTGGTTTCAATGACAGAGTTGCATACCCATGGTTTGCTCCTGCAGGATTCAACCGAGCAGCGCTTGATTTCGTAACCAACGTAGCTGCACGCCTAAATGTTACAGATCGCGACAGGCTTCAGGATTCAAGGATCAATCCGATTGCAACGTTTCCAAAGCTTGGATTCGTGATCTATGGACAAAAGACGTTGCAGATGAAGAAGTCTGCGCTTGATCGTGTGAACGTTCGTCGTCTTCTATTGGAGATCAAACGAACGATCATCGACATCGCAAACAAACTAGCCTTTGAGCAAAACACATCTGATACAAGAAACAAGTTTGTTGCTCAAGCAGTTCAACGTCTTGGATTGATCCAGTCACAGGCAGGAATTGAAGCATTCAAAGTGGTTTGCAACGAGACGAACAACTCGCAACAAGACGTTGATCTAAACAAGATGAACGGTCGTATTGTTGTTGTTCCAACTCGTGCAGTTGAATACATTGCTCTTGACTTCATCATCACGCAAAGCGGAATCAGCTTTGTCTGATAAAGACACGGTTGCTAAATAGGCTACTGGTAATAAATCTTAGACAGACGACGTACAAAGCGTTAATTCAACGCATTGTCAATAGTTAAGTGCATGTCCCAGCTAAAATTCGGCTCTGCCGGTGTGACTGCTAGAGAAATTGATCTTACGGGTCCCGTTTCACAACAGCCCGTAGGAACACCTGCAGGCATCATTGGAACGGCCGTAAAAGGTCCTGCGTTCGTACCTGTCACCGTGGGTGTTCTAAGTGACTTCACTGCAAAGTTTGGTCCCACAGACGGAAAAAAGTTTGGACCGTTGGCTGCAAATGAATGGCTTCGTAATGCTAATGCATTGACCTTCGTAAGGGTTCTTGGCGTTGGCGATGGAAAAACTCGTGCATCAGACGGATCGGTTGCTTCCGCAGGTTTCACCGTAGGAGAAAACCTTCCTGCTGCTGGAAATAACCTTTCACCTGCTACTGCTACTGCAACTGGCTTGCTTCAAGCAAACCCATTTGCAAACTTGGGAGGACCTCCCGGTCGTACGTACGTCTTGGGTGCATTCATGTCCGAATCAGCAGGGTCAACGGTTTTTAGTCAGGCTGGTATACAAGGACCAGGCACACAAACTGGCACTACGGGCTCTGTTCCTGTCGTTAGAGGCATTCTTATGGTTGCCTCAGGCGTCATCGCTAGGTTGTCTTCATCTATCGGTGGATTCAGTTCACAGCCGAGCTCGGCCATGGTCGCGACCGAGACGCTCGCCAGCGGAACGTCTCTTGGCACAGTGTATCTCTTGCAGGGAAGCGTCGCGAAACAAGACTTTGTGTTGATTTTGAACGGTCACAAGGGAACAAACCCGCAATATCCAAACGTCATTACGGCATCGTTCGATATGACGTCTCCAAACTACTTTGCAAACGTTCTCAATTCAGATCCAACAAACCTTAATCCCGCGGGTCACTTTTTATATGCTCACTGGGACATTCACTCTGCAGCAGCAGTTGTCACAGGTTCTGGTATCATTTCTCAATCTGCTGGACTAAACCCAGGTGGAACAGGAAATTGGCTCGAGCAAGATGCATTCCTATTGACAGCTTCTCTTGCACGTAACGTTGGAAGCACGACTGTTCCTAACCTTGAAGCATGGACTGATAGGTTTACGAACGCAAGGTCTCCATGGATCGTTTCACAACGCTTCGGTGGTCAGGCGCACAACCTCTTTAGGCTCTGGGCTCTCGATTCAGGCGCAAGAATTTCGACGTTGTTCAAGCTTTCGATTGAGAACATTGCACCTTCTACAGATCCTTCAAACCAATACGGAACGTTCGATCTTGTTATTCGTGATTGGAACGACAACGACATAACAGTAACACCGCTCGAACAATGGAGAGGATTGTCACTCAACCCAAGCGACGATCGTTACATTGCAAAGGTCATTGGTGACCTTAAGGTGTATTATGATTTTGACAGAGCGGAAAGCGCTCAACGTCTTGTCGTTGAAGGAAATTATCCAAACAACTCAAACCTAGTAAGGGTTGAAGTAGATTCTACGGTTGATCAGGCAACGCTTGATCCAACTGCGCTTCCTTTCGGCGTCCGCGGTGCATTGCACCTTGTCACGTCAGGATCTGCACCGATGTCAGCAATGGGATGGGTGTCAGGTTCAGTTGTTCCGAACAACGTGTTGCTAGCATCTGCAAGCACCCTTGTTGTTGAACAGCCGGTTCCTTTCCGTTCAAGCCTCGTGCAAGGCCCGACAAACAAGACACAGGTCAATCCCTTGTTGTATTGGGGTGTTTTGTTCGAACACTTTACAGACGCTACACAACAAAACGGAAGCATTCTTAAGAACAAATCATTGAATGCTTTTGCAAGCTACTTCCCTGAATTTTCTACAACGACAACCAACATGGTCGTTGGTGATAACGCCGGAGTTGCTGACACAACTGCAAATGGTGTCATGGACAGTGATAGGTTCAACCTGAACTTCTTTACGCTTGAAAACATCCAAGTTGTGACAACGTCTGCTGGAACTGCAGATCCAAACAACTGGCAAAGTGCAACCTATGTCAGGAATGGAAACATTGTTGCAAACAGCACTGCTTTCACCCGTCGAGTCAACACAACAGACTTCATCCAGGCAAACAGACGTTACTTGAAGTATTCGTTCTTCATGCAGGGAGGCAACGATGGCGTCAACATCTTTGACCTCGATGAGTCACAAATCAACAACAATGCAGTCGTTGCTGACATGAACGATATAAACCGTGGTCAAAACCTCGGACCGAACGTCAGGGCATTCACCAAAGCTCTTGACATCATGAAGAACACAACGATCGTCGATGTACAGTTGCTTGCAATTCCTGGAATTAGACATCCGATCGTCACAAACTCTGGCGTCGACGCATGCGAAACCCGGTTTGATGCGATGTTTATCATGGACATCGAGCAGCTAGACAGTCAAGGAAACAACATCATTTCTGATACGCAGTTGCCGTCTGTTCAATTGACGTCAGCTCAAGTTTCAGCAAGGGCATTGAACAACAGCTTTGCAGCTGGCTACTTCCCTGACGTTGTGATGCCAGATCCTACGACGAACAACAACGTTGTTGCTCCGCCATCAGTCGTCGTTTTGGGTGCACTTGCATTGAACGATGCCGTGGGACACCCATGGTTTGCTCCTGCAGGTTTCACTCGTGGTTCTCTGCAGACAACGCTAGAAGCACGCGTCAAGTTGTCAAAGAACAATATGGACACGCTGTATGATGTAAACATCAATCCGTTGGTCGCGTTCCCTGGAAATTCGCAGTCAGGAACAAATCCATCTGGTGGCGTGATCGTCTGGGGTCAGAAGACGCTCCAGGCTGCAGCCAGTGCCCTTGACCGTGTGAACGTTCGAAGGCTTCTCATTGACATTCGTCGTCAAGTCAGAGACATCGCAAACATAATTGTCTTTGAGCCGAACCGCGAGGCAACGCTTGCTAAGTTCTCTGCACTCGTGACGCCTAAGCTCCAAAGGGTGCAGGCTCTCGCGGGATTGCAGAGGTTTAGGGTTGTCATCGACAGTTCTACGACAACACAGGCTGATGTGCAAAACAACACGATCAGAGGCAAGATCTACGTTCAACCGACAAAATCGCTTGAGTATGTCGCTCTCGACTTCGTTGTCACGAACAACGTATCACAAACCGCTTGAACAGTGATTGACGGAGCCCACTCGTGACACACGAAAAGATCAGGGTCACCATCGGTAGTCTCCGTCAACTGGTGCGTGAAGAGGCAACTCGAGCCAACTTGTGGGCCAGAGGAAGGCTCAAGGACACAGCTCCAGTAGAAGATCAAGAGAGCGAAGAAAAAGACACCGGAGTGTCATTGGCAAGCGTCTCCGGTCGTGGACCCATGTTTTGATTGATAGGTAAGAAGATGAAAAAGACGATTAAGCTTACTGAGGGAAGATTGCGACAGGTCATCAGAGAAGAACTTTTGAAGCAAAAGCTCAGTGTATTGTACGAAGACGCAGCTTTGGGCGGGATGCTTCACAAAGCCGTAACTCACCTGTGGCAAGCAGACAATGTTTTAGGTCAAGCAGTTCAACAGGCTGACCAAGATCATCATGAACTCATCTCTCAGATAAAAGCCGCTGTCGAAAAGATGGCCTTCGACGTTGAGGCAAAGGCCACGTCGACAGAACGTGGTGAGGTGAAGGCTACCCAAAAGGCACCGCCCTCGCGACCGTCGATGGGTAAGCCTGTCTCAAAAGGCTGAGACGGTGTTAACATGACGATATCGAATACTTACTTGCAACGGTGACTGGAGAAAACCATGGCAGAGACGTTAGATGTTACTTCGATGCTTCCGAACGCATTCGAGCCTAAGAAAAAGAATCGTTGGGTGTTAATGATCGAAGGAATTGATGCATACATCATCAAGACCGCGGCTCGTCCTACGATGACGACAGATGCAATTGAGGTTCCATTCATCAACAGCAGGCGTTATGTCGCAGGTCTAACAAAGTTTGGAACGATGGCTATCACCCTTCACGATCCGATTGCACCGTCAGGTGCTCAACAGGTCATGGAGTGGGTACGTCTGCACTTTGAAAGCGTCTCGGGGCGCGCCGGTTATGCAGACTTTTACAAAAGAGACATTCAACTCAAGCTTCTTGATCCTGTCGGAACGGTCGTAGAGCTTTGGGACATCAAGGGCGCATTGATTACGGAGGCAAACTTTGGTGAGCTTACGTATGAAGCAGGTGATCTTGCAGAGATCTCACTCACCGTGCAAATTGACAACGCCGTGCTTCAGTTTTAATCGACTACAATTGCTACAACTATTTGATTTGAAAGGCCCCTTCGGAGGCCTTTCGTCATTTAAGTTGTTATGACAGTGTCGCACAATTTATGATTCATATTTAAGTCTGATGATTACCACGTGGGGAAATGTCAAACGTATTCTGATAGAGTCTTCGACTGTAGACGTTAACAAGGTTCATCCAACGGCAGTCCCACGGCTACGCGAATATGCGATGTCATCACTTCATGGTTTTATCATGAACATTCGCAATACGTTTGGACACAGTTCAACTTCTGTCGACAAACGAACAAACTGGATAAGAGAACTGCGAATTGACAAAGGTGCATTGGGATTGGAAAATTACGCAGACTTTTTGATCGATATAACAGATCCGGTGAAAGTCTCTGTTTACCGTCTAAACAGTACGAACATTAAAAATGAAATTGAAGACAATATTGTCCAAGACCTGTACGATGCATTGCTTCCTCAAGCGCAAGACTCTGGAAAGTATGCTGGAATTTGGTGGGCTGATGAGAACATGTATCCTCTACGCCCGGTCTTCAAGGGAGAAGATTTACGTATTGAAGAAAAGCCCGATCCTTCTTGGATCTTGATTGATCCCACTACGCATGAAGAGATCAAATAATCATAGCGTCTTTGAAAGTTTGTCAAGAATTTCACGTTGTTCGTCAGTCAAAGATTTAGGTATAACGATGTTTACTCGTGCCTTTAGCGTGCCACGTTCTTTTGCGTTTGATAACTTTGGCATTCCTTTGTTTTTGAGACGCTGTTCGTGACCTTGCTGTGATCCTTCTGGAAACGTGACATGTTCTACAGATCCGTCTGGCATCGTTATGTCAATCGTTTTTCCCAAGCATGCTTCGGCAACGTTTAGATCAACGATCGTCAAAATGTTGTCGTTTTCTCGTAAGAATTTGGCGTCCTTATCGATTGATACAACGAGGTAAACGTCGCCGCGACCCTTCCGTCCAAAAGATCCCTGACCAACCAATCTGACTCGAGCTCCATCGTAGATGCCAGGTGCGATCGTTACTGTGATGCTTCGTTGTTGTTGTGTAAAACCGTTTCCGAAACACGATTGACAGTCTTTTGTTCGTTTTGTTCCAACACCACCACATGCCTGACATGTCATACGTAAGTGTATGAAGCCTTGATTGACCAACATGACTCCGGTTCCTTGACATCCTGAACATGTCATTTTTTTAGAATCAGGTGCGTCTCCCGTTCCTTGACAAGGTTTGCAATTTTCATCATATGAAAATGTGATGTCCTTTTTACACCCAGTGAACGACTCAGCAAACGTTAGTCTAACGTGTGTTCCTACATCACTTCCTCTTGTGTTAGTGTTGTGACGTACGTCAAACTGTTGTTCGAACATGTCTTGCAAATCATTCATGGAAAATCCGTTCGAATTTCCACTTGTCGCCCATGAAGACCAATCGATTCCAGACGGCATTGATCCCATCGAATCATGACGCTCTCTGCTTTCTTTATTTCCGATGACGCTGTATGCTTCATTGACTTCTTTGAAGCGCTGTTCGGCGACTTTGTCTCCACCAGTTCTATCTGGATGCAGTTCGAGTGCTAGCTTTTTGTAAGCCTTTTTTATGGTGTCTTGATCTGCAGTTTTTTCGACACCCAGGATAGAGTAATAGTCTTTGTGAGTCATTTTTGCAGAAATTACTCCATTGGATGCATGCATTTCAATTGTTGAAACGATCGCCTAGTTACAACAATGAGGATCACTGAATCACAATTGCGTCAAATCATTCGTGAAGAAATGGCATCTTCTCAATTAGCTGAAGACGCCGTCGCCGGCGAATTGTCGGTCGATACGCTTCGTAACGTAGAACAAAAATTTAAAGAGATCTTGCAGGTTCTTCCTCGTGATTTTGGTCCCATTGCTCTAGTGGTGAGCGCTGCTAAGGCTATCGTCAATGCGCGCAAGGCTGCAGAGTCTAAACCCGGGCCACAGTGAACATTTCCTTAGAAGTGTAATCTTCTTCAATGAAGCCTGCTAACAAGCCCACAAAGAGGCACAGTTGAGCGCGCTCAATCCGGAGAGAAAATTGCCCCCTAAGGTTGTTGAACGAATTGTCAAATTTTTTCATTCGCAAGCAAAACCCGTGATGCTGGGATCTGTGTGCCTAGAAGTGGGTGTTAGCATCGCCAGAGCCCAAGAAGCCATAGATGATCTGTGTTATGACGGAGTGATCAGACCTGCAATCGATTCAGAAAAGTTTGCTCTCGGATGGTCATCACGCGTAAATGCATACACTCTTGTTGGAAAACCAAATCTTACGATCGCTGCTAGGTGGCCGGGCGAGTGATGCCTATTTAGTTGGCATGCCGCGGAAAGACATTGAGACAGAATCACTGCTTCGCGCGTACCTGCGAGAAGCGATGCAACCTATGTTTTCTTCACAGAAGATGTCGTTCGAGGATTTGAGTGACATGCAAGACAAACTTGACAGGATGGTAGTGTCTGGAAAGATACAGGCTCTTGATTACAACGATCGTTGGGCAGACGTGCTCGCGGTCGCTGGCTGGGCTCAAGCTCAATATGATGCTGAAAGAGATCGTCGATGGGACTATATCGACAGCGAACGTGAGCTACCAGTTAAACGTCGCTACGCTAATTGAAATTGTTGGTTGTATGTTGCAGTGACCTTTCGTATATACGCTAGTGCAGTAGTGAGTATTATTGCATCTAAGGAACATACGCATGTCAGAAGAACGAGAACAACGCAACCAAGTGTTTGCTCAACACGCAGCAGCTGCCGGCATCACGCCACCAGTTACTTCGCAAACAGGACAGGCTCAATCTGATTTTGGACTTGAGATTCCAGTTGAAACCGTGCCACTTCCGTCGGGAGGCAAAGCATATCCCATTGGAACGACTTTGCATGGTAAAGAAACAATTGACATCAGGGGAATGACGACACGTGAAGAAGATATTCTCACAAACAAAGTCTTTCTGAAGAAGGGCACAGTCATCACAGAACTGATCAAGTCTTGCCTTCTTGACAAGAGCATCGATCCCACAGAGCTTCTTGGTGGCGATAGAAACACGCTAATGGTTGCAATTCGTATCACCGGTTACGGTCATGAATATGATGCAGAACTAGAATGTGCAAACGATGAATGCAAACAAAAGCTGAAGCATTCTTTCGATCTTTCGCAGCTGCCATTGAAGAAGCTGGAAATCGAACCAGAGATGCCTGGATCGAACAGGTTTGTGTTTTTGCTCCCGTACTCAAAAAAGAAGATTGTCTTTAAGTTTCTCACGGGAAAAGATGAAGAAGATATTGTTACTCTCACTGAACGTTTGAAGAAACAAGGCATTCAAAGCGAAAATGCAGTTTCAACAAACCTCTTGTACAGCATCGTTTCAATTGATGGCAACGAAGATCGAGCCAAGATCGCACAACACGTGAAGTTCATGTTGGCAAGAGACTCAAGGGCTCTTAGAGATTACATTCGTAAAAATGAGCCGGGACTTACTCTACGACAAGAAACAGCATGTCCTGCATGCGGTCATACCGAGGAAGTGCAGATGCCGTTCGGCGTAAACTTTCTTTGGCCTTCAGCCTCAACATAAAGAACAGCTCGTTCTAGAACCGACGTTCTTGCTCATGTATTACATGGGCTTCTCGTACAACGAGTGCTACGAGCTTCCGATCTCATACAAACGATGGTTCATTGAACGTGTGGTCAAAGAACTGAACAAAGGGGCTGACAAAGGCGAAAATCAGTCGAAGGCGCTTCACCAAAACACGCCAGACGTTCGAGCTATGCAAAATAGGGTTCGTACACAGACACCCTCAAGGTTACGAAGGTTCACGTGACCACATACTTAGAACAATGGACGCCAGCAC
>VFSW01003785.1_pt1 | contig 22657 bp, 19 predicted proteins | sample 5358111 | NCBI WGS metagenome assembly VFSW01 (sample SAMN11554181, study PRJNA540505) | mine drainage metagenome | isolation source: sediment from site ElyBrook_90M | place: USA: Ely Copper Mine, Vershire, VT | collected 2017 | reverse complement strand
ACTACCGCCTTGGCATCATCCTGCAGGAGCACATGCAGGATCACGCCAAGGCGGCCACCCACTTTCAGGCCGCGGTCTCCGCGAACCCGCGCCACTCGCTCGCCCTCGAGCACCTGGCGCTCGCCCACGAGGCGAACGGCAACTGGTCCGGGGCCGACTACGCCCTGGGGCTGCTCGAGGCCGCCGCGCCGGACCCGCAGACGCTGGCCCGGGCGTTGCTGGCCCACGCGCGGGTGCTGCTCGATGGCCTGAGCGATTCGGCGTCGGCCCTGGAGAAGGTCCAGAAGGCCCACGGCTTGCTCCCCGAGGAGGCCCAGACGCTCACCCTCCTCTGCACGCTGGAGCAGCGGCTGCGCGACTGGGAGGGGGCAGCCAGGACCTGCGAGCGCCTCGCGAACCTCAAGGAGGCCACCGACCCCCAGGCCTCGCGCGCGTTCCGCATGCGCGCCGCGGAGCTGTTCTCGAACGAGCTGCGCCGCCCGGCGGACGCAATCTCGAGCTACAAGCGCGCGCTGGACTTGGACCCGACCGACGAGACCTCCCGCGCTTCGCTCGCCGAGCTCTACGCGGCGAATCCGGCCCACCTCAACGACGCCATCACCGAGCATCGCTGGCTGCTGCGCGCCGACGCGGCCCGGGTGGACTCCTACCGGGCGCTCTTCAAGATCTTCAACATCCAGCAGCAGCTCGATCGAACCTACTGCGCCGCCGCAGTCCTCAGCTTCCTGCAGCTCGGCGACGAGGAGGCCCTCAACGTGCACGCCGAGCTGCGCCGGCGGCTGCCGACCGAGCCCCAGGGGGCGCTCACCGACGACCAGCGCGAGCGCTTGCTGACTCATCCCGAGGGGCGCGTCCCGCTCACGCCCTTCCTGCGAATCCTCGGAGAGCACCTGGAGAAGGTCGCCCCCTGGCCGCAGGAGAGCTTCAGCCTCGGCCGCGCGGACAAGCTGAAGTCCGACCATCCGCTGCGCTCGCTGGCGCAGACCCTGGCCAAGGAGCTGGGGGTGACCGAGATCGAGCTCTACCAGGGCAAGGCCGCCGAGGCCTGGGCGCTGCCGACCTCACCGCCAGCGATCGTGGTCGGTCCGCTCCTGGTGCGACGCTACCAGAACCGCGAGCAACGCTTCCTCCTGCTGCGCCTCCTGGCCCGCATCCGCGACGGCAGTCAGGTGGCCGCCTTTGTGTCCCCCGAGTGGACCGCGGACCTGATCGGCGCCGCGCAGAAGGTCGCCCAGCCCGGGGGCCGCCAGACGGTGGGCAAGCCTGGGCCGCAGATCGAGGACCTAGAGAAGAAGCTCCAGAAGCACCTGCCGCGCAAGGCCCGCAAGGCGCTGGAGGAGGCCTTCGCGAACCCGGTGCGCCCGCCCCCCGACGGCGGCGTGGCCTGGGCGCGTTCGCTGCTGCTCAACGCGGACCGCACCGCGCTCCTGTATGGGGGCGACCTCGCCTCGGGGCTGAACGCAGTCCTGGGGATCGAGAATCCGTCGGCGTCGGCGGTGGCACAGGCAGTGCGCGAGCGGCCCGAGCTGGCCGAACTGTGCCGCTTCGCGGTCAGCGAGGAGCTGTTTCAGCTCCGGTCGATCCTGCGGCTGAACGTGGCGTAGGGCGCTCGCGGCGCTGCAACCTCTTCGGCGCGGTGAATCGCCTCCGGACGGGCGGCGTCGCTTGAATTCGGGGGTCTCGCGGGGGAGCCCCTGAGCGCGGAGCGACCCGAGGGTCGCGGCGTAAGCCCGAGCAGAGGTTGTCCGGAAAAAAAACGGGCCGGCAACCGGGCCGACCCAACGTTCCCCTATCCTGTGAGCTGAACGTTACACCGAGTAGTCGATGATCACAACCCCCCGCTGCGGCTTCTCGTCGTCGCTCTGCCGGGGCTGCTCGTCGCCCCCCGCGGGCGCGGGCGACGGCACGGGCAGCGTGGGCTGCGGGCGCGCGGGCTCAGTCTCCCCGCGCCTCTCCCTGCGTTTGAGCTCTTCGATGATGAATGCGTCGAGCACGGCAGCCTCCGCGGAACGGTGCCTTCCACGGCTTTCTCCTTTGAGCTAACAACGCTTCTGGATCGCCGTCAACTAAGAGGGTGCTCGCGACTTGCCGAGCCGTCATCCCTCTTCACCCTCACGACGTCCGAGCCACCAGCGGATTCAACTATTTCGCGCCCCAGAGCTTCTCCGCCCGGCCCTTGAACTCGCTGAGCATCTTGGGAAGTGATTGATCCGCCAGGAAGTTTGCGATGGCCTTGGGCACGAGCGCCCCGAAGGAGAGATCGATGGTGTAGGTCGCCTCCGTCCTGTGCTCGGCGAGCGACTTGAAGGCCCAGTTGCCAACGTTGCCTTTCATGTACTCCCCTTTGATGAGCTGCCAGCGCACCCCCTGGGGAGGATTCTCGGTGAAGGCCAGGCTGTAGCTGATGCGCTTCTTCATCCCCAGCGGGAGGTCGATCTCGAGCTGGAACTCCACGTCCTGCCCGTTGGGGCTCTTGCGCAGCACCGTCACGCGCTTCATCTCCGGGATAAACTCGGGGTACTTGCCGAAGTCCTGGACGACCTCGAAGAGCTTGTCCATGGCGACGTTGATCTCGATCGAACGCTGAGCATTGGGCATCGGGGGTTCCTTTCGCCTACGGCATCGGGGCCGGCTTGCGGCCGAAGTGGTGACGGGTTTCGAGATAGCGGATGGTACCGGTCTTCGAGCGCATGACCACGGAATTCGTGCGCGCGCCGCCGCCGACGAACCGGACGCCTTTGAGAAAGTCGCCGGTGGTGACCCCGGTGGCGGCGAACATCACGTCGCCCCGGGCGAGCTCGTCGATCTGGTAGACGTGGTCGAGATCCTTCAGCCCCATCTGCTTGGCGCGCTCGACCTCCCCCGCGTTGCGGGGCTTCAGCCGGCCTTGAAAATCGCCGCCCACGCAGCGCAGGGCTGCCGCCGCGATGACCCCCTCGGGGGCGCCGCCAGTCCCCATGAGCACGTCGACTCCGGACTCCTCGAAGCACGTCGCGATCGAGGCGGCCACGTCGCCGTCGCCGATCAGCTTGATGCGCGCGCCGCTCTCGCGCACCTCGCGGATCAGAGCCTCATGTCGCGGCCGATCGAGGATCACCACCGTGAGGTCGTCCACGAAGCGGCCGAGCGCGTCCGCCACGCGACGCAAGTTCTCGGTGGGCCGCCGGGTGAGATCCACCGTGCCGCGGGCCTTGGGCCCCACTGCGATCTTCTCCATGTAGGTGTCCGGAGCATGAAGGAAGTGGCCGCGCTCGGCGATGGCGATCACCGAGATGGAGCTCGGGCCCCCGGTCGCGGCGAGCGTCGTCCCCTCGAGGGGGTCGAGCGCGATGTCGACCTCCGGATCGCCGACCTCGGCCCGGCCGACTCGCTCGCCGATGTAGAGCATCGGGGCCTCATCGCGCTCCCCTTCCCCGATGACCACCGTGCCGTTGATGCGCAGATCGTTGAACGCCTTGCGCATCGCGTCCACCGCTGCCTGGTCGCTCGCCTTCTCGTCCCCGCGCCCCATGAGGCGCGCGCAGGAGAGGGCGGCGGCCTCGGTGACCCGCACGACTTCCAACGCCAGGTTGCGATCCATATCGTCCCTTCCCTACCCTTCGGCCAGCGCCGCCAGGTGAGGCGGCAGCCGGGTGGGCCTTCCGTTGACATCCACACAAGCGTGCCGGGTCTCCCCGGTCACGAGCTCCTCGTCGCCGCGCCGCACCCGGTAGGAGAACCGGACCGAGGCGCCCTTGGCCTCGACCACGCTGGTCTCCACGACCAGGACATCGTCATAGCCCGCCGGCTTGCGGTAGCGAAGGGAAGCCTCGACCACCGGGAGCCGAAAGCCCGCCCGCTCCACGTCCCGGTAGTGGTGGCCATGGGCGCGCAGGAGCTCGCCACGGCCAGCCTCGAAGTATCTGAGGTAGTTCGCGTAGTAGACGATCCCCATCTGGTCGGTGTCGCCGTAGAGAACCCGGATCGAGAGCGGAACCACGAAGCTCTGGTATCAAAGGGAGATCGACAGCGCAACCAAGACCTCGCCTGCAGAACCGCTGGGCCAGCGCCCGGCCTTCACGGTAGAGTTGGCGGATGACGTACGAGGAGCTTCGGAGACTCTGGACCCAGGGCGGGTTCACGGCCATCGAGAAGCATTTCAACGCACCGATCCTGATTCCGCTCGAGCCCTGGGTGCGCCTGGCGGTCCCCCGCCGAACGATGGCCGGCCCACCGGTCCGGCCGCGCGCCCTTGACGACTTGGACGTCACTGGGACTGGGCGCAACGCGCTCGCCACCATGTCGCTGGTCCACAGCCAGCTGGGCGACCGCTTCCCCGCGATGGGGGTCGCCCTCCAGACGGCCGCGAAGACCGATCGCAACGTCTACGCCCACATCGCCGTGGGGCGCAGCGACAACAACGACGTGGTCGTCGACCAGCCCTCGGTGTCCCGCTTCCACGCCGACCTGCGCCTCGTCGGCGGCATCTTCTCAGTGCGGGACGCCAAATCGCGAAACGGGACGCGGCGCAACGGTGAGCCGGTGGGCGACGTGAGCGGACAGCCGCTCCAGTCGGGGGACGTGGTGACCTTCGGCGACGCGAACTTCCTCTTCTGCGCCCTGAACGACAGAGATCTCGCAACCGCGCTGGGCCGCCTCTCCGAGTGACGCGCGGCGCCCTCCCGACGCGCTGCGCCCGGAAAGCAGCCTCTATTTCCGGCTCGCCCCGTTGACACTGTCAGCCCCCCCCGGCATTGTACGCCCCGTTTCGCTGGTCACACCGTCCGTGCAGCGCCAACGAGGGAGCGCGCAACAGACCATGAACCTGCTCAATGCTTTGAGACCAACGCCGACGGAGCTCGAATCGGCCATCAACCCAGAGACCAACGGCAAGCGACAGGGAGTCGAGTCGCACCGGAAGCTCTTCTGCATCCACTACGATGATTGCCTTGACCAGGCGGTCATGCAGGGGTGGAACAGCTGGACCTGTACGCAGTGCCCGCTGTATGGGGTGAGCCCCGAGGTCGAAGCCGGCCTTGAGGGGTACGCCACGCAGCGCCGCAACGCCTAGGAAGCTTGAAATTGCTGCTCGCGACGCGCCCGGGAGCCCTGCTAGGGCTGGTGGGCAGGTAGCCCGGTCACGAGCAGCTTCGGATTGGCGCGGGCCTCCTCACTCCAGCGCTGCAGGTGATGTTGCGCCAGGAGCTTGGCCAGCCGATGCTCTCCGCCCAGGATCTCGTAGACGTCACAGCCATCGCCTTCCTCGAAGCCGCGGAAGAGGACGAAGCCGGCTGGGCGGAAGAGCAGCGCCGTCCCCACGTGGCCGTCGTGCTCGAAGCTCACGATGAGCTTGAACCGCTCCGGGAGAGCGAGCTGCTCGGTGAGCTCCGGATTCAGCTCGGCGCGACGCACCACGCGCTCGAAGTGGAACCGGGTGGTCCCCGAACGCTGCAGGAAGACGTGCAGAGCTCCGCCCGAGATCGCCTCGCCCACGTTGAAGATCTCCGAGGCCACTTCCCCGCTGGAGGCTCCGCCCACGTGGACCTTGAAGGGATCGCGCAGATTGGCGTTGCCGGTCCGGGCGATGGCCGCGCGCAGGCCCTCGGCGGCCTCCTCGGCCACCTTCCCTGAGCGGCCCGTCCCACGGGCGGCCTCGTTGAGCTTCTCGGCGATCGACACGCGCACCTCGCCGAACACCGCGTCCTGGATGCGGATCTCCTCGGGTGCCGCCCCGTAGCTGATGAAGACTCCGGCCTCGAGCCCGCTGCCGATCTGCTGGAGACGGCGGCGCTGGGCCGCTTCCCGGCTCGCCTGCTCGCGCAGCTGCCGGAGCCTCCGATCGAGCTCCACGAGCCGAGCATGCTCGCGCGCGGTGAGGAGCTCGAGCAGCGCGTCGGCCCGCGTCTGGGGTGGCCCCGCCGGCAGCTGCTCGAGCGCCACCCGTGAGCTCGCCGCGAGGACCTCCTGCGCCGACGAGAGCCGCACCATCTCCGCCTCCAGAGCGGCGTGCTCCGCCGGAGGCGCCGCCGCCAGCTGCTCACGCACGCGGTGGTGCGCCTGGGCGAGCTCGGCCGACCGCAGGTGCAACAGCCGCGTCAGCTCTCGCTCGCGCTCATCGAGCGAGAGCGCCTGACGCCGAGCGATCGTCGCCTCGAGCGCCGCGACCTCCGAGACCACCGGGGCCTCCAGCGCCGCCAGCTTGCCCTGCAGCTCGCGCCGCACCCGCTCCTCGTCGCTGGCGGCGGCGCTCGAGTCGAAGCTCGCCAGCCTCTTTTGATAAGCCTCACAGAGCTTGCGGATCTCGCCCGCAAGTCGGACCAGCGTCGGCACCTCCCCCGCGAAGGCCGCCGCGTCGCCCACCAGGTTGAGCAGCTTCACCTCCTCGCCGCCATGCACGCACAGGGCTCCGGCGGCCTTCAGGATTGGCTCGTAGAACTCGCGCTTCAAAAAGTCGGCGACGACGATCTCCTTGGCGCGCACGGTGCGCTGGGTGAACCCCTTGAGATCCACGAAGAGGTGGCCACTGACCTGTCGCTCAGCCACCTTCAAGAGTGGCCGCTGATCCGCGGAGAGCCGGTAGAGCCGCCCCTGCTCGTAGGTCTGGATGAGCTGCCGCACGTCCCCCTCGGCGCGCACGTCGCGAAGACCGCGCGCGAGCCGGTCCATGTGGTCGGCGATCAGCCGATCCATCGCGAAGGCCAGCTCGCCCACCAGCGCCGCTTGCAGATCGTCGAGATCGCCCCCCGCCGAGCCCAGCAGCTGCTGCAGGGGCGTGAGGGCCTTCGCGGACGCGCCGGCCTGCGTCAGACGCTGGAGCGTCGGACGCGAGTTGCGCTGCAGCTCGGCCAGGGCCTCCTCCTGCGCCAGCGCCTGGCGGAGCTCGCGCCAGGGCTCTTCGGTCCCCCGATCGTACTCCCAGAGCACGCGCAGGATCTCGTAGCGCAGCCGCGCCTGCCGACCGGCGGTCGCGTAGCGCGCGCGGGTGCTCGGATCCGGCAACAGCTGCTGGAGCGCCTGCTGCAGCGTGGAATCGATTGACCGGCTCAGGAGCTCCTCGGGGCGACGCGGCCCCCCGCTCTCGCTGAGCGCGTCGGGGAGCCACCACGGATTGACCGGATTCTGCAGCGCGCGCGAGCGAATGGAGCAATACGCCAGCGGATTGAGACACAGGCGCACGCGCTCGAAGGCGGGCCGCGGATCGCGCGCCGACGGCCGTCGCTCGACCTCTCGAATCGCGCGCTGGGCCGAGAGCTCCACCAGGGCAAACAGGGCGAACCCCAGGGCCTTCTCGAGTCGCTCGTAGGGCATCCCCTTCAGGCTGCGGGCTTTGAGCTTCTCCTTGAAGGTCTCGACCAGCGCCGGTGCGGCGAGCGCGAACAGCATGCCGTAGGGGGCATTACCCTCGGCCAGGAGCTCGGTCTCGAGGGCCCGCCCACAGGCACCAAAGAGCTCGTCCCCCAGCGCGCCCGCTGACTTGTCGCACCAGGTTTCGATGAGCGCGGCGTCGAGCTGAGGATCCATCTCCGCCGCCGAAGCGGCCAGGCGGATGGCCCAGGGCTTGAGCCCCCGGCGCAGCCCGTGCCTCGGCGCCGGCGTGCCCTCCCCCTGGCGCCGCTGGGCGATCAGGTCGAAGAGCTCCTCCGCGGCGTAGGCGCCCAAGCTCACGATGCGGTCGTCGAAGGCATAGGGCAGCGCCCAATCCCGCTGACCCTCGCCCAGCCGGAACGGAAAGAGCGAGGGCAGCTCCGGCAGCCGCTGGACGAGAGACGTGGCGCGGTGCAACCCATCGCGAATGATCTGCAACCGGGCTTGCGGCCGACCTTGACTGACTGCCTCGGGTTCCACGGGCGTGGCCACGACCCCTCTACTGTTGCGCCCAGGTCAGCCGCAAGTCAAAGCTCCAGTGACTACGGCCGTTTTTCGACAACGGGGAGGAAGGGCAACGCTCCGAACGCGCCCAGTTCTTCCGGGTACCGGGGCGGTCAAGAGACTCTAGCGCTGCTGTTCGAGCGCGAAGACCTCGACGAGGAGGACATCCGAGCGTCCGTCGCCATACAGCGCGCGCGAGATGCCGATGCCACATCGGTTGTAGCGGCCATCGATCAGGGCCTTGCGATGCGCCGGGCTGTCCGCGGTGAGCGCGTGGGCCGTCAGGGCGTTCGGCCCTTGGGCCAGGTTCTCTCCCGCCCGGGCAAAGGGATAGGCCGCACGCTTGAGCCGCGCGGGGAGATCCCCCGACTTCGGCGAGATGTGGCCAAAGAACCCTCCGCTGCGCATCTCCTCGGCATAGCTCTGGGCGATGCGGTCCAGGCGGGGGTCGGGCGACAGCGCCGGCGCGCCCTGCCGCTGACGTTCGGCGTTGACCGCGTCGAGGACCGCCGCGGCGTCGTCGGCGCCCAGCGCGACCGACCGGGGCGCGAGGTCGCGTGGGGGGTTGCCCACCGTCAGGGGCCGCAGATACTCGACCTCCGGGCCGTGGGGACCGTGGGCCATCACCTCGACCAGATAACGCCCCTCGACCTGAGGGACGAAGGCACCGCGAAACGAGTCCCCCTCCCGCTTCACCCGGATCTGGGTCACGGTCCCGTCCGGCGCCTCCACGTACAAGGCCGGCTCGGACAGGCGACTCAGGAAGCGCCCCTGAAGGGAAATGGTCGCGCCCACCAAGCTCCGCTGCGTGGGCGCGCTAACCGACACCATGCGGTTTGCCCGAAAGATAACCCCGCGGACTCCCGACGGCCGCTCGGCGACGCCCAGACCCACCACGGTGTCGGTCCCGTCCAGGTCCGCCTGCGCGGCGAGCTGACTGGCCAGCTGATCCATGCCAGACCCCACGATCACCAACGCCCTCGGGAACGGGTCCCCCGCTCCGGCCTCTTGCACCAGGTGCTCCCAGACCAGGGGATCGGGCAGCTGGGCCCACTCGCCGCCGGCGATGCGCGCGGCGGCCGTCGACAGAGCCGAATCTTCACAAGGCACGCAGGCGCCGGCGTCCCGATAGGCGCTGGCCAGCACCTGCCGCAGGGGATCGAGCGCAGGCGACCCCGACACCCCCACGCACACCGGACACGCCGCGAGCGCCGCGAGGAGCACTGTGGAGATCAGAAGAGCACCCCGGCCAGCGCGCCGCTGGGCGGCGGCGCGCTCGGCTCGATCAGCGGACCCGGCGGGCCGAAGAGCGAGCGATAGGCGGCGGCATTGGCCACCACCGCCTTCACGTAGTTGCGCGTCTCCCGGTAGGGGATCTGCTCGACGAACACGTCGAGGTGCCGCTGGCCCTGGCTCGCCACCCAGCCGGCGACCGCGTTGGGACCTCCGTTGTAGGCCGCGGCGACGAGGGGCAGCTCTCCGCCAAAGCGGTCGCTGAGCGCCCGCAGGTACCACGCGGCGCTCTCGATCGCGTCACCGGCCTTCTCGCGGTCGGGCGGTGGAGTGCCGGTCAGCGTGGCGATCCGCAGCGACGTGGCTGCGAGCAGCTGCATCGCGCCGCCCGCCAGCGCCTGCGAGCGCGCCCGGCGCTCGAAGCGACTCTCCTGCCGCATGATGGCCCAGATCCAGATCGGATCGAGCTGCATGGCCTCGGCCGCGCGTTCGACTTCCAACCGAAAGGGCCGCGGGAAGAACTGGGGGGCGAGGAGCGAGCCCGTGAAGCACCCCGCGGCCCGCAGCTGCACGAGGTTGAACGCCCGCCCAGGCTCGCCGAGCGCGGACTCGACGTCCGCGACCGCGAGCGCCTCGGGCCCCTCGTGCGCGAGCTGGTCGGCGGAGTCCAGCTCCGCGCGGGCCAGCGCGTACAACCCAAGACCCCACAGGAGCTCCCCACGACGCACCGCCTGCCCGAGCGGGCTCGACTCGAGCAGATGGTAGTCCTGACATCGCGGGGCGACCTCCGACGCCGCCTCCGAGGGCAGGCCACCCCGCTGCAGCAGCGCGTAGAAGGAGGTCGGCGCCACCGCCAGCAGCTGCTGCTGGAGCGTCTGGGCCGACGCTCGGTCCCCGAGCTCCTCGTACGCACGGGCCGACCAGTAGAGCACCTGCGGCCCCAGGGGCCCGGCGGTCAGGGGTGCGAGCAGCGGCTTCCAGGCCGCGACCGCGGCGGCGGACTTGCCGATGAGCTCCTCGGCCCAGCCGGTCCACCAGCGGGCCTCGGCGGCGTGCTTGTCGCCCTTCCTTCCGGCGAGCTGCGCGAAGAGGCGAAAGCCATCCTGGGTGTCTCCATGATCCATCGCCATCCAGGCGGCGAGGTACAGCGCCTCCGAGCCCTCCGCGGCCCGCGCGCGACTCCTGGCGACCTGGTTCAAGAGCCCGAGCGCTTCGGCGAGGTTGCCCTCCGCCTCCTTGGCGCGCGCCAGGGCGATCTTCGCCAGGGCCGCCGCCTTGGGATCCGAGAGCTGGGCAGCCCGGTTCAGGTGCTGACGGGCCGCGTCGGCGTGACCGAGGGCGCGCTCGCACTGGGCGGCGACGACCTCGAGCTCCCCCGAGAGCTCCCCCCGGGGCACGGCGTTGACCGCCGCGAGGGCCTCTTCGGCGTGACCCGCGCGCAAGAGCCGCTGCGCGTAGGCATACACCTCCTTGGAGCCAAGCCCCGCGAGCCCGAGCCGCCCCGGCCCGAGCTGGCGCTGCGCCTCTTCCCCCACCTCGCCCTCGGGATCCAGGAGGTACGCGCGGCGAAGCGCGGCGATCCCCTCCGGCGTCCCCGGGAGCGCCCGCGCGAGCTCGACCTCCAGCACGGCCGAATCGGGACCCCGCCGCAGCAGAGCCCGCAGCGCCTCGGCAGCCTCGGCGCTGTGACCAAGCGCCAACGCGGTCTCCGCCCGTCTCCGGCCCGCCAGCTGGGCAATGGCGGCGTCCTCGGACTGGGTCAGCTGCTCGAAGAGCCCCGCCGCCAGATCCGCTCGCCCGCCGTAGGCGAACGACTCCGCGGTGAGAAACTGGATCACCGACGAGAGCAATGGCTCCGGCGGCGCACGCTGCAGCCGCGCCGCGGCCCCCAGATAGTCTCCCTGCTCCCAGAACCTGGGCAGCTCGGCCAGGGTCAACCGCGCCGAGCTGACCGTGGCGCTCCCGGCGTCCTCCCCGCCCAGGGAGTGGTCCAGCGACACGAGCGCGTCGAGGGGATCGGCGGAGAGCAGGAGGCAGACGACTGCGAGGACCACGCGTTCACTCTACCCTGAAAGGGCCCCGCCCGGTCACGCCTGTCCTCGCGCCGCGGCGACGATCTCGCTCCCCAGGTGCTGAACCAGCAGCGCACCCACGCCCGGCGTCTTTCGAAGCACCTCGAGATCCTGTGGGGAGCGGCGGGCGACGTCCACCATCGTGGGCTCCGCCACCAGTTTGAAAGGAGCTCGGTTCAGCTCCCGGCAGACGCGGTCGCGCCCCAGCCACAGGACCTTCAGCACCTGGCTCTGCGCCGCGTTGAGCTCGCGCGCCCCCTTCACGCGTCGCCAGCCGTCGGGATCAAACTGCTTCTCGCGCGCCTTGAGGTGGCGCAGCTTCTCGAACTGGGCCTCGGCCGCTCCGAGCCGGTCCGCGGCGACGAGCTTCTCCTCCAGCCGGGCCGCGAGCCGGAGGAGGTAGTGCACGTCCTTGGCTGCGTACGCAAGCTGCTCGGCCCTCAAGGGGCGACGCCCCCAGTCGCTGCGCTGCTCGGCCTTGGCGATGGTGATCTCGAGCTCGTTGCGCAGCAAGGCCGCCAGGCCCAGCTCCTTCAGGTGCAGCGTCTGCGCGGCGAGCATGGTGTCGAAGAGGCGCCCGAACGAGAAGCCGAAGTCGCGGCGCAGGCCGCGCACGTCGTAGTCGCCCCCGTGCACGACCAGGCGATGCAGCGGATCGGCGAAGAGCGGCCCGAGCGGCCGGGGATCCACGCTCAGCGGATCGACGAGGAAGACGCGCGGCTCCTGGTCGGCTCCGGCCGTGGCGAGCTGGATCAGGCAGACGCTGTCCCGATACGCATGAAAGCTGTTGCCCTCGGTGTCGATGGCGATCTGGCTCGACCGATCGAGCCACTGCAGCGCGCGATCCATCGCCGCGGGGCTGGCCACGAGCTCGAAGCTCATCGGGTGCCCTCCCCGAGCTGGCGCACCGCGAGGTCCGCGCCTCGGCGCAGGCCCGCGAACGGAAAGCGCGCCCGCGCCTCCAGCGGCTTCACCCAGGCAAAGGCCGCGTGCTCGTCGGAGAGGGTCGGGACGAATCCTGCCGGCGCCCTGGCCGCGAAGGTCACCTCGTCGGTCACAGTCAACCCCGGGCGCCCGTCGGGGGCCAGGAAGGAATGGGTGTAGCCGAGATCGGCCACCTCGGAGCGAAGCCCCGTCTCCTCGAAGAGCTCGCGGGCGGCGGCCATCGCCGGCGACTCATGCTCCTCGGTCCGCCCCGTCACGGGTTGCCAGAACCCGCCCCGTTCGGTCGTTCGCTGCAGGGCCAGGACCTCCACCGTCGAGGCGGCCCGGCGAACGACCGGAACCTGAACCGTGGTCCGCCGGGGGGACGGGGTGAGCTCCGTCGCGTCGCAGGCCTGGAGAAACCGGCGCGCGGCCAGGTCGACGGCGCTCGCCATGGGGATCAGCTCCCGGAGCTCCTGCGCCAGCGAGGTCACGCCGCGGTCTCGGATCCCGCAGGCCACGATCCAGTCGAACGCCGAGAGGTCGGTGTTCACGTTGAGCGCGAACCCGTGGGAGGTGATCCAGCGCGAGAGGTGCACCCCGATCGCGCCGAGCTTGCGGGCAGGCCCGATCGACGCGGGCGACGCGTCGGGGGCGAGCCAGGCCCCGATGAGGCCGGGCACCCGCCCCGCGATGACCCCGAAGTCGGCGGCCACGCGCAGCATGACCTCCTCCAGATCGTGCACGTAGCGCCGGACGTCGTGTCGGTCCGGCGACAGATCGAGAATCGGGTAGGCCACGAGCTGCCCGGGCCCGTGGTAGGTGACCTCCCCTCCCCGGTTGGTGTCGACGATGTCGATCCCGTCGCGTGCGAGCTGCGTCAGGTCGACGAGCACATCCGTGCGCCTCCCCTTGCGCCCGAGGGTCAGGACCGGCGGATGCTCGAGGAGCAGCAGCGTGTCCGGCACCGCCCCCGCGGCCCGCGCGGCCTGGAGGGCCTCCATCCACGCCAGGCCGTCCGCGTACTCCCCCAGCCCGAGCCGGTGGATCTGCAGGCCGCGGCTCACGGCCGGACGCGCGGCTCGGCCGCCAGCTCCGCTGCGAGCATCGCCTGCTGTTCGGCGAGCAGCGCCGGGGGCTCCGCGTAGAGATCCTCGAAGAGCGTCGACGGATCGGGGGGGCCCTCGCTCTCGACGGCCGCCACCGCTGCGCGCACCGCCGCCTCGCTCTCCTTCATGAGCGCCTTGTCCTTCGCGTCGGTCCAGGCCCGGGCAGCGATGAGCTCCCGCTTCGCGCGCGCGAGCGGATCCTTGGCCAGCCACGCGTCGACCTCCTTCTGGTCGCGGTAGCGCGTGGGATCGTCCGAGGTGCTGTGGGCCCCCAACCGATAGGTCACGAGCTCGATGAACGAGGGCCCCCCGCCCGCGCGGGCCGCTTCCACCGCCGCGCGCGTCGCCAGGTAGACCTCGTCGATGCTGTTGCCGTCCACCCGTCGGGCCGGGAGGCCGAAGGCCTCGGCCTTCTTGGTGAGGCGCGTCTCGGCGGTCTGCCGGCTCAGCGGGAGCGAGATCGACCAGTGGTTGTTCTGGCAGCAGAAGACCACCGGAGCCGCCAGCCGCTTGGCCAGCCCCAGCGCCTCGGCGAAGGCCGAGGACGACGTGGCGCCATCGCCCAGGTAGGCCGCGACCACCACTGGCTCCTGGCGCAGCTTCGCGGCATACGCCACGCCAACCGCGTGCGGCAACTGGGTGCCGATCACCGAGGACCAGCTCACCTGGTTGACGCTGCGCGACGCCTGGTGCGACGGCATCTGCCGCCCCTTGCTGGGATCGGCGCGGTTGCCGAAGAGCTGGGCGAGCCAGGGCCCGAGCGGGTACCCGCGCAAGACCATCGTGAACGCCTCGCGCAGCCCGGGGACGATCCAATCCTGCCGCTCGAGCGCGGCGGCCGAGGCGAGCGTGGCTGCCTCCTGCCCGTACGTGCTCCCATAGAAGCCGATCCGGCCCTGGCGCTGCAGGCTCAACATGCGCTCGTCCATGGACCGGAGCAACACCATGTACCGGTAGATGCGCAGCTTCTCGCGAACGTCGAGCCCGACGGAGGCCAGCGCCCTCGCGACGGGCTGCCCGGCCGCCGCGGTGCGGCCGGCCACCCGTGGCTGCTTCACCTTGGCCCGCAGCGGCGGCGCCGCGCGCCTCGCCTTCTTGACCGGCTTTCGCTTCAAGCCAGCTCCAGCAGGAGCAGCTCGGGATCCTCGAGGTACTTGATGATCTCGTATGTGAACTGCGCCCCCACCGAGCCGTCGATCACCCGGTGATCGAAGGAGCACGAGAGCCACAGCACGTCGCGGACGACGACCTGACCATCCACGACCTTCGGGGTGGGCCGCATCCGGTGGACCCCGAGGATGGCGACCTCCGGATGGTTGATGACCGGCGTCGCGAAGAGCCCGCCGATCTCGCCCAGACTGGTGATGGTGAAGGTACCGCCCTGGAGATCGGGGAGCTGGCTCTTCCCGACCTTGGCGTCTCCGCCGAGTCGGGCGATCTCGCTCGCGAGCTGCTTCAAGCTGAGCTGATCGGCCGCGTGGATCACCGGCACGATCAAGCCCTCCGGCGTGGCCGCCGCCACGCCGATGTTGAAGTAGTGCTTCACCACCAGCTCGTTGGCTTCGTCGTCGACCGAGGCGTTGAGCGTCGGGAACTTCTTCAGCGCTGCGAGGGTGGCCTTGATGATGAACGGGAGGTACGAGAGCTTGCCACCATCCTCCTTGGCGAGCACCTCGTTGATCCGGGCGCGCATCGCCACGAGGCGGGTGCAGTCCACCTCCTCGACGAACGTGAAGTGGGCCGCGGTGCGTTTGCTGCGCTGCATCTTCTCGGCGATGCGCTTGCGCACACCGCGCAGCGGGATCCGCTCGTCACTGCCGCTGGGTGCCCGCGCCGGAAGGGGGGCACCCAGCCGAGCCGCCACCGCGCCCCCACCACCACCAACGAGCGCCAACACGTCGGTCTTGAGCACGCGCCCACCGGCGCCGCTGCCCGCGACGCTCGAGAGATCGAGGCCCGCCTCCGCGGCGATCTTGCGCGTGACGGGGGTCGCCCGCACGTGCCCGTCGCTCCCGTCCGGGGCGGCGACGGCGCGGAGCGCGGGGATCGGCGCCGGCGGGATCCGCACCGCGGGGAGCGGGGCGACCGACTTCGCGACCGCCGGGGCTGCCGGCTTCGCAACCAGGGGGGGGGGCGGCGGCTTGACCGCGGCTGTGGCATGCACACCCGCGGCGGCCGTGCCGCCCTCGGTCTCCAGCACGAGCAGGGTCGAGTGGACCTTGACCATCTCGCCGTCCTTGCCGTGCCGCTCCAGGACCTTGCCGGCCTTCGGGGAGGGGATCACCACCGTGGCCTTGTCGGTCATCACCTCGACCACGGGCTGCTCGGCAGTGATCTGATCGCCGTCGCCCACGAGCCACTTCACGATCTCGCCTTCGACCACACCCTCGCCAATGTCCGGCAGCTTGAATTCAAAACGCATGGGTTGTTCTCCGTAAACTCGGGGGACGGCGGATGACGTCAGGCCAGGAAACCGACGGTGTCGCGAACCGCGCGCACGATGCGCGGGGCCAGCGGCAGGTACTCGAGCTCCAGCGTGTAGGGGAACGGGGTATCGAGCCCGGTGACGCGGGACACCGGGGCCTCGAGGAACGTGAACGCGCGCTCCTGGATGAGCGCGGCGATCTCCGCGCCAAGCCCGCCCGTCCGAGGAGCCTCGTGGACCACCACCGCCCGCCCGGTGCGCTTCACCGAGGCCAGGACCGCGTCGAGGTCCATGGGCCACAGCGTGCGCAGGTCGATCACCTCGGCGTGGATGCCCTCGGCCGTGAGCCGCTGGGCCGCGTCCACCGCCTCGTGGACCATCGCGCCCCAGGAGATCACCGTGACGTGCGCCGGCGCCGCCTCGTCGGGAAACACGCGGCGGGCCACGCCCAGCGGGACGGTGTAGTCGCCCTCGGGCACCTCGCCCCGCGCCGCCCGGTACACGCGCTTGGGCTCGAAGAAGATCACCGGATCGTCCTGGCGCAGCGCCGCGAGGAGCAGCCCCTTCGCGTCGTAGGGGTTCGAGGGCATCACGACCTTGAGCCCCGGGGTGTGGACGAAGTACGCCTCCGGCGACTGGCTGTGGTAGTGGCCGCCCTTGATGCCGCCGCCGGACGGTGTGCGGATCACCATCGGAGCCGAGTACTGGCCGCCACTCCGATAGCGCAGCTTGGCGAGCTCGTTGACGATCTGATCGAAGGCCGGATAGATGAAGTCCGCGAACTGGATCTCCGGGACCGGGCGCAAGCCGTTCATGGCCATGCCGATGGCGGCGCCGATGATCCCGCCCTCGGCGAGGGGAGTGTCGATCACCCGGTCCGCGCCAAACTCCTCGATGAGGCCCGCGGTGGCGCGGAACACACCGCCAAACTTGCCGACGTCTTCGCCGAGCACGACCACGCGCGGATCGAGCTTCATCTGCACTCGCAGCGCATCGTTGACGGCCTGCACGAGATTGAGGTTTGGCATGCGCTAGATCTCCTCGGGGGAAACGACGGGCTCGCCGCGAAGATCGCGGCGCTGCTCCTCGAGCGGCGCGGTGACCTCGGCGAACACCCCGCGAACGAGGCTCGCCACCGCGGGCAGGCGCCCCTGTCGGGCCGCGGCGAAAGCCTGCGCGCAGCGGGCGGCGGCAGCCACCGTCAGCGACTGCTCGACGCGGGGGGTCGAAGGCCCTCCGACCTCGATGAGCGTCGGCCCTCTCCCCTCGCGCGCGGCGGTCAGCGCGTCGGAGAGCTTGCCGCGCAGGCCGCCGAGATCGTCGCCGCTCACGAAGCTCGCGGGCAGGGCGTACCCGCCCGCCCGCTCCACCGCGAGGCGCGCCGTGGCGCCCCGCTCCGCGCGAAAGAGCAGCACCACCGGTGCCTGGTACACGGTCGCGAAGTTCAGCGCGGCGTGGCAGTCATCTCCCTCGAGGGCGGAGACCCCGGCGAGGGCCAGCACGGCCTCGCGCCGGCCCTGGAGGCGAGCCGCGAACGCGGCGCCGACCGCGTGGGCGAGATGCGCCCCGGGAGCGCCGGCCGGAGCCGCCACGCGGCGCGCCGCATCCGCGAGCGTCCCCGGGAGCGCATGGCCCGCGAGCGACGTCTCCGGATCGGCGTCGGGCGCGTCCAGCCCTAGGTGCTGTCGCAACACGGCCTCGAGCGGCATCCCCCGAAAGAGCGCGATGCGCGACTCCCGGAGCCCCGGGAAGACGAGTTCGGTGGAGTGGAGCGACGCCGCCGCCACCGCGAGCACGCCGGCCCATTCACCGACGGGCAGCACGAAGCCCACCTGCCCCTCGCGCGGCCAGCGCGCGAGCGCCTGATCGAGGGCGAGCGAGAGGGCCACCTGCTCGGCGATGGGCGCCGCCCACGGCGTCGGGGGTGAGGCCTTGCCCTTGGCTTTGTCCGGCTTCTCCTTCTTGTCCTGGCCGAGCGGCGCCGCCGTCGCTTGGGTGATCTGCACGCTCATGTGCCCCTCGGCTCGGAGCCGGTCGACCGGGACCCCAGCATGGATTCCATGAAGAACTCCGCCGCGCGATAGCTCGAGCGCACGAGCGGCCCCGCCGCCACGTAGGCGTACCCCAGGGCCAACGCCTCTCCGCGCAACGCCGCGAACTCTTCGGGTGACACGTAGCGCTGAACCTCGAGGTGCCAGCTGCTCGGCCTCAGGTATTGCCCCAGCGTGAGCACGTCGACCCCCACCCCGCGCAGGTCCGCGAACGCAAGGGAGAGCTCCGCGGGAGTCTCCCCCAGCCCGAGCATCAACGAGCTCTTGGTGGGCAACCCCGGCCGCAGCTCCTTGAGCGCCTCGAGCACGCCCAGGCTCTGCGCGTAGGAGGCGCGGTGATCGCGCACCGACGGGGTCAGGCGCCGCACCGTCTCGAGGTTGTGCGCGACGACGTCCGGGCCGGCGTCGACGATCCGCGAGAGGCAGTCGCGCTCGCCGCGAAAATCGGGAATGAGGACCTCGACCCGCGTCGCGGGCGACCGGGCCTTGAGCGCACGGATCGCCTGCGCGAAGTGCGCCGAGCCCTGGTCGGGCAGCTCGTCCCGATCGACCGAGGTGATCACCAGATATTTGAGCCCCAGCTCGGCCACCGCCTGGGCGAGATGCTCGGGCTCGTCGGGGTCGAGCGGCTGCAACTCACCGCTCGCGACGTGGCAGAACCGACACCCGCGCGAGCAGACGTCCCCCATCAGCATGACCGTCGCCGTGCCACCGCCCCAGCACTCGGCCACGTTGGGACACCGCGACTCCTGGCACACCGTGTTGAGGCGCAGGCCGCTCAGGAGGTCGCGCACCCGCGTGTACCCGGCCCCCGAGGGCAGCGGGACCTTGAGCCATTCCGGCTTCGGGGCCCGCCGTTCGGGGCGCTTGAGTTGAACCAGTCCGTCCATGGCGCGCTAGACGTGAATGGCCTCGCCCAGGGCGACGTGGGCGGCCTCGGCCACGGCCTCGGACAGCGTCGGGTGGGCGTGAACGGTGTGAGCGATCTCCTCGAGCGTCGACTCCAGCCGCAACGCCAGGCCGGCCTCGGCCAGGAGGTCCGTCACCTCGGGCCCCACCATGTGGATCCCCAGGAGCTCGTTGTACTTCTTGTCGGCGACGATCTTCACGAAGCCCTCGGCCTCGCGGAGGATGGTGGCCTTGCCCAGCGCGCTGAAGGGAAAGATCCCGATCTTCACGTCGTGGCCGAGCTCCCGGGCCTTCTTCTCGGAGAGCCCCACCGTCGCGACCTGGGGCGTGCAGTAGGTGCACGACGGCATCTGCTCGTACTTGAGCGGCTCGGGGTGCTTGCCGGCGATGAAGTCAACGGCGACGAGGCCCTCCGCGGAGCCCACGTGGGCGAGCATGGGAGTCCCCGCGACCACGTCCCCGATCGCGAACACGCCCGGCACCGAGGTCCGAAGCATCCCGTCCGCCGCGAGGAAGCCGCGCGCGTCGGGCTTGAGCCCCACGCTGTCCAACCCCACGTCCTCGGTGAGCGGGCGGCGCCCGACCGCCGAGAGCAGAAAGTCCGCCTCGATCGTCTGGAGCTTGCCATCCGCGCTGGCGACGATGAGCTTGACCCCCCCCTTCACCTTTTCGAGCTTCTCGAGCTTGCTGCCGGTGAGCACCTCGATCTTGCGCTTCTTGAATGAACGCGCGAGCTGCTTGCCGCAGTCCTCGTCCTCGATGGGCAGGAGCGTGGGCATCACCTCGATCACCGTGACCTCGGCGCCAAAGCTGCGGAACACCGACGCGAACTCCACGCCGACCGCGCCGCCGCCGAGCACCGCCATCTTCTTCGGGATCTGGGCCAGCGTGAGGATGTGGTCGCTCGACAGGATGTGGGTCCCGTCGAACTCCAGCCCGGGCAGGGCCTTCGTGGCGCTCCCGGTGGCGACGAGCACGTTCCGGGCCTCGAGCGTCTGAGACTCGCCGCCCGGGGAGGTGACCACCACCTTGCCCTTGCCCGCGAGGCGGCCGTGGCCCGGCACCACCGTGACCTTGTTCTTCTTCATCAAGAAGTCGATGCCGTTGGCCATCTTGTTGACGACGCCGCCCTTGTAGGCGTGGACCTTCTCGAGATCGGCCTCTGCCTTGGGGATCCGGAGCCCGAAGGCCTCGGCGTCGCGGGCGTGATCGAGCAGCTGCGCCGAGAACAGCATGGCCTTGGTCGGGATGCAGCCCCAGTGGAGGCACGTCCCGCCGAGCCGCTTCTCCTTCTCGACGATCGCCGTCCGGAGGCCATGTTGACCGGCGCGAATCGCGGCCACGTAGCCCGCGGGGCCACTGCCAAGGATCACGACATCGAAGGGCTCTGCCACGCGTTCTCCTGCGCCGGTTGGGGATTGAAAAGCCGCCGGCATCCTAACCTCGGCGAAAGGGGCGCGCCAGCCCAGTCGTCGCGCCGCCGAATCCCTGCCATTGCGGCCTCGACACGCGGTGCTAGATTGCCATCTCATTTCGAAAGGTTCGCCCCATGCGGCTCTTCACTGGCTGTCTCCTCTCCTTGCTCGTCAGCGGCGTGGCCCTCGCGGACCCGATCGGCGGGTCGGCGGCCCCCACCTTCGTGAGCCCCGCCCCGCCCGCCCCCACCCCGAAGGGGGGCGTCGAGCTCCTCCGGATGGCCCCGCCGGCGAGCAACGACACGGTCCTCGATTCGCGCCCGCATGGGTTCGGCATCGGACAGACCAACGCCTCGGGCACGAGCGTCTTCGGGTACATCGGCCTCGGCGGAGGGATCGCCTACGCCCTCACCGACATGCTCCAGGTGGGAGCGGCGGTGTCGTTCTACGTCAACGGCGCCGGCGGTGGCCTCGGCACGAGCGGCATCTACGAGGTCCTCGGCGAGCCGCTCTTGAAGCTCAACCTGGGGCCGATGCTCAAGACCGGCGCGATCAACCCCACGGTGATGGCGGGGTTCAGCTTCGGCGTGCAGGGCACCACCGGCGCCTTCGGCCAGGCCTGGGGGCTCTTCGGCGCGGATGTCGACCCCGGGGTCGAGTGGCTCTTCGGCGGCCGCTGGGGCATCGACGTCTACATCCCGCTCCAGCTGCAGTTCGCCACCGCGCAGAACAGCCAGGTGGGGTTCAACATCGGCGTGGGCTATGGCCTCATCGGCTACCTGTAGACAGCTCGCCAGCCGTTCGCTATTTCAACCCGCAGTTTCCTCGTTGGGGGCACCGGAGTGACCGTGGTCGAGACGCACGTCGTTCCCGTCAAGGGGCCTGGAGACATGGCCGCCGCGCTCGCGATTCGCGAGGTGGTGTTCATCGAGGAGGCCGCGATCCCGCCCGACGTCGAGCGGGACGACAACGACAAGACCGCGTTCCACGTCGTCGCCATGCAGGGGGGCCACTCGATCGGCACCGGCCGCCTGGTCGAGGGCCAGGAGCCCCCGCCCGGCCAGCAGGGCACCTGGGGGCGCATCGGCCGCATGGCGGTCCTCGCGACCCACCGCAAGACCGGCGCGGGACGGGCGATCCTCGCGGCGCTCGAGGCCCATGCCCGGGAGCAGAAGCTCGAGGGCATCGTCCTGCACGCCCAGGTTCATGCCCGTGGTTTTTACGAGCATCTGGGGTACAGTGCCTTCGGCCCCGAGTTCGAAGAGGCGGCCATTCCCCACGTGAAGATGATGCGGCGCTTCTAGGGGGGAAGCCGCACGCACGTTTTCCTGCCGTTCCGGGATCTTGACAGGGCTCACGGGACAGCGACACACTTCAGCACACACCCGAGCTTACCGCGTGACGCGGGGGCGAAAGCTCGAAGTTCTAGAGTTCAAACAAGGCAATGGCCAAGCAGCAACTCCTTCTCGTCGACAGCGACGCCAAGAGCCTCCGCGTGATGGAGGTCAGCCTCAAGAACGCCGGGTTCTCGGTGACGACCGCCGTGAACGGCGTCGACGCGCTCGACAAGGTGGCCATCGCGCCCCCGCACCTGATCCTCTCCGACACCAAGATGCCCGAGATGGACGGCTTCGATCTCTGCAGACGGCTCAAGCAGGACGAGCGCACCTCGGCCATCCCCTTCGTGTTCCTCACGAGCCAGAAGTCGGTGGCCGACAAGGTCCGCGGCCTGGAGCTGGGGGTCGACGACTACCTGACGAAGCCGATCTACGTGAAGGAGATCGTCACCCGCATCAAGCTGCTCCTGCAGCGCCGCGAGAAGGAGCGGCTCGAGCGCAAGGATCCCCGCACGTCGGGCTTCTCCGGCAACCTCTCCGACATGGGGCTCGTGGACCTGGTCCAGACCTTCGAGATTGGGCGCAAGAGCGGCTCGGTCCGGATGCAGCTGCCCGACCGCAGCGCCACCCTGTGGTTCCGCGAGGGTAAGGTCGTCGACGTCGAGGTCGGCAAGCAGAGCGGGGAGGCCGCGTTCTACCGGTTGCTCACCTACAACGAGGGCCTCTTCTCCATCGAGTTCGGCCAGGTGGACCGGCCGGACCGCATCCCGCTCTCGTCGCAGGGCCTCCTGCTCGAGGGCATGCGTCGGCTCGATGAGCGCAGCCGGATCCTCGAGCAGCTCCCCCCACTCACCACGGTCTTCGAGCTCGACTACGATCTGCTCACCGAGAAGCTCCCCAAGATCCCCGATGAGGTGAACGGCCTGTTGCGCCTGTTCGATGGCCGGCGCACGCTCGCGCAGGTCGTCGAGGATTCGAACTTCGAGGAGCTCCCGGCCTTCACCGTCATCAGCAAGCTCTATTTCGAGGGGTTGCTCGTCGACCTCGGCGGGCACACGGAGGGCGCGGTGGCCGAGCCCACGGCCGCTCGCGAGGTCGCGCTGTGGGCCAAGGACCGCGTCGAAGACGGCAAGCCCAAGACCGGGACTCTCGGGCTGGAGCCTGAAGCCTGGTTCGCCGCTCCCCACGAGGGGCTCGCGACGCTCCAGGTCGCGCCGCTCGCGGAGTCGTCCCCCTCCCTGCCGCCGGCGTTCGAGCCGCAGACCGTGCCGACCCCACCGCCGCCGACGCCCCCCGTGGCGTCAACACCGCACCCCGCCGCGCCGGCGCCGCGC
>VFSW01003784.1_pt1 | contig 22661 bp, 26 predicted proteins | sample 5358111 | NCBI WGS metagenome assembly VFSW01 (sample SAMN11554181, study PRJNA540505) | mine drainage metagenome | isolation source: sediment from site ElyBrook_90M | place: USA: Ely Copper Mine, Vershire, VT | collected 2017 | reverse complement strand
ACGGATCTTCCATGGCACCGCATTCGATCGCGCGACCCCAGAGATTCTCGTCGATTGAGTAGATCTTGTCCTTGGTGGCCTTGATGGGGATGTCCCACTTCTGAGCGAAATCGACTGAGTCAGCCCGGGTCATGCCCCAGTTGCGCGCTGGAGCCAGGACCTCGAGGTCCGGCGCGAGCGCGTGGGTACCCACCTCAAAGCGCACCTGGTCGTTGCCCTTGCCCGTGCAACCGTGCGCGACTGCTTGCGCATTGAACTGGCGCGCCTGATCGACCAGGTGGCGAACGATCACTGGACGCGAGAGAGCCGAGACGAGCGGATACTTGCCCTCGTAGCGCGCGTTGGCGGCGATGGCGTTGGCGCAGAATTCGTTCGCCATCTCGTGACGGGCATCCACGATGACGCACTCAATGGCCCCGGCCGCCAGTGCGCGCGAGCGAATGTCATCGAAACTCTCAGAAGTCTCAGCATCTTGACCCACGTCGACGAGGACGCACACCACCTCGACGTTCCACTCCTCGATCATCCAACGAACGGCGACCGAAGTATCGAGTCCACCGCTATAGGCCAGAACCACGCGCTTCATTACTTTCTTCCCTTCTTCGCGCTCGAGAGGTCCTCGAGCCCTGCCAGACTACGAAACTCCTTGACCAGCGACGGCCCCCCGCGCTTCTCGTCGGCGATCACCAGAATCGTGTCGTCACCCGCAATCGATCCGAGAACCCCGTCGAGCGCGCTGCGATCGAGCGCCGACGCGACGACGTGAGCGCACCCCGGAGGGGTGCGAATGACCACCAGGTTGCCCGAACAATCCACCGAGCCGACCCATTCGCCCATCATGCGCCGCAAATGGTCCACCGGTGCGGCTGACACCGTTGGAGCCGACGCGATGACGATACGTCGCGAACCGTGCAGGTCGCGCACCTTGATGGTGCCCAGATCCTGGAGGTCGCGCGTCACGGTTGCCTGGGTGGCGACGATTCCCTCGGACTTGAGTCGGGTCACCAACTGCGCCGCCGTGGAGATCACTTCCCGTTCGAGCAGGTCGCTGATGCGGTGTTGACGTTGCGTCTTGGTCATATCTCTTCCTTTATCCAACGTAGGACGCCGCGCATGGCCGAGCGCCGATGAAATACCTGTCGCCACACCAGTGACGCCGGCGAATCGAGAACTTCGTCAGTGATCTCGTCGCCGCGGTGAGCGGGCAGGCAGTGCAATAACACGGCCGACGCGCCGGCGTGGCCCATGAGTTCAGAGGTGACGCGAAAATCAGCCAGGTCGCGGCGGCGTTTCGCCGTCTCCTCTTCGAAGCCCATCGACACCCACGCGTCGGTGTAGACCGCGTCCACCCCCGCGACGGCGTCGTAGGCCGAGTCCGTGAGTTGCAGGGATCCGCCGCCGGCCACGCTGCCCGGGTCTTCGAGTCCGCCAGGGGTCAATTGATACCCCGCGGGCGCACCCACTCTCACTTCGACTCCGAGTCGCAGGAGGGCGACCGCGAGCGAGCGAGTGACGTTGGTGGCGTCGCCGACGTACGCGACCTGGAGCCCCGCCAGCCCACGCACGTCACCGTTCGAAAAATGCTCGGCCAAGGTCAAAACGTCGGCCACCGCCTGGGTCGGGTGCGCGACGTCGCTCAGCAGGTTGATCAAGGACATCTGATCATGCGTGGCGTCGCGCACACGCTCGAAAACTTCGTGGTGACGAATGCGCGCGGCGCAGATGGCGTACATCTGAGCCAGCGTGCGCCCGACATCCTCGGCCGACTCACGCGTATCGAGACCGATCTCCTCATCAGAGAAGAAGGTACAGAAGCCGCCGAGCTCACTCACCGCCGTCGAACTCGACGCGCGCGTGCGCAGACTTGGGCGCTCGAAGACTAGGGCCACCCCCTGGCCCGACAACGTCTGGTCGTCGAAGGGACTGAGCGCTAGCTGGTAAATACTGGCGAGGTCCTGTTCCGAGACTTCGTGAATGGTGGTGAAATGACGTGTCACGCGACAACCTCCGTGGTGGGGATCTGACCGTGCACGACGTCGCGCACGGCGTGCAACCGCAAACCGTTGGCCAGGACGACGCGTTGCGCACCCGCACTCAATGCGTCGAGCGCCGCGGTCATCTTGGGACGCATCCCGTCACGCGCGGCGCCCGAAGAGATCATCTCACGCACCCGCGGGGCCGCCACGTGGGTCAGGGTGCTCGCTGCGTCGTCAGGGTCGGCACGCAATTGGTCGATATCGCTCAGCAGTACGAGTGAGTCGGCCCCGAGAGCGCCCGCTAGGGCGCCCGCCACCACGTCGGCATTGCAATTCAAGAAGTTGGCATCCGCATCAGCAATCACCGAACTCACGACGGGCACGTAGCCGCCACGCCACTGAGTTTCGAGGATGCCGGTCGACACCGTGACGATGGATCCGGCCCGGTCCCAGGGCGCACCCAGCGACCGGCCACGGATCATTGCTCCATCAAGTCCGCACAGACCAACGCAGTTCAATCCTCCGTGCGTCAGGGCCGCCACCAAGGCCGCATTCACCGACGCGAGCGCCATGGCCACGTACGACATGGTCGAGGGCGGCGTGATGCGCAACCCCTCGTGAAATTCGCTCGGTTGTCCGACCACGGCGAGCAGGTCAGCGATCTGGGGGCCACCACCGTGGACGACGACAATCTCAACACCCTCACTCGCTAGGGCGATGAGGTCTTCGGCCAACGAGGTCAACACCGGGCTCGTCGCGCTGAGATCGTCCAGAGCGTGGCCACCCATCTTCACCACGAGGCGCGTCACGGCGTTACTCCACTCATGGGCAGACCCGACGTCTCCGAGACACCACTCGCCACGTTCCAGGCCTGAATCGCCTGACCGGCCGCGCCCTTGATCAGATTGTCGAGCGAGCTCATAGCGACGAGCCAACCAGTGCGCGCGTCCACCCTCGCCGAGACGAAGCAGAGGTTCGAACCCACGGGGTCCTTGAGGGTCGGGGGTTCGTCGACCACCATGACACAAGGGTCGTGATCGTACGTCGCGCGTAACACCTCCAGCGCCTGGTCACTCGTGAGCGGCGAAGTGACGCGAGCGTACGCCGTGACCAGCATCCCGCGAGCCACGGGCACCAAGTGGGGCGTGAATAGGAGTTCGGCGTTGATCTCGCGTTGGATTTCAATGGTGTGGCGATGATGCAGGAGACCGTAGGCCTCAGCGTTAGAAGCCAATCGCGAGAAGTGCAGTCGGTCCGCGGTGGCGCGTCCCGCCCCCGAGACACCCGACAACGCGTTCACCACGACGCCGCTGGATGCGACGAGGCCGCGATCGAGAAAAGGACCCAGCGCGAGGGACGTGGCCGTCGGGTAGCAGCCCGGCACCGCGATCAGCCCGGCCCCCGGCAATTCGCTCCGGTGACGCTCGACGAGACCGTACACCGCATCGCCCAGGAGTTCGGGCGCTTGATGAGCGGCGCCGTACCATTGGATGTAGTCCCGGGCGTCCTTGAGGCGAAAATCCGCACCCAGGTCGACCACGGTGACGCCGCGGGCGCGCAGGTCGGGCACCAACGCCTGGCTCTTGCCGTGCGGCAGCGCCACGAAGACCGTGTCTATTTGCGCGTCCGCGACGCTGGCGGTGGGCTGGTAGGCCATCTCGGGGTAGAGCCCCGCCAGCGCCGGCGCGTGCGCAGCGATGGACCGACCCGCGTTGGACTCTCCGGTCGCCAGCACGACCTCGAACTCAGGGTGTGACGCGGCCAGACGCAGTATTTCGAGACCGGCGTAACCACTTGCACCCACCACCGCAATTCGCATACTGACATTTTATGCACAAAGATAAGCAAAAGCGCAAGAGGTGGTCCGACCACTAGACTCGATGGGTGACTCGCAGGGGCTGGCTTCTCTTTAGCGCAATGGCCGTGCTCTGGGGCATTCCCTATTTGTTGATTCGTGTCGCCGTGCGCGAACTCGATCCTGGCGCCGTGGTGCTGTTTCGTACCGCCCCGGCGGCACTGCTCTTGATGCCCGTGGTCACCCGCCGCCGGGCGTGGCCCGCCCTGAAGAAGAATTTGGGTTGGATCACCGTTTTCGGTATCGTCGAATTCGGTATTCCCTGGTATTTGATGTCGACCTCCGAGCGCCATATCAACTCCTCGTTGACGTCATTGATCATCTGCGCGGTACCACTGTTCTCGGTGGTGGCCAGTCGCTTCACCCGAAGTCACGAGCCCATTAGTACGCGCCGCCTCGTCGGGCTCATCGCCGGCGCCGTGGGCGTCGCGCTCCTGGTCGGACTCGACCTAAAGGGCGGATCACTCACCTGGATTGGCATGATGCTGCTGGTCTGCGTGGGGTACGCCATTGGCCCCATCATCCTGGCGACGAAACTCCAGTCCGTGCCGGGTCCCGCCGTCGTATGCGGTGCCGCCAGCGTGGTGGCCCTGGGCTGGATCCCCTACGACGTCTACCACTGGCCCTCGCGCATGAGCACCGAGACCTGGATATCGGTGGGGGTGTTGTCGGTGTTCTGCACCGCGGGAGCGTTCCTCGTCTTCTTCGAGTTGATCAAGGAAGCGGGGTCCAGCCGATCGGTGGTGGTGGTGTACTCGAATACCGCGATCGCCGTACTCTTGGGCGTCGTTGGTCTGCACGAGCCCTTCACCATCGGGATTGCGTTGGGCTTCCCGTTGATCGTGCTCGGTTCGTACCTAGCGACCAGCGTCACTCGCGGGATCTCTCACGACGCGGACCGCGACGCGGACCTCTCCGTCCACGAGTAGCCACATGGCGTCGTCGACGCTCACCAGTTCGACACGGTGGCCCTCCTCCACCGGACCGTGATGAATGACGTCGACCGAGACGACCGGCGCGTCGAAGACCTCCGCCACCGCCTGCCACACCGCCGCGTTATTGACGTGACCAATGACGTCGAGGTCGGCGCGGCGAAGGGGCCACGCCCAACGGGGTGCGTCCTCGGGCGGCGCGCTTTGGGGCACTCGGCCCGACACCTTGCGACCGTTCATCGCTTCACCGAATATCGCGTGGAACGTCGGCGGGATGCGCACCGGGAAACCACGCGGATCGACCGGCACCCACAATGACGACGCCTCGAGAACCAATCGATCACTTACGTAGATGTTGGTGCGTCGCTCGGCCCACGCGGCACCAGCACCCGAGCAGAAGGTGGTCAACTTCAGATGGTCGTAGATGACCGGCCACGGCCCCACCGCGCGAAAGGACGTGCGACGCGCCAACCACAAGGCGTCAGTGACAATGCCACAGTCCTCCCAATCCTCGGTGGCGGCGTCTTGGAGGGCGCGGGCCACGCCATCGAGACGCCAATAACTCGAAGGCAGCGCGTCACTGAGACGCACGACAGTGTGCATCGAAAAGCGCCGCCCGACCGAGGGCTCGGGCATGTACTCACGCTCGGGAACCGCGGCATCAGCCACCTAGGACCTCAATTCCGCACCGAGGGCGCGCGCCGCTTCGATGAGGGCTCCGCGCGCCGCCGCCACGTCGGTCTCGCTCAGGGTCTTCTCCGGCGAGGAGAAGCGCACGTTGTAGGCGAGCGAACGCGTGCCCGCGGGCAGGGTTGCGCCCCGGTACACGTCGAAGAGAATCACGTCTTCTACGACGTCGGCTGCGGCCATTAGCACCTCGGCCAAATCAACGGCGTGCACCTCCTGTGAAACCACGAACGCCAAGTCGACAATGGCCACGGGGTAACGACCCGGAACACTCACGAACTGGTCGACTTCGGCGTCGAGCGTGAGTTCGAAGAGGACGTCGAGGTCCACGTCGATCACACCCAGTCGTCGTGGCGCCACCGTGGTGAGCGCCTCGAAGATCCGCGAGTCGACCTCACCCACGTAGCCCACCAATCGGTTGGTACCGCGCTCCACCAATTGTGCCGTCCTCGTCGGGTGCAACCCGCGAGCGACGCCGTCGCTCGAACGCACGACCACGTCGTGAATGCCCAGTCGCGTGGCCAGCGCCGACCACATCGCCACCGCGCTGCGCGCGTCGTCGCTCTCGCGACCCAGCACCACCGTCAAACGTTCATTCTCTTCGGGGAGGGCGAGCGACACTGCCCCCCCAGCGCCACCGCGCGTGCGGTGCGGGGCCGCGGCGATATCGGGGTGGGTGAAGACGTTGCCGATCTCTCCGAGCACCACGTCACCCAGTCCGCGTTCGGCGTTCTTACCCCAGGCACGAACCAGTCCCACCAGCATTGACGAGCGCAGCACGGACTCTTCCGAGGCGAGGGGGTTGGTCACGCGCACGCGTGCCACTCCGGGCGCGAGCAGGTCGAAGTCGTCGTCACTCCCCAGTGTCGGCGTCCACGACTCGTGCACGCCAAGATCCACCACCGTGTCGCGCAATCGTCGCCGGATGCGTTGACGATCGCTCAGTGCGCCGGGTTCGGACCAGGTCGGGGTGCGCCGCGGCAAACGCGAGTAGCCGTAAAGCCGCGCTATCTCCTCAATCACGTCGGCGCGTCCGGCGGCCCCCGACCGCACGTCGAGGCGCGCGCTGGGAGCCGTGACCAACCACGGGCCATCGCCGTTGACGCGAAATTGCAATCCTTCGAGGATGCGTCGCACGTCGTCACTGTCGAGGTCGACGCCCAGGACTCGCTCCAGGTCCCCCACTCGCAACTCGACGGTGGGTGCGACGGGCACGTGGCCCGCGACGTCGAGCGCCTCGGCCATCCAGCGCACCTCGGGATTACTCTCACGCAGTAGGGCAACGAACCGCGCCGCCGCCACCAGGGCGAGTTCAGGGTCGACGCCACGTTCGAAGCGATTCGACGCTTCTGAGCGCAGGGCGTGACGCTTGGTGGAACGCGCAATACTCATCGGGTCGAAGAAGGCCGCTTCGAGAAGGACGTCGGTGGTCGCCGAAGAGATCTCACTCGCGGCGCCACCCATGATGCCGGCGAGACCCAGGACCCGGTCCTCGCCGTCCACAATGACGCAGTCCTCACCGGAATCACCGAGTCCACGACCGGGTTGGGCCAGGGCGCGTTCAACCCCGTCGAGGGTGGTCAGGGTCTCCCCCGAGCGCGCCCGGCGCGCGCGCAAGGTGCGCTGAGCCACGTGGGCGGCATCGTAGGGGTGCGTGGGCTGGCCGAGTTCGATCATCACGAGGTTGGAGGCGTCCACCACATTGGAGATGGGCCGCATCCCCGCCATCGTGAGTCGACGTGCCAAGTGCGCGGGTGAGGGGCGCACCACCACGTCGCGCAGGACCGACACCGTCAGGCGCCCGCAAAGTTCGGGGTCGTCGATCCCCGCGCTCGCGTACGTCGCCGACGGCTGCGTCTCGTCGGGCTCGGCGAGCACGGGACTTCGCATCACGCGACCGAGTCGGGTCGCCAGGTCGCGCGCGACACCGCGGATGCTCCACGCGTCGGGTCGGTTCCCCTCGACAGAAATGTCGAAGACGACGTCACGGGTCAGACCCAACGCCTCGAGGAGAGGTTGGCCCACGATGGGATCAATCTCCTCGTCGAGAAGGTAAAGACCCTCGTGGTCCTCGCTCAGGCGTAGTTCGCGCGCGGAGCACAACATGCCGTTGGAGGTGACACCGCGCATCTTGCGTTGCGCGATCTCGAAGCCGCCAGGAAGCACGGCGCCCACTGGAGCGAGGGGCACGTGGTTGCCCACCGCGAAGTTCGTCGCGCCGCACACGATCTCTAAAGGGCCTTCGCCCGCATCGACGGTGACCAGTCGGACTCGATCGGCGCCCTCAATGGCGCGAATCTCATCGACCCGGGCGACCACCACGTCCTCGAGTCCCTCGCCGACCACTTCGACGCCTTCGACCACCAGGCCTAGATCGTCCAGGATGCTCGTCAACTCCTCCACGCTCTCCTCAAGGTCGACGTAGTCGCGGAGCCAGGACAGGGGAATCTTCACGAGAACTGCCTTAAGAATCGAACGTCGTTGTCGATGAGGGCGCGCATATCGGCGATCTGGTGACGCATCTGCGCGCACCGGTCGATCCCGAACCCGAAGGCGAAACCGCTCCACTCGTCGCCGTCGATACCGACCGCTTCGAGCACCGCGGGGTCCAGCATCCCGCATCCACCGAGTTCGATCCACCCGGTCTGCGAGCACGTACGACAACCCTCACCACGACAGATGGTGCAGGTGATCTCGAATTCCGCCGATGGTTCGGTGAAGGGAAAGTACGCGGGGCGCAGTCGCGAGGAGATGTCGGCTCCGAAGTATGCGTGGGTGAATGTCTCGATCACTCCGGCCAAGTCGGCGAAACTAATGCCACGGTCCACTACAAGCCCCTCGATCTGGTGAAAGGTCGCCAAGTGTCGTGCGTCGGGGGTGTCGCGTCGATAGCAGCGGCCCGGCATGACGCTATGAATCGGCAATGAACCTTCCGCCACCGCTTGCTCCATGAGATGGATCTGCGTGGGCGACGTGTGAGTGCGCAATACCACCGTCTCGGGTTCGCCGAGATCGACGTAGAACGTGTCCCACATGCCGCGCGCGGGGTGGGCGGGGGGCATATTGAGCGCTTCGAAGTTGTACCAGTCACTCTCGACTTCGGGCCCGTCAGATACGGTGAAGCCCATCGCTACGAACACGTCCTCGAGCTGGCGCTGGGTCGCGGCCACGATACCCGGGTGGCCCACCGCCAAGGGCACACGGACCTGTGAAATCACTACGTCACCGAGATCGAGACGATCCGCCTCCATCGCCGCGGACCTCGCCGCGTCCTCGAGCAACGTGCGGCGGGCAGCAAAGGCCACTTCCACCGTACGGCGGGCATCTTGCAATTGAGCGCCGGCGTCCTTTCGTTCCTCCGGGGCGAGCGCGCCCAGCGACTTCTGCAGCGTCGCGAGAATGGAACGTTTGCCAATGATGAAGGGTTCGTCGACTTGCAGGTCGGCCAACGTGGCCGCGTGATCAATTCGTGCGATGAGGTCCGTGACGTGCGTCGAGAGCTCGGCGAGGGGCGAGGTCGTCATATCCCTCAAGGCTAGAAGGTTCTCAGGCCGGCGTGGTGCCGCGGCGCTGTCGCAGGGCCTCAAAGGCAATCAACGACGCCGCCACCCCGGCGTTGAGGGATTCCGCGCGGCCCACCATCTCGATGGTCATTCGTTCGTCGCACTGCGCCACCGCGGCCTCACTCAGTCCCGCCGACTCATTTCCGATGACGACCGCGCAGGGGCCGCTTAAGTCGCAGTCGACGTAGGACGTCGCGCCGTCCAACACCGTGGCGTAGGAACGAACGCCGTGCTCTCGCAAGAAAGCCATCGTGTCGCTCAGCGACGCCATTGATAGCGACACGTGAAAGACCGAACCCGCTGATGCGCGCAAGGTCTTGGGATTGAAAGGGTCCACGCAGTCACCGCTCAGCACGACCGCGCCCACACCCGCAGCGTCCGCCGAACGAATGATGGTGCCCGCGTTACCCGGGTCGCGAAGATTGTCGAGCACCAGAACCAGTCCCGTCAGCCTCAACGACGAGAGCTCGGTCAATGAGAAGTGCACTGCGGCCATCACCGGCTGCGGGGTGATGGCGTCGGCCACCTTGTCGAGCACTCCGGGGGCGAGGGCGAAGACTCGCACCTCAGTCTCCTCGGCGCGTTCTATCAGACGGGCGACCTCGGGTCGTCCACGGGCGTCGTCGTCGACGAAGATCGCTTCGAAGGAGACGTGGCTTTCGAGAGCCGCCTCAACCAGGTCCGGGCCCTCAATGACACAGACACCTTCGCCCCAACGCTCACTGCGCTGAGAGAGAAGGCGCCGGAGCCGACGCACTCGTTCGTGAGTCGACCCCAGCGTCTCGATCAGAACGACCTACTTGGCCAGCGCGGCGCTGGCCTGAGTGACCAGTGCGGCGAAGGCGGTAGCGTCATTAACCGCCAAGTCCGCGAGCATGCGGCGGTCGACCTCGATGCCAGCGGCGTTGAGTCCAGCGATGAAGCGGCTGTAACTCACTCCTTGCAGTCGAGTTCCGGCGTTGATGCGCTGGATCCACAAACGACGCATCTCGCCCTTGCGTGCGCGACGGTCGCGGAACGCGTAGACCCCGGCGTGCTGGACGGCCTGGTTCGCCGCGCGAAAGGTTCGACTACGGTCACCGTAGTATCCCTTGGCCTCTTCAAGAATTGCCTTGTGATGCTTCTTGGCATTGACTGCCCTCTTAACGCGTGCCATGTCAGTTCCTCTTTCCTAAAGTTCCTAAAGACCCATCAAGCGCTTGATGTTCTTCTCAATGCCTGGTGAAATGTCGGTCTCACGACCTAGACGGCGCGTGCGCACTGACGACTTGGTTTCCATCAAGTGCCCACGGAACGCCTTACGTCGACGCAACTTTCCCGAACCGGTGATCTTGATGCGCTTCTTGGCACCACTATCGGTCTTCATCTTGGGCATGTCAATTCTCCTCTTGCGATTCTGGGGCCGAGGCGCTCGCCTCGACCGTCATTGGTACATCTGGGGATACTGCCAATGGGGCGGGTGCCTCATCCTTTGCTACTTCAGCCTTGGGTTTGGCCTTCTTTTCAGGGCCCAACACCATGATCATGTTGCGGCCATCGAGCTTGGCGGCTGATTCGACCTTGGCGATATCGACGAGCTTTTCGACGATGCGGTCCAGGATCTTCTTGCCCAACTCAGGGTGCGCTGATTCGCGCCCACGGAACATGATGGTGACCTTCACCTTGTGACCTTCAGTCAAGAACTTTTCGACGAGGCGAGTTTTGGTGTCGAAGTCACCCGGACCAATCTTCGGTCGGTACTTCATCTCCTTTACGCCCACATTTTGAGTCTTGCGACGTGATTCCTTCGCCTTCTGCGCTTCGTCGAACTTGAACTTTCCGTAGTCCATGATTCGACAGACCGGTGGTTGCGCGGTCGGCGCAATCTCCACGAGGTCCAGGTCGAGGCTTCGCGCCAACGTCAAAGCTTCACGAGTGGTGGTGACGCCGCGTTGGTTTCCCTCGTTGTCGATGAGGCGAATGGATTCGACCCGAATGCGTTCGTTGACGCGGTGGTCTCCAGGCACTGTTGCGATAGCCGACTCCTTGCTCTGTGCGACGCCACTTTGGCGTCGCCACGGCAAGCGAGGCGGATGCGACCCGTTGGACCCGAAGCACCAGTGTGCTCAGGTGGAAGTTGGAAGCCAACCTCACTTGCTGTGAACTGCCCTGAAAGGCTATCAGACCCGCCACTGCCCTCGCTCCATCAGCTTCAGCCAAGATTTATCAAGGCTCTCAGACCCACTTCCGTCGTTTTCGTAACGTCATCGTCATGAAGGGCACTTCCCGCGTCGTCGAAGGCCCCGCCGCCGCGCACGGGGCGCCGAATTCTCCGCCGTTGGGGTATTCGCGCTCTTCGTCACCGTGGTTCTTCTCACATCGGCCGCCCTCCTCGATCCCGACGACTTCGCCTACCGCGCCTCCATCGTGGGCCTCAGTCACGGACAGATCCTGCTCACCAACACCCAGTACATCGCCCTAGGGTCCTCGTTGACCTCGAAGGCTGATCCCGGTGTCATGCAGTGGCACCACTTGGCTTCTGGCAACTGGATCAGCGAGAAGAACCCGGGATACTCTTTCTTCGCCGTCCTCTTCTACGCACTGGACCCGTTGCGACTCGCGCCACTGTTCTAGGGTGCCCTGGCCCGCACGGGCATCTTCATCGGCATGCGGCGTTGGATGTCTGAGCGCGCCGCCCAGACTGCGGTGTGGTTGTACTGCTTCTCGGGAGCGGCCCTCACCTTTGCGTGGCGATCCACGATGCCGTCCTTCAGCGATGTCTCACTGGTCGCCGCCGGTTTTGGCCCCGTGGTGTGGGTACTCCTCGCCGCAGAATCCTCGCATCGTCGACGCCTCTGGGTGGGCCTTGTCGCGTTCGTGGCCCTAGAGAGCGCGGTCTTCATCCGTTACACCAACGTCCTCGAGCTGGGCGTCGCGGTGCTCGGCGTCGCGGTGTTGGCGCCTCGCAGCGACCTGCGCCCCTCGGCGTTCGTCGTGTGGGGATCCTCCATCGCCGGTCTCATCGTCCTCATCGTCGGTTTTGACCAGTGGGCCTACGGTTCGGCCACCTCGACGGGATACTCGATTGGCGAGAACACCATCTCCCTGGCGAGTTTCTGGACCAACTCGAAGGGCACGCCCTCATACTTGACGACATCAATGCCCATGTGGCTTCTCGCGGCGACCGCGCTCACCGTCATCGTGGCGCGACACTGGCGTCACCGCACCGCGGCGCGCGATGACTCGGAGCGCACTGACGCACCAGTGGCGACGGTCCTCGCCGGGGGCTGGATCGGACCGTGGCTCACCTACTTCTTCTACGCCTGGACGGTCGGTCAGATCGCCGGTGGACACGCGAGTCCCGGCGCCGGCATCGCCGTCATCGTCATCCGCTTCTACCTACCAACTCTCGGCCCCATGGCGATGCTCGCGGCGTGGCTGGTTAAACGCTTCGTGCACGCCGCGATGCTCGCCACGGTAGGGGTCCTCGTGATCGCCACCCTCTTCACTTTCCAGGCAAGGGCCTCGTTCTCTTTCCAGGCAATGGCCTCGGACGCCGGACGCCGCGCAGTACGACCCGGTGGATTCGGACCGGGCGGTTCCGGACGGGGCGGCATCATCGCTCGATCGGGCGCGGGCCCATCGTGGGGGATCTCGAGTATCGGTTCCGGGGGACTCCCCGCGACTCCCTCGAGCGGTGCGCGCGCCACTGGCTGAGCCGACGAGCCGCTACCTTGGAGGGGTGACTGAAGACACCACCGAATTCGACGCCCAGGCCGAGCTCGAGTATTTACGCCAGACGCCCGCGCAAGAGTTACTCGCCAATCATTTCTTCGTGCTCGCCCAGTGGGCGGCGGTGCATCTCGCGGCGTCGCCGGCTGACCTAGACGGTGCGCAGTTGGTCATCGACGTCATGGCCGCGGTCCTCGACGCGGGCGACAACCGCCTGGGCGCCAACATGTCGCTGTACCGTACGGCGCTCGCTGAGATCCAGCAGGTATTCGTGCGCGCCAGTCTCGCGGCCGCATCGTCGTCGCGGGTCACGCCGAGCGAAGAGGCCCCCGGGGCCTAGAGCTTCACGATATCGATCGCTTCGTCACGGCCGCGTAAACCGACCGCTCGTCGAGCCTGAACCCGGGCGCCCGCATCGATGTGACGAGAGCCGTCGGCGATGTGCACGCAGTGGAAGTAGAACTCACCCCCACGGCCATCGCGCAGGATGCCATCACCGCGAACGTCATCGAAGTCCACGACGACCGCGTCGATGATCACGACGTGAAGATGCGCTGACGCAGCAGGTTCACCATTTCGAGCGCAGTCTGCGCCGACTCGCGTCCCTTGTTGGTCTCATCGGGCAGCGAACGCTCCAGGGCCTGCTCCACCGTGTTGGTCGTCAACACACCGAAGACCACCGGTACGCCCGTGGCCAACTGTACGTCTTGCACCCCGCGCGCGCATTCTCCGGCCACCACGTCGTAGTGGCCCGTGTCGCCCCGGATGACGGCACCCAGGGTGATGACCACGTCGACTTGCTCACCCAGGGCGAAACCGCGGGCCACCAGCGGGAGCTCGAACGCTCCCGGTGCCCAGGCAATGGTGATGTCGCTGCGATCCACACCGTGCTCATTCAGCGCGGACAGGGCACCTTCGAGCAAGCGGGTGGTCACTCCCCCGTTGAATCGCGCGCACGCCAGACCGACGCGCACTCCACGACCCTCGAGACCGCCGACCAGGTACTGTCCCACTCGCGCCCGTAAGGGTGTTTCGAACTCGGCGTCGAAAACGGTGTCATCACTCGACGTCATCGAGACCCTCCAAAATATGTCCCATTCGCTCACGCTTGGTACGCAGGTAGTCGATATTGAACGCCGTCGGGCGACTCTCAAGGGCGACGCGCTCAACGATATCGAGCCCGAAGCCCTCCAGTCCGCCATATTTCGTGGGGTTGTTGGTCATCAGTCGCATCGAGGTGATGCCGAGGTCCACCAGGATCTGCGCCCCGATCCCGTATTCGCGACTGTCGACGGGCAGGCCGAGTTCGAGGTTGGCGTCCACCGTGTCGACGCCGTTCTCTTGGAGGGCGTAAGCCCGAATCTTGTGACCGAGACCGATGCCGCGACCCTCGTGACCGCGTAAGTACACCACGACGCCGGCGCCTTCGGCCGCCACCTTGGCCAGCGCCGATTGGAGCTGGGGACCGCAGTCGCAGCGCAGGGAACCCAGCGCGTCTCCGGTCAAGCACTCGGAGTGCACGCGCACCAACACGTTGGCCAGCCCCTCGATGTCGCCGTAGACCAGCGCCATGTGCTGCTCGGCGTCGAGCATGCTTTCAAAGACGACCGCCTTGAACTCGCCGTGCTCAGTGGGCAGCGTCGCCTCCGCCACGCGCCGGACCAACTTCTCGTGGTGTCGGCGGTAGCGGATGAGATCGGCGATCGACACGAGGGGCAACCCGTGCTCCGCCGCGAAGGCCTGGAGTTCGGGCAGACGGGCCATGTCGGACTTGTCGCGGGTGACTATCTCGCACAGGACCCCCGAAGGGTACTTACCCGCTAGTCGACAGAGATCAACCGTGGCTTCAGTGTGCCCCGCGCGCTTCAGGACCCCGCCGGGGCGATAGCGCAAGGGGAAGATGTGTCCGGGACGATTGAGATCGGTCGGCTTCGTCGCGGGATCGATCAATGCGCGCACCGTGGTAGCCCGATCGTTCGCCGAAATACCTGTCGTGGTGCCGTGGCGATAATCGACGGTGACCGTGAACGCGGTGCGTTGGGCCTCGGTATTGGCGACGACCATGAGGGGCAAATCCAACTCGTCGGCCCGGGCCGACTCCAGGGGCACGCAAAAGACACCCGAGGTGTATTCGAGGAAGAACGCCATGGACTCCGCGGTGGCATCCTCGGCCGCCATGATCAGGTCGCCTTCATTCTCGCGGTCCTCGTCGTCCACCACGACGACCATGCCGCCCTGGCGTAACTGTTCTACCGCTTCTTCAATGCTCGACAACCCCATCAGACCTCCAGATCCATTCGTACATCTTCTCCGACTCGTCGCACGTCGGCGAAACCCGCCCGGCGTAGTGACGCCATGCTCGGCGTCGACAATCCCGCCAGGGCTCCGCGGCCGGCCGCCGAGCCCGCGAGGGCGGGCGCCACGTACCACACCACGTGATTAACCAAACCAGCCTCTAGGAACGCACTCGCCACGGTGGCGCCGCCTTCGACGAGCACCTGCAAGATATCGTGTTCGCCGAGCTCGTCGAGCAGGGCGCCGAGTTCACCCTGTCGTTCCCAACACGGATGCACCTTGGCGCCCGCGGGTGCGTGACCGAGGACCACGCGCAGCGGTTCAAGGGTCACGTCGTCCAGGCGTGCGTTGAGCGTCGGATCGTCGAGTCGCACGGTGTTCGCCCCGACCACGATCGCTTGGCTCTGCGCACGCAGCACGTGTGCGTCGCGTCGCGCCTCCTCGCCAGTGATCCACTGGCTCGATCCATCGGCCATCGCGACGACGCCATCTAAGGTAGCGGCGACTTTTAGAACCACGTAGGGTCGCCCCGTCACCCGGTGCCAGAGATACGCCGCCAGTTGGGCGCGTACCGCCTCGATCTCGACGCCCACTTCCACAACGAGACCCGCGGCACGCAATCGGGCCACCCCACGTCCCGCGACGCGAGGGTCGGGATCGAGCACGCCCACCACGACGCGCGTGATACCCGCCTCGATAATGGCGTCAACGCAGGGTCCCGTTCTTCCGACGTGACAACAAGGCTCCAGGGTCACCACCATCGTCGCGCCTCGCGCGCGCTCGCCGGCGAGGCGCAACGCCTCCACTTCGGCGTGCGATTCTCCAGGGACCTGAGTGTGCCCCGAGGCCACGACGTGGCCGTCGACCACCACCAGGGCGCCCACCCACGGATTAGGCGGTGCGTGAAATCGCGCCTTCTCACCTTCGAGAATCGCCTCGGCCATGAGCGCCGAGGTGGCCACCGTCATCGCTGTCCGACGAGCGCCGCTTCGCGAATCGCCGAAGCGGCGTCGAGCGGAGACGGCTGACTGAAGATCGCTGAACCGGCAACGAGAACGTTCGCGCCGGCCCTCGTCGCCACTGGTGCCGTGTAGCGGTCAATACCACCGTCGACTTCGAGATCGAGCGCCAAGTGGGCCGCGTCGATCTCCTTGCGCGCGAGGATGACCTTGTCCATGACTTCGGGCATGAACGATTGTCCGCCAAAGCCGGGGAACACTGTCATCAACAACAACAGGTCAATGTCTTCGAGGAATGGCGCGACCGCGTCGAAAGGGGTGTCCGGATTCGCCGCGAGCCCCACGCGCAACCCGAGGGCGCGCGCGTCAGCGATCACCGAGGTCGTGTCGCCCACTTCGACGTGAATCGTGCAACTGTCGGCCCCCGCCCTCTTGAAAGCCTCGAGGTAGCGCGCGGGCTCAGAAATCATCAGGTGGCAGTCGAAGAAGCGTGCGCTGTACGGGCGAAGCGACTGCACGACGGGTGGACCGATGGAGATGTTGGGCACGAAGTGCCCATCCATCACGTCGACGTGCACCCAATCGGTCTGGGCGTCGACGACCTCGATGGCTCTCGCGAGCGCGCCGAAGTCCGCGGCCAGAATCGACGGTGCGATACGCAGAGTTCCGGGCGGACCCGCGTCGAGAATTTCCACGAACACCAGCCTAGGTCGTGCCGGGATCCATCAGTCCCACCCGACGGCGCCTTCGAGTCGGGCCCCCGCCCACCACTCGAGGCCCTCCATGGTGCGAGACCCCTCGGGCTGGACCCAGGTCAACGCCAGTGCGCCATCGCTCAAGCCGAGCGCCAGCTCCCCATCGTGAAGGCGCACCAATCCTTCGGCCACGACGACATCACTCGGCGTAGCGCCCAGGATCTTCAGTCGTCGCGCGCCGACCTTGATGAAGGCGCGCTCCAGGGCGACGACGCGCCGGGCCTGGAGCACGGAGATCTCGGGGGTGAGGTGAAAGGTCTCGGGAGTGAGTTTCGCCGCGTAGGTCGACTCGCCCACCTGGGGCCGCGGATTATTCAGCAACTCCGGACTCGCGAGCACTTCGACGAGCAACTCGGCTCCCATCTGTGCCAATTCCGCGGTGAGTTGACTCGCCGTCTTTTCGCCGATCTCGGTACGACGCTCCGCGTGCAACGGACCCGTGTCGAGAGTGGGCTCCAGCGAGATGATGCCGACACCGGTTTCCCCGTCACCGGCCAGGATCGCGCGTTCCACCGGCGCCGCGCCTCGCCAGCGCGGCAGTAGGGAGAAGTGCACGTTCAACATCGGCGTGCGCTGGAGGAGGCTCTCGGGAATTATGGCGCCGTACGCCGTGACCACGGCCATCTCGACGTCCACGTCACTCAGCTGCGCGAGCGAGTCACCCACGCGTAGGCCCAGCGCGAGGGCGGCGGCCTTGACAGGCGAGGCCGACACTTCGCTGCCACGACCGCGACGGCGGTCCGGCTGAGAGATCACCAGCACTACGTCGTGATCGGCGGCTACGAGCGCTTCGAGGGAGGGCACGGCCGCCTCGGGGGTACCGAGAAAAGCCAACCGCATCAGTCGCCCAACAGTTGATGTAAGCCGTCGTGATCGTGCGGCGACACCGTGATCTGCATCTTGCGCAGGGCCCGCTTGGCCGCCTTGCGCTGGTCGTCGTCGAGTCGGTCGATGAGTAGGAAGCCGTTGAGATGGTCCACCTCGTGCTGGAAGATACGCCCCTCGAATTCATCGGTCTGGATGTCGAGCTCGTTGCCCTCGAGGTCACGCCCCACCAGGTGCACCTCGTTGGGTCGCACGATCTCCCAACTCAGTCCCGGCACGGACAAGCAACCTTCTTCGTACGCCCATTCCCCCGAGGTCTCGATGATCCGGGGGTTCACCACCACGACGGGAACACCGTCTCCCTTGTCGTAGACGAAGAGTCGCTTCTGCACGCCGATCTGGTTGGCGGCCAGGCCCACGCCCGGGGCCTTGTACATCGTCTCGATCATCGACTCCGCCAGCGCCGCCACTTTGCCGTCGATATTCTCAATATCGGTCGTCACTTGGTTCAGGACGGGGTCGCCAAAAGTACGAATCGGTAGGGTGCTCACCCCTCCACGATACCCTTTGCGCTTCGTCGCAGCCGGCGCCAGGCGCGCCCTAGAAGACTTCCAGGCGCAAGCGCCCCCCCGGGCGCGGGGTCTCGCGCAGGACGCGAGTCAGGGTCTCGAGGTCGGCGGCGCTGAGTACGAAGTGGTCGTCCACGCGACGCACCCGCACGCCCTCGCCCATCTGTGACACGAATTCCCCGGCCGCCTCGCCCGAGACCTGCGCGCGGGCGCCGAAGGGGGGTAGTCCCAGGAGGCGTGCCGTCGCGACGTCCTCCTCGATCACTCGCGACACGTCGCCGCTCTCGAGAGCGTCGATCACCTCGTCGTGACGTCGGGTCTGCAGGAGCACCTCGCCGCGGCCCTCGCGACGCGAGCCCACCAGTCGCGCGGCTTTGGCGACCGCGACGAGGGCGCTGCGTCGTGCCGACTCGCGCGGGGCCAGGAGGTACTGGTCGAAATCGACGAACACAACGACCGCGCAACGGCGCACGCGTGCGAACACCGCCTCGGTGCCCACCACCACTCTCGCGGTGAGTTCGCCGCGAGAGGAGGCAGTGACCTCGTCCACCGGCTGCGAGAGTTGCGCGGCGACATCACGCGCCAAGGTCGAGACCCCCACGCGCACCCTCTTCAGGTTCGTCGCGCCGCACGACCGACAGAAATTAGCCCGCGGCTCGTGGTCGTCCTCGCACGCGAGTCCCCCACTTCGCTCCACCTCCGCCTGAGCACACACCGCGCAGCGCGCCAGCTCTCCACAACGTCGACACGCGAACAGTCGGCCGTGTCCCAGGCGCTGGAGAATCACCACCAGCGCCACTGGTTCGTCGCCGGCGAGGGCGCGGTGCGCCGCCTCGAGCACGGGGCGCGTCAAGACACCGTCGTGGGGATCGGCCTCGCGCCGGTCCACGACGTGCGTGCGCGGCCAGCCGCTACGAACGTCGCCCCATTCTCGGGGGTTCCCGAGCGCCATGAGGGCCGGTGAGGGCGCCACCGAGGTGAGCCAGAGAGGCGCCGCGTCACGACGGCAGCGCTCGAGCAACATGCTCGTGGCGTCCCAGGTCGGTGAACTCTCGGAACGATAGGCCTCGTCGTCGGCGTCGACGATGACCGCGGCGCGCACCCGCGGTGTCGGCGCCAGGGCCGCGCCGCGCGCGCCCACGATGACGGGCCACTCGCCGCGCATACGATCCCAGTCACCGTCGCCCTGGGCCAACGCACATCCTCGCTGCTCGAGTCGGCCCCGCAGGCGCTGGGCCCACGCCTCAGTGGGCACGAGAACCAACAATGATCCCGGCGTCGCGAGCGTGGCCTGATAGGCGTGCAGAATCAGCGCCATGGGATCGTGGGTCGGCGACACCAGAACGACGCCAGGGTCGATGGGTACCGCCTGAGCCGCGACGCTGGCGTCGAGGGGGCGCGCCACGGGGGGGCGCCCGACCTCGCGCACGACGACACCCGGCGAGGCCGCCAGGAGGAAACGCGAGAGCGGGGCGCACCAACGAATCGCCGCCCATTCGAGCAACGCCAACATCTCGGGCGGCGGTCCGAGGCCCAGCCACTTCTTCACCGGCTTCATCTCGCGCGTGGGCGCCACCTCGGCGGTCACCCACCCTCGCAGGGAACGGTTGTTGAAATCGACTCGCACCCGGTCACCGACGTGCACCATCGAGAGCGTGTCCTCCAACTCGTAGTCGAACGCGCGATCGACGGCAGCGTTTTCTGTGACGACGCGAACGCAGCGCGTCACAACTACAGGGACAATTCGCGACGCAGATCTTCGACCCGTGGCGTCTGCTCCCAGGTGAATCCGTGATCAGCACGCCCGAAGTGTCCATAGGCCGCAGTGTTGCGGTAGATCGGCCGTCGCAGGTCGAGGTCACGGATGATGGCGGCGGGACGCAGGTCGAAGATGGCGTCAACTGCTTTGGCGATGCGAGCTCGGTCCACGCGTTCGGTGCCGAAAGTCTCCACGAGGACCGACACCGGACGGGCGACCCCGATGGCGTAGGCCACCTGCACTTCGCAGCGCTCCGCCGCACCCGAGGCGACGACGTGTTTGGCCACCCAGCGCGCGGCGTACGCCGCGGAACGGTCCACCTTGGAGGGATCCTTGCCCGAGAAGGCCCCGCCCCCGTGGCGCGCCATGCCCCCGTAGGTGTCGACAATGATTTTGCGGCCCGTGAGGCCGGCGTCGGCGTGGGGTCCGCCCAGCACGAACTTGCCCGAGGGATTGACGAAGACCCTCATGTCCGAGGTGTCAAGCTCGGGTGGCAGCAGGGGTTTGATCACGTGTTCGATGATGTCGTGCTTGATGGTGGTCTGAGAGTCGTAGCCGTCTTCGTGCTGGGTCGATATCAAGACGGTGTCCACGCCCACGGGACGACCGTCGTCGTAGGAGATCGTCACCTGGGTCTTGCCATCGGGTCGCAGGTACGGGACCAGACCGCTGCGACGAACCTGGGAGAGTCGCAACGAGAAACGGTGCGCCAGCCATATCGGCAGCGGCATGAAGTCGGAATTATCGTCGCAGGCGTAGCCGAACATCATGCCCTGGTCGCCGGCACCTTGCCCGTTGAGTTCATCCTCGCCACCACTGCCAGAACGGTGTTCGTGACTCACGTCGACGCCGCCGGCGATGTCGGGACTCTGCTTGCCCAGCGACACCAGCACCGCGCAGGTCTTGCCATCGAGTCCCTTGGCGCCGTCGTCGTAGCCAATATCGAGAATCGTCTGGCGGGCGATGGAGGTGATGTCCACGACGGCTGAGGTGGTGATCTCTCCCGCGACCACGCACAGTCCGGTCGTCAACAAGGTTTCGCAGGCGACGCGTGCGTCGGGGTCCTGATCCAAGATGGCGTCAAGAACGCTGTCGGAGATCTGATCTGCGATCTTGTCCGGGTGGCCTTCGGTCACCGACTCTGAGGTGAAGAGGGTGCGATCGCTCATGCGACTCCTTGGTTAAACAATGAGGCAACCTTAGCCAAGATCTCTTCGGCGATGCCCTCCTTGGAACGCAGGGAGACCTTCTCGATCGGTCCGTCTCGACCCACCAGAAGAACCTCGTTGGTCGGGTGAGCGAATCCGCTCAAGGGTTGTGATAGGTCGTTGGCCACCACCAGATCGACGCCCTTTCGCTCGAGTTTCTCCCGCGCGCGCGATTCGAGATCCTCGGTCTCGGCGGCGAAGGCGACGACCAATTGGCCCGGCGTGCGCCGCGCGGCGAGCTCGGTGACGATGTCGGGAGTCGCCACGGGCCGCAGCTCGGGCAACCCCGCCTCCTTCTTCAACTTCGACGTCGCGGCGTCGAACGTGAAGTCCGCCACCGCCGCCGCCATGATCGCGACGTCACAGGAAGCAAAGTGTTCGAACATCGTGGTGGCCATCTGCGCCGCGCTCTCCACGTGAATCACTCGGATCGCCCCTCGCACGTCGAGAGCGACGTCGCGCGTCGCCGCGCTCACCAGCGTCACCTCGGCGCCCAGTCGCGCGGCGACTTCAGCGAGGGCGTACCCCTGGTGACCCGAGGAGCGATTGGTCATGACCCGCACCGGATCAATCGCCTCGCGGGTCCCGCCCGCGCTCACCAGCACACGACGTCCACTCAGGATGCCGCGGTAACCCCCGAGGATCCGTTGCACCATCGTGACGATCGCTTCGGGATCAGGTAATCGCCCCGCTCCTTCGTCACCGCCGGCGAGGCGACCGATCTCGGGCTCGAGGACCATAACGCCACGGCGGCGCAGGGTCGCCAGATTCTCCTGGACCGAGGGCTGCTCCCACATCTCGGTGTGCATCGCCGGGCACAGCAGCACGGGGGCCCGTGACGCCAGAAGCGTCGCGCTCAGCAGATCGTCGGCCAAACCCATCGCGTAGCGCGCGATGAGGTGGGCGGTCGCCGGTGCCACGACGATGAGGTCGGCGTGCTGTCCCAAGTACGTGTGAGGAATCGGCGTGGTGGGGTCGCCGTAGAGCGACACGCGCGCGGGTTCCGAGGCGAGGGCGGAGAAGGTGGCCGCGCCCACGAAACGAGTGGCGTCAGGGGTGAGAACGGGTGAAACGAAGTACCCCGCATCGCGCAGGCGTCGTAGCAACTCGACGGATTTGTAGGCGGCGATGCCGCCCGCCACACCTAGAACAATGCGAGGCGCCGGGTGATCAGGCGTCGCGGAGGGCATCGGTGAAGGCGTCGAGGTCATTCGCCGCATCCACTCGCGCCTGCTCTCGAGCCTCGTCCTCGAGACGCTCCTGATCAAGCTCCTCCGCCGTGGGACGGTGGAATTGGAGTTTTCCCTCGTAGAGTTCCTCCATCGCCAGCGAGAGCGACTTGTTCGAGAGCGAGGAGACCTGCGGCGGGATCAGTGCGCCGTGTCCCGAACCCAGGCCGTTGTAGTACTCGTTGATCTCGCGCGCGCGAATGGCGGACACGGCGACCAGGGTGAACTTCGAGTCACCCACCTTGTGCAAGAGGTTCTCAATTGGCGGGTCGACGAGGGTGGGGCGTTCAGCCATGAAAAGTTCGTCCTTTTACGAGGGAATTCGCCGTGACTGGCGA
>VFSW01003783.1_pt1 | contig 22668 bp, 21 predicted proteins | sample 5358111 | NCBI WGS metagenome assembly VFSW01 (sample SAMN11554181, study PRJNA540505) | mine drainage metagenome | isolation source: sediment from site ElyBrook_90M | place: USA: Ely Copper Mine, Vershire, VT | collected 2017 | reverse complement strand
CCATGTAGCCGTCGCCCCAGCCGCCGTAGACGCCGCCGAACGGCTCGAAATAGCCGCCGGGGTAGCCGAAGCCATCGCCGACGTCGATGCCGAGCCCGCCGTCGTAGCCGGGGCCGTCGTCGTAGCCCATCCCATCGACGGCGCATGCGCTCAGGCCGATCGCGAGCAAAAACACCGCGGCGCCCGCGGCGATCCTACGGGTCATTTCGCCTCCGTCGAGCCATCCGTCGCGGCCCATTCCATCAGTCCGACGGGCGCACCGAACGGATCCGCCACCACCGCCACCCGACCACCGTGGCGGTCCACGTGCGGGGCCACGAGCGTCCGCCCGCCGAGTGCGAGCGCATGGTCCAAGGCCGCCTGCACATCGACCACCCGGACGAATTCGATCCAATGGGGGTGACGGAGCGCGCCGTCCGCCGGCATGCCATTGATGCTCGCCCGCGCATACTCCCCGCTCGACAGAATCAGGTGCTGCACGCCGTCCGCGCCGGAACTCGCCGCATCCGCGGGCAGCCGGTTGGGCAGGTCGAAGACCTCGTAGTCGAACAGCGACTGATAGAAGCCGGCCGCGAGCCCCGGGTCGGTGGTCAGCAGCGAGGCCCAGATCCACTCCCCGGGCTCCGCCAGCACGTCGGGAGGATCGCCGGCGCGCGCGGCGAGCACCCCGAACGGCGCCCCCTGAGGATCGCGCCAGACCGCCTGCCGGCCCCGGGCCTTGTAGGTCTTGGGCGCCGCCAAGCGGGTGGCGCCCGCCTTCAGGGCGCTCGCCGTCACCTGATCGACGCTGCGCACCGCGAAGAACGGCAGCCACGCCGGCTGGCGAGGCTCACCGGGCGGCAGGGGCCGTTGCAGGATGCCGCATACCGGCCGGCCGTCCACCCGGCCGACGGCGTAGAGCGAGCCGCCGGCCGGCGGCTCGTCGAATCGCCAACCGAACAGCCCGCCGTAGAAGCGCTCCGCCGCGGCCAGATCCGGGGTCACGAGATCGGCCCATATCATCTTGCCCACGTGGTGCTCGGGCGCCTGCGCGGCGGCCGGGCCGGGCACGCCGGCGAGCCAGGCCGCCATCACGAGTGCGGCGCGAACGCCCCGGAAGTACGTCGATGTGTCCATGTGTCAATCATGCGCAACTGGCCGAGTTTCCGCCGGCCGGGATGCGCCATGTTACCCTGTCGGCACCAAGGTGTCTTTCGGCCGGAGCCGATGAAACTCGATACCGAGCAATTTCGCGTGCCGCCCGGAGCACACGTCGATCTGGCGAAGTGGCCGACCCGCGTCGAGCCGATCTACCGCGGCGAAGCTCAATACCAGGACATCCTGCATCATCACATCGCCGGATTGAGCGCCCAGCAGGAGCTTCTGTACGCGGCCAACAGCCATGCGGTGCTGCTGATCTTCCAGGCCATGGACGCGGCCGGCAAGGACGGCGTGATCGCGCACGTGATGTCCGGCGTCAATCCGCAGGGCTGCCAGGTGTTCAGCTACAAGCACCCGAGCGCCGAGGAACTGCGCCATGACTTCCTCTGGCGCACCACGCGCGACCTGCCGGAGCGCGGACGCATCGGCATATTCAACCGCTCTTATTACGAGGAAGTGCTGATCGTACGGGTGCATCCCGAGATCCTGCGCAGCGAGGGCGTGCCCGACCGGCGCGGCGACGACCGGCACGTCTGGCGCGACCGCTACCGATCGATCAGCGAGCTCGAACGGCACCTGAGCCTGAATGGCACCCGCATCGTGAAGTTCTTCCTGCACCTATCGAAGGACGAGCAGCGCAGGCGCTTCCTCGATCGCATCGACAAGCCCGACAAGAATTGGAAGTTCAGCACCGCGGACGTCGAGGAGCGCAAGTACTGGCGCGATTACATGCAGGCCTACCAGAAGTGCCTCGGCGCGACCAGCACCCGGCATGCGCCCTGGTACGTGGTGCCGGCCGACGACAAGCCCAATGCCCGGCTCATCGTATCGCGCGTGGTGCTCGACACGCTCGAGGACCTGAAGCTCGAGTTTCCGAGGACCACGCCTCGGCGCCGGCGGGAGTTGCTGGCGCTGCGCAAGCGCCTGGCCCGGTGAACGCGCGCCCGCCGCTCAATCCTCCTGTTCGCGCCGCACCAGCCGGTCGTCGCTGTAGATGAACAGCCAGTTGCCGACGACGCTCAACACGAACAGCGCGAGCGAGGCGGGCAGGACTTCCAGCACCCTGTGCAGCCCCAGCCAATCGACGGGCGCCTCGATCCAATGCACCAGCGCGGCGAGGCGGCCCGCGTCGCCGTCCTTCACGCAGCAATTCACCAGGACGCTGCGCATGCCGTCGCTCACGCCGACGTGGGTCCACTGCCCCTGCCGGAACCAGCGATAGATCTGCAGGCCGACGAGCGCGAGAAACGCCGCGACGAAGCCGTATCCGATCAACCCGCCGAACGCCCGCAGGATCAGCCATCTGAAGCGCGCCGCACTCACGTGGGCGCATCCGCGGGGGGGCACCCCTTCACTTCCAGACGCATGATGCGGCCGGATTCGCCGCGCAGGTCGGCCGGGTCGATCATGGCGTCGGTGGGTTTCAAGTCGATGTCGATCCAGTAAACGTTGCCCGTTCGCTTGCGATCAGCCAATGCCGGAGCGAAGCCGAGCGCCTGTGCCTGGGCGACGCGCGCCTGCGCACGCTGCGGCTCGCTGTACAGCCCCAGAGAGTATACCGGCGCGTCGTTCGGACCCGGCATTTCCAGCGCATCGTCGATCCCTCCCGCTTTGAGCTTCGCCAGCATCTGCTCCTCGCCGGCATGCGTCGCCGGAACCGCGAGATAGACCCATACGCCCGCCCAGATCTCGCCCTCGGCGACCCGCTGACGCGGATCGTAACCGCCGGCACGCAACGTGGTGGCCGCATGGGCCGCCTCGGCCACGTCACGAAACGGGCCCACGCTGATGCAGCGCTTCACGGCGGTCAACAATTGCGCCGATTCATCGCGGGCGCCCGGCGCAACCGCGGCAGCGGCCCGCTCGGCGGCGGTCTGCTCGCCCGCCGCGACCGGCGCGCTCTGCGGAGCCGCGGGGCCGGCCCCGGCGCCGCCGCCGGCCTCCGACACGAGCTTCAGGGTCGCCGGCGCGGGTGCCGAGGAATTGGCGCGCGGCGCCTCGCCCGGACCATGCGTCCACAGATAATAGGCCACGTTGGCGAGAGCCAGCAAAGCCACCGCCACCTTCGATCCGGTCATCCGGCGCCCTCGGCGAGCCGCAGACTCGCCTCGCCGGAGACGAACTTGCGGGTGCCGCCCGCGCTCTCCAGCAGCAACGCACCTTCAGAATCGACGCCGCGCGCGATGCCGGCGAACACCTGCGCACCGACCTGCAGGGACGCGGCCCGGCCCGCGAGCGCATCGAGGCCGCTCCAGCGCCGCGCGAGCGCCGCGAAGCCCTCGCGCTCGTAGGTGTCGAGCATGCACAAGACCTCCTCGAGCACCGCCGCGGCGACGGCATTGCGCGACGGCGGCACGCGGCAGGCGTCGGCCACCGCGCCGGCCACGGCTCCGGCGGCCGCGATCTGCCGCCGTGCCGAGTCCGTCAGTTGCACGTTGATGCCGATGCCGATGACGACGTACGCCGGCCCGCTCGCCTCCGCCTTCAACTCGACCAGAATGCCGCCGATCTTGCGGTCCTCGTGCCATATGTCGTTCGGCCACTTGAGGCGGATGCCGCCGGCCCCGCAGCGCTCGAGGGCGCCCGCCACCGCGACGCCGACCCCCAGGCTCAGGGAAGGTCCGACACGTGCCGCCTCGCTCACCGACCAGCCCAACGACATCGCGACACCGCAGCCGAAGGGCGCCAGCCACGCGCGCCCGCGACGCCCGCGGCCCGCGGTTTGCAATTCCCCGAGACACACCCGGACGCGCCCGAATTGGGGCGGCGCCGCCGCATTCAGCCGTGTATTGGTCGAGTCGACCTCGAACAGCAGTTCCAACGACTCGATGCGCGCCGCGTGTTCGGGCGCCAGCGCGCCGAGGATCAACCCCGCGTCGAGCAGTTCGACCGGCTGCGCCAGCCGATAACCGCGCCGGGGCAGGGACTGCACGTCGATGCCGAGCGAACGCAGCCGGCCGACGGCCTTCCAGACCGCCGCGCGGCTCAAGTGCAGGTCGGCCGCCAGCCGCTCCCCGGAATGCACGGCGCCGTCGGCGAGCAGCGCGAGCAGCGGCGGCGGACCTACGCGGCCCGCGATCGGAACAGCCATAGACGCCTCACACGATGCTCCTCGCCGCGCCGCATGCGCGCGATGTTGCCGCGATGGGTGTAGACGACGAACGCCGCCACCCCGCCGCAAAACCACAGCAGCGGCAGGTCCAGCGGCCGCCGCAGGGCCACCGTGACCGCGAGACACACGCCCGCGAGCATGCTCGCAAGGCCGACGTAACCCGTGAGCACTAGAACGACGAACCAGGAGACGAGCAGCGGCAGGAGCAGCCGCGGATCGAGCGCGCCGACCACCCCGACCACCGTGGCCACGCCCTTGCCGCCGCGAAATCCGAACCACGCCGGATAGACGTGCCCGACGATCACGGCGCCGGCGCAGGCGAGCCGCAGCCATTCCCGGGCCAATTCGGGGTCCGGGGGAATCCCGGGCAGGACGGCGCCCGGCAGCCATGCCACGGCGAGCACGCCCTTCAACACGTCGATCGCGAGCACCGCCGCGCCGAACAGCTTGCCCTGAGTCCGCAATGCGTTGGTCGCGCCCGCGTTGCCGCTACCCAGGCGGCGGATGTCGATGCCGCGCAGACGCCCCAGCACCAGGCTGCCGAGCAGCGTGCCGAGCAGATAGGCGCACAGGACCTTGACGGCGAGTTCGAGCATGCGCCGATTATGCCATCGGGTCCGGATCAGGATGCCGGCAGATGCACCTCGGCGAGCATGCAGCGCACGCTGCCGCCCCCGTGGCGCTCGATGACCGGGATGGCGAGCGGCAGCACCCGGGCCTGCGATTCGAGTGCGCGCCGCTGCGGCGCGGATAGGCTCCCCCATGCGGTCGTCGACAGTGCGACGACCTTGCCCGCGGGCGCCTGCAGTTCGAGCAGGTTGCCGGCGAAGCAGGCCATCTGGGACGCCGTGAGCCGAATCACTTCGTGTCCCGTCGCGGCGAGCCTCTCCTCGACCGCCGCACGATGGGCGCCGGAGGCGATCGCCTCGCCGCACAGCACCGCGAACCGCTCGCCGACGGCCATCAGCACGTTGGTGTGATAGACGGCGCTGCCGCCCGGGTCGCGGGTGTCGAAGGTCACGAGCTCGTAATCCAATTGCTGGCTGAAGTCCCCCAGCGGGTCCAGATGCGTGCGGGCGGACAGAGCCGCATAGGCCACGCGGTGCGTCCGGTCGAGCACCAGGCTCCCCGTGCCCTCGAGGAACCGGCCCTCGGTCTCGTGCGCGGTGAGATCCACCGTGCGGGCGATGCGCACACGACCCTCCCCCGCCACCTGCCGAATGATCTGCTCGCGCCGCTCGGCGCGGCGGTTCGGCGCCATCATCGGGTACAGCACGACGGTGCCGTCGCCGTGAAAGCTGACCCAGTTGTTGGGAAACACCGCGTCGGGCTTCGCCGGCCGTTCGTCGTCCGCGGCGACGATCACCCGGACTCCGGCGCCGGCCAGCGCATCGGCGACCGCGTCGAATTCGCGCAGCGCCAGCTCGCTCACCGAGGCATCCGACACGGAGCCCGCCGCGGGCTGCTGGTACGCATTGCTGCCGGCGGTCTGCGGATTGAAGGCGAACCGCGCCGGCCGCACCATGAGCACGGCGGCGGCGCTCTGCGGCTCCCGGGCGGGCGCAAGGATTCCTGCGGTCATGAGCCCGAGTGTATCGCAGGTATGCGGCGGATTTGCCGTTGACAGGACCGGCCTCTTTCATCATGGTAGGCCCGCTCTCGGCAAGTCTCGCCAGCGCGGACGTCGGGCACCTTGATTAGACACGATTGGAGCGACCTACTTGCCGGTTTCCGTGCGCCATTGCTTCGCCGTCCTGACGCTCGCCGCGCTCTCGGCGGGTGCGCACGCGGCGAGAAAGCCGGCGCCGCCGCCCCCGGCGCCGGCGCCGAAGCCGCCGGGCTATCCCTTCTCCTACGACACCTTGATCGCCGAGGCGCAGCACCGGGCGGGCGCGCCCTACGCACCGCAACGCGGCGCCCCGCCGTCGATGTTCGACAAGCTGAGTCCGGAGCAGTACCGCAGCATCCGGTTCAACCCGAGCGCCGGGATCTGGATCGCCGACAAGCTGCCCTTCCGCCTCGAGCTGCTGCGCGCGGCGCAGGGCAGTCAGGCGGCGCCCGTGACGGTGTCGACGGTCGAGGACGGCATCGCGCGCAATCTCGTCGCCACCCCGGCCATGTTCGACATGGCGTCCGGCGCCGTCCCGCCGGGCAAGCTCTCCCTGCCGCTGTCCGGCTTTCGGGTGCTCAATCAGCTCAACCAGAAGAACGTCTGGGACGAGTTCCTGGTGTTCCAGGGGGCGAGCTATTTCCGCGCGGTCGCGCGACACATGCTGTACGGATTATCGGCGCGCGGACTCGCCATCAACACCGCCGAACCCATGGGTGAGGAGTTCCCGGCGTTCACGCATTTCTGGGTGGAACGGCCGGCGCCGCGCGCCAAATCCATCGTCATCTACGCGCTGCTGGAGAGCGAGTCGACGACCGGCGCCTATCGCTTCACGGTGGAGCCCGGCGAGCAGACCCATACCGCGGTCGACATGACGCTGTTCCCGCGCGCGGACATGCACGTCGTCGGCATCGCGCCGCTCACGTCGATGTTCCTGTTCGACGAAACCAACCGCGGCCACCTCGACGACTACCGGCCCGAAGTGCACGACTCGGACGGCCTGCAGATCACCTCGGCCACCGACGAGCACATCTTCCGCCAGCTGGCCAATCCCTCCAAGCTGCAGGTGTCGACCTTCACCACGCAGGCGCCGAAGGGATTCGGGCTGGTGCAGCGCTCGCGCGAGCAGGCCGACTACCAGGACTTCGAGAACCGCTACGAGCGTCGGCCCAGCGCCTGGGTGGAGCCGGAGGGCGACTGGGGCCGCGGGGCGCTCGAGCTGGTCGAGATCCCCTCCGGGCGCGAGACCAACGACAACATCGTCGCGTTCTGGCGTCCCGCGCAGGCGCTCGCGCCGGGCCACCCCGCGCATTTCGCGTATCGCATCGACTGGTGCGCCGAGCCGCCCTTGCCCAAGGGCCTGGGCAAGGTCGCGGCGACGCGCTCGGGCGCGAGCCTCGACGGCCGGCGGCGCGTGTTCATCCTGGACATCGTGGGCGCCGGCGAGAAGACCGACGGCCTGCGCCTCGATCTGTCCGCCTCGGCCGGCAAAATCTCCAACGCCGCACTGGTCTCGAACGGCGAGATGCACGGCTTGCGCGCGAGCTTCGAGATCGACCCGAACGATGCCGAGCCGATCGAACTGCGGCTGCGCGTGCTGCGCGGCGACCGGCCGGTCACCGAAACCTGGCTGTATCGCTGGACCGCCGCGTGAACTCCGCCGTACACATCGCCTCCGCCCGAACGGCGGGCGCAATGCCTCCCGAGGCGCCGCTCGGCATGCCGGCGCAGGATCTGAGTGAGACGCCGTCGCGGCGCGCAAGCCCGCGGGTCACGGCCGCCGTGCTGTTCGCGCGCTACATCCTCGCCACCGTCACGCTCGGCGTGACCGTCTACGGCGTCTACCAGATGCTGCAGGTGGTGCGGTTCACGAGCATGACCCTGCTGCAGGGCCTGATGATCTTCTTCTTCGCGATATCGCTGGCATGGATCGCGTTCGCGGCCGGCTCGGTGATCGCGGGCGCCTCCAAGCATCGCGATCCCGCGCCGCGCCGCCTCGGCGGGCCCGAGGAGGTGCCGCTCACCGCCCTGGTCATGCCGATCTACAACGAGGACCCGCTGCGCACGACCACCGCGCTGCAGGCGATGGCCGAGGCGCTGGCGGCCGGCGGCGCGCATCGGCTGTTCGAGATCGTCGTGCTGTCCGATTCGACCGATGCGGACGCGTGGATACGCGAGACGGCCGCCATCGACCAGCTGCGCCGCGCGCTCGCCGGCGTCATGCCGGCCTGGTACCGGCGCCGATGGCGCAACGTCGCGCGCAAGTCCGGCAACCTGGAGGACTTCGTGACGCGCTGGGGAGCGCGCTACGGGCACATGATCGTGCTCGACGCCGACAGCCTGATCGACGCACCGACGCTCGAGCGCATGGTGGGGGCCATGCACGCGGATCCGGCGCTCGGCATATTGCAGACGGCTCCGCAGCTGATCGGCGCGCACACTTTGTTCGGCCGGCTGCAGCAATTCGCGGCCTGCGTGTACGGGCCCGTGATCACTCGCGGACTCGCCGCCTGGTCCGGCGACAGCGGCAATTACTGGGGACACAACGCCATCATCCGCGTCGCGGCGTTTGCCGAGAGCTGCGCCCTGCCCCACCTGCCGGGCCGCAAGCCCTTCGGCGGCCACATCCTGTCGCACGACTTCGTCGAAGCGGCTCTGATGCGCCGCGGCGGATGGAAGGTGCGCATGGAGACCGACTATGGCGGTTCCTGGGAGGAATCACCGCCGTCGCTGATCGACGTGGCGGTGCGCGATCGACGCTGGGCTCAGGGCAACCTGCAGCACTTGAAGGTACTGGGCGCCGCGGGCCTGCGTTTCACCAGCCGCATGCACCTCGGGATCGGCATCATGAGCTACCTGTCGTCGCCGCTCTGGCTGGTCATGCTCGGCATCGGCTTCGCCCTCGCCGTGCAGTCCCACCTGATCCGGCCCGAGTACTTCAGCCACGACTTCCAGCTGTTCCCGACGTGGCCCCGGTTCGACGTGCACCTCATGATGGCGCTGTTCTGGTTCAGCATGGTGGTGCTGATGGTGCCGAAGCTGCTCGGCCTGTTGCGCGCGCTGCTGTCGAGGCGGATCCGGCGCGGCAGCGGCGGTCTGGTCGGAGTCGCCGCGAGCTTTCTGCTCGAGGTGGTTCTCTCGGCCCTGTACGCGCCCGTGCTGATGATGATCCAGAGCCGCCATGTGTTCGAGGTGTTCATGGGGCGCGATTCGGGCTGGAAGCCGCAGCGCCGCGACGACGGCGGCACTTCGTGGCTCGACGCCTGGCGCTATCACCGGCGGCACATGATCGTGAGCTGCATCATGGCCGGGATCGCGTATGTGCTCTCGCCGCCCCTGCTCGCCTGGCTGTCGCCGGCACTGCTCGGTCTGTTCCTCTCCGTGCCGCTGTCGCGCGCGAGCGGCAGCTCGGTCCTCGGCCGGATGCTGTCGCGGGTGGCGCTCCTGCGCACTCCGGAGGAAATGGATGCACCGCTCCTGGTACGCCGCCGCCGCCGGCTGCTCGCGCAGGCGAAGCCGCTGCCCGAGGACGGGCTGCGCTACCTGGCGCGCAACCGGGACGCCCAGCGGCGCCATATCGAGGACAATCTGCCGCGGCCCGCGGATCCGCGCGGACAGCCCGACTCGCATTTCTTCACGGCCCAACAGAAGCTGCGCGATGCCGCGACCCTGGACGAGGCCTTGCAGTGGCTCACGGCGGCCGAGCGCATCGAGGTCGCCGCGGACGCGCACTTGCTGAATCTATTGTCGCAGCTGCCGGATCAGCATCGGCCGGCCTTCTTGATTTGAGGAACGGGTAATGACCATGATCGACCGTCGAGCAGTGCTGCGAAGCGCGTTGTGGGTGGCCGCGGCACGAATCGGGATCGCCGACTCGCGCGCGGCCCCGCCCTCGCAGCCGCGCGCCCCGGCCGCGGGCGCCGCTGCGGCGCCCTTCGATTTCGCCTGGCTCAAGGGCCAAGCTCACTGGCTCGCGAGCAACGCCTACCGGCCGCCCGACGAGCGCCCGCCCGCCGCCCTCACCGCATTGAGCTACGACCAATACCAGTCGATTCGCTTCCGCCCGGACCACGCGCTCTGGCATGACCTCGGCCTGTCCTTCCGATTGCAGTTCTTTCACGTCGGCCGCGGGTTCATCGATCCGGTGCACCTCTACGAAGTCGTGGACGGCCAGGCCCGGGAGATCGCCTACGATCCGTCGATGTTCAGCTGGCAGGGGAGCGGCGTGGATCCGGCGATCATGCGCCAGCACGCGGGCTTCGCGGGCTTTCGGGTGCAATTCGTCACCAACTGGCAGGCCGACGTGGCGGCCTTCTTGGGCGCCAGCTATTTTCGCGCCGTGGGGAGCGATACGCGCCAGTACGGCCTGTCGGCGCGGGCGCTCGCGGTGGACACCGCATTCGCGCGGCCGGAGGAGTTTCCGCGATTCACGGCATTCTGGTTCGAGCGGCCGGCGAAGAACTCCACGACCATGACGCTCTACGCACTGCTCGACTCGCCGAGCGTCTCCGGGGCGCTGCGCATGGAGATCGCGCCCGGCGGCACCCAGATCATGGACATCGACGCGGCATACTATCCGCGCAAGCCCATCGAACGCCTGGGCATCGCGCCGCTCACCAGCATGTTCTTCTACGGTGAAAACGACCGGCGCGCCGCGAACGATTGGCGCCCGGAGATCCATGATTCGGACGGCCTCGCGATGTGGACCGGCGCCGGCGAATGGATCTGGCGGCCGCTGGTCGATCCGCCGCAGGTGCATCTGAGCTCCTACTTCGACGAAGACCCGCGCGGCTTCGGCCTGATGCAGCGCGATCGCGATTTCGACCACTACCAGGACGACGGCGTGTACTACGACCGCCGACCGAGCCTATGGGTCGAACCGAGGCCCGGCGTCCACGGCGGCTGGGGCAAGGGCGCGGTTCAACTGGTCGAGATCCCCACGGTCGACGAGACCTTCGACAACATCGTGGCCTTCTGGAACCCGGACGACAAGCCGATGCCGGGCCAAGAGCTGCTGTACAGCTACCGCCTCTACTGGGGCACCGTCATCCCGTTCGGGCCGGCGCTCGCGCGCACCATCGCCACCCGCACCGGCATCGGCGGCATCGTGGGCGTGAAGCGGGATTACTTCTCCTGGCATTTCGTGGTGGATTTCACCGGCGGCGAACTCGGCGCGCTGGCGAAGGACGCGCCCGTCGAGGCGGTGGTCACCGTCTCACGCGGCACCACCGAGCACGTCACCGCGCACTACGTCGCGGAATTCAACGGCTATCGCGCCTTGTTCGACGTGCGGCCGCCGGATGACGACGTGCAGCCCATCGACCTGCGGCTGTACCTGCGGGTGGGCGGGGTGGCGCTGACCGAGACCTGGATCTACCAATGGACGCCGCCGTCGCCGAGGGAACGCAAGCTCCTGATCGGGTGAAGCCCGGCCCCTCAGCCGGCTTGGCCGAGCACGACGACGTGCTCGCGGGCCGACACCACGACGCCGCCGGGCTTTTCGACCGTCACGGCGAACGCCTGCGCGGCGCCGATCGGCAGCGCGGCGTGAATCGGTACCAGCACCTCGCCGCGGCCGGCGGGCACGTCGAACACGCCGCCGTCGACCGGATATCGCTGGTCGCGCCCGCCGTCGAAGATCCACAATTGATACTGGCTGACCTTCGGATCGTTGGGCGCAAGTCCGACGAAGCGCAAGAAGCCCTGCTGGGTCGCCGGATCCCATACCACGTCGCCGACCACGCCGGCCGCCGCCGGATCGTGCGTCGCACCGAGCGCCAGATGCAGCGTTCCCGGCTTGGCCGCGAGCGCCGCACGGCGCTCGGCGGGCGACGGAGCCGTGGCGGTCTGCGGGAGGCGCAACCAGCCGAATACCGCGAGCAGCAGACAGGCCGCAGCCGCGAACCAGCCGGCCCACGCGAGGCGGCGTGACGGCCTCTCGCCGGGCGCGACCTGCGCGAATGCCTGCGCCTGCCGCTCGATCCGCGCGCGCAGCGCCGCCGGCAGCGGCTCGAACTGGCGCAGCCCGGACAGGGTCACGGCCGCCGCGGCGTGCTCGAGATCGCGCCGATGGCCGCTCAGCGCCGCGTCATCCAGTGCGTCGAGCGCACGCTGTTCGTCCGCCGACAGGCCTTCGCTCACCTGCTTGACCAGCAAGTCCATCGTGGCCTCGTCGAGGGGCTGCCGCGGTTCGGTCATCGGACCCTCGCGGGCTGATCTGCGGCGTCGATGTTCATGAATTCCCGGACCTTGATGAGACCGCGGCGCATCGCCGATTTCACGGTGCCGAGCGGCATGCCCAGGCGGCTCGCGATCTCGGACTGGCTCAGACCGTGCAACAAGCCGAGCTCGAGCACCTGGCGCTGCTCCGGTCGAAGTTCGGCGAGCGCACGCTCGGCCCGGGCCGCCTCGAGGGAGGTCTGCGGGGCGAATTCGGACCTGGGCGCGGGCAGGCTCTCGAGCACTTCGGCCGGCTCCATCGGCGGCTCGCTGCTGCTCTTGCGCAACCGATCGATCAAGCGGCGCCGGGCGATCATCGCGATGAACACCTGATCGGATCCCCGGCTCGCGTCGTAACGACCGGCGCTGCGCCAGATATCGAGAAAGATCTCCTGCGTCGCATCCTCGGCGTCCGCGGTCGTGCGGGACAGGCGCCGCGCCAGGCTCCACACCAACGCCCCGTACCGCTCCATGCACTCGCCCACGGCGGCGCGGTCGCCGCCGGCGATGCGCTGCAGGAGCGATGAGTTCACCGGCTCCACAGACGGGCAATTCGCTGGCGCGAGGGCAACGGATTCAACGTGGCAGCCCTCGGGTCACGTCTCAGGCGGCCAAGGGCGGTGCGATCTGCACCTGATTGCGCCCCGAGCGCTTGGCCGCATACACGGCCGCGTCGGCGCGGGCCAGCAGATGCTCGCCCCAGACACCCAGGGTGTCGCTCGAGGCGATGCCGATGCTGCAAGTGAGGCGTATCGGCGCACCGAATCCCTCCACCCGCACGTCGGCGACGCGCGCGAGCATGCGTCCGGCGATCAGGCCTGCGGCACCCGAATTCGCGCCGCTCAGGATCACGACGAATTCCTCGCCGCCGTAACGGCCGACGACGTCCGACTGCCGCAGCTCCGACTGTATGGGCCCGACGATGGCGCGCAGGCAGGCATCGCCCGCCGCATGCCCATGGGTGTCGTTGATCTGCTTGAAGTGGTCCAGGTCGAGGAACAGCAGCGCGACGGGCAGCCCGCGGGCGCGCGCCTGCGCACCGACCGCCTCGAGCCGCTCGAGCAGCGAGCGGCGGTTCAGCACACCGGTCAGCGGATCCGTTTGCGCGCGCCGCTCGGCCTCGGTCAGCCGCAGGCGCTGCTGGCGCACCCGGTCGGCCACGCCCAGAGCGATCAGCACCGCCGCGGCCATCATCGCGAGCGGCAGCCAAAAGTAATACAGCTCGGCGCTGCCGTCGTCGGAAGCCGTGCTCAGGCATCGGATCGCCGCGGCGATGGTGAATCCCTCGAGCAGCCCCCAGGCGGCCAGGAACCAGCCCGCCGCGCGATTGCCCGCGCGCCAGGCGACGAACGCGACCGCCAGCGTGAAGATCGCGGCGCCCAGAAACAGCAGATTGCCCACGGCATGGACCAGCATGCCCAGGCCCAACAGCTTGCCCAGGTTCGCCACCGTGATCGCGACGAACATCCAGGCGAGCCAGCCGAACACGGCGAAGATGCGCGGCGAGAAGTGCTCGAGATCGGCGATCTCGCGCACGAACAGACAGCCCACGGCCCCGCTCAAGCCGACCGGGACGTTCCAGGCGTACGAGCCGAGCGGCTGGGCCCAGGCGAGCAGCGGCCATTGGAATCCCTGCCCCGAGAGAAAGACCAGGTACAGTGCCTGCAGGAAGAACAGCAGCGAGTACAGCACGAACAGGCGGTCCGCGAGCACGAACCAGATCAGGAGCGTGGCGAGTGCCAGCGACGTCAGCGCGCCGAACGCGATCGAGATCATCCGGGCATGCCTTGCGTCGCGGGCCAGCACCGCCTCGAGCGTGGCGGCCGAGAAGGCGATGCGCTCGGACCCGGCCTGCGGCGGCATCGACACGCGCGCATACAGCGCCCGCACCGGCGCGCCCTGCGCCGGCAACACCCACACGGCCTCCTGCCTGCCCCGGAAGGCGGGCAGCGTCGCCGCCAGAGGCAGCGCCGCCGCCGAGCCGTCACGCAGGTAGAACAATTCGCACCGGGCGTCGCGCGGCAGGCTGACGGACACCGCCGGCGCGGCGCCCGCAGCGGCCTGCGCCGGCAGGATCAGCTCGAGCCATTGCGGGCCCTCGCCTACGCGAACCCCACCCTCGCCATGCGCGGTGAACCGGTCGTCGAGGCTACCGCCGACGACCAGGCCCACGTCGGCCGCCGCGGCCCCCCGGTCGAGGACCCGCACCGACAGGCCCGGCGAGCCCGCCGCCGAGCTCATCGGCGCCTGCGGCCACGCCTGACCGGTGAGCAATGCCCACAGACCCAGCGCAAGCCCGGCTTGCCACATTCGCCACCGCCTTAGAGAACACTCAATATCGCCGCGACAACAGCCAATTCGCCAAGGACCGCAGCGGCGCGGCGCCATCGCCGAAGGGCCGCAACGATTCGAGTGCCTCATCATGCAGCAAACGGACCCGCCTTTGCGACTCCTCGATGCCGATGATCGCCGGGTGGGTGGGCTTGGCGTGCTCCCGGTCCGCGCCGGTCGCCTTGCCCAAGGTCGCCGCGTCGCCGACCACGTCCAGGAGGTCGTCCTGGATCTGAAAGGCCAGGCCGATGGCGGCGGCAAACCGGGTCAATGCGTCATAATGCGCCCGGTCCAGGTTCGGCGCGCATTCGGCGGCCATCAGGACGCTTGCGCGAATCAATGCGCCCGTCTTGCGCGCATGCAGATCCTCCACCTGCGCGATGTCGAGCCGGGTACCCTGGACCGCGAGGTCGATTGCCTGGCCGCCGACCATGCCGAGCGAACCGCTGGCTTCGCACAGCAGGCCGATCAATCGCAGCCGCACCGCCGCAGCCTGCGGCAGCGCCGGATCGCGCGCCAGCACCTGGAAGGCGAGCGGCTGCAGCGCATCGCCGACCAGGATGGCGGTGGCCTCGTCGTACGCCTTGTGGCAGGTGGGACGGCCGCGCCGCAAATCATCGTCGTCCATGGCCGGCAGGTCGTCGTGCACCAGCGAATAGACGTGCATGAGCTCGATGGCACAGGCGGCGGCCTCGACGCCGGCCTCCGCAAGACCGAGGGTGCGCGCCGTCGCGAACAGCAGGGCCGGACGAATTCGCTTGCCGCCGCCGAGGACGCTATACCGCATGGCCTCGTGCAGCCTGGCCGGCACCGCATCGGCGGCCGGCAGCCGGGCGGCGAGCGCCGCCTCCATGCGCACACGCCACGCCTCGAGTTGTCCCGCAAAATCGGACTCGGCCGCGGAATTCGCTTCAGCCATGCTGCGACGATCGACTGCTTCGCTCACCCGCTTCCACCTCGAGCCTGCGGCACGCGGCCGGTCAGCGCGACTCCGTCGCCAATTCATCGTCCTCGCGCCGCGTCGCCGCGCGCTTGATCTCGCCCACGGGTATCGCGGTCGTCTTCGGCGATCTCGATTCCTCCGTGTACTCGAACGGCAGCTCGGGCGCCATGGGACCGTCCACGCGCGGTCCGCGCAGGGCCACCGTCAGAGCCTTCAACGGATGGCTGAAGGCATCGTCCACCGCGGTGCCTTCGAAACCGCAATGCGCCATGCAATTGTCGCAGCGCGGATTGCGACCGACGCCGTACTGCTCCCAGGCGGTGTCCTCCATGAGCGACTTGAAGGTCGGCGCATGGCCCTCATCCGACAACAGGTAGCAGGGCCTCTGCCAGCCGAAGATGTTGTAAGTCGGCATGCTCCACGGCGTGCATTGGTAGGTCTGGTTGCCGGCCAGGAAATCGAGGAACAGCCCCGAGTGATTGAACGACCAACGCGCGCCCGACGGACGGCGGCGGCGGCGGAAGATGTCGCGAAAGAGCTGCTTGCTCGCGCTGCGCCCGAGGAACACGTCCTGGCGCGGCGCATGGCTGTAGCTGTACCCGGGCGACACGGTGATGCCGGAAACGCCGAGTTCCATCGCGGTGTCGAAGAACTCCGCGACCTCCTGCGGATCCTCGCCGTTGAACAGGGTGCAATTGACGGTGACCCGGAATCCCTTGCCGCGCGCGAGGCGGATCGCCGCCACGGCCTTGTCGTACACCCCCTCCTGGCAGACCGATTCGTCGTGCCGGCGGCGGTTGCCGTCGAGATGGACCGAGAAGGTGAGGTAGGGCGACGGCTGGTACTCGTCGATATGCTTCGAGAGCAATATCGCATTGGTGCACAGGTAGACGAATTTCTTGCGGGCGACGATCCCGGCGACGATCTGCGGCATCTCCCGGTGGATCAGCGGCTCACCGCCCGGAATGGACACCATCGGCGCCCCGCATTCGTCCACCGCCCGCAGCGCCGCCTCCACGCTCATGCGCTTCTGCAAGATCTCCTTCGGATAGTCGATCTTGCCGCAACCGGCGCACGCGAGGTTGCATTGGAACAGCGGTTCGAGCATCAGCACCAGCGGATAGCGCTTGACGCCGCGCAGCTTCCGTCCCGCCAGATAGCGGGCGACCCGATAGGTTTGCAGCAGTGATATGGCCATGATCTATAGTAGCTTGCCCGGGCGCGGCCGAACTTAAATTAATCGTCAGGCAAGGACCGCAGACCGGTGTTCGGCCCAGATGTGTCGCCATTCGAGGACGAACCACGGCGTGAACACGCCGGCGCCGGCGCCGGACATCTCCTCGTTGAGCGCCGCCGGCGGCACCCAGCGCCAGGCGCGGATTTCATCGCGATTGATCCGCGGCGGGCCGCCCCTGCGGACCACGAACACCGAGCACAGCTCGTGCTCCGCGCCCGATTCGTCGAATTGCGCCTGATACTGGAATTTATAGAGAAATTCGAGGTCGCATACCAAGCCGAGCTCCTCGTGCAGGCGGCGGCGCGTGGCGTTCTCCAGGCTCTCGCCGCGGCGCGGGTGGCTGCAGCAGCTGTTCGACCAGTAAAGCGGCCACAGGCGCTTGCCCGCCGCCCGCTGTTGCAACAGGAGTTCCCCGGCGTCGTTGACGATGAACACGGAAAAGGCTCGATGCAGAATGCCCCTGCCCGCATGGCATAGGGCCTTGCTGAGACTACCGACGTCGCGGTCGGCCTCATCGACCAGGATGAGCGCATCGGCTTCGCCGCCGCAGCCGGGATTGTGAGAGATCCCGGGGTTGTGAGAGATCATGTCCATGCTTAAGATGCGAAAAATTTATGGCAAATAGTTTGCGGCACCGCGATTGCTGGCGCGCAGCACCAAAACGGCTCGCGGACGAGCCAATGGATCATAGCCGCTTGCAAATCCTCCGCGCCAGAGACCGGCTGCGATGACCCTGCCGCTCACACCCTGGGCCGGCGCGGGACTGCTGCTCGCGGCGGCCGCCCTGTGTTACGAGGTGGCCGCGGCACTCGCGCTGCTGTTCGAGACGGGGGGCGAGCGCTCGGCCGCGGCGCCGGGCGCCGCCTTGCCGCCGGTCACCGTGCTGAAGCCGCTGTGCGGCGCCGAGGCCGATCTATACGACTGCCTGCGCTCCTTCTGCGATCAGGAGTATCCGGACTTCCAGATCGTGTTCGGGGTGGCCGATCCGGCCGATGCCGCGGTCGGCGTGGTGCGCCGCCTGCAGGGCGAGTTCCCGGGCCGCGATCTTCGCCTGGTCGTGGACCCGCGGCTGCATGGCGCCAGCCGCAAGGTCAGCAATCTCATCAACATGATGCGCGAGGCGCGGCACGGCTTTCTGGTGCTCGCGGACAGCGACGTCGAGGTGCGGCCGCAATACCTGTCCAGGGTGGTCGCGCCGCTGCTCGATCCGCGCGTCGGCATCGTGACCTGCGCCTATCGGGGCCGGCCGCGGCCGGGCCTGTGGTCCGCGCTCGGCGCGATGTTCATCAACGAGTGGTTCATCCCCTCGGTCCGGGTGGCCGCCCTCACCGGCTCGCGTGATTTCGCGTTCGGGGTGACCATCGCCCTCCGGCGCGAGGTGCTCGAGCGCATCGGCGGCTTCGAGGGCATCGCCGACCAGCTCGCGGACGACTATCGGCTCGGCGAACTCACGCGGCGGGCGGGCCTCGCGACCGTGCTGTCCGACGTGGTCGTGGACACCCGGGTCGATGAACCGAGCTTGCGGGCGCTGGTGCGCCACGAACTGCGTTGGCTGCGCACCATCCGGGTGGTCCGGCCCGCGGGCTTCGCGCTGTCGTTCGTGACCCTGGGCGTGCCAGTGGCGGCCCTGGGCGCGGCTCTGGCGTCCGGCAGCCGGCCGGCGCTGGCGCTGCTTGCGGGCACGGGCGCGGCGAGACTCGTGATATGCTTTGCGGCCCGAAGCACGGGCAGCCCCGTGACGCGGTGCCTGCTGATACCCGTCAGGGACCTGCTGAGCGTGTGCCTGTGGGCGGCGAGTTTCACCACACGCCGCGTGCACTGGCGCAACGGCCGCTATCGCGTCGCGCGCGACGGGTCGGCCCAACTAGTCGTGAGGATCTAGCGCATGAGAACACTGTTTCTGCATCCCCCGTCATTCGATGGATTCGACGGTGGCGCGGGCGCCCGTTATCAGGCCAAACGCGAGATCCGATCCTTCTGGTATCCGACCTGGCTCGCCCAGCCCGCGGCGCTGGTCCCCGGCAGCAAGCTGGTCGACGCACCCGCCGACGGGCTCACGATGGAGCAGGTCCTGCCGCTGGCGCGTGACCACGACCTGGTGATCATGCACACCAGCACGCCGTCCTTTCCGAAGGACGCGCGCGTGGCGGAGCTTCTCAAGGAGCAGAACCCGCGGCTGATCGTCGGCATGGTGGGCGCCAAGGTGGCGGTCGACCCGGCCGGTTCGCTCGCCGCCTCCACCGCCATCGACTTCGTCGCGCGCGAGGAATTCGACTACACCTGCAAGGAGGTCGCCGAGGGCGCGCCCTTCGAAACGATCACCGGCTTGAGCTACCGCCGCCCGGACGGCGGCATCCAGCACAACCCGCCGCGCGCCATGATCGAGGACATGGACCAGCTGCCGTGGGTGGCGCCGGTCTACAAGCGCGACCTGACCATCGAGAAGTATTTCATCGGCTATTTGCAGCACCCGTACGTGTCGATCTACACGGGCCGCGGCTGCCGCTCCAAGTGCACCTTCTGCCTGTGGCCGCAGACCGTCGGCGGGCACCGCTACCGCGTGCGCAGCGCGCAGAGCGTCATCGACGAGGTGCGCTGGATCAAGGAGAACATGCCCGAGGTGAAGGAGATCTTCTTCGACGACGACACCTTCACCGATTTTCGGCCGCGCGCCGAGGAGATCGCCCGCGGCCTCGGCAAGCTGGGCGTCACCTGGTCGTGCAACGCCAAGGCCAACGTTCCCTATGAAACCCTGAAGGTGATGAAGGACAACGGCCTGCGCCTGTTGCTGGTCGGGTACGAGTCGGGCAACGACCAGATCCTGCACAACATCCGCAAGGGCCTGCGCACCGACATCGCGCGCCGCTTCACCAGCGACTGCCGCAAGCTCGGCATCGCCATCCACGGCACGTTCATCCTGGGACTGCCCGGCGAGACCGCGCAGACCATCCGCGAGACCATTCAGTTCGCGGTCGACATCAACCCGCACACCATCCAGGTGTCCCTGGCGGCCCCCTATCCGGGCACCGAGTTGTACGACCAGGCGGTGAAGAACGGCTGGCTCACGGCCAATGAGCAATTGAACCTGGTCAACACCTCGGGCGTGCAGCTCGCGCCGCTCTCCTATCCGGGCCTGAGTTCCGAGCAGATCTACGACGCGGTCGAGACGTTCTATCGGCGCTTTTATTTCCGGCCGCGAAAGATCGCCGAATTGACGGCCGAGATGATGACCAGCTGGCAGATGACCAAGCGGCGGCTGCGCGAAGGGGTGGAATTCTTCCGCTTCCTGCACGCGCGCGAGGCGTGATCTGGCCAAATTCCTCATCCTCACCGCCGACGACTTCGGGCTGCATGCCAGCGTCAACGAAGCCGTGGAACGGGCGAGCCGCGCCGGCACGCTGACCGCCGCCAGTCTCATGGTCGCCGCGCCGGCGGCCGAGGACGCCGTGCGGCGCGCGCGGGCGCTGCCCGGGCTGCGCGTCGGCCTGCACCTCGTGCTCGCGGACGGCGCCGCGCTGCTCGAGCGACACCTGATTCCGGCCCTGGTCGATTCCGACGGGCGGATGGACGGGCGGATGTTCGCGCGCGGGCTGCGCTATTTCGCGCTTCCCGGGGTGCGGCGTCAGCTCGAAGCGGAGATTCGCGCCCAATTCACGGCCTTCGCGCGCAGCGGTCTGGCGCTCGACCACGTGAACGTGCACAAGCACTTTCACCTGCATCCGAGCCTGCTCGACCTGATCATCAGGACCGGCGGCGAGTTCGGGATGCGCGCGGTGCGGATCCCCGACGAACCCCTGTGGTTCGCGGCGCGCGGCGGCGCTTGGATCACGGGGCCCGCGAGCGCGGCGCTGCTGGCGCCCTGGATCGGGATCATGAAGCGCCGCCTGAAGCGGCACGGGATCCTGCACAACGACCGCGTCTTCGGCATCGCCTGCAGCGGCGCCATGAGCGAGAAGCGGGTGCTCGAGATACTCGCCCGCCTGCCGGAGGGCGTGACCGAGATCTACCTGCATCCGGCCACCGAGTCGGGATCGGCCATCGCTTCGTCCATGGCCGGCTACCGGCACGCCGAGGAACTCGCCGCGCTCATGAGTCCCCGTGTTCGGGCCGCGCTCGCGGCCGCCGCATCCCGCGGGGGATATTCCGATCTGCCGCACTGGCTCGGGTCGCGCGCGGCATGAAGGTCACGGTGCGCATCGCCATGCTGATCGGCGCCGCGGTGATGGTCGCGCTGATCGTGCGCGAAGGCGCCGCGAACATCACGCTGCTGTTGTCGCAGGCGGGATTCGTGCTGCTCTGGCTGGTGCCGCTGCACGTCCTGCCGCTGCTGCTCGACGTGCTGGGCTGGCGCGTGCTCGTTCCCGGACGCCCCAGGCTGTCCGCCCTGCTGTGGATCGCGTCCGTGCGGGAGGCGATCAATCGGCTGCTGCCGGTGGCCAACATCGGCGGCGAGATCGTCGGCATCCGTCTGCTCGCGTTGACCGGCGTGGGGACCACCGCGGCCGCCGCGAGCGTGGTCGTCGAGGTATTGCTCACCCTGGTCAGCCAATACCTGTTCGTGGCGCTGGGGCTCGTCGGCCTGCTGAGCGTCACCGGCAGCGTGGGACTGAGCAATGGCATGCTGCTCGGACTCCTGGCCGGCTTGCCGGTGATCGCCGTGGTCGTCCTCGCGGTGCGGCACGGCTCCCTGTTCGAGCGGCTGCACCGGTTTGCCGAGCGCTTGCTCGATGCGGAGCAGCGGCGGGCCATCGTCGCGAAGGGTGCGGACCTGGACGCCGCCATCCACCAGTTGTGCTCGCACTACCTGGCACTCGTACGTGCGACCGCGTGGCAGCTCGCCGGCTTGATCGTCGGCTGCCTCGAGACCTGGGCCGCACTGCGATGGCTGGGATCCCCGGTGAGCTTCGCGGAGGCGCTGGTGCTCGAGAGCCTGACGCAGGCCGCGCGAAACTTCATCTTCATGGTGCCGGCGGGTCTCGGAGTGCAGGAGGCGGGCCTGCTGGGGATCGGTCACGTGCTCGGCCTGCCGAGCGACGTGGCGCTGGCCCTGTCGCTCGCCAAGCGAATGCGCGAGATTCTGTTCGGCGTCCCGGCACTGGTCGCGTGGCAGTGGCTCGAAGGACGTCGAGGATTGCTGCATGCGCGCAGCCGCAGCGGATATTGAAATAGGCTCGTTGCAGCACCGCAAGCTCCTGGCGCGGTTCTTCATCGACAGCTACGTCGAATACGACCCCGAGAAGATCGAGTGGCCCACGCTCCCGGAGCGCGATCTCGCGCGCCTCACGGGGCTGCCCTTCTGGCAGGAGGCCGTAGCCACCGAGAACGTCACGGCCAACACGGTGGCCGCGGCCGCCGAACTCGAGCCGGACCCCGACCTGCGCAAGGCCATCGAGCTGCAGGGGTTCGAGGAGAGCCGCCACGCCCGGCTGCTGGTCGCGCTGACCTCGCACTACCGCATCGACGTCCAGGCACCGCCGCGCTTCGAACCGAAGTCGCTCGAAAACGACTTCCTGTTCGCCGGATTCGGCGAGTGCTTCGATTCGTTCTTCGCCTTCGGCCTGTTCGCGCTCGCCGCGGAGTCCGGATATTTCGCCCCCGCGCTGGTCGCCGTGTTCGAACCGGTGATCCAGGAGGAGGCCCGGCACATCCTCTTCTTCGTCAATTGGGTCAAGTGCCGCCGCTCGCAGCTGCCGTGGTGGCGGCGCCCGCTGTTCCGCCTGCGCTGCGGCTGGATCATCCTCAAGCAGGTGGCAAGCCGGGCGAAGACTGCGCGCACCATGGGCGGGGACGGCGCCTCGCGCGACAATTTCACCTTGAGCGCGCACCAGGACCTTGGTGCGCCCGTCACCCTGCACCGGCTCCTGGATCTGTGCCTGCGGGAGAACGAGCGGCGGATGCAGCCCTACGACCCGCGTCTGCGGCGGCCGATATTGGTGCCCCGCATCGCCCGGCTCGTCCACCGGACCTTGCCGGCGAGCTGGTGAGGGCGGGCCGGCGCGGCCCCGCCGCGGGGGCGCGGCGGGGGCGCGGGCGCGCGCGCGGGCCCCGAGGGGAGGGGGGGGGGGCGCCGGCCGGGG
>VFSW01003782.1_pt1 | contig 22669 bp, 27 predicted proteins | sample 5358111 | NCBI WGS metagenome assembly VFSW01 (sample SAMN11554181, study PRJNA540505) | mine drainage metagenome | isolation source: sediment from site ElyBrook_90M | place: USA: Ely Copper Mine, Vershire, VT | collected 2017 | reverse complement strand
AGATTAAATTATTATTGATATTAGATGTTGTTATAGATAAAATTAGGTCATGCTCATCAATAACCAAAGAAAACAAACTCTCATTAGCATGTTTTTTGTGCTTTTTTCGAGTTTTTGCTTTTCCGGGGGCATTTCCCTCGTAAAACTGATTACCCCTTCTGTACCCAGCCTTATGATTCTGTTCTTCCGTTGCTTATTTGCCTTTATCTTCTTACTCCCCTTTGCCTTTCGTCATGGAATAAGAAATTTTAAAACAACCCGAGTTCCTCTTCACTTGACGCGAGTTATTTTCATTTCGGTCGCCCTCTTTTCTACCTACTATGCTTATCGCAACTTACCCATGGCATCCTCATCGGCCATTGGCTTCACAGGGCCGCTTTTCACGACATTATTCGCCTTTTTCTTCCTGAGAGAGAAATTGACCTATAAAAAATGGCTCCTGATCGCTTTGGGATATGTAGGCGTTTTGACAATGTTTCAAAGTTTTTCCTTCAGCTTCGGGATACCTATCGCTGTTGCTCTGCTTGCCAATATCTTAGCCAGCGGATCGAGCATTACAGGAAAAAAACTCCTCACCACCGAATCATCGATCACCCTTCTTCTCTATGGAACAGGAGCTACTCTCCTCCTTTCGAGCGTGGCGGTCATCGGAACGTGGCAACTCCCCCCTCTTAGGGATATTTATCTTTTGATAGGTGTTGCTCTTTGCGGCCTTTTATCGAATTTCGCCACTGTAGAGGCGCTCAAATATGGAAAAGCCTCATTTGTGGCCCCTTTTGAATATACTCGTCTGATTTTTGCCTCGATGATAGGTTATCTATTTTTTGAAGAAATACCCCACATCAATGTCGTTGCCGGGGCCATCGTGATTGCGGCGTCGACTTTTCTTTTAACAAGATTAGAGCTATCGGAGAAAAAGGTAGTCCTAAACATGTAATGCTCTCAAGATGCGAAGTGTAGGCTGGTAAAATACAAGCCAAACGACGAACCCATAGCAAAAATGCTATGGGTGAGGAGAGCGGCGCCGTAGTTTGCCGGCCTCCACGAGCAGATTGTGGCATTACAAGTTTAGGGCTACCGGGAAAGGCTATCCCAGCTTCTGCTTCGTGAGAATCGCCAGCTTATCAATCTCTTCTTGAATGATCTCATCTTCTACCCGCTTGAAGAGAACTTCGGGTTTCGGAAGAGCTTGTCCAGATGTCAGGGGAGTTTGGAGCGCTTGGTCCCAGTTTTCCTGAGCTAGCGTCGTCGTTTTCCCCAGCATTTGCCATAGCTTCTGAGCTGAGTCAGGGATGATCGGAGAAGAGACAACGGCGAGTATTTTAAGACATTCTAAACAGGTACGCAGAACTTTTGCTCTTTGCACGGGATCTTCGATTTTCCAGGGTTTTTCCGCATCGAAATAGACGTTGCCCGCTGCTGCGATCTCCATGACGATCTGCGTCGCGCGGCGCAGGTGATAAGTGCTGTAAGCCTCTGCCGCTTCATGGGCAAGATCGAGGAGTTTGCGAAGGAAGTCGCTATCAGACTCCACATCCGGAATACATCCGCCACATTTGTTCGCTAAAAAGACGAGAAGGCGATTGGCTAAGTTGCCATATTTGCCCAATAGCTCCGAATTGCACCGTATCTGAAAATCTTTCCAGGTAAATTCAGAGTCTTGCGTCTCGGGTGCGTTGGCCGCCAGGACATAGCGGATTTGATCTGCCGTAAAATGTTCGAAGAACCGATCGAGATCGATCGTCCACCCTTCCGACTTGCTAAATTGCCGTCCCTCTAGGTTCAGGAACTCGTTAGCTGGAATATCATCGACTTGCTTGTAGGGCTTGTTTTGCCCCATGACCATCGCAGGAAAGAAGACAGCGTGGAACGGAATGTTATCTTTGCCGATGAACTGCGTATAGTGGACATCATTTCCCAGCCAATAGTCTTGCCACTTATCGGGAAATCCTTCTTTCGTCGCAGAGATATAGCCGATGGGAGCATCAAACCACACATAGAGAACTTTTCCGTCTGTATCGGGAAGAGGAATAGGCACGCCCCACTCGCCATCGCGGGTGATCGCCCGGGCTTTTAATTCATCGACGTAACTCATCGCAAAATGCGTGACGCTCGGTTTCCAGTTTTTTGTCGCGATCCAAGCACGTAATTTCTCCGCAAAGAGATCGAACCGGAGGAACCAGTGTTTTGTAGGTTTGGGGATGAGGGGTCCACCGCTGATTTTTGATTTGGGGTTCTTCAGGTCAGTGGCTTCATAACTCGCCGCGCATCGAGGGCACTCGTCGCCGCGGGCGCCATCAAAGCCGCATTTAGGGCATGTTCCCGTCACATAGCGGTCGGCCAGGAAGCGACCATCTTTTTCAGAGTAGAGTTGATTCGTGGTGCGCGCTTCGATGTAGCCGTTTTTCAAAAGATCGGTAAAAAACTCTTGCACCGTGGGGATATGTCCTTTCCAGGACGTTCTTGAATAATGATCGAATGAGATATTGAGCTTGGCAAAGAGATCCTTATTGACCTGGTGGTAAATATCGACGTGCTCTTGGGGTGTTCTGCCGGCAATCTCAGCACTGATAGTGATTGGAATGCCGTATTCATCCGACCCGCCGATATAGAGCACATCGTCCCCGCGCAATCGACAAAATCTGGCATAGCAGTCAGCCGGAAGAAAAGCACCGGCGATATGCCCGAAATGGAGAGCTCCATTGGCATAGGGAAGCGCCGATGTAATGAGACGCTTAGGCACTCGGCGTTTCTTTCGCCTCTTCTGCTCGTTCCGCACGGTCGGCCGCATCCATCGCTTCGAGCTCTTTCACTTCGTACATTTTGGGGGTTCTTTGGATATCATCCAAAAGTTCAGAAACATTCACCTCGTGTCCTGCCTTGATAAGATAGCGGGCAGCTGCGATGGCATAGTGTGCCAGATCGAAATTGTCCTTAAAATGTTTCTTCAATGCTTCATTGGTCAGTTGATCTTTCATCTTTTTCCTTATGTTCTTCTGCTATTAAAATACTGCGGAGGACGGCGTAGGCTACTTCTAAATTATCATTCACAATGTGGTAGTCATAAGCCGATTTTCGTTTCATCTCTTCTGTCGCCCAATCCAAACGGCGATTAATCGCCTCGGGAGTCTCTGTACGCCGGCGCAGGAGTCGTAATTTGAGTTCGTCCAAGGAAGGAGGACTGATAAAGATCGAGGTGGCTTCAACCTTCCCTCTCAGCTCTTCGGCCCCTTGCGTATCGATCACGAGGAGAACATGCTTCCCCTTTTTCAAAAAATCTTCTACCTGAGAGCGCGAGGTGCCATAGTGATTTCCTAAGAAAGAGGCGCTCTCTAAAAAATCCCCTGCCGTTTTGCGTTTCTCAAACTCGTTTTCGGAGATAAAATGGTAATGCTCTCCCTCTTTCTCCCCTTCACGCATCTTCCTTGTCGTGTAAGAGATACTCTCGACGACACAAGGAAACTCTTTACAGAGCATCTGCGCGAGGGTGGTTTTACCCGTACCTGCAGGAGCGCTGATGACGAAGATTAAACCTTTTTTGAGATTCCCTAGAGTCTTGTACATAGTGGTAGCCCCTCAGTATACCCGCATGAGAGGCAAAGTGCAATTTTAAAAATTATACTTGTTCGGAGGAACCTTTAAAAATATAATATACCAGACCTAACGCAGCCGCTCCAAGCCATGCGAGACCCACCCATTTGAAAAAGGAGCTCCAAAAAATTTTACTGCTTTCAACTACTTTACCACCGTCTATTGGACCTTCTTTGTGTTGCTGCTGAATTTCAGATTTGGGAGGATTTATTACATCCTTACAATTCAATAAAAAATTTTGAGCCGTTCTAAAAGTCCAGCTAAACTTGACAAGAGCTTCTTCCATCGATTGCTTACACTTTTGCGAGTCAGCGTCCGATGCATAAAACGCATCTTGGCCGGCGGTATCGCCTTTGGGTTTATCTTTAAGCTCCCACATTCTTTTAAATACGATAGCGCTGACTCTCTCGTCTTTGGGAAGGATTGATTCTAATTGAATTGTTTCTCGCACAAGCGCTTGTCCATTCTCTATTTTGTTTTCCGCGAAACACAAGTAAGCAGTTTCCAGCTTGACAGCGAGCTGGAAAATTTGCTGGATATTTGCTAGCAGCGTTTGATCATCTTTCTTCCATTCTTCCACATAGGAAAGAGTTTCGGAAATGCCCCCTTTGAGGCAATTTAACATTTTTTCTTTGGAATGAGGATGCTCTTGATCTTTTAAAACTCCATTGATTATCTCATTTGCTTTAGTCAGCGCTTCCACATGTGTTTGGATCATTTTAGAAACTGAACTTAAATTCGTTACCGATGTCGCCATATATATCTCCCTAAATTTTTCCCTCAAACATTACCAAAAGTGGGTATTTTTTACTCAATATTCTGAACTTGCTCGCGGATTTTCTCAATGAAAGATTTGATCTGAAGGCCGAGGTTAGAGGTCTCGGCCTTGAGGATAGCTTGAGTTTAGGAATACATCTGCTCTGGTGGGCCTCTGACAATCTGAGCTTCCAAATCCCGCAGCATCCCATAGCTCCAGTGCGCTTGAAAGGCCTTAATACCATGATCAAGGGCTTCATCTCTGAACTTCGGATTTACATTGGGATTAAAAAATGCTGTTTTTGCTGCTTCGAGATCAGAAGCTCCTACCAATTCGCGCATTTTGCCAAAGACTAAATCGTAAACCTGCAGGTCCAAAACAAACCTGTCCCTATCTAGAGCCCAATCAAAAGCTTTCGTTCCTTCCTCTATTTTATTTTGTAAGAAATTATCCTTCGCCCTAGTCAAATCAACGACAGTTCTCACATAATGCCTAGCTTCCATGAGATTGTATTCCATCCCATTTTCATGTTTATTTTCGAAAAAAATGTGTTTTTTGCAGGAATCAATGTCGAAAAGCCTGTCCCGTAATCCTGGTTCTTTGTCACTTACCAAACGCGCATAGATATCTTCACAAATTTTGTAATTCGGAATAGCTGCAGTTGCCATATTTTCTCCTTTAACGTTGAAGATTGCAAAAGAGGATACTGAACAACGGAATTTTTAGCTAAGTATTATCACTCGATATTCTGAACTTGCTCGCGGATTTTCTCTATGAGTGATTTAATCTGAAGGCCGAGATTGGAGATGTCGCTATCTCCGGCTTTGGCAAGGAGTGTGTTGGATTCGCGGCCCATTTCTTGCGTGAGAAAGTCGAGCGCGCGGCCGACGCTTTCACCTTTGGAGGAGAGGAGTTTTTTCATCTGTGCGAGATGGGAATGCAGACGTGTAATCTCTTCGGAGATGTCGCTGCGCTCTGCATAGAGCATCACTTCTTTGAAAAGCCGTTCTTCTTCGATTTGAAGAGATAGTTCAGAGAGACGACTTTGGAGCGTTTTGCGGTAGCGGTCTTTGATTTGCGGTGCTTTGGTTTCGATTTTTTTCAGCAGCGATGCGATGTCTTCAACGTAGCCTTTGAGGATTTTAGCGAGGTGGGCGCCTTCTTTAGCCCGCATGGCGAGGAAAGCCTTGAGCGCTTGTTCGAGGACGAGGAAGAGGTCTTTTTTTAGCTGCGAAGAGGCTTGGAGGGGTTCATCTTCCATCTTTTCTAGTAGGAAGGGCAATGTAATTTGGTCTTTGAGCTTTAAGTGATCGCTGATCTGATTCCACTTTTTTTGCAGTGTTTTGAGATGGGCGAGAGTCTCTTTGTGTTCAAGAAGATCGGCATTGATGCGGACGGTGATTTGTCCGCGCTGGATTTGCTCGGAGAGAAAACGTCGGATGTCGATATCGAGAAAGAGAAGTTCATTGGGGAGGTAGAGGGAGATCTCGAGATTTTTTCGGTTCACGCTGTGGATTTCTGCGGTGATGTGCGAAGAGCGGCCTTGGCCAAAGCCTGTCATGCTACGCATGGAGAGCCTCCTTAACTGGTGCAAAACTTTTACGATGGATTGCGCAGGGTCCGTGCTCGCGCAGAGCTTTGAGATGCTCGGGTGTTCCGTATCCTTTGTGCGATTTAAAGCCGTACTGAGGATACTGCTCGTGAAGCTTGAGCATGAGGAGATCGCGGGTGCATTTAGCGATGATCGCAGCGGCCATGATGGACTGGGAGAGGTTATCGCCGTCGATGATCGCTTTGCCTGGAATATCGGTGGGAGGAAGATGGATGCCATCGACGAGGATAAAATCGGGAGCCTTAGGAAGAGCGGCAATAGCGCCTATCATCGCTTGAAGAGTGGCGCGCAGAATATTGATCTGATCGATCATGAGGACGTCGATGATGCCGACGCCTGAGAGGATGGCGGGATTATCTTGGATGCGCGCATAGAGAGCTTCTCGCTCAGCAGCGGTTAGCTTTTTACTATCGTTGATGCCTTTGAGACGGATATCGGGGGGTAAAATACAAGCGGCAGCGACGACAGGACCGGCGAGGGGGCCGCGTCCTGCTTCATCGATGCCGGCAATGGAAACAAACCCGCTCGCGCGGGCTTGTTTTTCAAAGATCTTAAGTTGCTGGCTCTGCGGAAGGGGCTTCTTCGTGTTCTTCGACATGGACCGAAACTCCTCCGATTTGCTCTTTAATTTTCGCAGCTTTTCCTGAAGCGCCGCGGATATGATAGAGTTTACCACGACGAGTTTTGCCATGGCGGACTATTTCAATCTTCGCTATGCGTGGGCTGTGAATCATAAAAACGCGCTCCATGCCAGCACCGTAAGCGACGCGGTAGAGAGCAAACGTTTCTGACAGTCCGCTGCCACGACGGGCAATGACGGTTCCTGTGAACATTTGGATACGCTCTTTTTCTCCCTCGATGATGCGGGTGTGAACCGTGAGCGTGTCTCCAACGTTAAAAGGAGGAACATCTTTTTTCAGATGGCATTTTTCCAACTCTTGAATGACAGTATTTTGTTTCATACGATCTCCTTAACTAATTTAGTCTTTTGCATGGCGGCTTGTCGTCGCCATTTCGCAATCTCTGCGTGGTTCCCTTCCCATAAAACGGAGGGAACCGATTTTCCTTCAAACTCGCGGGGACGTGTATATTGCGGTCCCTCTAATAATCCATCTTCTTGAAACGAGTCGCTTGCCGCGGCTTCTTCGTGTCCTAACACGCCAGGTATAAACCGGGCCGTGGCATCGAGAAGGACCAGCGCAGCGGGACATCCACTCGTGAGGACATAGTCCCCTATGCTGATCTCTTCGTCTACTTCCGACTCGATTGCGCGCTCGTCGATCCCTTCATAATGCCCGCATAAAAGCACCAGATGCTCTTCTTTAGCTAGCTCCTCACATCGTTTGGCTGTGAGGGGCGCGCCTTGGGGCGTGAGGTAAATCACGCGGGTCTTTTCTCTTCGTACGGCGCGTATCGCTGCGCATACGGGCTCTGGCATCATGAGCATGCCAGGTCCTCCTCCAAACGGCTTATCATCCACCCGCCCATGCTTATCAGTCGTAAACCGGCGGATGTCGACAAGGCGTACATCGAGAAGGCCGTTTTCTCTTGCTCGTCCTAAAATGGAAAGCTTGAGCGGCCCTTCGAAATACTCCGGGAAGAGGGAGAGGATATCAACTTGCATCCTCTTTCTTCTTCTTAGGCGCGGCCTTTTTTTTCGGGGCGGGAGCAGCCGCTTTTTCTTCTGTTTTTGCCGCGGCTTTCACTGTTTTCTTAACAGGAGCTGCACCTTTATTGGCTTTCTTCAAAGCACGACGCTTCGCTGTTTTTTTTACTTTTGCGGCTTCGAGCTTATCTTGGTAAGATTTGATAAAAGCCGGAGCTGCTTTAGCTAAAAGATTGCGAGCGTTGTCGGACAGCTGAGCGCCTTTCTCGAGCCATATTTGGATACGGTCGGTATTGGCGATAAAATTATTCTCGGCTTGCGTTGGATTGTAAGATCCGAGCGTCTCGAGATATTTTCCATCGCGAGGTCTGCGGCTATCAGTCAGCACCAATCGAAAGGTCTGACGGTTTTTGCGTCCGTGCTGGCGCATGCGTATCATTAAAACCATGACATTTTCTCCATCTGTTTTTTATTGGGTAGATTTTTGCACATATCTTTCATTCTTTTAAAGTTTTTGATGAGCCGGTTGACATCATCGATCTTCGTTCCGCTGCCTTTGGCAATGCGCCAACGGCGGGGAGGGATGATTTCCACGAGCTCTTCACGCTCCTGCAGCGTCATCGAATGGATCATCGATTCCATTTTCTTAAATTCGCCTTCCGATTTTTCGATATCGGGGATCTGAATTCCTCCAGGAAGCATTTGGAGGAGGCTTTTAAACGATCCCATCTTCTTCATCATGCCCATCTGACTTAAGTAATCGCTGTAGGTAAAGGCCGCCTTGCGCATCTTTTTCTCAAGTGCTTCGGCCTGTGCCTCGTCGTAATGCTCTTCGGCCTTGCGGACTAAATTGACGACATCGCCCATGCCGAGAATGCGATCGGCCATAGAACGGGGGTTGAACAATTGCAAGTCACCAATCTTTTCGCCTATCCCTTCAAACAGGAGCGGTTTTCCTGTCACTTCACGGATAGAGATCGCAGCTCCGGCTCTAGAAGAGCCATCGAGCATCGTCAAAATGGTTCCTGTGATGCTCAAACGACGATCAAATTCTGCGGCGGTCTTGACCGCATCTTGACCCGTATTGCTGCTCGCAACAAAAATAATGTCTTGGGGACTGACAACCTTTTTGATCTCTTCGAGCTGTCCCATGAGTTCTTCGTCGATGTGCAGACGGCCTGCTGTGTCAAAGAGGATCACATCATGATCGCCAGCTGCGCTAAGGCTTAATTTTGCAACGCGCACGGGATCTTTTTCCCCCTCGACGGTAAAGACGGGTACATTGATCTGCCCGCAAAGTGTTTTAATCTGTTCTATCGCTGCAGGTCTCTGCAAGTCGCAAGCGACGACGAGAGGTTTTTTTCCTTTCTTCTGCAAATAGGCGGCGAGTTTCGCGCACTGGGTCGTTTTTCCTGACCCTTGGAGCCCGCAGAGCAAAATGTGGGAAGGTTTAGCGGTTAAATGAAGAGGAGTCTCTTCGGTCCCCATGAGAGCGATGAGCTCTTCATGAACGATTTTGATGAACTGTTGGCCGGGTGTTACGGATTTGACGACTTGCTCACCCAGAGCTTTTTCTTTAATTCTCTTAACAAAAGTACTTGCCACCGCAAAGCTAACGTCAGCGTCCAGCAAGGCCAAACGGACCGAAGAGACCGCATCGGCGATGTTACTCTCCGAGAGCGTTTTCTTACCCGTTAAACCGGAAAAGAGATCTTTAAATTTTTCTGTGAGCGCGCCAAACATAAGTGTTAAGACATTCTAACACAAGGAGTCGTTTTCAAGGAAAAAGAAACGATCATGCCCTGCAAAATCATTTTCAACTTTTTTCTTACCAAAAGAAAAGAGAGAAGCAACTTTAGCTCCCATCCCTGTGCCTAGCTCAAAAAAGACCTTACAGCCTGGCCGAAGATGGTGAGGAATTTCTTGAGCAAGACGTTCGTAAAATTCATAGCCGGTGAGGCCGCCTACGAGGGCAATTTGAGGCTCGGACTTGTCCATGGAAGCGTATTCTTTAACGGAAACATAAGGAGGATTAGAAATAATCACATCGGCCTTGAGTCCTTGGAAAGGTTTTAAGAGGTCGCCTTCCAAAAAAGTTACTTGCGTCCCATTTTTAACCGCGTTTCCCTTGGCAAGAGCCAACGCTTGGGGCGAAATATCTGAGGCAAAAACGGTCCAACTCGGACGTGCTTTCTTCAGGCTAATCGCGATACACCCTGATCCGCAGCAGATATCCCAGACTTCCATCGGCGTATCGGGAAGCTGCTCTAAAATTTTTGCCACCAAGATTTCTGTCTCAGGCCGAGGAATGAGAACGTCAGGCGTCACCTTGATCTCGACTTCTAAGAAACGAACTTGGCCTACGATATACTCATAGGGAACGCCTTGGCTACGGCGCTGGATATAGGTGCGATAATTACTAATTTCTTGCTCATCGAGCAGCCGATCAAATTGCATATAGAGATCAAGACGCGGGACTTGCAACACCGCCGACAGAAGATCCTCGGCTTCTCGCCGAGAACGCTCAACGCCCTTTTGTCCTAAAAAATCACTAGATAACTGAAGAAGTTCACCGATCGTTTTCATCGCCGGACAGTTGTTGTTGGTAAAAGAAAGCAACTAAAGGTGTCGTTAAATCATCCAGATCGCCTTCCATCACCAAGTTTAATTTATATAACGTGAGCTCGATCCGATGATCGGTCACGCGATTTTGCGGGAAATTATATGTTCTAATGCGCTCAGACCTGTCGCCGCTTCCCACCTGCGTGGAGCGGAGTTCGGATCTCTCAGCATGCGCTTTGCGATCCCTTTCTTCCGCAATTTTGGCAACAAGAATGCGCATCGCTTTATCTTTGTTTTTGTGCTGACTCCGCTCCTCTTGACATGCCACCACCACGCCCGTCGGAATGTGCGTGATCCGCACAGCGGAATCCGTCACGTTGACGTGCTGACCACCCGCGCCGGAGGACCGGAACGTGTCGATCTTGAGGTCTCGTTCGTCTAAAACGATTTTTTCTTCTTCGCCGGGTTCTGGCAAAACGGCTACGGTGATCGCCGAAGTATGAATCCGTCCTTGAGCCTCAGTGTCAGGAACCCTTTGCACACGATGCGTTCCCGCCTCATGCTGCAGAAATCGGAAGACATTATGGCCCGACACGACCATCACGTATTCTTTGAATCCGCCACGTTCAGAGGGAGCGCAGGAGAGCATCTCGTACTTCCATCCCTTCTTATCAGCGTAGCATTTATACATCCGCACACAGTCACCGACGAAAATCGCGGCTTCATCTCCCCCGGTTCCGGCTCTTAATTCCATGATGACATTGCGGCTATCGCGAGGATCAGGTGGAACGAGAAGCGTTTGAAGTTGGCGTGTTTTTTGCTCGAGTGAGATTTGCAGAGCGGCGATTTCTTCTTTGAGAAGACCAATCAGCTCTGGGTCTGACTCCGTCCTTAGTAGTTCTTGATCGCCGGAAATTTGTTGCTGAATTTTCTCGATCGATTGAAAGGTGTCTTTGACTTCTGAAAGATAGGCGTGCTCTTGAGTTAGAGCACGATATCGGGATTTATCAGCGAGGGTCTCGGGCCTACCAAGCATCTCTTCCACTTCGTGGAAGCGCCGCACAAGCTTCGAGACTCTCGCTTGCATGACTTACTTAGTTTTTTTCTTTTTCTTCACCGGTTCTACGACAGCAGCTTTAGCGGCGTCTTCTTCAGCCTGCTTTTTCTTCTGCGCGTATTTTTTGGTGAATTTATCGACACGACCTTCGGAGTCGATCAGAGACTTCGCACCCGTGAAAAAGGGGTGGGATGCCGATGAAATAGGAGCGCGGTAGACGGGATATTCTTTACCCTCGAAAACCTCTTTTTCTTTCGGTTGGAGAGTGCTGCCGCATATGAACTTATGTCCCGTAGCGGAGTCGATAAACAAAACGTCTTGATAAGGAGGATGTCCTTCTTTTTTCATATAACCTCGTGTAAAGAGGACAATTTAACAGGTTTATTCGTTCCGCGCAAGAGGCAAGAAAGTTAATCTTTTTTTGTAGGGTCTTGTGCAGCGATATAGGCGCCCAACGTGTAACTCAGAGATCCGATAAGAACAAGCGCGACTACACCCATAGCAGCAGAGACTCTCATACCTTCATAAACCGTTTTCTGAGTTAGCAGCACTTTTTTTAATACATGAATAGACAAAGCCTGCGCAGTCGGAACGTACCCTGCTGCAAAGAGCACTGCCCCAGCAGATACGGCGGCACCGACTCCTGCAAACCCATACACCAATTTTTTCTTGATATTTTCATGAGTTCGGTGCGCCTCTAAAAAAATGCCGCGCACAATAATAGCCAAACTAAAAGCTACGACGACCGCCTCTAATTTTACTGTTTTAAAGCCGCGTGAGCCAGGTTCCATAAATCTTTCCAGATATTCTGCAGGATAATAGATGATATCAAACCTTTGGAGTTGAATCGACGGATTAAATTTCCTGACTAGTCCATAAGCTGCTAATGGTCCTAAAAAAGTTGCTGCACCTTGCAAAATTCGCGACCCCCAAACACCGGCTTTTGTTTCTTCCTTTGCATTTGTCGAATCGCCTGCCCATATTTTACCAACAGCTTTGCCTATTTTATCGCAGACATAACCAGTAAGGACTCCTACGGTCGCACCTACAGCACATCCCAAACCAACAGCGCCAATCACAGTTATTTCCTCTTTAAGACTTTAAAAAACTGTTTCGGAATGCAAAAAAACCTTCTTTCATCCCCGGGGAGACGTAGAACAGCCCAGAACCGTTGATATTGGGAATGGGAGTATTTTGCTGACTGCCCATCTTCATCGCGCGATTAGAAATCGCCCGAGTCCAGACGGCGCCCATGAGAAGACCTACAGAGAGTAAAGGATGTTTGGTTCCACGCAACAAATTGAAGTATTGTTTGAAGCCGTATACTGTACTGGCGTTGGTAGAAAATGTTAGGAATTCATTGGCGTAAAAATCTTCCTTTTTGGAATCGAAAGCTCGGCCTTGTTGATGAGCAAAATCATAAAACTTGAGAGGCAAAGAACTTAAATAATTAATCATTTAATTAAAACTCCATGTTGTTTGTTTGTTGCAAATTATAAAGATATTGTTAATTTAAAACAATTAAAGAGATTTAATTGCAGATAAATAGGCCATACGGGCAGTTAATAACCCTTCTAATACTCCTTCTTCATAACGAAAAAGAGGGTTTCCCTCAAGAGCCGGAAAGTCATTAGGCTGAAGGACATCGTCTTCGGTCACAGCAGGAATGATTTTTTGAGCCATAGCAAGGAGCTTCTTGCGCTGGAGATCGACCAATTCGTCAAATAATTTTTCCACATGCTCTCCGGGCTAAAAAAAAGTCTTTCATCAGCTGAGCGCATTCCTGTGCGAGAACGCCCTTTCGAACGGTGATATGATGGATAGGATGTTGACCATCGAGAAGGGAAAAAAGTGAGCCATCTGCGCCGTGTCGCAGGTCAGGCGCGCCCCAGACAAGTGTGTCGATACGCGAGAGCAACATTGCCCCCGCGCACATGGCGCAGGGCTCTAAAGTACAATAAAGAGTAGCACCCAGGAGACGCCAATTTCCGATATTTTCAGAAGCCTCTTGAAGACATCGCATCTCAGCATGCGCCGTCGCATCTTGAAGCATTTCGACCGCATTATGCCCTCGACTGATAATCTTATCTTGAATTACTAAAACAGCACCAACAGGGACCTCGCCCTGCATATAAGCTTTTTTAGCTTCTTCTATGGCTTCTTTCATGTAAAACTCATCCATGCGAATAGTTTAAGAAAAAGTTGAGATTGATTCAATACCTCGTTTAGGTTAGAATGGTGCGTAGATTTATAAATTTCCTTTTAGGACCCTCCAGGAGAAACTATGTCTTTAGATAAAGGTACGAAAGAAGAAATCACCAAGAAATTCCAGCTGCATGAGAAAGACACGGGCTCAGCTGACGTTCAGATTGCGATTTTAACAGAGCGCATTGCCGAACTCACTGAACACCTGAAACTTGCTCCCAAAGATCATGCTTCCCGTCTGGCCCTCCTCAAATTGGTTGGCCAACGCCGTAAACTTCTCGATTATCTCAATTCCACCGATACTAAGCGTTACCAAAGCTTAATCGGCCGTCTCAACTTACGCAAATAACACTATGCCTGTCCCTCTTCTAGGGGGATAGGTTTAATTTGCTTCCTATTTCATCTTCCTGATATATTCAGCTCGTTAAAAAATTGTAACACTTAAGGAATATCCATGACACGTCATACCCGTACTATTTCCGTCGGCGGAAGAGATCTCATTCTAGAAACCGGCAAAATCGCTCGTCAAGCTGGCGGCGCCGTCACATTGCGCTCAGGCGATACCATTTTACTTGCCACTGCTTGCCGCGGCCCAATCCCCTCTGAAGAGACCGATTTTCTCCCACTACGCGTCGATTATCAAGAAAAATTCTCCTCTACCGGAAAGACACTAGGCGGATTCATCAAGCGTGAAGGAAGACCGACCGAGCGCGAAGTTCTCACCAGCCGCCTCACCGATCGCTCCTTTCGCCCCATGTTTGAAGAGGGATACCATAATGACACACAACTTTTGGCCTATGTCTACTCTTATGATGGCATCCATGCCCCTGATGCCCTTGCTATCACCGCTGTATCAGCTGCGCTCGTCCTCTCCGATATTCCTCTCATAAAGCCCATCGGCGGTGTCCGCGTTGCTATGATCGAAGACCGTTTCATCGTCAACCCGACTATTCAAGAGATGGCTAAATCCCGCCTCGACCTCATGCTCGCGGGAACTGAAGACGCTATCTTGATGATCGAAGGGTATGCTGATTTCCTCTCCGAAGAACAAATTCTGGCTGCTGTCGCTGAAGGGCACGAGGCGATTAAAATCATCTGCCAAGGACTGTCTGACTGGCAAAAAGAGATCGGCAGACCCAAATGCCGAGAAGACTTGCGTGTGATCGCTCCCGAAATCTACGAAGAAATCGAAAACCTTGTAGGCGATGATATTAAAGCTGCCCTCCATATCCGCGAAAAACATAAGCGAGGCGACGCCATTAAAGATGCTAAAGCTAAGGTAGTCGCGCATTTCCACCCCTTAGAAGGCAAACCCAAATACCATAAAACTCACGTCGTCACGGCATTTAAAGCTATCAACGCAAAACTCATGCGCGAAGTCATTCTCAATGAGAACCGCCGCGTCGACGGCCGTACCTGCGACCAAGTTCGCCCGATCGACATAGAAATCGGCCTTCTTCCTCGTACGCATGGAAGCTCTCTCTTCACCCGCGGTGAGACTCAAGCGATTGCCGTTTGTACATTGGGAAGCGAAGACATGGCGCAGCGTTATGAGACACTCCATGGCGAAGCCAGCCATAGATTCTACCTCCAATACTTCTTCCCACCCTTTTCCGTCGGTGAAGTTGGACGCATGGGAGCTCCTGGTCGTCGCGAAATTGGACACGGAAAGCTTGCTGAGCGCGCACTATCCGCGGCCTTGCCCACGCAAGAACAATTCCCTTACGTCATCCGTCTCGAGTCGAACATTACGGAATCCAACGGTTCCTCTTCGATGGCCTCCATCTGCGGCGGATCTCTGGCTCTTATGGATGCCGGCGTTCCTATGCGTCATGCCGTTTCAGGAATTGCGATGGGACTTATTTTAGAAGGCGATCGCTTTGCAATTCTCTCCGACATCCTCGGCGATGAAGATGCTCTCGGCGATATGGACTTCAAAGTCGCGGGAAATAGCCATGGGATCTCAGCCTTCCAACTCGACATCAAAGTCGAAGGAATCACGCCGCACATCATGCATGTGGCCCTTGCCCAAGCGCGTCAAGGCCGCCTCCACATCCTCAACAAGATGATCGAAGCGTGCCCCAAAGCCAAAGAGAGCGTCTCTCAATACGCTCCACGCATTGAGACGATGCAAATTAAGCCTAGCAAGATCGGTACGCTCATCGGTCCTGGCGGTAAACAAATCCGCGCCATTACAGAAGCCACCGGCGCTGAAATCAACATCGATGACAATGGCCTCGTTAGCATCTCCGCGAATGACGGCGAAGCGCTCGAAAAAGCGATCGCTATGGTCATCAACCTCGTATCGGATGTCGAAATCGGCAAGACCTATACCGGACAAATCGTCTCGATCGTGGATTTTGGATGTTTCATCAAAATCTTCGACAAAGAAGGCCTCTGCCATATCTCTGAATGGGATCATCGCCGCGTAGAAAATATGCGCGATGTCTGCAAGGAAGGCGACATGGTCGAAGTCAAGGTTCTTGACGTCACCGATCGTGGCAAGGTATCGCTCAGTCGCAAAGCGCTTCTCCCCCCGCCCCAGCGCGCAGCGACTCCGCCTCCCGTACTAAAACCACCGGTAGCAACTCATTAAATGAGCCAAAATTACGATATCGATAGTCTTTCCAGGGGATTTCATGACGCAGCCGTCGAGCTGGCTAAATGGTCCCCTCATATAGATAAAGACTATGTTGTCAATGAGATCAAAGTTCAGACGATCAATGTCTGCACGGTTCTTTTGATCATTACCGTTGCTGACAGTTTTTTCCGAGGGAATATTCCCTTTAGCATCCCATACATTGCTCTCATTGGTGGAGCTGCTCTGCTCCGCCAGATTGCTCAGAGATCACTCAACGAGTCGATTTTTGATAAAGCCAAAGACAAAGCGAACAAACTTCTTCCTGACTTCCTTCAATTCTCAAAGAAAAATGTTCCTATCCCAGATATGAAGGGTTGGGGAATTTTCTATTTAAGCCCCTGGCTCAAAGAACAGCTAGGCTTGAAGTCATCTTAAAAAATCTCTCTCTTCAAGCCCCTTGAGGCTGAGGGGGAGGCGTCTCGGGCGCGAGTTTGGGTGCAGCTGGAGCGGGAATCTTTTTCTGAAGATCTTCAGCTACTTTTAGACGCGTACGTTTCTTCTCGATGTCCCAAGTTCCATTGATGATCTCTTGTACATCATCGCGATCGAGCGTCTCAAACTCCATGAGCATATCGGTCATGAGCTGGACCTTCTCTTTATTCGCTTGAATGATCTCTGTCGCTTTTTTGTGCCCTTCTTCGATGAGTTTACGCACTTCGATATCGATCTGCTTCGATGTCTCTTCCGAGTAGGTCTTCTCGGTGCTTTGCATACCGAGATACATGCCGCTCTCAGAACGCTCACCATAGGCAACCGTGCCGAGAGATGTCATGCCCCATTCGCAGACCATGCTGCGGGCTAGGCGCGTTGCTTGCGTGATATCCATCTGCGCGCCGCTCGACATATCACCGACAAAAACTTCTTCCGCCACACGTCCACCCATGAGAACGGCGAGTTGGTCGAAAAGTTCGCGTCTCCAATAGCTGAGACGATTTTTCTTGGGCATGAAGTGGGTAGCCCCAAGGGACATACCGCGGGGAATAATCGTGACTTTATCGACAGGGTCGGCATTCTTGACGACGAGGCCGACGATCGCGTGGCCTGACTCATGGAAAGCCGTTGTCTTTTTCTCTTGTTGGTCGATCTCAAGACTGCGACGCTCTTTGCCATAGCGCACTTTGTCAGTCGCTTCGCGGGCTTCAGCCGAGGTAACGGCGGATCTGCCGCGGCGAGCAGCGAGGAGGGCTGCTTCGTTGAGAACGTTCGCGAGATCGGCGCCCGAAGCACCTGGGGTGTTGCGAGCGATCTCCATCAGATCGACAGAAGGATCGAGTTTGATTTTACGGGCATGGACTTTAAGGATCTCAAACCGGCCTTTAATATCCGGAAGATCGACCACGATGCGACGGTCAAAACGACCGGGACGCAGAAGAGCTTTATCGAGGACGTCGGGGCGGTTCGTTGCGGCGATGAGGATGATCCCTTCGGTCGGATCAAAACCGTCCATTTCGACGAGAAGTTGGTTTAAAGTTTGCTCGCGCTCATCATGTCCGCCACCGATGCCAGCGCCACGTGTGCGGCCGACCGCATCGATTTCATCCATGAAGATGATGCAGGGAGCGTATTTGCGCGCTTCGTTGAACATATCGCGGATGCGGCTAGCGCCCACACCGACGAACATCTCGACGAAGTCAGAGCCAGAGATGAAGAAGAACGGACGATCGGCTTCACCGGCCACGGCTTTGGCAATGAGCGTTTTTCCCGTTCCGGGAGCACCGATGCACAGCACGCCTTTAGGAATGCGAGCTCCAAGAGCCGTAAATTTACCGGGGTCTTTGAGGAACTCGACGATTTCTTGCAGTTCTTCTTTGGCTTCATCGCAACCAGCGACATCTTTGAAGGTCACTTTGTTGCGCTCTTTCGTGAGGAGTTTAGCGGGAGATTTGCCAAAGTTCATGGCGCTTCCACCGACACCTTTCATCTGCCGTGCGAAGACGAAATAGAGAAGTCCAACGATAAGGAGTACAGGCAGGAAGGTAAAAATGTAGCTTAAGTAATTGGGAGCGGGCTCTTCGCTTTTAAAAGTTTTTTCCAAAACAAGGTTGCGAGGTTGGTCGGGAGCTTTGAAAAAGGCTCCTTTGTTCTGAGGGAAGGCATCCCATTCGGCTTTTGCTTGCGCGTACCAGTGGTTGAAAACTTCGGGATCTTGCTTTTCTAAAGCTCTCGTCGAAAGTTCTTGGTTGTTGAAATACCAAATCACGCTGGCAACAGCATCCCGAGCTTTATCGAGCTGGATATCGTTTTTGACGAGTTCTTCAGAGGTCTTTTGATATTCACCGATTTGGGAGATAAAGCCTCGAACGGCCCTGAGCTGCATCAGCCGGGCGCCGTCTGTTTCTTGATTGAGTTCATCGACAATGCCTCGTAGGGCGAGAAGCGTCTCTTTAAAGGTCGGAAGTTGGGGATTATCTGTCACATTTTGCTCAAGAGTCTTGAGCTGCTGTTTCATCGGCTCGCTGCCGATTCCGAGGGTCGGAGATCGGAGTTCACGAATGACAGTCAGAAGATCTTTACTGAAACTGCTCAGATTATCAGAAGAGGGAGGATATCTTTTCTCGACGCTCGTCAGCGAAATCATCGGTTTATCAGAAAGAGATTTGACGACAATCGCATTGCCGCGTCCCAAAGCATCATAGGAAGGGCCTACAACCCAATAACCACTGGAGGGAATGGGAAGTCCGCTCGTATGGAGAAACCAATCCGCCGACTGCTCAACATTTTTTTGGAGTATGTCGAGTTGCCCAGACATACGCTCGCGTTCGCTAGAGAGCTCCTGATGGTTATGCGCGAGTTCCAAAAACTGGAACCGGGCTTTGGCATCATCAGGAAGACGGTCGCGAAACTTTCCGCTGAAGCTCACCAGATTGTCATTGAGAGCGATTTTGCGGCTATCATCCGGCTGAATGAGATCGAGGTTCACCAGATGTTCTGTCTGATAGCTAAATGCCACACGCGCTGTCTGTTCGGTCGAGAGATTTTGGACCGTGAGGACAATCAAAATAATGGCGAGGATGAAAATTAAAAATCCCCCCGGTATCCCCTTGCGAGGTTCTGGCTTCGGCTTGTTATCTGACATATGAGTACTTCCTAAAAATTAAACCACGCAGAGACCCTTTCTGTAAAGGACAACCCCGCCTTTAAATCACCACATATCTATTAATTTTTTTAAATGCAACCTTTCTTCGATCGACGGTGATGCGATCCCCGATTTTCCGGCGGCCAGCATCTTCTTGAAGTAGTGAATGGAGCGTTTCGAGCTCCGTTCTAGAAAGTTTAAGCCACGACTTCAAAAAACTTTTCAGCTCTACGGGTTCCCAAGGAAAAAAAGGATTTAAATCGATAGATTCTTCCATCTCAGATCGCTCGATCGCTTGATGTAGGGACACGGTCCTCGATTCTAGATATTTTTTAAGCTCTTGGGCAGAACTTCCCAAGTGCCGAAGATTTTCCGCGATTTCCTTGCCAAACTGCGCAGCCAGCCAAGGAAAAATATTTTTGCGCATCCGCCCTCGCAAATAAGCGGGATCCTCATTCGTACTATCTTCCAGGTAGCTCAAATTTTTTTGTTTAAGCCATTGAAGAATCTCTTCTTTCGAAACCTCCAGTAGGGGCCGCCAAATCGACATTCCTTTTCTTGTGCTAACGGATAAAATGCCCCCGAGAGATGTCAGATGCGCCCCCTCTAAAATTCTCTTCAATACCGTTTCCGACTGGTCATCGCCTTGGTGGCCTAAAACAAGTGCTTGGCAGTCAAGTTCTCTATATAGACGCTCGAAAATCTCTAAGCGCGCCTCGCGAGCGGCATCTTCCGTCTTTGCGACTCCTTCCAATCGAAACGTGTGAAAGGGAAGTTTTATTTGGCTCTGAAGAAGCTCCGCCTCAGCTCGGCTTTCCTCACGCCATCCATGATCGATATGACAGACATGAATGTCTAAAGAAAGAAATCGACGGCATTCGATAAGAAGATGGAGCAGCGCCGTTGAATCCGGCCCTCCAGAAAAACCAACCAGCAACGGCTTTCCTTCTTGAAAATGTTGCTCCAGAAACTCTTTCACTCTTTGAAGAATGCGCTCTCTCATGCTATAGTATATAGTATACTATGCCTAGGGTTTGGCGATACTTACTTCGCAGTTATTTGCAGGTTTTCATTTTATGTGTGGCGGGCTTCATTGGAGTCCTCCTCGTCATGCGTTTTAAAACCATCGCGGAGTTTGCCACGCTACATAGTGATTCGTTTTCTATTTTTTTATTTACCATCTATCAAATTCCTTACGTCCTCCCCGAAGCGATCCCTGTCGCCTGCGTGATCTCCGCTATGATCCTGCTTCAAAAAATGAGCCACCACGGAGAGCTAACAACGCTGCGCGCATCCGGTTTCAGCCTCAAAATGCTCCTTTTTCCCCTTCTCATTACGGGAACCCTCCTCAGCATCGTCAACTTTTCCATTGTCTCTGAATTGGGCCCTCAGTGCAGATATCTCACGAAAGATTTAACGCGGAAGATGACCTCCTCTAATCCGTTTTTTATCTTCAATTCTATCTCCGAAGGCAAGATGAAAAATGCCTATGTCGACATGCGGACGCTTCGCGGCGGCAAACGGGCCAAAGACGTCCTTCTCGTCCTCAATAACCATTCGAATGGCCGGCTCGGCATCATGACCGCCAAAGAACTTTTTGTCCAAGGCGATGACCTCCTTGGCAAAGATGTGACATGGATTTCGAGCGTCGATTCCAAAAACAAAGACAGCTTTGACCACCTCATCATCGAAAATCAAAGCGCTATGTCGACCAAATCGGCCAACCTTTCGGCTATGCTCCAAGAAGCCGATTGGCACACAGACACCGAATTTCTCCCCCTCCGCATGCTGCTCGCCAAGGCCGCCATTAAAGGCAAATGGTCCGTCAGCTTCAGTATCGAGTTTGCCCGCCGCCTCTCGATTGCCCTCGCGCCGCTGGCCTTTACCCTTGTTGGCGCCGCTTTTGGCATGCAGCTTGGCCGCCGTCAAACCAAGCAAGGCATTCTCACCGCCGCAGCCCTTTGCGCTCTTTTCCTCTGCTGCTTCGTCGGCGCTAAGTCCATGAAAAGTGCCCCCATGCTGGTCTGGATCACCTACTTTGCTCCGCTGCCGATCATTCTTTTCTTTTCGCTCCGTGCCATTAAAAAAGTCGAACGAGGGATCGAATGAAAATCTGGCAAAAGTATTTTCTCAAAGAGCTTTTTAAAATATTTGCCTTTTTTCTCCTCGCCTTCTTTTTTCTTTACGCCATCCACGACTATTCGACGCACATGGATGAATTTTTCAAAGAAAAACACTTCCAGATCGGCCAACTTCTCCGCTACTATCTCCACCATTTCCTTAAGCGCGCGGACTTTCTCTTGCCGCTCGCTGCCCTCGTGGCCTGCATCAAAGTGCTGACCCAATTCAACACATCTCGCCAATGGATGGCCCTCCAAGTCGCCGGCTTGCGCACCCGCACACTTCTCAAGCCTTTTTTCTTCCTCGCCCTCCTCTGCGCCCTCTTCAACTACGCGAATTTCCAGTATTTTCTCCCCACAGCCCTCTCCTCCATCGAATCGTTCGACGCCGAGCATTTTAAACATTCGCACCGCGCTAAACAGAAGGAACTCATGCAAATTCTACACTTGCGCGACAACTCCAAACTCCTCTATCAATCCTACGATGCCGAAAAAGACGCTCTCTTCGATGTTCTCTGGGTCCGCTCCCCTGCCGATATCTGGCGCATGAAATATCTCAATGCCAACCCCGCAAGCCCTGTAGCGCAATTTGTCGATCACCTGACCCTAAGCAAAGAAGGCTTTTTAGAAAAAGTCGAATCGTTCGACACTCAATCCTTCCCCGACCTCAAATGGCATCCCCGCATGAAAGGGCGCATCTTCATTCCTTTTGAAAATTACTCGCTTAAAGCGCTCTACAACCAGCTTCATAGCGACAAAACCACCCCCTTTGAAATCCCCAAAATCCAATCCAACCTCTATTTTAAAATCGCCATCCCCCTCCTCTCCTTCCTCGTCATCCTCGGCGCCGCTCCTTACTGCATCATCTTTTCCCGCAAACAAACCCCTTTCTATCTCTACGCCCTCGGACTCTTTGGCCTTTTTGCCGCTTACACCATACTCGACACCTCCGTCATCCTTGGAGAGCACGCCGTCCTTTCTCCTCTGATTGCCCTCTTCGGACCGCTTGCCCTTCTCACCTCCCTCTTCACCTTCCAATACCTCAGAAAGACAACATGAAAATAAAACCCCTCCTCTTAGTCCACCTCGCCATCCTTATTTTAGTCGGAACATTTTTTTGGCCCGTCACCCGACCTCTCTGGGATGCCATCGATCTCTCTATCTTCAAAACACTCAACGGCACCCTCAAGGGCCATCACTGGGCTCAAGTTTTCTGGGCTCTCATCAACCACCAGCTCACCGATTGGGTCGAAGATCTCATCTTCATCACCTTCTTCGTTCTCGCCATCCGCGCCGCTCCTCGCGGCGAAAAGCTCCGCCGCACCGCGCAGTGCCTCTTTCTCCTCCTCTTTGCCGTTTGCATCATCTTCTTCGTTAACCGGACGCTCTTCCGCGAATCCTTCGACATCCCCCGCAACAGCCCCACCCTCGTCGTCCCCCAC
>VFSW01003781.1_pt1 | contig 22675 bp, 17 predicted proteins | sample 5358111 | NCBI WGS metagenome assembly VFSW01 (sample SAMN11554181, study PRJNA540505) | mine drainage metagenome | isolation source: sediment from site ElyBrook_90M | place: USA: Ely Copper Mine, Vershire, VT | collected 2017 | reverse complement strand
CAGCCGTCGCCCCGAGCCGACATAGCTCAGCGGTAGAGCAGCTGTTTCGTAAACAGCAGGTCCTCGGTTCAAATCCGAGTGTCGGCTCCACTCCCCCGATCCACGCTCAGGAAGACCTGCTATTCCGTCTTCCGGCAGCTGAAACGGGGCCGCGGGTCCGGTCACAAAGCTCGACGGCCTGCTAACTTGCACTTCCGAGGTGCGCACCTGCCGGGTCCATGGAGGTCCGAATGCGCACCCGAACCCCTTCTCCGACCCTTCGGCCTACGGCGCTGCCTGCCGATTTCTGGAAGTACTTCCATTCCTTCAGAGCCGACGCGTAGCCGATCGGACGGGCTAGAAAGACAAGCGGGAGCAAAGCCAACGGGAGGCAGCTGTGGTCCGTGCCGAACGATGATCAACATCTTGGAGGGCGGCGACCATATTCACGTGAAGGTGGCGCGTTCCGCCTTCGATCGACCGATGCGGCTGGGCGAATATGCCGAAGTCGTACTGGGATACCTCCGGACGTTGACGAAGGTCGACCCCATCTTCGCGGCGGGTAAGGTTTGGGTCGCGAAGAAACGGAAATCGCTCCCGTTCGCCGTCGATGACCCGGACCCGGTTTCCCGGCTGGTCGAGTACATGGACATGCCGGTGGACCGCGACTTCAACCCGCCATTGGGCTTCTCCGACTGTGATCAGAAGGGAAGAGCGACTCCGGCCTCGACGTATCCCTTGGGGATCGGGTTCACCTACCATGTCGCTGTGCCGACCGAGGGCCGGATCCGAATGCTCGTTTCCGATGGCGCTTGGGGCGGCGCCTGGGACAGACCGGTCTCAGGGCAAATCGTTCACGTCAGCCTACCCACCAAAGGCGACGCCAGATACAGCTCCTGCGATTTTGCGGAAGCGGTATTGCGAGCCAGCGTCGGGTACTGGGTTCCCTCATGCGCTGAAATCAACAGGAATCCGTTCCTGGATGCGGTAGGTGACGCAAACGACGAGGTCCGGATCGGCTGGTGCACGTACCTCGGTCAGCCTGGCGCAATTGATCGACTGCCCGCGGACGTGATCTGCGAACGGATTGCACCGGGCGGCGCACTCGTCAAGCTCCACGGCGACACGTTCGACCCGGCCGATGCCGGCCAGATCGCGGAAGCGAAACGTATCCGAGATGCGCTCCGCGGACGCAGCCTGAGGGAACCCAACCATCTGAAGCTCGCAGCCGACGCAGAGGTCATCGGTAGGGGACTGCCGGCGCTCGACTTATCTCGATAGCCTGCCGGCAGGCCGGAAGAGCAAAGACGCCAAGCCGGGCCTGACCGAATCTGGCTGTCGGTGTCCAGCGCCGCGTCAACGACCTCCGCACGGACGTCGCTCAACTTCACGGTATGCCGGCTGCGCGACCGGACCGACGACAAGGACGTTACCGGCCGCGCGTGCAACGAGTTGCGGGCAATGACTGGCGCGAAGCCGAGCTAGACGCGCCGCCGGTCTCAGCGCCGACGCGTGCGCCATCGCCGTCGCCTACCGCTACGACCCGTACGGCAACACCGTCGCCTCCTACGCGCGATCGGGCGCGCCGCTCCTCAACCACAACATGTACGCCGGGGGCAACCCGGTGACCTACGGCGATCCGAGCGGGCACTGCATCGGCATGGAAGGTCTCTTCTGCGCCGAGAGCGCCGTCGCGACTGGCCAGCAGTTCCTCGGCGGCGTCATTGACACGGGCAGCCGCTATGCCGCGGACGCCGCCAACTGGACGACGAGCACGATCGCGAGCACCTGGTCGGGCCTCACCCAGACCTACCAGAACTTCGCCGCGGGTTTCGAGAGCGGCGTCAACGACCTCAGAAAGGAGGTCCAGAGCTTCGCGGTCGGGGTCGACCGCTGGGCGGCAGGGGTTCAAGCCCAGGTCCGTTCGACGATCGCCTCGTACCACATCGACGTCTCCGCCCTAGAAGCGTTCGGGCAAGTCGTGCTCTCCGACCCCCACATGATGCTCGGGATGCTCTCGGTGGTCCCGGGTCTCGGCGAGATCGCCGCCGCCGCGGACATGGCCCTCTACCTCTACCAGGGCGACTACGCCAACGCCGCCATGGCCGCGACGATGTTCCTGCCCGGTGGCGCCGTCCTCGCCTTTGGCCTCGGTGCGAAGGGCCTCCGTGAGGTCGCGACGCTCGCGCGAGCGGGAGCCAAGGATGTCGATGCCCTTCGCGATGGCGCCCGGGTCGTCGAAGGCCTCGAGCATGGCGGCGCAGCCGTCCGTGGAGTCGAGACTGCCGTCAAGGACGAGGTCGAGCTCGCCCGTGGCGGCGAGCAGGCAGCCGGTGCCGGCGAACATGCGGCTGCGAGCGTCGGTGGCGCGGAAGAGGCCGCCGCCAAGGTGCGGAACAATCACGTCGCGCACCCGAAGAACTCGCTCGACTCGCCTGTGCCTACATACACCTACAAGCTGGTGAGCAAAGACGATCCAACCATAATCCTCAAGCACGGGGTATCTTGGGACCCCGAGTCCAGGTACACGCAGGCGTGGCTCGACGCGCACAACGCCGAACGGCCCATTCGTCTGGCCGAGTACGCTACTCGGCGAGAAGCGCTCGACGCCGAGATCGATCTGATCAAACAGCATCCTTGGGCCTCCCTCAACAACGAGGGATGGCTGAAGAAATACCGACTGACCTTGCCATTGCCATGAATCACGACAGCGTCGAGTTGACGGTTAGCGTCGGTGGGATTGATGACTGGCGCCTACTCCGCCGGGTGCCGGGTCGCGTCCAGACGCACCGCCTGGACCACGTTGAGCGCTCGCTCGATCGAGCCCTCGCCGCCCTGCGGGACGGCAGGACGACCCACCTGTACGTGGGCTTGGCGATCGGACCGCCCGAGGACGTCGTGATGGGCACCATCAAGGCGCGGCGGTTCGATCGGAAAGCCGAAGCCCTCGAGATCAAGCTTGGGTTCGATTCCACCATGCCGGACGACGAAGTTGGGCCCAGGTGGGGGCAGCTGTCCAAGGAAGGCATCGAGTTCGGGCTCGAGGCGCTTGCGAAACGAAAGCTCTTCTTCGACGGTACCGCAGCCATCGCGCGGATCGATCGCTGGCTCGCGAACGAGGAATGGCTCGAGCTCGCACCAGCGTCGCCGCCGGGTGGTTGGCCCGAGCGGCTCGAGATCCACGTCGAGATGACGCAGGCCTGGAACATACCTTTCGCCGACTCGGAGCTGGCCGCGATCGAGTGGCACGGCGACAAGATCCTCGAAGGGCTCGGGGCGTTCTGGGCGAACGACGTCCGAGCCGACGAATGGGTCACCTACTTCGATTGCCTAGACGGCGCAGGAGTACTCGAGCGCCTGCGACCCATGATCGAGGCCTTGCGCGCGCCCGGCTTCGTGTACGTGCTCATGGGCAAGCGCGACGGCCCAATGACCCGGGTCGACATCAAAGGCACGGCAAGGTGAACGGCTGGCCCGAGCGTCTCGAAATCCACACCCGTATCGACGAAAGCGAGGAGCAGCGGGCCTACGACGCGATGCTCGAGTTCGAGTCCGAGCTCGATGACTTGCTCGCCGGCCTCGGAGCTGCCGAAGGCAACGAGGTCAGCGAGGGCGAATGGATCACGTACGTCGAGTGCACGGACGCCGAGGTCGCCCTGAACCGCCTCCATCCGCGGCTTCGCCGGCTCGGCTCGGACGCCGTCTGGGTGCTCAAGTGCTCGAGGGTGGTCGTTCGCTGAAGGGCTGATCTCGGGGCCATCCAAGGGTCGCCTCCTACTCGAACTCGGGCGCCTCGGTCGCCTGGCGATACCAGGGCCGGATCCTCGAGTCCGCGCCTGGCGCGCCCGACCTGTACGACTTCTCCGCCCGCTCCTATAGCCCGAGCCTGGGTGCCTTCACTTCCCTAGACACCTACAACGGCTCGCCGGCGGATCCGGGTCTCCTCAACCACTACATGTACACCGGGGGCAACCCGGTGACCTACAGCGATCCGAGCGGGCACTGCATCGGCATCGAAGGTCTCTTTTGCGCCGAGAGCGCCGTCGCGACTGGCCAGCAGTTCCTCGGCGGCGTCATTGACACGGGCAGCCGCTATGCCGCGGACGCCGCCAACTGGACGACGAGCACGATCGCGAGCACCTGGTCGGGCCTCACCCAGACCTACCAGAACTTCGCCGCGGGTTTCGAGAGCGGCGTCAACGACCTCAGAAAGGAGGTCCAGAGCTTCGCGGTCGGGGTCGACCGCTGGGCGGCAGGGGTTCAAGCCCAGGTCCGTTCGACGATCGCCTCGTACCACATCGACGTCTCCGCCCTAGAAGCGTTCGGGCAAGTCGTGCTCTCCGACCCCCACATGATGCTCGGGATGCTCTCGGTGGTCCCGGGTCTCGGCGAGATCGCCGCCGCCGCGGACATGGCTCTCTATCTCTATCAGGGCGACTACGCCAACGCCGCGCTCGCGGCCACGATGTTCGTACCCGGTGGCGCCGTCCTCGCCCTCGGCGCCGGTGCCAAGGGCTTCCGTGAGCTCAGCACCTTCGCTCGTGCGGGGGCCAAGGATCTCGGGGCCGCCGTGGAGGGCTCCCGGGTCCTCCGGGGCCTCGACCGCGCCGGCGAGAGCATCCACGAGGTCGTCTCAGCCGCAAAGGCCAAGGTCTCTGGTTGGGTCCTTGACCAGGCCAGGACCGTGCAGCTCCAGCGCGTCACGACCAAGACCGCGGTCGAGATTAAGGACCTCGTTCGAGCCGGCGATTCAGCCGCGCTCGAGCGGATGAGCAACGCGCCTGGTTGGGTCAAGAACGCCATCGACGGCTCTGCGCGCGATCTTGGCAACCTGATCGACCGCGTGGTCAAGGACCGTGCGCCGAGCTACCGTTTCCTAGACTCGCTTGACGTTACGCCGGCATTCACTACGGGCGCGGACTTTGTGAACCCGGCGACCAAGCGAGCCTGGGATGTGACCACGCAGCTCTCGTGGAGACTCGGCGGCCACCAGGAACTCTACGATGGGATGTACCGCTCGCTGACCGGGATCCAGTACAACTATCGTTGGGGGCCCGGCAGTCTAATGCAGCATCTCTTCAAGTGGTGACACCGCAATGAGTCGAGACCCACGAGCTCCCGACGGCGTCGACGCCAGGGTTGGAAAACGGACCCTGTCCGAGACCGAGGTCGCGGCGATGAGCGCCCGTGATCGTCAGGGCCGCGAGCATTATCGCGATCTGTCCAAGTCCGATGCCGACGCGATTCGAAAAGAGATCGTGCGCGCTGGTCGGGCGGATCGACTCCAGGTCTCCCAAGCCCGGTTTCCTTGGTGGGTCCGCATCAAAGCGAACCGGATTGATCGAGTCGACTTTGCGGAGGTCGACCTTCGAGCGGTGCGCTTCGGAACGCCCATGTTCCGCAAGACGCTCACAATCTCCGATAGCACCTTCACCGATTGCGTGGTCAACATGCCCCTCCATGATGTAGTGCTTGAGGGCGTGACGTTCGAGCGCTGCGAGTTCGAACTGGTCCAGTTTCGGCGCTGCATCCTCCGCGACTGCCGCTTCATCGATTGCAGAGCAGGCCACATCGTTTTCGAGAACTGCACAGTCGAACGGGTCGAGTACGGCTTGTCGGGCGATGCCAGCTGGACGGACAGCGTCCTGAAGGGGGTGCGGCTGAGCGGCTCGTTGACCATGGGGGTCGTCGCCGGCTGCAAGTGCGAGGACGTTGATCTTAGCCGGTGCTCGTTCACCGGCTATGCCTTCCTTCAGAACGATGGCCGGATGGTCTTTCCGTCGGGGAGGTCTGCATTCGTCGTGCGGGGCCGAGATTGTGATCTCGTCAGGACGGAGCTTGAAGCCAGGCTGAGCCCTGGGTCGCTACGAGTCTTCGACAAGGCGGTGACCAGTTCGGAGTTCACGGCCATTCGCGCCGACAGATTCAAAGCCGCACCGGAGCGAGATCTGATCCTCGACGCCCTCTACGCCCACCATGTCGAGAACACCTAGGGTTCGTGACCCGTCCGCAGACTTATGGTGCCAAGTACACGGAATGGGTGAACAGCCAATTGAGCGGGGCGCGTTCCCAACGAGACGTAGTTGACACCCTCGATTGGATCAGAAGCGAACCCCAAGCCGGCGGGATTCACTGGTGACAGGAGGCAGCTAACGTGAGGGTCTGGCTCCCACGGCCGTTGCAGTACCCATACGTCGTCACGGCGGACCCGCCTAGAGCGTACCGCGTGTTCAAGGGACTGCAGGGCAGACGGCACCCAGATTGGACGCCTCCGCCGGTGGTCCTCCACAAGCGAAATCAAGGACGCCTCATGACGGCCCGAGCAAAGGCCGTTGTGGAGCCCGTTCTGGCCGATGAGGCCGAGTTCCTTCCCCTCGCTTGCCCCGATATGCCACTCTGGCTCGTCAACAACCTCCAGGTCATTGACGCCCTGGATGAGGAGCATTCCGAGATCCGCCGCTACCCGGACGGTCGCATCGTCCTGAAGCAAGTCGACATGCCCTCTCTTGGGTACTACGCGATCGTCGCGTCGGTTCTGACTCCCGTGTTCCATCGCGATCCCATCCAGGGCCGGCGGTGCTTCACGGTTCCGCAGGAAGCCGACAGCGTCATGTACTTCACCGAACCCGTCGCCGACGCGATCAAGGAGGCCGGTCTCACAGGTCTCGATCTCGACCAGCCGGTATGGACTGGCGAAGATCGAGGCTGAGTGGGAACAGTGGGCGGCCGAGGAGTAGCGGGCCTTTTGCAGCGCACCAGATGATCCATTCCCTCGCAGCCGTGACGAGGCTTGGAAGTCCTCGACTGGTTCCACCGGAAGCTGCTCGCGGGGTATCGACGGTGACGCGGGTCTTCGTCGCCAGCTGTATTAACTCAAGGATCCCGTTGAGGCTAGTCGTCCCTATCGTCCCTTTGTAGACGCCTAATTGCCGAGGCGGACGACGTGCAGGTGCCACCGGGGTCCGGTGATCAGGCCACCGTCAAATGACTAGCGCACATCGTTACCTGGCCATCTTGGTCGAGACCGAAGCCAGGCCTCGGAGTTAGCTAATCCGACCTGACGGCCGCTGTCCGAAGTCCTGCACGGCTCCTGTTCGCCGTCAGGCTCATCGATCGCGAGTGGCTGGTCGACGCTCACCAACGTCCAGACCTACCAGAACATCGCCGCCGACCTCGGGCATGGCGTCAACGACATCAGTACCGATGTCCACCACTTCGCCCTGAGCGTCGACAAGTGGGCAGCGGGCGTTCAGGCCCAGGTCCGTTCGAGCCTCGCCTCGTTCCGCGTCGACGTCTCCGCGATCGAAGTCTTCGGGCAGGTCCTCCTCTCCGACCCCCACATGATGCTCGGGATGCTCTCGGTGGTCCCGGGTCTCGGCGAGATCGCCGCCGCCGCGGACATGGCTCTCTATCTCTATCAGGGCGACTACGCCAACGCCGCGCTCGCGGCCACGATGTTCGTACCCGGTGGCGCCGTCCTCGCCCTCGGCGCCGGTGCCAAGGGCTTCCGTGAGCTCAGCACCTTCGCTCGTGCGGGGGCCAAGGATCTCGGGGCCGCCGTGGAGGGCTCCCGGGTCCTCCGTGGCCTCGACCGCGCCGGCCAGACCGTCCACGAGGTCGTCTCGGCCGCCAAGGCCAAGGTCTCTGGTTGGGTCCGCGGCGGCGAGAAGGCAGCCAGCGACCTGGCCGACGTCGATCAATGGCGCGTTTCCGGAAGCGTTCCCGAAAGCGGTCGGACGATCAGCAGTGGCTACACTCAGGCTCAGCTTCGGGGCATCGTCGGGGAGGAGGCCCAGGGTGTCGCGGACCGGGGCCTCGGCCGGATTGACTCTCAGATTACGTCTGCGCAATGGGGCGCTGTCGGGAAGGAGCGCTGGCGCATCTGGCAGTATCGTGGCTCCATCGTGCACGAAGAGACTCTCGCGGCTCTTCAGCACCGCTTGGGCCGCGACTTTGTCACATACTCGAGCAACAACGGCATCGACTTCACCTTTGGCGGCATCCACCAGATCGAACTGACCGCTGCAGGATCTGTCGGTCGTCATACGAGAGCGCCCCGATCCATACCCATTGACCAGATAGCCACGTACAGCTGGGTCAAGTAGATGGAGATACGAGTCACCTCAAGGCAGGGCAAACCGCGTCAGGTTCAGAGAGTCGACGGGACGCTGAGCGATCAGAAGTTCGTCCAGACCGAGTCGTGGGTCGTCGTCGAACACGCGACATGCGAACGCGTCGACTTTTCCGGTCGCAAGTTCGACCCGCTGGCCGTTGGGCCGGCCAGGTTCATGGAATGCAACTTCAGCCGGGCGGCGTTTCGCCACAGCACCCTTGGAGACCTCGGGCGAGGTGACGGTCAGGCGCTCTATCGCGACTGCCGCTTCGACCGAGCCGATATGCGCGCCTTGCCCCACATCGGCAACGCCCGCTTCGAGCGCTGCAGCTTCCGCGGCACTCGAATGGAGGGATGGCGAGCCGACCGCGCGGAGTTCATCGACTGCGTCTTCTCGGGCCGGATGTACGACTGCCGATTCGCCGGTCGCCCCTGGACCGACGAGGCGGGTGCGACCGGACGGGACCACAACGAGTTCCACGGCAACGACTTCCGCGAGGCCGAGCTTGACGCCGTGATGTTCGTCTACGGCATCGATCTCGACGCCCAGCTCCTGCCCGAGAGCGATCGGTATCGTCGCTTGGACCGGCCGACCGAGCGCGTAGACCGGGTGCGCGCCGAGATCGCGCGTTGGCCAGATAGGGATCTTCGCGAGTCGGGTTTGCTGATTCTTCGCATGGTCGACCATCCAGGCTACCGAGAGCAACGGGAACTGTGGCTCGACCGGAGGCTCTTCACCGACGGGCAGATTCCTGGGCTTCGAGAACGGATCCTCGCCATGCTCGAGCAAGCGCTGAACTGACGAGCCTACGGCGAAGTGCCTGACCCGGTGTCGTTGCCTACCGCTACGACGCCTATGGCAACACGGTCGCCTCGTACTCGCCGTCAGGCTCATCGATCGCCTGGCGATACCAGGGCCGGATCCTCGAGTCCGCGCCTGGCGCGCCCGACCTGTACGACTTCTCCGCCCGCTCCTATAGCCCGAGCCTGGGTGCCTTCACTTCCCTAGACACCTACAACGGCTCGCCGGCGGATCCGGGTCTCCTCAACCACTACATGTACACCGGGGGCAACCCGGTGACCTACAGCGATCCGAGCGGGCACTGCATCGGCATCGAAGGTCTCTTTTGCGCCGAGAGCGCCGTCGCGACTGGCCAGCAGTTCCTCGGCGGCGTCATTGACACGGGCAGCCGCTATGCCGCGGACGCCGCCAACTGGACGACGAGCACGATCGCGAGCACCTGGTCGGGCCTCACCCAGACCTACCAGAACTTCGCCGCGGGTTTCGAGAGCGGCGTCAACGACCTCAGAAAGGAGGTCCAGAGCTTCGCGGTCGGGGTCGACCGCTGGGCGGCAGGGGTTCAAGCCCAGGTCCGTTCGACGATCGCCTCGTACCACATCGACGTCTCCGCCCTAGAAGCGTTCGGGCAAGTCGTGCTCTCCGACCCCCACATGATGCTCGGGATGCTCTCGGTGGTCCCGGGTCTCGGCGAGATCGCCGCCGCCGCGGACATGGCCCTCTACCTCTACCAGGGCGACTACGCCAACGCCGCCATGGCCGCGACGATGTTCCTGCCCGGTGGCGCCGTCCTCGCCTTTGGCCTCGGTGCGAAGGGCCTCCGTGAGGTCGCGACGCTCGCGCGAGCGGGAGCTCACGGCTTCGAGGACGCCATGGAAGGCAGCCGGGTCATCCGTGGTCTCGAGCGCGCAGGTGGGGCTGTCAAGGACGTTCTCTCGGCCGCCAAGACGAAGGTCTCGGGTTGGGTCAACGACGCCAAGTCGTTCGTCCGAGGCGGAGAGAAGGAAATCCGAGACATAGGCGTTGTCGGGGAGACGCCCAACAGTCGTATTCTGGGAAGGAACCTCGAAAGAGGTGGCGAGGTCAGACCGGCCGAGTCGGCCGCCCATCATTTGGTCCCCGGCAACGAAGCGCTTACCGCGCCGGCCAAGCAACACCTTGAGCAGAACCTGAGTCGACTGGGCGCTCAACAGCAGCCCGGATCCCCCCCGGCCAACATCAGATTCGTTACGCGCGCCGAGCACCAACTCGCACATGCTAATGATTTCGCGAACTGGACCACTGGCGAATTGTTGAGCAGGATCCTGCCGTGAACACGATCGACTATCTGGTTGCACTGGAGTCAAGGGTGGCGGCCGATTGGCGACACCTGTCGGTCCGGACGACCGCCTCCGGCGTGCGCTGCGTTGGGCACGTTCCTCAGGTGGGAGACTTGGCCTGGCTCCACCGCTTCTATCCGGGTATTTCGGCCGCGGAGCTCGACTGGTCGGAACGGCGAATGGGCAGACCGATCCCGCCGGCGTGGCGAGGGGTGCTTCAAGCCATGAGCGGCCTGACCTTGTTCATAGGGCGTGTCAATCTGTCGGGGTTGCTTCCTGGCGGACTGATGCGAAGAGATCCCGAAGACCCCGGCCCCTTCTCAATCGAGGGCAACAACGGATCCACAGTTCGACATGGTCCCCTCGTCGCTCTGGAGGATTTCGTCATCGGGGGGAGTTCGGCAGGGCAAGGCGCACGATATGTTCTTCATCCCGATCAGTCCGTGTCCAAAACAGACGCTCAGGCCGTCGCGCTTCTCGCGAACTGGTCCTCCGTGCCGGAGATGCTCGACGCGGAGTACCGGGCGTTTGCCGCGCTCTACGACCGAGACGGTAACTACCATCCGCGGCCTTGAGCCCTGTCGGGGACTCCGCTGCGAAGCCAGCTGACGGCACACGGATTAGCCCATCATCGGGCGGCCTTGCCACAGACAGCGCGACCGGACCGACGACAAGGACGTTACCGGCCGTGCGTGCAACGAGTTGCGGGCAATGACTGGCGCGAAGCCGGGCTAGACGCGCTGCCGGTCTAGGACAACTTCTGGCAGACACTGGTGGATGATGTGGCCATGGGGGATCTGTCGCTGGCGAGCGTCCTCAAAGCCTGGCATTCATGATTCCCCTGTGTGAGGCGCAGGCCTGGTCGCACGCCACCCGCGCCTGCCCTTACGTTCGATCGTCGGCTCCTATTGAGGCGAATGTTGTCGACGTTGTCGGACAAGCCGGACTAGGTGGCATCCAGTTCATACGGGTTTGCAGCGAGGAAACCTAACTCTCCACCAACGTCGCGACACGTATCGAGGCAGTTCGGTGGCCGTCAGATCGCATCTAGCCAGCATATGATGCCGGCCAGGCTGAATCGGCTACCGGGTCCGGTCGAAAGATCCGCCGCGGCGGCGCTCGCGCCAGGGTCACGAATTCGCAGGTTCACCATCGACTGGCTCGACTGAGGTTCCTCATGTCTGTGTCGCCGACCGTTTTCGACGCCATCGCTCGTCTCTATCCGGCAGTCCCCGGATCGACTAGGCCGGTTGATTCCAGGGTTCTGGCGAGAGATCTGGAAAAGGCCCTGGGCATCACGGTCCCGCAATCGCTGCGCGACTTGTGGTCTAGCTTGGGAGCAGGCTCCTTTGACCGGGGTCACATCTACCTCTATGGAGACGAAGACACTGGACTGCCCGGTCCTAATCTTGTCGATTGGAACCGAGCTGCCTGGCGCCGAGGCATTTTTCCGGCGACAGAGCTGGGGGGACCTTTCTTCTTCGGGGCAACAGCCTTCGGTTCCCAATTGGGCTTACGTCTTGAGGGCGGGGAGGCGGTCCCAATCGTCTTTGTGCCGCTCGAAGTGGAGTCGTATCGTCTGGCTGAACGGTTCGACGGGCTGCTCACGGAGGTCCTGACAGACCCGTCAGGCATCGAGGATTCGGATCGTCTCAACGAGGCCCGTGCTCAGCTCGGCCAAGCTCCCGCAGGTTCGTGCTACGTCTGTGACCTATCACCACTACTGACCGGCATCGACCGCGGACCGTTTCATGTCGAGCCCATCTCGGTGTTCGTGAGGACCGCTATCGCTGAGTACTTCGCAATCAGCAAGCTGCCCCCTGAAACGGCCGTTTCCAACATCAAGGTGGATTGGGAGTAGGACGTCGCATATGACGATGACGGCGGTGTCGTCGTATTAGGCTGAGCACCTGTCACGTCTTCTCGCGCTTGACCCTCACGGTGCAGGCGGTCCGGCGGCAGGATCTTGGAGGACCAGCCGGTAGAGAAATGGAGATCGTGCTCTCTCGAATAACGCTCTTTGCGCCCGACGAGATGACCTCTCGATGGTCCATCTCCCATGACTTTGCGGGCGAGTTCGGCCTGGAGTATTCGAGCGAGGCGGCCGGACGGCTGCGGAAGGCCCTGCCGCGGGGTGCCCAGATCGAGTACGAGGCGGATGCAGTCACCGTCACGATCGCCAAAAGGAGCAACGTGGTCCCAGCGCTCCTGGCGGTCTATGAATGCCTCGGATGGGACCCGGCGGAGGTGCTGGCGGCCGGGCCCCGGATTCTTGCCTACGAGCGCCCTCGACCGCGGAAGATCGCCGTCGGCGACGTCTTTCTCGTCCCGGTAGCCGAGGACCAATTTGGCATCGGCCAGGTGCTCGACGTGCACTATGGACACCCAACGGTTGCTGTATTCCGGGTGACCGGGACTGAAGGCGAGCTCGAAGTCGGGCATGCGCAGATCTGCCGCGGCAGACCCCTGACCATCCTCCATACGCTTGGCAACTCGCTGCTCACGGGCAAGTGGAGGATCATCGGCAATGAACGTGTCAGGCTCAACCCGTCCTCCGGCCCCGGGGGGAAGATGTTCGAGGTCGGGAGCGTCAGCTACGGTTGGGACGGCCCCGTCGTCCAGATCCTTCGAGCGCACATTGGGATCGGCCCATGGAATCCGTACCCGAAAGAAGAGGACTCCCTCGTCCATCTCGTCATGAAGTAGGGAGGACCCCCGACTTCATCGAGCGCGAGGAGAGGGAACGTTCGCCGCGGAACGTGAAGTGTGACGCGGCGAGGTCGCAGCGAGTGCCAGCAGCGCCGAGAGGCAAGTTCGAGTCGAGTTCGAAATGCAGCTGGAGACCGCCGATTTCGGTTACCGAGATGAATCTGGCCAGCGCGAGGGCGCTGGATCGCCCACTCGAATCCGTGCTGGCGCAGGTTGACCGATACCCGCACTAGACGGGTCCAAGTCCCGGCGATGCTCGAGACGTACGCTGAGTAGGGACTGCACTCAGGGGTTCGCTGGAGGCGTTCCAACCGACTCGTTTCTTGCTTGCCAGGCCAGCGCGGCCTTCGTGCTCCCGCCGTGCAGCAGAGCGGCGGGACCTTCCTCAGCCCGCCGATACCTCAGTGCGTACCCAGTAACCGACCAGGGCCATGCCGAAGCTCTCGGATCTCACGAGGCGGAAGCCCGGTATCGATACCAGAGGCCCGGAAGCCTGGACCGACCAAAGATGGGCTTCGGCATGGTCTTCGATCGGCGCGCAGGGTCGACTCGCAAGGTAGTAGAGCATGGCGTCCCGGGACGTGCCGTCGTACTGAATGCCGGCCGCACAATCGGTCGCGACGAGCGCCGCGGCGCTCCTGTAGTCCTGGTTATGGGCGGCCGGACCGCGCACGGTCAGCTGCTGTGGCAGCGTCAGGGCGACCAGAATCGCCGCCAGCGCGACGAGGCGGAGCCTGGGTAGCGCGGAGGCCGAGGCGGCCACTACCAGGGCGATCCCCGGGGCCGCTCCCAACAGATATCGGGCGAGATATAGCGGCGTGAGGTGGCCGATCAGCCAGAGCAGGACGGGAGTGCTCAGCGCGATCGGCAGAGAGAACTTCACGAGCTTTCGGTCGCCTGAGGACGCGAGGACGACGACCGCGAGCAAAGCCGTAACCGCGATGCTCCCGGTGATCACCGACAGCCCGGACCACAGCCAGTCGAATTGAATGGGCGGGATCCAGGCGATCTGGCCTCTCTGCGCAAAGCCGAGCAGCGCCAGCGGTGCGACCACCGCCATCGCAATGCCGGTCGTGAGCGCATAGACGCGCCACTTCGTTCGATCCAGCAGAAGCAGGCCACACAGCTGACCGGCCACGACCAGCAGGGACAGAACGTGGGCATAGCCCACGACGACGAGCACAGATCCGTAGCCGGCCCACCAGCGCCGCTCGCCTTGAGTGATACCTCGATAGAGCATCAGCGTGGACAGAGCGATCGCGGCCACGGCGAAGGCGTAGGGCCTCGCTTCCTGCGCATATCGTCACGCCCGGCAGGCAGATCAACACGACGCCCGCGACCAGGCCGGCTCGGCGACCGAGGGCTTCCTCCGCCGTCCTGGCCGTTGCCCAGACGGCGATCGACATGGCGATGATCGAAGGCAGCCGGAGAGCGAGCTCGGACGTCCCCATCAACAGGGTCCAGAAATGCAGCAGAAGGTAGTAGCCGACCTCTACGGCATTGGAGGATCCCAGGGTCGAGGAGAGCATCGTGTTGACCGGCTCGGTGGCGTAGCGCCAGCTGTGCCCCTCATCTATCCACAGCGACGGCACCGACGCGCCGGCCAGGAAGACGCCGAAGGCCACGAGGGAGCAGGCCACGGGAATGCCGAATGGGAGGCGCGTCGCCGACCAGCCGTTCAGCTTGAGCGCGGCACGATTCAGGGTTGGCGCCATGGTGGGCATGCGCCCGGGATTCTAGAGGCTGGCCGACCGCGAACTCTGGATTCGCAGCGAAGCCGGCCCCGAAGGGCCGGCTTCATGAGTTTCTGCGAGGGGTCGACGTCAGTCGCGCAAGGCGCACTGGGCCCGGAGGAGGTCCGAGCCGCGGATCGGCGAGACCGTGAAGCCGGCGCGCTCCGCCGCGTGGATGGCGGCGGTGTTGTCGGGCCGGATGTTGGCGCCGATGAAGTCCAGGTTCTCGTCACGGGCGACGCGGATGAGCCGCGTGAGAAGCTCCTTGCCAAGGCCGATGCCCTGACAGCAGTCCGCGACGACGACGGCGAATTCGGCTCCGTTCTCGGCGTGGTGCTTGGAGAGGCGTGCCACGGCCATGATGCCGCGCTTGCCGTCGGCCCCGGTCCGTTCGGCCACCAGCGCGATCTCGCGGTCGTAGTCGTTGAAGCAGACCTTCACGAGCCGCTCATGCGCGGTCCGATCCTCGAGCCCGAGATCCGTCAGATAGCGGTTCTGGACCGTTCGATCCGACAGTGAGTGGTGGAAGTCCACGATCAGCGGCTCGTCTTCGGGCCGGATCGGCCGGATGTCGAAGTCGCTCCCGTCGGTGGCCTTCCAGGAGCCGGTGTACTGGCGCGGGTACGGCCGGATCGCGAGCCTCGGCAGATCGGCTTCCTTGACGTCCGGTTCGTGGAGAACGACGCGTGCGTCCAGAGCGATCAGCCGCTCGGGCGAGGCCAGCAGAGGGTTGATGTCGATTTCCTTGATCCACGGCTGCTCGGCGACGAGCTGGCCGAACCGGACGAGCAGCTGCTCGATGGCGGCCTGGTCGATCGGGGCGCGACCGCGGATGCCCTTGAAGGCGGCTGCGATCTTCGTCCGCTCGATCATCCGCCGAGCGAGGGTCGTGGTGAGCGGCGGGAGGGCAAGCGCGCGGTCCTTGAACAGCTCGACGAGCTGGCCGCCCATGCCGAACAGCAGCACCGGGCCGAACTGCGGGTCGATGCTCGAGCCGATGATCAGCTCGTAGCCGCTGAAGTTGATCATCGGCTGGATGGTCACGCCGTCGAAGTGGCCGGGGCCCTTCTTCTCGAGAACGTTGCTCTCGATCGTCCGGTAGGCGTTTCGAACCGCTTCCGCGTCGGTCAGGTTCAGCTGAACGCCGCCCACGTCCGTCTTGTGGGTGATCGTCTCGGAGTGGAGCTTGGCCACGACCGGGTAGCCGATCTCGTTCGCGGCGGTGACGGCTTCATCCTCGGAGCAGCAGATGCGGGTCTCCGTGATCGGGATGCCGTAGGCCGCGAGGACCTGCTTGGACTCGAACTCGGTAAGGAGCGAGCGGCCTTCGGCGCGCGCCCCGGCCACGATCTCGCTCGCGCGTGATCGGTTCGTCTTGCTCTCGTCGTCGTCGCCCAGCGCAGGCGTCTCGTAGAGAGCCCGAAGGCTCTCGTTGTAGCGCCATAGGTAGTTGAACATCGATGCGGCGGTGTCCGGGTAGGCGAACGTGGGGATGCCCGCTTCGCGCAGCAGGTTCGCACCCGCTTCGACGTCCGTGCCACCCATCCAGGACGCGATTACCGGCTTGCCCGTCGAGTGGGCGAGAGGCGCCAGCAGCTCGGCCGTCCGGGTCGGATCGGTCATCGCCTGGGGCGTGAGGATGACGAGCATGCCGTCCGCCGAAGCGTCCTTGCCCGCCACCTCGAGCGCAGCGGCGTATCGCTCGGGCGGAGCGTCGCCGATGATGTCGACGGGGTTGTTGTGGCTCCAGACCGACGGCAGGACGGCGTCGAACGCCTCCTTGCTCGGGCCGGCGATCTCGGTCAGCTGGCCGCCGCCGCCGATGAGCGCATCGGTGGCCAGGACGCCGGGACCGCCGGCGTTGGTGACGATGGTGAGCTTGCGGCCCTTCGGGCGCGGCTGCTTGGCCAGGACTTCTGCCATGCCGAACATGTCCTGGATCGAGTCCACGCGCAGGACGCCGACGCGCCTGAAGGCGGCGTCGAGGATGTCGTCGCTGCCGGTGAGCGAGCCCGTATGCGAAGCGGCGGCCTTGGCGGCCTGGGCGGTCCGGCCCGGCTTGATGACAATGATCGGCTTGGTCAGCGCGACCTCGCGAGCGGCCGACAGGAACGCCCGGGCGTCGCCGACGGACTCCATGTAGATGACGATGCTCTCGGTCCTGGGGTCGTCGCCGAGGTGGTAGATGATGTCGCCCCAGCCCACGTCCAGCATGGAGCCGAGCGAAACGACCGAGCTGAAGCCGACCTCCGCGCCGATGCTCCAATCGAGGATAGCGGTCAGGAGGGCGCCGCTCTGGCTGACCAGCCCGACGCTGCCCGGCCGGGCCATTCCCGCGGCGAACGTGGCGTTGAGGCCGCTGATCGGGCTCATGACGCCGAGGCAGTTGGGGCCGACGACGCGGATGCCGCCCCGGCGCGCTCGCTCGAGGACCTGGCGCTCCAGTTCGGCGCCTTCCGGGCCGGTTTCCTTGAAGCCCGCCGAGATGATGATCGCGCCCTTGACGCCGGTCGCGACGCACTCGTCCATGAGGGCCGGCGCGGTCGTCGACGGGGTGACGATCACCGCCAGGTCGACCGGATCCGGCGCATCGGAAAGGCTCTTGTAGGCCTTGAGGCCGAGGACGTTGGGCCGCTTGGGGTTGATCGGGAAAACGGTCCCGCCGAACGGGCTGCTGATCAGGTTCCAGAGCACCGTCCGCCCGACGCTGCCCTCTTTCTCAGTGGCCCCGACCACGGCGACCGACTGCGGGCTGAAGATGTGATCCAGGGGCCGCCGCAGAACGCCCAGAGCGTCTGCGACGGGCTGCCTCGAGGGGGTGGTGGCTCCGGTAGGCGGGCTCGCTGTCATCGGTTCTCCTGCGACACTGGCCGCGATTGAGTGCGTTGCCGGGCTGCGATTCGCTTCCGGAGGGCTCGAGGCGGGGAAACGCCCCGAGCGCGTGAAACCCGCTGCAGCCACAACGGAGGTGCTGGAGGGATGCTGACGGAAAAGTGTCCCGGCCGCGAAGCCTATCTTGGCCCCAAAAAAGGGGCCCTCGGTACGGTTCCTGAGCCTGCCGCCCGGCCCGTCCCGGGCCGAATGGCCTCGCCAGTACCCACTCCGAGGGGTTGGGCCCGGCTCCTCGACGTCAGTCCGTTCGCGGCGTTGCCGCCAGGACGGCCAGACCCGCCACGGCGAGCAGCAGGATGATCGGCCAGGCGGTGGCGACGCCAACCGCGTCGGAGGCGAGGCCCAGGGCGGAAGGCGCCACGAGCACGGCCAGGCCCGAGGCCAGCGTCCCGCGGGCGGCCGCCTCGTACTTGGCCCTGCCCGCCTTTTCGAAGGCGATGGCCATGCCGATAGGGAACAGACCCGCGGTTCCGGCGCCGCCCAGGAACAGCCCGAGCCCGGACAGAGCGGGCACCCGTGAGAGCCAGACCAGACCGGCGCCGGCGATGACGATCGCCAGACCCGCGGTGAGCACGATCCTCGGGTTTCGAGCGGCGCCCATGCCCCGACCGAGCAGCGTTCGGCCGACCAGCATGCCCGCGACGAACAAGCTCGCGAGCAGGGTCGCGTCCGCGTCGGGGACGCCCGTCTGCCGGGCGACGATGGTCGAGCCCCAGAAGACGAACGAGAACTCGATCGAGACCGCGACGACGATGAAGAGCCAGACGAACCAGTAGGCCGCCGGCAGGTTGGCGCGCGGCAGCCTGACAGAGCTCCGCTCCTCTCGGACGCGCGGACGGAGAGCGCTCAGGGCGAAAGCGGCGGCTATCGGCACGAGCATGGCCAGGCGCCAGGCGTGGACGGTCTGGATCGCGAGACCCATCACGATCGGGGCGGCGCCGGCCGTGACCATCGAGAAAGCGTTGGCCTGGCTCAGCAGCCGCCTCGAGGTCGTGCTGTCGGAGCGGCTGAGGTTGACGTTGACCTGCGTTCCGAGGGTGCCGCCGGAAAGGCCGAGGAACATGGCGCCGGTCAGGGATCCCGGAAGCGCCGGCGACAGCACGATCAACGCGACGCCGAGCGCGAGTCCCAGGATGCCCAGATCCAGCAGCCACCGAGACCCGAATCGGCGGGCCATGGCATCGACCGTCACCCCGGCGACCAGCACGCCGACCGCCAGAGCCGAGGCGTGCAGCCCCGCCTCGAAGTCGGACAGATGAAGCTCGGACCGGAGATAGGGCGTGGCGTTGCCGAGCCCGTAGAGCAGATACGACCACGCGCCCAGATAGGCATAGTTGATCCAGGCGTCGCGGCGGCTTATGCGTTCGACGATGCCCTGGGTCGCGGGCGGCGGGGCCGGCATCGCGGCTGCGGTCTGGGCCGTGGCGGGATCAATGCCAGACAACGATCACCGGTCCTGCACGTCGAGGAACGTGGCGAGCCGCAGATCGCCCACGCTTCGACCGATTCGGACGTCGTAGGTCCCGGGCTCGATCGCCCAGCCGGCGGCCGCCTCGTCCCAGTGGCGGACGGCCCAGCGGTCGACCGGGACGGCGACCTCGACCTCCTCGCCGGGATCGGCCTCGACCTGCGCCCAGCCGGCCAGCCAGAGGAGCGGCCGCTCCACTTCGCTGTCGGGTCCGGCGAGGTAGAGCTGGACCACCTCCTTGCCGCGCCGCGGGCCGCTGTTGCGCACCCGCACGGTCACAGCCGCGGGGGCAATGGAGCCCGAGTCGTCCGCCGGGTCGACATGGGCGGTGGCCGGCTCGGCATCGAGATACGTCCAGCGCGTGTAGCCGAGCCCGTGGCCGAAGGCGAAGGCGGGCGCCACCTCGGTCCGGAGCCAGGCCCGGTAGCCGATGTTCAGGCCTTCTTCGTAGCGGAGCATGCCGTTCACCGGCCTGGTGTCGATGACCGGCACGTCCTCCTGCTCGGCCGGCCAGGTGGTCGGCATCCGTCCGCCCGGCTCCACCTTGCCCGTGATGATGTCGGCGAGGGCATTGCCCGCTTCCTGGCCCGGGAACCACGTGAGCAGCAGCGCGGCGACGTCTTCGCGCCACGGCAGCAGAACGGGAGACCCGGCCGACACCACGGCGATAGTTCGTGGATTTGCCGCGGCGACCCGGCGTGCGACCTCGTCCTGGGCAGGGTTGAGGGCCAGGGAGCGGCGGTCCGCACCCTCTGACTCGTCCTGGAAAGTGGTGCCGAGCACGAGTACCACCGCATCCGCCTCCCGGGCGAGCCGCTCGTCCTCGGCGAGGATGTCGTCGAGGCGCGGCGCGGGCTTCTCCATGGACACGAAGTTGAAGATGGCGGGCCGGTCGTAGAACTTCTGCCAGCGGATCGCGACCTCGACGGGCTTGCCGGCCTCCATATCCACGTCCGCGGCGGTGAACGGCGGATCGTGCCAGATCGCGTCGATGTCGTCCGTCTCGACGGGTTCGCCCGCTTCGGCAGCGAGGCGGCCGTCCACGTAGATGGCCATGCGGCCGCGCGCCTCGAAACCGATGCGGTGCCGGCCGCTCACTTCCGAAACGACGCTCGCGGACAGCTCCACCACCGGGCGCCCCAGGATCTCCCTGTCCCCAGACCAGTGGAGGCGGCCATCGCGGCGCTCCGCTCGGGTGATCTCGGTGCCCAGCTCGCCCGTCAGAGGCCCGGCGGTGGGCTGGAACACGCGGACCAGGAGCCCGGGCTTGCCCGCGTTCGCGCCGGCGGCCGCGGGGAGGCGGACCTCCGACGGCGTGAGCGTGTGCTGGCCGGAGCGGATGCGCTCGGCCGGGTTCCACAGGAACTCGACGTCCGGCAGCGCGGCGCGGAGGCCGTCGAGCGGAGTGACCGCGTAATCGGGCCGGAGGTTGGCCGAGCCGCCGCCCTGGCCGGGTTCGACGGCCGCCATGGGCCCCAGGACGGCGATCCGCCGTGCTTGCCCCGGCTCGAGGGGCAGGATGCCGTCGTTGGCGAGCAGCACGGAGCCGGCCGCGGAGACGCGCCGCACGAGCGCGCTCACCTCCGCCTGCGGCGGACGAGTGGCGAGGGGAGTGGCCGCGGGCACTCCCTCGAGAGCGCCGACGCGGGCCGCCAGCCGGAGCAGCCGCCTCACCTTCTCGTCGATCGCGGCCTCCGGCACGGCCCCGTCGCGGACGGCCGCGACCAGGGCTTCGCCCCACGGTCCGCCGGGTCCGGGCATGACCAGGTCCATGGCCGCACGCGCCGATTCCACGGTGGAATGCGTGGCGTACCAGTCGCTCATGACGGCGCCGTCGAAACCCCAGTTCGTCTCCAGCGGATCCACGAGCAGCGGGCTCTCCGTCATCCGGAACTGGCGGACGCCGCTGTACGCGGCCATCACTGTCCAGGCTCCGCCTTCACGGACCGTCCGCTCGAACGGAGGCATGTAGAGCTCGCGCAGCGGGCGTTCGTCCACGTCCACGCGCATGTTCTGGCGCTCCGTCTCCGAGTCGTTGCAGACGTAGTGCTTGGGGCAGCCGCCCACGCCGCGCGACTGAAGACCCTCCACGTATGCGGTCGCGATCCGGCCGGTCAGGAGCGGATCCTCGGAGAACTGCTCGAAGTGGCGCCCGCCCACGGGGGAGCGGTGCAGGTTGATCGTCGGCCCGAGCAGCACGTCCACGCCCTTCGCCCGGGCCTCGCCGGCGAGCAGCAAGCCGATCTCCCGGACCAGATCCTCGTCCCAGCTCGCGGCCAGGGCCGTGGGGCTGGGCAGCGAGGTGGTGGTCTCGTCGTGGCCGGACGAGCCGCCCTTCACGCCCGCGGGACCGTCGGACACGACGATGGGTCGGAGGCCGATCTCCGGGATCGCGGCGGTCTGCCAGAAGTTGACGCCGGTCAGGAGCCCGACCTTCGTCTCGAGATCCAGTCGATCGATCGCCTCCTCGACGGCCGACTCGACCGCGTCCCGATAGCTCGACGCCGACTGGACCATGCTCGCCAACCTCCGCCATATCGACCTTGCTACCGACCAGTCTATGCGGGTAGCCTCAGCCGGCGTCGAACACTCCGGACGCCGGCTTCGGCAGGGAGCGCTGGGGCGTTTTCGGAGCGTTCGGGGGAGGGTTGGCCGAGGGTTTGCCTAGGCCCGTGGAGGGTCGCGAGAACGCCGCGCGAACCCGTTGCAACGTCTGTCGAGTTTTTGCGTAGAATTGCGTCATGGCAAAGCGACTTGCGGAAGTAGCCAGGAAGGTCGGCGTCAGCGAGGCCACGGTCAGCCGCGTCCTCAACGGCAAGCCGGGCGTAAGCGAACCGACGCGCCAGGCCGTGCTGACGGCCCTGGATGTCCTCGGTTACGAGCGCCCGAGCAAGCTGCGAGGTGAACGCGCCCGCCTCGTGGGCCTCGTCCTGCCCGAGCTGCAGAACCCCATCTTTCCCGCCTTCGCCGAGGTGGTCGGCGCCCAGCTTGCCCAGCGCGGCTTCACTCCGGTGCTGTGCACGCAGACGGCCGGGGGCGTCTCCGAGGCGGACTACGTCGATCTGCTGCTCGCCCAGCAGGTTTCGGGGATCGTCTTCGTGGGCGGGCTGTACGCCGAGGAAGATGCCCCGCACGATCACTACGCCCGCCTGGCCGCCCGGCATCTGCCGACGGTTCTCGTGAACGCCGCGTTCCGGGACCTCGGCTTCCCGCGCGTTTCCTGCGACGACACCGTGGCCGTGGATCAGGCGATGAGTCATCTGGTCTCGCTGGGCCACACGAAGATCGGGCTGCTGATCGGCCCGCCGGACCACGTTCCCTCGCAGCGGAAGCTCGCCGCGGCCCATCGGATCGGCGCTCGCCTCGGTTTGACGCTCGGGCCCGACAGCATTGCCCACTCGCTCTACTCGCTCGAGGGCGCCCAGGCCGCGGCCGGCAGACTGCTCGAGGCCGGAGTGACGGGCATCGTTTGCGCCAGCGACCCCATGGCCCTCGGCGCGATCCGAGCGGCCCGCCGGGCCGGCCTTGCGGTTCCCCGCGACGTATCGGTAGTGGGCTTCGACGACTCGGCCTTGATGAACTGCGTGGACCCGCCGCTGACCACGGTCAGGCAGCCGATCGAGCCCATGTGCCGGATGGTCATCGAGCTCCTGCTCGCCCAGA
>VFSW01003780.1_pt1 | contig 22685 bp, 15 predicted proteins | sample 5358111 | NCBI WGS metagenome assembly VFSW01 (sample SAMN11554181, study PRJNA540505) | mine drainage metagenome | isolation source: sediment from site ElyBrook_90M | place: USA: Ely Copper Mine, Vershire, VT | collected 2017 | reverse complement strand
CACTGGGATTAGGCATCCGGCGCGTTATGGGTGTGCGGTGCTCGCGTCATTTTGAGGAGGGCGCAAGGGCATCGGGCTGGACGCCTTTGATAAAACCATTGAAGCCATAGGCGGTGGGTTCGTAGTCGCCCACGACGCGCACGTCGGCTTTTGCAGGCACTTCCAGGCCGACGGCCCAGTAAACGGCGTTGACAATCAGCCGGCGCAAACCTTCGCTCTGCAAATCCGTGGCCGAGCCCATCGTGGTGCAAAAGACTTTGTTGGTCGTGCCCGCGTCGTTGTGATACACGCGGCTCCAAGCCACGGGCTGCATGGGATCATTCTTGGGGCCGGCGAGCGGAGGATCCGTAGGATTGACGCCATCGAGCACCTCGCCGCGCACGAGTATTTTTGAGTCCGGGGCGGGATTGGCCGTATAGACGCCGGTGTCGCCAAAAATATCGCTGACGCCTCGAAGCAGCGGGTCGTCGTGCGCCGAGGGTTCAATGATGCCTCGCGTGGCTTGTTTGTGATTTTCGCCGAGATGACTGACCCATGTCTCGCCCAACACCTGCCTGCCAAAGCCGCCGGGCCAAATCTTGCTGTTCCAACTGAATTTTGCGTACGGACTTTGGGAATCCTTTCCATACTGGAAAGAGTGGGTGGCCGTCCGCAACCCGATGAACGGCTTGCCGGCAAGGTAAGCGTCCGCAAAATGTTTCATCTGCGCGTCGGGCCATTCCCGGAATCGCAGCGCCATGATAATGGCGTCGGCGGAATCAAGCGCGTCGCTTCCGGGCAGGTTATGATGGTAATTCGGATCAATGGCGCCGTCCTTGGGATTGATTGAAAAGAGGATCGTGCAGTGAAAACCGTGGCGCTCGGCCAGGATTTTTGCCAGTTGCGGCAATCCTTCTTCCGACCGGTATTCCTCATCGCCTGTGAGAAACACAAGGCGCCTGCCCTCTCCGGGGCCTTGTTTTCCCTCATAAACCACGAAATCCGCGGCGGAAACCGCGCAGAGTGACAAACCATAGAAGATCGCCAGCAGGAAGGATTGTTTCATAAATCAAGTTTTGTACCACAGAGGCGATTTTTGTCAATTTTTGTGACGTTCAGGAATGACTGTGCCTCGCGCCAAGGTCGCAAAAGTCGCAAAGGAAAGCATTTCTTCTTGCGGTCTTTGCACCCTTTGAGTGAGGCAGATTTCGTCGGCATCATGGCGCTTTTTTGAGGCTGAGGTCTGCTCTGAAAAAAAGGGGGTTAAGAAGCTTGCGAAGTCTTCTTGGCAAGAAACGGCATCGTTCGTTCGGTTTCCTCTCTTAAAATGAACTGGCCAAGCAGTGGCACCGCAAACGAATACTTGCCGTGCCTGTTTTTATACACCAATCCAGACTCCGCCAAGGCGGCCAACATTTGGCTGACATGACTTGCCCCAAATGGGCTGGCCATTTGTTTTGATGCGGCAACAATGTCCTGCACAGTGAACTCTTCGTCGCGGCTATCCAGTGTTGCAACAATGGACAATAGCTCCCGCTGCCGGTCCGTCGCTTTTGCCCATCTGCCGGAAAAGAAGTTTTTATCTAATTTCTGCACAATTTCATTCATCGGAACCGGGGAGGCTTTCCCGCACATTGCCATCTGTTGCAGAAAGATATCGAACAACTCTTTGCAAATGAATTGGATAAAATAAGGGTAGCCTCCCGAAGTTTCCTGGATTAGCGCAATGGACTTCTCATCAAAACTCATCGGATATTTTCCGTTTGCGTTAGCATGTGCGATAGGAATCGTGATTGCTTTACGGCTCTCCGCCTCAGGGAGTTTATGAAGCGTGACGACGGTGAACATCCGCTCCGAATATGTTCGCGTGGCCACCAGCTTTGGAAATAATGTCGGAAGCCCGGCGAGCACCAGCATGAATGGAATGCGCTTTTTTTGGATGGATTGAAAGACATCAAGCAACACCGAGAGCGGGTATTGATTGTTATCGGCATGATCCGACATCGTTTGTGTTTCGTCATACGCAAACACAACGCCCTTGACACCGACCTGGGAAAGGCACTGCCAAATGAATTCCAAAATGGTTTTTATTTTATCGGCCACCAATCCCGGGGAATTTCGATACAATTCAGATAAAATGACGTGGCTTAGGTGCTTCTCCTCGAATGTTGCCTTTGTGACAAAACCCGTGCTCTTGGCGGGTCGTTTGATCTTAATTCCCGCGGTGGCAACGGAAAGATCAGTCAGCAAGCGTTGCGCAAGCGTATCCTCGCTTACGCTGGCGGATTCTGACAGGTCAGTTCCAACCCAAAGCCATTTCTTTTTCAAGGCCAGAGGCTTGAACGTTTCCAAAAGCACGGTTTTGCCGACCCCCCTCAACCCGGTCAACACCAGATTTGAAAGTATCACATGCTGGTCTAAAAGTTTAAGAAACTCATCGGTTTCTTGAATTCTGCCGGCCAAATAAGGCGGCATGTGCCCCGCGCCGGGCCGGAACGGGTTAACAATTTCGGTTGCGTTCATAAAATAAGTATCAATTAGCGATTCGACTAAAGTTAGATCAATATATAACGTTTGTCCAGAAAATACATTTACAGTATTGAAAATTGACGTCCAGTTGTAATCGCACCCGACGCCCAGCCAAGCCCCGATGGACAGATCCTGGCATGGCCTGAGCGGCCGCGCCGGCTTCGGTCAACCCAGAGGCGCGGCCCGCGGAGGAACGAAAAACGGTTTTGTGAATCCAGTTTACGGCGCGCCGCAAGAAAAGTAGAATCCCCCAATGATTCAAATCACCAATGCGTTTCCTGGCATGAAGGCCATTTCTGGACGGTTGTCCCGGCTGCTCTGCATCGCCCTGTTCGCCGGGCCTGCCTGCGGCGTCCGGGCCGGCGGGGTTTTCACCAACCTTTATTCATTCACTGGCTCCAATGACGGCGCAAATCCCTACGCCGGCCTGGTGCAAGGAACCGACGGCTATTTCTATGGCACGACCGCTTACGGCGGCGCCAATGGCAATGGCACCGTGTTTAAAATCAGCACCAACGGGGCGTTGAGCACGTTGCATTTATTCACCGGCGCCAACGATGGCGCAAATCCCTACGCCAGCCTGACACGGGGCGGAGATGGCGGTTTCTATGGCACGAGTTACAGCGGCGGGGCCAAGGACTATGGAACGGTCTTCAAAATCCAAACCAATGGGACGCTGACCACTTTGTATTCCTTCTCCAACACCAACGATGGCGCAAGTCCCGTCGCCCCACTCGTGCAGGGAAGTGACGGCTATTTCTATGGCACGACCTCGTCCGGCGGCTCCAATAACGCCGGCACTGTCTTCAAAATCAGCACCAATGGCGCGTTCAGGAGTTTGTTCTCATTTGTAAATATAAATGGCGTCACCGACGTGGGAAACCCGCTTGGAGGCTTGGCGCAGGGCGGCAACGGTTATTTTTATGGCACGACGCCAAACGGCGGCCTGGATGGAGTCGGCAACGTGTTCAAAATGAGCACCAATGGCGCGACCACCAATCTGCATTCATTTTTGGGACAAGATGGCGCAAAACCGGACGCCGGCCTGGTGCTGGGAAGCGACAATAATTTTTATGGCACCACTCAGAACGGCGGCACAAATTCCTTGGGCACAGTGTTCCGCATCAACACCAATGGCGCGCTGGCCAGTTTGTATTCTTTCACGGGCGCCAATGATGGCGCAAATCCCTATGCCGCGCTGGCGCAGGGAGCCGACGGCTATTTATACGGCACCACGTCCGCCGGCGGCGCGTATAGCAACGGCGCCGCATTCAAAATCAGCACCAACGGGACACTGACCAGTTTATATTCCTTCACTGGCGGGAGCGACGGCAGGGTTCCGTACGCCGCGCTGGCGCAGGGCGGCGACGGCAGTTTCTATGGCACAACTTACTATGGCGGGAGCAGCAACTTCGGAACCATTTTCCGCCTGACTCCAGGCGCGGCCGTCGGACGCGCGGCGCCGGTGTTTCTTTCGGTGACGACGAGCAACGGCGCGCTGAGTCTGACTTGGAGCACCGAGGCTGGAGGAACGTATCAATTGCAGGACATCTCCAATTTGGGTTCGGGAAACTGGACCAACCTGGGCGGCGCTGTCACCGCGGCGGGAGCGACGCTTGGCGCCACAGACTTGCTTTCAAATCAACCGGAACGCTTTTACCGGGTGGTGCTCCTGCCGTAGCGATTGGAGAACACGCAACAAACGCACAATATACAGGCATGAAAACAACCCATTGGCTCGGGATCGCTCTTGCGCTCCACAGCGTCGTGCTGGCGGCGCATTCACAAGTTCCCTCAATTGTCAGCTATCAAGGGGCGATAAGCGCCGGCGGCTCCAGTTTTAACGGGCTTGGCCAGTTTAAATTCGCCCTTGTCAACAGCAACGGCACAGCCACGTTTTGGAGCAACGACGGCAGCAGTTCCGGCGGCGCGGAGCCAACTCAGGCGGTCACCAACCTTGTCAGCCAGGGCTTGTTCACGATTTTCCTAGGCGACAGTTCCATCTCCAACATGACGCCCATCGGCGCGAGTGTGTTCACTAATTCGGACCTTCTGCTGCGAATTTGGTTCGGCGAAGGCGCCAGCCAAACCGTTCAATTGACGCCGGATCAACGGGTGACCTCCGTCGGGTTTGCCATGATGGCGGCGAATGTTCCCGATGGCGCCGTGACCAGCGCGAAATTGGCGTCCAACGCCGTCACCGGCCAAAGCATCGCCAGCGGCGCTATCACTGACGCCCAATTGTCCGTCAACTCCGTGACGACGCCGGCGATTTTCAACGGGTCCGTCACCGCCGCCAAGTTGGCCCCGCAAGCGGTCACCAGCGCGGCGCTGGCGGAAGGCGCCGTAACGGCCGCGAATCTGGCCCCGCAAGCCGTGACCGCCCCGGCATTGGCCCCCGGCGCGGTAAGCGCGGCCGCCTTGGCCGCCAATTCCGTGAACACCGCGGCGATTGCCGACGGGGCCGTGAGCGCGCCCAAGGTCAATTTTCAACTCGGCTACATCAACGCCCAAAACCCGCCTTACGGGGCCAAAGGCAACGGCACAAACGATGACACCCCCGCGATTCAAGCCGCGCTCAACGCCGCCGGCGCCAATGGCGGCGGGGTGGTTTTTCTTCCGCGCGGCAATTATTTGATCATCAGCCATCTTATAGTGCCGGCACAGACGAGCCTGGTCGGAATTTGGCGGGCAGTCACGGCACACTCCCAGAATTTAGGCACGACACTGCTGGCCGTGGAAGGCGCGGGGACAAGTTCGGGCGCCCCCTTCATTACGCTTGAAGGGGACAACTCGACGCTGGAAGGCGTCACTATTTATTACCCCAACCAAGTTATGAACAATCCGCCGACGTCTTATCCCTGGACGATTGGCGGCGGCGGCGGAAACAATATCACGATCCAAAATGTGCTGTTGGTCAACCCATATCAGGGTATCGATCTGGCCACGCACGGATGCCCGCGTCACTTTGTCCGTTGCGTGTATGGACAGCCGCTGCTGGTGGGTATTGCGGTGGATCAATGCTACGACATTGGGCGGATTATGGACATACATTTCTGGCCCTTCTGGAGTCAGAGCGCGGCCATCGAGGCGTTCCAATCGGCAAACGCGGTCACGTTCGATTTCATGCGGACGGATTGGGAGGTCGTTGAAGATGTGTTCTCGTGGGGATACTCGATCGGCGCCCGTTTTCGCGCGTCCGCCAGCGGTTCGATGAACGGGCAGATGAGCAATGTCAATTTTGACAATGTGGACATTGGCCTGCAACTCAGCGACACCCAACCCTACGCGGTGCATATTTCAAACTTGAACATTGCCAACGCGGGCGGCGGCACCAACCATATAGGCATCCAGGGATTGCCGGGCGCCGCCGGCCTCAATGTCAATGGCGCCAGCTTCTGGGGATCTCTGTATCAGCCGGTGTCCTGGAATAACAGCGGCCTGCTCACGCTCTCCAACGCGCGGTTTTTGTCGTGGGATGCCTCGCGCCAGGCTGTCAATATCATTAGCGGCCGCGCCATCATCCAGGGAAATTATTTTACCGACAATGTTGGCGTGGCCATCCGGGTCGGATCGGCCACGGATCGCGTGATGGTCCTTGGCAATATGCTCGTGGGCAATTCCGTGAGCTTATCGGGGCCAAGAACCATCAGCGCCAATAACCAGCCGTGAAAACTGTCCAGATTGGCGCTCGCACCGGCACAGCTCCGGACTAGGGTTCTCGAATGGCGCGCTCATCACGCAACGATCAGGCGGGGGTTGACCTTCCGAAAGCCAAGCTGGACCGGGAGAATCTCAAACAGGCGCTGGAACTTTTCGCGTATCTGCGTCCGTATCGGCGGCGGTTCGGCGCCGCACTTGCGGCGTTGTTTGTCTCCAGCCTGTTGAGCCTGTCGTTTCCCTACCTTGCCGGGAGTATCATCGATGCCGCCGTGGGCCGCGCCAATGGCGGGGCCGGCATGGCGGCCGCGGATCGCACGGCGCTGCTGCTGATGGCCATCCTGGCGCTGCAAGCCGGCTTCTCGTACTTTCAATCCCTCTCGTTCGCCACGGCCGGCCAATGCAGCCTGGTGGATTTGCGCCGCGACACCTACGCCAGGTTGATCTCGCTGCCCATGACATTTTTCGGTCAACGCCGCGTGGGCGAGCTGGCCAGCCGGCTTTCCAGCGACCTGATCCAGATCGAAGACGCGCTGATCAATTTCCTGCCCCAGTTTCTCCGCCAATCCACAATACTCATCGGCGGCATCGCGCTGATCGCCATTACCTCGTTGCAATTGACAGGCATCATGCTTGCAAGCCTGCCGGTTATCATTGTGGCGGCGGTGGTTTTCGGACGCAAGACGCGCAAGATTTCCCGCGAGGCGCAGGACCGGCTCGCCGACACGGCCACGATCATCGAGGAAACGCTGCAAGGAATCTTGAACGTAAAGGCGTTCTCCAACGAAGGTTACGAACTCAATCGTTACCACCAGGGCCTGCGGTTGTTCCTTACCTCCACCTTGCGCGGCGCGCGGCTCCGCGCGATGTTCGTCGCCTTCATTGTCTTCGCCCTCTTTGGCTTCATCGTGCTGGTGCTCTGGTCGGGAGCGCGGCTTCTGCAACAGGGAAAGATCACTTTCGGCGAACTTACTCGCTTCGCTCTTTATACCACCTTTGTCGCTGGAGCGATGGGCCAGTTCGCCGACTTGTACGGCCAGATACAGAAAGCCATTGGCGCCACCCAGCGCGTGCGGGAGCTTCTGCGGGAAACCGGAGAAGTGAATGTCCTCCAAGGCCCCGCGCCGACATCCACCTTGCCGCGGCTGCGCGGAGATATTGTGTTCGAGGATGTGCATTTCAGCTATCCGTCGCGACAGGGGATCGAAGTGCTTCACGCCGTCAATCTTGCCGCGGCTTCCGGGCAGCGCATCGCGCTGGTCGGACCCAGCGGCGCCGGCAAATCCACGCTCATCTCCCTGCTGCTTCGTTTGTATGATCCATCGAGCGGACGCCTGATGATTGACAGCCGGGACGCGCGCGAGTACCGGCTCTCCGAGCTTCGCGCCCAAATGTCCATGGTGCCGCAGGAAGTGTTGTTGTTCGGAGGAAGCATCGCGGAGAACATCGCTTATGGAAAGCCCGGCGCCGGCGCCGGGGAAATCGAACAAGCCGCCCGGCAGGCCAACGCGCACGAATTTATCCAGGCCTTTCCCGAACGTTATGCCACGCTGGTGGGCGATCGCGGCATCAAACTCTCCGGGGGCCAGCGCCAGCGCGTGGCCATCGCGCGCGCCATTCTAAAAGATCCGGCCATTCTTATTTTGGATGAAGCCACAAGTTCCCTGGATTCCGAAAGCGAACGCCTGATTCAGGAAGCGCTGGAAACTCTGATGCGAGGGCGCACTTCGTTTATCATCGCCCACCGACTGGCCACCGTGCGGCATGTGGACCGAATCATCGTCATCGCCGGCGGGCGCGTCGTCGAATCCGGCACTCACGAGGAACTGCAAGCCGTCAAGGAGGGCGCTTACCGGCGTCTGGCCGCCTTGCAATTCCGCGAGTGAGCCGCGGCGCTTGATCCGGGACATTGAGATTTGCGCTGGAGATACTGCCGGCGTCAAATAGGCGCGTTTGCGCGCAAGAGGCTCTGCACCATACCCAAAAGCTCCCCGAAGGAATAGGGTTTGAGCAGCGTGGCGGGCGGTTGAAGACCGGGGATCGCCGAGAACTGCTCCGCCGGAGGGGCGCCTGTCGCCATGATGACTGGAAGGGTCATGCGGGCATCACGCAGCATTTTGACCAATTCAACACCTGTCACCTTCGGCATGCTATTGTCAGTGATCAGAAGGTCATAATTGTTGCGGTGAAGATTCTCCCAGGCGGCGGCGCCATCTTCGACGGCGTCCACCGTATAGCCCGAATCACTCAACATCCTGGCGTTGACCGTGCGTATGGAAGGATCGTCCTCCGCCACAAGAATTCGGCGCGAGGCCTCCTGGGGCCTCGGACGCGCGCCTGCCCGCGTGATAATGTCGTTTTCCATCACATTAACTTAAATGAAGGCTTTTTCCGCGCTATTAGGTGTTTACCCAATTTGACTTGCCCACAGCGCGTAGCCCGGGCTTCAATGGCGGGGCCCGAACGATGAAAACAATTACTGCCTTTTGCGCGCTTGCACTTAGCTTCCTGACCGGTCTTTGCGCCGGTAATAATCCGCCGTCGGCGTCCGACGGTGACGCGCAGTTTGCGCGGCTGGCGGATGAATTTCTGGCCGGCTATCTGGCTTGGCGCCCGTTGACAGCGACCACGCTGGGGCTCCACGATTACGACGGCAAAATAACCGATTACAGCCGCGCCTCCGTCCAAGGTGAACTGGCGCGCCTGGAGAAATTCGATCGCGCGTTGTCCGCTCTCGCGCCCGACTCGCTCAGCCGCGAGACGCGATTTGACTGGCAGATATTGCTCGCGGGAGTGCGCGCGGAATTGTTCCACTTCAAGGAACTTGCAAGTTATACGCGCAATCCCATGACTTACGCGGGAGCGCTGGACCTGAACATTTACGCCAAACGCAACTTCGCGCCGGCGGCTGATCGGTTGCGCGCGGTGGTCGCCATCGAAAAGCAAACGCCGGGTATTTTTGCCGCGGCGCGCGCGAACCTGGACGCCTCGTTGCCGCGGCCCTATGTCGAAACGGCGTTGGAGATGGCAAAGGGCGGGGCGGATTTTCTCTCGCGCGATCTCGTCGCCGCGTTCCACGGAGTGGGTGATGAAAATTTGCGGGCGGAATTTGCATCGGCGAACGATCAAGCGGGGGCGGAGTTGCGCGCTTTCGGGACGTGGCTGGAGAAGGAGAAACTGCCTTCGGCCAACGCGCTTTATGCGCTGGGCCGCGAAAACTTCCAAAAGATGCTCCGCCAGACCGAATTGATTGACTGGCCGGCGGACCGAATCCTCAAACTGGGCATGGCACAACTGCGGCGCGAACAGGCGGTCTTCGCGGACACCGCGCGCCTGATCGATCCGAAGAGCAAGCCGATTGATGTTTTCAAGGCCATTCAACGCGATCATCCGACCGCGCAAAGCTTGATTCCCGACGCGCGCAAGGACCTGGAGCAAATCCGCCAATTCATCGTCAATCACAAAATCATCACCATACCCTCGGACGTGCGCGCGCGCGTGGAAGAAACGCCGCAATATCTGCGCGCCACCAGTTTTGCCTCCATGGACACGCCCGGGCCCTTTGAAGCCAAGGCCACCGAGGCCTATTACTATGTGACTCCTGTGGAGTCGAGTTGGAGCGCGCGCCAAAAAGAGGAGTGGCTGACGGCTTTTAATTACTACACCACTGACATTGTCTCCATTCACGAGTCGTATCCGGGGCACTACGTGCAATTTCTTTGGCTCAAGGCTTCGCATCCGTCGAAGGTCGCGGACATTTTTGGGAGCTACGCCTTCATTGAAGGTTGGGCGCACTACTGCGAACAGATGATGGTGGACGAAGGATTCGGCCGCGCTGATTCGCCCAAGCCGACGTCCGAGGAAAAGATTCGCGCGGCGAAATTTCGCCTGGCGCAGTCGGATGAGGCGCTTTTGCGGGTTTGCCGGCTGTGCGTCGCCATCAAGACGCACTGTGAGGGGATGTCATTGGAGGAGGCGACCCGCTTTTTCGAGGAAAACTGCTATTACGAACATCAGACGGCTTACGAGGAAGCGCGGCGCGGCACATTCGATCCGCAATATCTGCTTTATACCCTCGGCAAACTCCAGTTTTTGAAGCTGCGCAAGGACCTGCGAAAACAGGAGGGGGCGAATTTCTCGCTCGAGCATTTCCACGACGAAATGCTCCAATACGGCATGCCGCCCCCGCGCCTTTTGCGGGAGCGGCTGCTGCGCGATCCAAAGCTGTGGGACGCGCTTTTCTGAGAATGTGTTTTACTTGACCGCCGCCCAAACGCGATGCACGTCCTCGTGCTCCTCCAGCGATTGCAGAAATTCGCCGACTTCCGCGCGTTGCGATTCGGTCAATGCGGGAAAATTCTTCGGAACGTATCCCAGTTCGCTCGTTACGACCGTCCATCCGTTGGCCGTCAGCCATCTGGAGGCGGCATGCACCGTCGCGGGGTCGCAAAGGAAACGCGCGCCCGCGACGCCCTCGGGAATGTCGTCATTCTGGAGCGGGGTAAGAGTTTCAACTTCATTTGCGCCCGCTTCGATCGCCGCGGACTCGCGGTCCGCGTTTGCGTCCGGGCAGTGAGCCTCCACAAGTCCGGCGTGATCGAAGAGGAACTTATTCCCGCCCGCCGCGCCGAGTTGCCCCTTTTTGAAAAGCATTCGGATCTCGGGCGCGGTGCGATTCACGTTGTCCGTATAAACCTCAACGATCACAGGCACTTTGTGCGGCGCGTAACCCTCAAAGGTGAGATGTTCGACGACGAGTTTTTCCGCGCCAATTCCGGCGCCTTTTTTGATGGCGCGATCGATGGCCTCACGGTTGACGCTTTCCTTCCTGGCCTTCTCGACGGCCGCGAAAAGGCGGGGGTTCATTCCCGGATCCGGGCCGCCCATTTTGGCGGCGACGGAGATTTCGCGCGCCAGTTTGGCCGTCGCGCGGCCCTTTTTAAGGCCGGCCACCAGCCGCTTGGCATGGAGCCATTGTCGTCCCATCCGCCCACGGTAACAAATGGCGGCGGCCGATCCAATCGCCGCGTTGGCCGCCGGAAAAGGCAATTAGGCGGCGTAAATAAATAAAGGTAGCAACCCGCCTTGGTCTTTTGCCGCCCAGCTTCGTTGCTTACTCGTTGCAGATCACTGCGGATATGCGCCTCGTTCACGCCTCTCTGGGCCGCAAAATCCCGGCGGCATCTTGCTACCTTTATTTGTTTACGCCGCCTTAGGGTTCGTGCAAAAATAAATTCCGAGTTTGCTGGTGGGCATTTGCCTTGATGGCTAGACGCGAGCGACGAGCATACCCGGAACGGTCTGTGAGGAGCGAGCAACGACGCCATCAAGGCAAATGCCCCCGGCCCGAAGGGGCGGCGCCAGCCGCCAAACTCGGAAGTTACTTTTGCACGGACCCTTAGTGGCGATGCCGCGTCAACGACGAATCACGGGAGATTTCTGCAATTGAGCGCGAACGTTGCGCGCAAAGCTTACTGATGAGGCTCTGGGATAAACCACAGTTTGTTTACATTGAGGAAATGGCGAAGGCGTTGTTGAGCATGTGAAGCAACGCGGAAACCCAAATCGTGCCCGAACGCCAGCGCACCCAGCCAAAAAGCCCGCCCAAGGCAACCAGGGGAACGAAATAATACGGATCGAAATGAGCCATCGCAAATGCGAGCGCGCTCCCCAAAATGGCCCACTTGCCGCATCTGCTTTCCATCGCGCCGAACAACAATCCGCGAAATAGCATCTCTTCGGCCAACGGCGCCAAGATCACCACCGACAGGACGGCCAGGGGCGGCGAGGCCAGCAGCATTTGTTCGATAAACGGGACATTGCGCGGATGGCCGGGCGGAAGATGGGTCAACGCGGGGAGAACCGACACGTAACTCGCGTCAAATATACAAACGGAAATTAATCCAACGCAACCCGCGCCCAGCAGCTTCCACGGAAACACGCGCGGCCACCGGAATGGCAGGCCCCAGGGTTGTTTGGGAAACGCCGTCAATGCGGCGGCCAACAACGGCAACGGTCCCAGGGTCATTCCCGCCACGACGTTGAGGGATGCAAATGCGGAGGTGAAAAGGCCGGCAAGAAAAATGAACATGATCTGGCCGTCCCAGAAATAGAGAAACCATCCCAGCGAAAACCAAAGGCCGGGCGCCGTGGCCGGTGAAGGGCGAAAGCTCTTTCTCAGCAAAACCATTGAGCCGCCCACGAAGGCCAGCAAGAGCGCCGCCACTCCAATCGCATAAGGCCCGGGGTAAAGTTCCCAGGCTTTTCGATACTGGGAAGTGACCAGATAGCCGGAAACCAGCAACCGCCTGGCGGCATTATCCCGCGGGTCGAGTTGGCAGGCCTTCTCAATTTCCGCGACGCCTTCGCGAAGTTGCACATCCATCATCAACGCGCGGCCGCGCCAGAGATGGGCATAGGAGTCGGCGGGGTTGATTCGAATGGCTTGCGCGTACGCGCCGGCCGCCTGATCGTAAGCCTTGAGGGCGACAAGAGTGTCGCCTAAAAGTTTCTCCGCCTCGACATGGTTCGAGTCAAGCAGAATTGCCGTGCGGAGTGAATCGCGGGCGTCATTATAGTTTTTGAGCCCATAAAACGCGCTGGCCAGCCAATAATGGCCGTCCGCGTCTTTGGGGATTTTCAAGACATATTTTTGCAGCGATGCGCGGGCCAGGGAGTAATCCTTTGTTTTTAGATGACAATAACCCATCCAGAATAGGCGATCGACATCCTCGCCGGACAGGGAAAGCGCCTTGTTATACGCGGGAATGGCGTCGGAAAAGCGGCCAAGATGAATGAGGCAGTAACCCAACTGGTCATAGGCGTCCGCGCGGTTTGCGTCCAGGCCAATGGACTTTCTCAATTGCGCTTCCGCCTCCCCGTAACGCGCGAGCCTCGACAGGCAGCGCGCCAGCCAGTAACGGGCGCTGGCGCTGTCCGGAGTTAGCGCGACCTCAGCCTCAAACGCTGCCAACGCCTTCTCATATTGCTTAAGTTCGCAAAGAGATTTTCCAAGCCACTCCCGCCCTGGCGCGGAGTTCGGACTCACTGCGACGAACTCCCCGTAACATTTTGCCGCCGCCTGAAAATTGCGCAGCGCATAATGGCAACTGCCGGCCCAAAGACGCGCCGTTGCATTGTGCGGTTGCAATCGCGCCTCTTTTTGAAAACACTCGAGCGCCGGACGGTACTGCTGAAGCCTATAAAGACGCATTCCCAGGTCGCGCCACCCCGCCGCGTTCGTGGCGTTGGCGGCGTTGGAAAGGAAATTGTGAAAATCGCTCTCGGCCCCCGCAATATCCTCGACGCGGGGGTTCGTCCGGCCCAGCTTGATCAGACTTTCGGAAGGAAGCGCCGGCTGCGCAAAAAGCCCGGCGTCAAACAAGGCTCCGAGCAGAACAGCGAAAAGGATCGGGAGTATAATTCGTCGCGGCGCCACGCTTAGTCGGCAAACAAGCCGTTGCGCTTTTGAACGCTCACAACCAAAAGCAAATTTGCGGCGCCTGCGCCCGCGCCGAAGCCGCGTCCGTCCGCGAAAAAATCGCGGACCGATTCAACGCTCCGACAGATTGTGCGGGCCGTGTCTTGTCTCATTACAACGTGACATCCTAGCTCTTTTTTGTTGATTTGGCAAATGGGAAGATGGAATTGGAAAATGACGGCCGTCCTTGCCGGTTATCGATTAGCGGTCCTGCAAGCTGTGGACCCATTGGATGGCTTGCTGCAAAAGCTGCGTGCCATCAGTCAACTTTAATTTATCCTTGATGCGCGCCCGGTAGGATTCGACGGTTTTGATTCCCAGGTGCAATTCCTCGGCGATGCGGCGGGTGCCCTGGCCCCGGCCAATCAATTGAAACACCTCCAACTCCCGGTCCGTCAGCCGTTCGATGGAGGAACTGTGGGCTTCTTGGCGGCCCTGGACCAGTTTATGGACCATGCGGGTGGCCATGGATTCGCTGACGTAAACCTGGCCGTCGAGGACCTGCCGGATGGCATGAAGGATTTTCTTGGTGGCCTCTTGTTTGGTGATGTACCCCTTGGCGCCGGCGCGCAGAACGCGCTCGGCGTACAGCGATTCATCGTGCATTGAGAGCACCAGGACCGGCAGTTTGGGATGGCGAGATTGCAAATCCTTGACCAACTCCAGCCCGTGCGTCGTCTTGAGCGATATGTCGGCGATCACGATGTCGGGACCGCATTGTTCGATTTTGTCGAGCGCCTCGTGGGCGTCTTCGGCCTCGCCGCAAACCGTCAGGTCATTTTCCCGCTGTATCAATTGGGTGAGCCACTCGCGCACCAGCGGATGGTCATCCACCAAAAAAACCTTGGTTTTTGCGTCATCGATCTTCGTTCGGGCGGGCATGCAAGTTTTCTAGCACACCCTCACCCCGGAGCGGAAGGATATTATGGAATGAACAAATTACGACTGTTCCGCCTTCGACGGCGCGGCGAATATCCAGGGATGCTCCAATCATTTTTGCGCGGTAATTCATGATGGAAAGGCCCATCCCGGCGCGGCAGTCAAATGACTCGGGAAAACCCACGCCGTCGTCCTTGACCGTCAGGGTCACCTCCTGCTCCACGCATCCCAGGCCGATGGAGAGATGGCTGGCGCGGCTGTGCTTAAGGGCGTTGTTGATCGCCTCCTGCGCGATTCGATACAAGCTGACCCCCGCCGCCTCGTCATGGACGGCAACCGGCTGGTCGCAAAAAAAACGGCACGGGATGCGGTTGCGCGCCTGAGTGGCAAGGGCCAGCTCCTCCAGCGCCGAGGCAAGCCCGTCGATCTCCAACCGCACGGGGTACAACCCACGGGCAAGGTTGCGCGCCTGGGAAATGCCCACGTTGACCATGTCAAGTATGCTTTCCGCCTGGGCGGCTTCGGCAAGCTTTTGGCGGGCGAGTTTGTCGCGCAGGACTTCGCTGGCAAAAGCGGCGCTGACAAGGTGCTGGCACAGGCTGTCGTGCAAATCCTGGCCAATCCTGCGTTGTTCGCGCTCGCTCACCTCGGCGATTTGCCTTTCCAGCAGCTTGCGCGGGGTGATGTCGGAGAAGACCACCACGCCTACCTGGGCATGGCGCAATTCGTCCATAAAGGGGCGTCCGGGGGCGCTGAGCCAGACGCCGTCATTGGCGTGGGAACGGCGCAAATAAATCTCCGCCCCGTCGATGGCCTCCCCGCGAACCGCGCGCAACAGCGGGTGGTAGCTGCTGGGATAGGCCGTTAGCGTGCCCGGGAGATAGGTTTCGTAGTGATCGAGCCAGTTTTCCGGCGGGATGTCGCCCAGGCTCGCCCGCAGCAGGCGTTCGGCGGCCGGATTGTACAATAGAATTCTTGCCTCCGCGTCCGCCACGATCACTCCGTCTCCCATGCTGTTCAAGATGGATTGGAGGATGCCGGTTTGCTGGCGCAACGCGGCTTCCGACCTTGCTAATTGGCGCGCGCGCTCTTCGGCGTCGGCGCTGCGCTGGAGGACTTGTTCCTCGAGCGTTTCATTGAGCAGCTTAAGGTCGGCCTGGGCGGCCGTGCGCTCGACCACCTGGGCTTGCAGGGCTTCATTGGCTTGGGCCAGTTCCTGTGTGCGTTCCCGGACGCGCCGTTCCAACCCGTCCTGGGCGCGCCGCAACGCCTGCTCCACCCTTTTGCGCTCTGCCACCTCGCTCGTCAGAATGGCAAAGCCGGTGAAAATGAGCACACGCATGAAGAAATTCCACAGCAGCATGAGGTGCTGCTCGACTGTCGTTGCATCCAGGTATTTTGCGCCGTACCACGCCACTCCCGCGGCGCATCCCGTGACCACGCCGGAGGACCTCCCCACAAACCACGCAACAAAGAAAACCGGCGCCAGATAGAAGACAAGCATCATCACCTGGCCCGTCACATAATCCACCGCGCCGATGTACAACACCATCACCAGTCCCATCAGCAACAAGGTGGCGGGTGATTTTCGAGTCAGGTATTCGATCCCCTTCACGCCCCGCCAGATTAGAGTTCCGAACGGCGCTGTTAAAGGCAAAATGTTGCCGGGGATTGGAATGCGGGTCCCGCGGGGAGTTGCCCACGAACGCGAATCGTGAGATAAAACGGAGATGCGATACAGACGTTTTGGACGGACCGAACTGGCAATGCCCGTTATTTCCTGCGGGGGGATGCGTTATCAATTCAAGTGGCAGGACGTCGAGCCGTCGGAAATTCCGCCCGCCAACCAGGCCAATTTGGAGGCGACGATCCTGCGCGCCGTCGAGCTGGGCATCAATCACATCGAGACGGCGCGCGGTTACGGCACTTCAGAAATGCAACTGGGCAATATCCTGCCCAAACTGCCGCGGGAGCGGATTATCGTTCAAACCAAAGTTGCGCCGCAAGCCGAGCCGGCCCAATTTCTCAAGATTTTTGAGCAATCGATGAAGTATTTGCGGCTCGATTATGTGGACTTGCTCTCGTTGCACGGAATCAACCACCGCCAATTGTTGGATTGGTCCTTGAAGAAAAACGGCTGCCTGGCGGCCGCCCGCAAGCTGCAAAAGGAAGGCCGGGTCCGTTTTGTCGGCTTTTCCACGCACGCGACCACCGACATCATCCTTGAGGCGGTCAAGGGCGGGGAATTCGATTATTTCAATGTCCACTGGTATTTTGTCAACCATTTGAATTGGCCGGCCATCGAAGAGGCGCGGCGGCGCGACATGGGCGTGTTCATCATCAGCCCCAATGACAAAGGCGGAAAACTTTATGAGCCGCCTCAAAAAATGATTAACCTATGCGCGCCGCTGTCCCCGATGCAATTCAACGATCTATACTGCCTGGCGCGGCCGGAAGTCCACACGCTGAGTTGCGGCGCCGCGCGGCCCGCGGATTTTGACGAGCATGTGCGCGCGCTGGATTACCATGACCGCATCGCCGAAACGATTGCGCCGATCGAGGCGCGCTTGCGCGCGGAAATGGAACGCGTCCTTGGACGCCCCTGGTGCGATCATTGGTTTGAAGGGCTGCCGGACTACATTGATGCGCCCGGCCACGTCAACGTGCCGGAGATTCTTCGCTTATGGACGTATGCGAAATCGCTGGATTTAGTCGGTTGGGGCAAGATGCGCTACAATCTGCTGGGCCAGGGCGATCATTGGTTTCCCGGTGAAAACGCGGGCAAGCTGGATCGGCGAAAGTTTCGCGCGGCGCTGGCCAAAAGCCCATTTGCCGAAAAAATTCCGTCCATCCTTGCCGAAGCCCACGAGCTGCTGCTGGATGCGCCGAAGACGAGGCTCAGCCAGAGTGGGTGAGAGCGTGGCGACAACTTCAATTGCGCCGGCGGCAATTGTGTCCGCCTTCGGGCTTGCGAGCGGTTGTTTTTTGCCTGTCGCCTTCTGGACGCCGGGCTGGACGGGCTGGATTCGGCAAAACAAGCCGCGTGGCATATCCTTTGCTGACTAACGGCGCGGATAACGGTCGTTGAATGAATGCCTTCTTGGAATTGACGCCTGCGCCGGCGCAAAAATCGCCAAAAACATCGGCGCGCAATCCGAGCGCAACCGCCCGCCCCGTGTGCGCTGCGGTCGGGGACCTTGGCGAGGCGCGTGAATTAGTTCGCGGGAAGCAATGGCCCAACGCATGGGCCGCCGCCGTGTCCGCCATCATTGCGCGCCCTTATCATCCTGAAGCGTATTTGTTGCTGGGGGAAATCGCGCGGGGCGCCGGGGACGGCTTTTCGGCGCGCCGTTGCGCAAAGGCGGCGCGCGACATGGCGCCAGGCTGGGCGCCGCCGAGACGGTTTCTCCAGGGCGATTTGCGCGGTGGTTCCAGCCCGGAATGGTTGAAGTTGCCCGAGGCGCTTTGCGACAACCGGGCCGCTTCCGGCCCGCGCGTGTCGGTTTGTTTGATTGTCAAGAACGAGGAGCGGTTGCTGCCGCAGTGCCTTCGCTCCGTTCGCGAGCTGGCTTTCCAAATCGTTGTCGTGGACACCGGCTCGACTGACCGCACACGCGACATCGCCGGGGAAATGGGGGCCGAAGTTTATTCCTTTGCATGGCGCGACGACTTTGGCGCGGCGCGCAACGCCGCCCTGGAGCGCGCCCGGGGCGACTGGATTCTTAGCCTTGACGCGGATGAGGAGCTGATGCCGGGGCAGGCGGAGGTTCTCAAGCGCGAAATTCAGGCCGCCGGAGTCATGGGCTATCGCCTCAGAATGTTCAATGTCGGACACGAGCAGCAAGGATGGGCATGCGCGCCGCGCCTTTTCCGCAACTCGCCCGGCCTGTATTTTGCCGGCCGCATCAACCAGGAGGCCTTCAGCAGTGTGCAAGCGCGTTGCGAGGAGTGGGGCCTCAAGAATGAATTGGGCGGGACCGCTCTTCTTCATCACGGTTACACCGAGGAAATCACGGCGGATCGCCACAAAATCGAACGTAACCTTCGCCTGCTGGAGCGCGGGATCCAGGAATCGCCGGGCGACCCGAATTTGCTGATGAACCTCGGCGTGGAATTGGTCCGCTCCGGAAAATTGGAAGCCGGGCTGGAACGTTATTGGGAGGCATTCCGCCTGGTTTCCGGCCTGCCCGCGGCCAGGGTCGCGCCCGAATGGCGGGAGGCATTGTTGACTCAATTGGCCACGCACCTGATGGCGGCCGGACGGTTTGCCGAGATCGTTCAACTGTGGCAAGTCCCGTTCGCCAATAACGGCGGCCTGACCGCCGCGCAACATTTCAGCCTGGGGGTGGCGCTGCTGGAACTTAAGCGCCCCGCCGAGGGCGCAGGGCAAATCCGCCAGTGCATCGCCAAGCGCGACCGCCATTCGTTCACTCCCATTCCGCCGGAAATCCATAAGGCCGGCCCGCACCATTGCCTGGCGCTGTGCCTGCTCGCACTGAACGATGTCGCGGGCGCGCAACAAGCCTTCGACGCCGCCCTGGCCGCGGAACCAGCGTCCCGCCCGGCGCGATTCGATCTGGCCCGCCTCCAGGCCGCGACAGGCCGCACGAATGAAGCGTTGAAAATTTTGCGCCAGATGGCGTCGGAGAATCCCGCCGAGGCGCGAGTTTGGGATCTGGGCGCGCAAATCGCGCTCAGCCGGCCGGAGCATCTTGAATTTGCCCGCGACTGGACCGCCGAGGCGGTCAATGCTTTCCCGGAAAACCATGGACTCCTGGGCCAGCGCGCGGAGGCGCTGCTGCTCAACCAGGACGCGGCGCAGGCGCTGCCCTTCTGGCGGCGCGCCACGGCATCCGCCTCGCCGCGGCAGCGCGCGGGCCTGATCATCTGCGAGCTGGTGACGGGCGACCGTCAATATCATTTTACGGCCCGGGAAGAACCGGCCCTGAGCCAGGAAGCGGTGCAATGGTACCGCCTGTGCATCCGCATGGGGGCGCGGACTTTGATCCAACAGATGCACACCCGCATGGAGATCATCCGCGCGGCGTTGCCGTCCTTCGTGCGGATCCTGGAAGCCGCCCATCGCCAGGCGCGCCAAACCGCTGTCTCTGGGGCCGGGACTGACGGCCCGCCCGGTGCTGGACAAGTTTGCGTCCATTCAAATGCCTGACCTTCATTTCCCAATCATCGATGGGTGGGAATTGTCTAGCGGCCCTCCAATTTGCGCAATCGCCCGGTTACATTGGTAAACCCCGGCGTGGAAGGAGATGCGCTTTCAAGAAAGAGTTTGGAGTAGCGAACCTCGGCCGGCGCATCTTGCTGCTTTTCAGCGACCTGGGCCAAACCGTAATAGACCATTTGTGACGGTTGCGTTTTCTCCAACTCCAAATAATCACTTTTGGCAGCGTCGAGGCGGTTGATTTGCAGTTCGGAAATGGCGCGGTTGAGGAGCGGAATCGGATTTTTCGGGTCCTGGCGCAGCATCTCGGTAAAGGTGTTGATTGCGGCGGCGTAATCCTTGCTTGTCATTTGAATTTCAGCCCTGCGAAGATTGATGTTTGAAATCTCCCGCCCGTTGGCGGCGGGAGCATCGATAAAGCGCAACTCTTCGGCAAGCGCGGCTAACGCTTTTCCGAACCATATTGCTGCGTCGTTCTCGGCGGTTTTCTCGTCGGTGCGGCCGTATTTGCCTTTGCGCAGCGCGTTGTAGCCCATGAGGCGATAGAATTCCGCCATTACCGCCGTGAATTTATTATCCTTCGGATTTTTTTTATGCTCCTCGGTCAGCAATTTATCGGCCTGCGCAAAGTCCCCTTTTGTGGCGTAGGCCAGGGCTTCCACGCGCACAAGTTCCAGGGGATTGCCCGAGAAAGTTCCCTTTGCCTTCCCAACCAGGTCCAGAGCGGCGTCCACGAGGCCAAGATCGATATAGGTTTTGGCCAGGTCCACTTGGGCCGCCGCGTCGTTGGGCGCCAATTCGAGGCAGCGTTGAAATAAATGAGCCGCCTGCAAATAAGCGCCGCGTTCGGCGAAATACCGGCCAATCTGGATGTCGAGGTCAGGAACGTCCGCCGGCCCATACGGGATCAGCGCCGCGTCCCAATGCCCATAAAACAGCGCGGCGACATTGGAAGGACTGATGGTCGCGTCCGTGGCGGGAACGCCGCGCAAATGGGCGTTGTACTGTTGGTTAACGCGCGCCATGATGTTGTTTGGATTGAGACGGATCGCCTCGGCATACTCGTCGCGCGCGTCATTGAGCAGGAGAGGAAGCTTGTATGTCGTGCTGGCCTTTTGCAGTTCGGCGCCCCAATTGTCCAGCATTAGGGAATAATAGTTTGCGACCCGCCGGGCGTCCGGGATTCTCTTTGCCAATTCCGGCAGAGATGCCAGCGATTCCTTTTCCAGCGCGCGCCAATATGCCTGATTGGCGGCGATTTGCGCCGGCGGGAGCATTAGCGTCGCCAGGACGTTGGTGGGAGACGCATGCAAATCCTCTCCCAGGCGGCGGGGCGTCATGCAAACCAGCTCAAAGTAATTGCCAAAACTGGGATGCAAATAATAGACCGGCTGCCGCTTGGACATGCGGGCCAAAAGAAGGCCGATTTGCTGGTCCGTGATCTCCGCAGGAAAGCGGTCTGGATTGATCAGTTCCTTGCCAAAGGTCGGATAGCGATCCGCCAGATAGCGGAGGTATTCACGATGGTCCAGCCACCGGGTTTCAATGAACGCGTACTGGTCTGGCAGACCCATGCGCTGACTGGCACCCATCGTCAAATACAAAAGCGAGGGGTCGTCGGCCAGCACAACGGCGCGCCCGGCCGGCAGCCCTTTGGCCATTTCGTTTGCGAATTGAGTGACCGCGAGACACTTGAAATCCCGGATGTGCGGAAAATTCTCGCCGAATAAAATCGCCGGCAACGCAACCGCCGCCAGCCAAACCAAGCCGGTCATCGCCCGGTTGATCACGCGCACAATCCCCGGCGCCTTTCTCCAAGGGTCCGAGCCGTCATCGCCAAAGACCAACAAAAGGTATCCGGTGAAATATCCCACGTTTAACGCCGCCACGTAGTAAAAAGTCAGGAAGTCCGGCGCTCCCAGTATTATCCCCATTCCCAAATTTCGGGGGCTGGGACTTAATTTCACATCGAAGAACATCAAAACCCCAACAGCCAAAAGCACGATATGCAGAAGACGAAACGACACATTGACGATGTTGTGCGCGCCACTGCTTACTTCGCCTTCAAAGGACGGCCATTTGATCGCCGCGAAGAGCAGCGGAACCAAGGTCGATGTTCCGGCGATGAAGGCAAAATAGCGTGGCGTTCGGAACAAATAAATGTGTTGCTCAGCCAGTTTCTGATGCAGTAGTTCCCAAAAACTTCCATCATGCTTAAGGGCGCCGAGAAGCGGAATCAGCCCGTAGAGCATTAGCCCCAAAACTCCCCAGCCGGCCATCCGCAATACAAATCTCCAATTAAAAAACTCCCTCCCCTTGAGCCAAAGCACCGCCAGCAGGAAACATGGGAAAAAACCGATCAGCGCCCAATTGTTCGCCACCCCCAGCCCGTAGATGAAGGTAAACAGGCTGAGCCGCCGATCGTTGCGCGAAATGCGAAACTCCAGCAGGCAGAGAATCAAGAAGGAAAACACCAGGAGGTCAATCATTTCCCCGCTTCCGGAAACGGCGTTCTCCCAAAAGGTCAATTGCGCCGCCAGCAGCAGCACGGCGAAGGCGGCCGGGATAAACGCCGCGCGCACCGGCAGCAGCGCAAACTCCTCTCCCTCTGTCAAGCTTAACTCCGGGCCGTCTTCCGGCAATGTTCGGCCGGGCATCCTCGCCATTAGCAATTGCACCGCCCGCATCCGTTGCTCCTTGGTGCGGTCGTGCGCCAGGAGCCGCACGGAACGCGCCAGGATGCCTAGCGTCAAGGCGGCGCAAACCGCGGTGAATATATTCAACCCCACCACGCGCCCGCCCAGTGAATTATAAGGCAAGAGGCCAGACTAGATATGGGGCGACCTAAGGTGAGGTCTCTTCGAGGAGTCTGAGGAAGTGCTTTACGACCTCGGGGTCGAACTGCGAGCCCGAGCTACGAGCGATCTCGCTCACGGCTTCCTCGCGGCTCAGGGCCTTGCGGTAGGGCCTGTCGGAGGT
>VFSW01003779.1_pt1 | contig 22694 bp, 22 predicted proteins | sample 5358111 | NCBI WGS metagenome assembly VFSW01 (sample SAMN11554181, study PRJNA540505) | mine drainage metagenome | isolation source: sediment from site ElyBrook_90M | place: USA: Ely Copper Mine, Vershire, VT | collected 2017 | reverse complement strand
GGCCACCTCGGCGATTGCTCAGGCGACGCTGCGCATCATGGCGGAGCGGGGCGCGGCGTTCTTCCTCGTGGGCCGGAATGCACAAAAACTCGCCGCGGTTCGCGACGATCTGCAGACACGCGGAGCCAGCGCGGTGACCGCTTTTGTCGCCGATCTGGACGATGCTGCCGCGCATCCCGCGATGCTGGCGCACGCCGTCTCGGTGCTCGGCGGCGTCGATGTGGCTTTCCTGGCGCACGGGGTTCTCGGCGATCAGAGCGAAGCGGAGAAGGACTATCCCGCCGCCGAAGCGATTTTACGGACGAATTTCCTCTCGGTGGTTTCGCTGGTGACCTGGCTGGCCAACTACTTCGAGGCGGAGCGCCGCGGCACCATTGCCGTGGTCTCCTCGGTGGCGGGCGATCGCGGGCGCAGGAGCAACTACGTCTATGGCGCCTCGAAAGGCGGACTGAACATCTTCCTGGATGGTCTGCGGAACCGGATCGACCGGGCCGGCGTGCAGGTGCTGACCATCAAGCCGGGTTTCGTGGCCACACCGATGACCGCCCATCTGAAAAAAAATGCGCTCTTCGCCGAACCGGGGCGGGTGGGGAAGGACATTGTGCGGGCCATCGAGAAGCGGAAGGACGTGGTCTACACCCCGCCCTTCTGGGGCCTGATCATGCTGCTGGTGCGCAGTATTCCGCGGCGGATTTTCAAAAAGATGAATATGTAACAGAGTCGCGTACCGGCACGCGAAACCTGCATCGCAGCGGGCTGCGCTAACATCTATGCCATAGGCATTGACAGTCGCGCGGTGGTCTTTTTCGGCGGCCCATTCGTCTTCCAGAACGTAAAGCTGTTTTCACGTTCACAATTCTCTCCCTACAGGCTGAGGATGGATACTTTAAGAGGCGGGCGTTGTGTCCCCGCACCGCGGAAACGAACTTGCCTTTGGAATCCAGTGCCCCCGCGTGCACGGTTCCGGGAAGCCGCAGGAGACGCTGAACCGATATGTGGATAGTCCGCCTTGCGCTGCGACGGCCGTACACGTTTGCCGTGCTGGCGCTGCTGCTGATGGTGCTCGGGCCCCTGGCCATCGTGAATATGCCGGTGGACATTTTCCCGAATATCGATATTCCTGTCGTTTCGATCATCTGGCAGTACCAGGGCTTCTCGCCGGAGCAGATGGCCAGCCGCATCGTTACCCTGAGCGAGCGCTCGCTGACCACAACGGTCAACGACATCGAGCACATCGAGTCGATGTCGGTGAACAGCCGTTCGGTGGTCAAGGTGTACTTCCAGCCGGGCGTGAACATCGGCAACGCAGTGGCGCAGATCACGGCGATCGCACAAACACAGATCCGCCAGATGCCGCCGGGGACCACGCCGCCGCTCATCATCCAGTACAACGCGTCGAGCGTGCCCATCATCCAGCTGGGACTGTCCGGACAGGGTCTGTCGGAGATGCAGCTGAACGACCTCGGTCTGAACTTCATCCGCACCCAGCTGGTCACGGTTCCCGGCGCGGGCATTCCCTACCCCTACGGCGGCAAAGAGCGGCAGGTGGAGGTCGATCTCAATCTGCCTGCGCTGCAATCGAAAGGTCTTTCCCCGGCCGACGTGGTGAGCGCCATCTCCGTGCAAAACCTCATTCTGCCGTCGGGCACGATCAAAATCGGCCAGTTTGAGTATCAGCTGGAGACCAACAGCGCGCCCAGCACCATCGAGGGGCTGAACAATCTGCCCATCCGCCAGGTCAACGGCGCGATGGTCTACATCCACGATGTGGCCCACGTTCGCAACGGATTTCCGCCGCAGACCAACATCGTCCGCGTCGACGGCCAGCGCGCTTCGCTGCTGTCCATCATGAAGACCGGCAATACCTCCACCCTCGCCATCGTCAAGGGCATCCTGGCGAAGGTGGACGGCCTCAAATCGCAGCTGCCGCCGCAACTGAAGATCACTCCGTTGGCCGATCAGTCGATTTTCGTTCGCAATTCAATCGACGGTGTTGTCCATGAGGCCATCATCGCTGCGTGCCTCACCGCGATCATGATCCTGATCTTCCTCGGCAGCTGGCGCAGCACGCTGATCATCGCCGTGTCCATCCCGCTGTCGATCCTGACTTCGCTGCTGGTGCTGAGCGCGCTGGGTGAGTCGATCAACATCATGACCCTTGGCGGCCTGGCGCTGGCCGTCGGCATCCTCGTCGACGACGCCACGGTGGAGATCGAAAACATCAATCGCAACCTGGAACACGGCAAGGCGATCGAGCAGGCCATTCTCGACGGCGCCGCGCAGATCGCGGCTCCCGCCTTCATTGCCACGCTCTCCATCTGCATTGTGTTCGTGCCCATGTTCTTCCTGAGCGGGGTGGCGAAGTATCTCTTCGTGCCGCTGGCGGAAGCGGTGGTGTTCGCCATGCTGGCGTCGTATCTGCTTTCCCGCACAGTCGTGCCGACGATGGCGAAGTATCTGCTGCACGAGCACGACCCGCAGGAAGGCGAACGCAAGCTGCAGAGCCGCAATCCCCTGATCATGTTCCAGCTCGCTTTCGAGAGCCGTTTTGAGAAGATCCGCCGCGGCTACCGGCGCATGCTGGAATTCTGCATGGCCCACGCCACCCTCTTCATCGTGCTCTTCTTCGTGCTCAGCATGGGCTCGGCCGCCCTGCTCTATCCCTTCCTCGGCGAGGATTTCTTCCCCAATGTCGACAGCGGCCAGTTCCAGCTCCATGTGCGGGCGCGCACCGGTACCCGCATCGAGGATATGGCCGCGTTATGCGATCGCATCGACAACACCGTTCGCGAGGTCGTCCCCAGGAGCGAGCTGGTCACCATCATCGATAACATCGGCCTTGCCTACTCCGGCATCAACACTTCGTATTCGAATTCCGGCACCGTCGGGCCCGCCGATGCCGATATCCAGGTTTCCCTTGCCGAGCACCATCGGCCCACCGAGGAATATGTTTCTCGCCTGCGCGAGGAGCTCCCGCAACGATTTCCAGGCACGCAATTCTACACTCTGCCCGTCGATATGGTCACGCAGATTCTTAACTTCGGCCTCCCATCGCCCATCGACATTCAGATCGTCGGACCGAACCAGCAGGGCAATCGCAGATTTGCCGAGCATCTGCTGAACGAGGTCAAGTTCGTTCCCGGGGCCGCCGACATGCGCATCCAGCAGACGTTCGACAATCCGAATCTGACCGTCAACGTCAACCGTTCCATGGCGCAGAGCGCCGGCTTTGCGCAACGGGACGTGATGCAGAGCCTGCTCGTCGCCTCCAGCGGCAGCTTCCAGACCTCGCCCACCTTTTACCTCGATCCCCAGAACGGCGTGGAGTACAGCATCGCCGCGCAGTCCCCCCAGTACGCCCTCGACACCGTCCAGGATTTGCGCAACATCCCCCTGACTCCGGGAAGCGGTACAGGAACATCAGCTGCGCTGAACAGCTCCGCCTCGCTGGGTGCGGGAATGCCGTCCAACGCAACAGGCCCCGTGGGAGGGCATCCCGTCCAGATCCTCGGCAACCTGGCAACGGTGGCTCCTGGTACCGAGCCGGCGATTGTGACCCACTACAACATCACCCCCGTCATCGACATTTACGGCAACGTTGTCGGAAGCGACCTGGCCAGCGTGAGCAAAGGCATCCAGAAGATCGTCGACCAGCAGCAGTCGCATCTGCCCCGCGGTTCCCGTATTGTCGTGCGCGGCCAGATCCAGACCATGCGCCGGTCGTTCGAAGGCCTGCTCGCAGGCCTGATCTTCTCCATCCTCCTCGTCTACCTGCTCATCGTCGTGAACTTCCAGTCCTGGCTCGATCCCTTCATCATCGTGTGTGCGCTGCCCGCCGCCATCTCCGGCATCGTGTGGATCCTGTTCCTCACCCACACCCGCCTCAGCGTGCCCGCGCTCACCGGAGCCATCATGTGCATGGGCGTCGCCACGTCGAATTCGATCCTGGTGATCAGCTTTGCCCGTGAGCAACTCGAAGTCACCGTGGGAGACGCCGCTCTGTCTGCGCTCAATGCCGGCTTCGTTCGCTTCCGCCCCGTGCTGATGACGGCCCTCGCCATGATCCTCGGCATGATCCCCATGTCCCTCGGCCTCGGTTCCGGCGGCGAGCAGAATGCCCCCCTGGGACGCGCCGTGATCGGCGGCCTGCTCTTCGCCACCGTCTCCACCTTATTCTTCGTTCCCACCATCTTCTCCGTGCTGCACGGGCGTCGCGAACGCCGCCGCAAAGAGCGGGAGGCGCGCCAGCACGCCCACCGCCAGCAAATGCTTCGACCGGGAGTCAACCCATGAGCGATCCCAAAACCAACCAGAGTCAGCACACTCCCGAAACCCACGGCTATGTCGACGACCGTCCGCCCATTGCCATGCGCAAGGCGGTTGTCTGGATTGTTGTCATGGTCGTCATCGCCGCCGCCGTCGCCATCGCCGGCATTCTGCCCCGGGTCCGCGCGCAAAAGGCCCTGGCAGACCGTACCGAATCGCTGGCGCTCGCCAATGTAACCGTGGAGAAGCCCGAGGCTGGAGCGCCGACCCAGGAGCTCATTCTGCCCGGCAATATGTTCGCTTACGTCGATTCGCCGATTTATGCCCGTACCGACGGCTATCTGGAGAAGTGGTACTTCGATATCGGCGCACGCGTGAAGAAAGGCGAGTTGCTGGCGACCATCGCCAGCCCGGAAGTGGATCAGCAGCTTGCCCAGGCCAAAGCCGATCTGGCCACCGCTGCATCCAACGCCGCCTATGCGAAACAGCAGGCCGCTCGCTACACCGATCTGCTCGCCAGCAATGCGGTGACAAAACAGGATACGGAGAACTTCGTTACCCAGGCGGCATCGACCGACACCCAGGTCAAATCCGCGCAGGCGAACGTGCAGCGCCTCGAACAACTCACCGGCTTCGAGAAAGTCTACGCACCCTTTGATGGCATCCTCACCGCGCGCGATGTCGATATCGGTACCCTCATCACCGCCGGCTCCAGCACCGGCGGCCGTGAGATGTTTCACCTGGACGACGAGCACATCATGCGCATCTACGTGAATGTGCCGCAGGCGGACTCGCCCTCCTGTACCCCCGGCACCCCTGCCGACCTCACTCTGGAGGAGTTTCCCGGCCGGCGTTTTCACGGGAAGGTTGTGCGCACGGCTCGCGCCATCGATCCCGCTTCCCGTACGTTGCTGGTCGAGGTCGACGTCCCCAATTCCAAAGGGGAGTTGGTGCCTGGCGCGTACACGCAGGTTCACTTCCAGCTCAGAGTCGTCAAGCAAACGCTGATTCTGCCGGTGTCCTCGCTGCTCTTCCGCCAGGAGGGGCTGCGCGTGGTCACAGTCGTGCACGGCAAGAATGGCGATGTTGCCCGGCTGGTGCCGATCACGATCGGCCAGGACGATGGGCGTGTGGTGCAGGTGATTGAAGGGCTCAAACCCGACGATGAAGTCGTGCGGAATCCGCCGGATTCCATCATCGATGGCGAAAAGGTTCGGGTGGTGAGCCCGAACGGGCGTGGCGTCCCAGGCACCGAGGAGAATCATGGCAACGCCGGGCCGGAGGGCAATGCATGACGCAACTCCGCCCATGGGCGCTGGCGTTGTCGATGGGAGCCTTCTGCCTGGCGGGCTGCACCGTGGGCCCCAACTATCATCGCCCGGATGCCGCGACGGCACCCGCGTGGAAGGAGAACTCCACTCCGCCGCCCAATCCGCCCAACGGTACCTGGAAGCAGGCGGAACCGAGCGACGGCGGGCTGCGCGGCGCATGGTGGGAGATTTATGGCGATCCGCAGCTGAACGGGCTCGAGGTAAAGGTGGCAGTCTCGAATCAGACGCTGCGCGCGGCCATGGAGCAGTACTTCTCGGCACGCGAGCAGGTCAAGGTGGCACGCTCGCAGTATTATCCGACGCTGGCGGCGGGTCCGTCGGCGCAGCGCACGCGCCAATCCAGTAACCAGTCAAATACAAACCGTTCCCTCACCAACTACCAGTTCAATACCTTCTCCATCGCCGGCCAGGCGTCGTGGGAGCCGGATCTGTGGGGGCAGGTGCGCCGCACGGTAGAAGCGACGCGCGCCAATGCTCAAGCCACGGCGGCGCTGCTGGCGAATGTCGAGTTGAGCCTGCGCTCCGAGCTGGCCTCGGACTATTTCGAATTGCGCGGCCTGGACTCGCAGCAGCAGCTCCTCGACAACACTGTCAAATCCTACGCAGACTTTTTGCAACTGACACAGATACGTTTTAAAGGTGGGGTAGCGACCGAATCCGACGTGGCGCTCGCACAGACAGAGCTCGAGACCACGCGCGCGCAGGACATCGACGTCCAGGTCGCGCGCGCGCAGTACGAACACGCGATTGCCACTCTGATCGGAACCCCGGCGTCGACGTTCTCTCTCCCGCCCATGCCGCTCGGCGACCAGATTCCACAGGTCCCGGTGGGACTGCCGTCGCAGTTGCTGGAGCGGCGGCCGGATATCGCCGCCGCGGAACGACAGGTGGACGTCGCGAACGCGCAGATCGGAATCGCCATCGCCGCGTACTACCCGAACATCTCCCTCTCCGGCACCGGTGGATTCGCCAGCGGCAATGCCGGAACCTGGGTGCAGGGCCCCAGCGAAACCTGGTCGCTGGGCGCGTCCGCCATCGAGCTGCTGTTCGATGCAGGCCGGCGCCATGCCATCACCCAGCAGGCGCGCGATGCTTACGAGCAGCAGGTCGCCAATTATCGGCAAGCCGTGCTGGCGGCCTTTCAGGATGTCGAGGACAGCCTCGCCGCGCTCCGCATCCTCAGCAACGAATCCGCGCAGGAGCAGCTGGCGGTTGCCGCCGCACAACGCTCGCTCAATATCAATACGACCCAGTACAAAGGGGGCGTGGCCACCTATCTTCAGGTCCTTACCGCGCAGACCGCCCTGCTCACCAACCAGCGAACCCAGGCCGATATCTCCACCCGTCAGTTTGTGGCCAGCGTGCAGCTGATCCGCGCGCTCGGCGGCGGATGGGATACCACCCAGCTCCCCAAACTGTAACCGTCACTGACCTGAATCTGTTTCCGCATCGCCGGGTGCCCACCCTGGTTGCGCCGGCCTTTGGGCGCAAACAGGGTGGGAACGCACGAACTTCAACCAGCCGCTTTGTATCAGGGCACTCGTGCCGCACAGGGCGAAAATCGAGGGGGTTTCAACCCTGAGGCAGCAGACCCACCAGAGTGCTCCGACCAGATGATCCGGGGCTTTCGCGAAGCGGTGCCGCGTCAGCGGCACGACGGTAGAAGCCCCGGCCTTCAGGCCGGGGAATAAGCGGCTGGAAAACTCCGGCCTTTAGGCCCGGAAAACTTCACGCGGTCACGGTACTAATTCGCCGCGGTAGGCTGCGTCACGAAAGCCTGGGTGGCCGTCCCGCCCGCGATCCGATAAATGGCAAATTGCCGGAACGTCCTGCCCCGCAGTTCGAAGATCAGGTCGGCCCGGCCATTGCCTTCCGTGTCCACCGCATCGATGAGCCGGTAGCGAGGGGAGAAATCCAGATCGGCATTGCTGGTGACGTGCTGCAGCAGCACCCTTGGATTGCCGTAGAAGTCCGGGGCCGCGATGATCGTCACGTATTTCATGGGTTCCCCCACGGAATGCGCGGTGAACACCATCGTCGCACCACCTCCGAAGCTCAGATTGAAGGCCCTGAACTGCTCGTCGGCGAGCATCGGCAGGGGCGGTGGCGCCGGCTGATGCTTTTTGCGGCGGTTCGCGCTGACCGGCTTTTTTTCCGCGGCGGGTGCAGCCGGCGCCGGCGGAGCAATGGCCTTCTGCGCCATCTCTTCCAGAGCCCCCTTCATTTTGGCTTCGTCGTCCGCGTTGGACCAGGAGAACCGCCAGGAGATGGTGTCCGCGTTGTTGCGGACGTCGGAGACTCCGGCGATCTGGTTCATGTCTTTCGGCTCACCGGAGAGCGCCTCCGCCGTATCGAGCTTTTCCTGCTCGGTGGGGGCCTTGTATTCAAGAAGCGGCCGGTCCGGATCGACAGGAGGCTGCGCTGTCGGTGCCGGACCGGAAGCACTCGCTCGACGATGGAAGGTCGGCCGATCGGGATCGGAGTCGCCCTGGCTCGATCCGGAAGCAGCGCCTGATCCCGAGTCCGCATCCCCGGTGCGCGGGTGCAGCGTGGGGCGATCCGGATCGACGGCAGGCGCGGGTTGCGAGGCCGGCGCCGGCGCGTTGCCGGATGCTCCCTGGGCTGGCTGCTCGTCGGCAGGACGATGCGCGAAATGCGGCTTGTCCGGATCTACGTCCTTCACCGCATAAACGTGGTTGCTCCTCGACGCTGGAGCCTTCGCCTTTGGGGGCGGAGGGGCCTCGTACTTACCCACACCGACCCATTGCCCGGCAAGATCTTCGGCGTCCCGGATATTGAAGAATCCCTGCGGCTTGCCGGCGTCCTGCAGAATGTACTGCGTGCCGGAGAGCACGGCCAGCGGCGCCGGTTGCGCCAGGTAGAGCCCGCCCGGCTGATACTGCATGCCATCCCAGATGGCGATGGGCACCAGACGGCTCTGCTTCATGTCCTTCAGGTCGCCTGTGTATTCGAGGACGGCTGTGGCCCGCAGATGCGTGCCGTTTTGCTGCTGCTGGTTGTCGACGCGGCCGACATACTGCGCCGAAGCGGGGGCAACGCTCGCCACCGCCAAAGCGGAAGCCGTCAGCCAACCCGCACACCCTGTTCGAACCGGTACCATGATCCTCGCTGCTTAGAATTAATCTTAATCGTGCGTGGTTGCGCGCGCCTGCATCTGTTCGAGAAGAGGAAAAGATGGAAATCAACGACAAAGTTGCCGATTTCGTGCTTCAGGACGACTCAGAGAAAACCGTTCATCTGAAGGATTTTGCCGGAAAGCCGGTGGTCCTGTTCTTTTATCCCAAAGCGGATACGCCCGGTTGCACCATCGAGGCGTGCGGCTTCCGCGACCAGTTCAAAAAGCTTCAGGCGACCGGCGCCGTGGTGCTCGGCATCTCGCGCGACACGCCGAAAGCGCAGAAGAAGTTCCGCGAGAAGTACGACCTGCCGTATCCCCTCCTTGCTGATGTAGACGAAAAGGTTTGCAATCAGTTTGGTGTCCTGAAGGAAAAGAATATGTACGGCAAAAAAGTGATGGGGATCGAGCGGACCACGTTCCTCATCGGCCCGGACCAGCGGCTGCTGAAGATCTTCCCGAAGGTGATGCCGGAAGGGCACGCGGAAGAGGTGCTCGCGGCGCTGAAAGGTTTGCCCTCGAAATAGATGTCGAAAGTCCGCATCCTGCCCCGGGGTTTCTACCTCGACCCGCCCGACGTCGTCGCGCGCGGGCTGCTGGGCAAGCTGCTGGTGCGGCGCTATGAGACCGGGGCGGGCTCACGCCGGCGCATCGAACGGCTCGCCGGCCGCATCGTCGAGGTGGAGGCCTACTTCGGGCTCGACGATCCGGCGGCACACGCCTTTGCCGGCAAAACTGCGCGCAACGCAGTGCTCTTCGGGCCGCCGGGATTCGCCTACGTCTACTTCATCTACGGGATGCACTTCTGCCTGAATTTCTCCTGCGAGCCCGAGGGCCAGGGCGCCGGCGTGCTGCTGCGCGCGCTCGAACCGGTCGAGGGGCTGGAAACAATGACGCGGCTCCGGGGTCTCGCCGCGGGAGCGAATCCTCGACTGCTGACGTCGGGGCCGGGCCGCTTGTGCCAGGCCCTGGGCATCGTCCGCGAGACGCACAACGGGATCGACGTCACCAGCCCGCGGACAGGACTGCACGTCGAGGACGACGGCGTTGTTTCCGGCGAGATCGCCGTCTCCCCCCGCATCGGCATCCGTAAGGCGGCGGACCGCCCGCTGCGTTTCGCGATCGCGGCCAACCGCTTCGTCTCAGGATGAATTCTTCGTCATGTTGAGACTCGTTCAGAAGAATCGCGTCCACAGTAAGATAAATCGCAGGCCAGGTTGTCGACCCCACGTTCGCAGGATATTGCCCTCATGCGCAGCCGGTTGTTGCTCACAGGAGTTTTTGCCCTTACCTTTGCAGTTCCAGCCGCAGTTCCGAGCTTGTTCGGCCAGGATGGCCCACCGCAGTCGGCTCCGGAAGCCGGCCACGCCGAGCCGGACGCCCGGCCGCACCGCCCGTTGCCCAAGCCTACGAATCTGAAAGTCCTGCCAAAGGACATTGCGCCCGAGGAACTGGTGAAGCTCATGCGCGGCTATGCGGGCGCGCTGGGCGTGGAGTGCAATTTCTGCCACGCCGCCGGTTCGCAGCCGCACAAGCTGGATTTTGCCTCCGACGCGAAGGAAGACAAGGGCATTGCGCGCACGATGATCGCGATGACCCGCACGATTAACGACCAGTACATGTCGCAGGTGCACGATCCGGATGCAATGCCGGAGGACACGCACGTCACCTGCGGCACCTGCCATCGCGGCCACTCCATGCCGGAGCACTTCGTCCCGCCGCCGGAAGAGCATCATCATCCGCCGCAGGGCGGCCCGGACGCGCAGCATCCACCGCAGTAGACGTCAGCGCGGCAGAATCAGCACATTGTCGATCAACCGTGTCAGCCCCACCGCCGCGGCCACCGCCACCAGCGCCCCGGCGGTCACATCCGACACGTCCTCCAGTGTCTCCGGATCGACGATGCTGAAGTAGTCCACGCGAATCTCCGGCTCATCGGCGAGAACGGCGAGACCGGCGTCAATCAGGGGCGCCGATTCGATCACGCCCGATGCAATCTCCGCCTCGATGCGCCGCAGTGCGCGGTGCAGCACGAGCGCCTGCTGGCGCTCCTCGGGCGAGAGATAGCGGTTGCGCGAACTCATCGCCAGGCCGTCCGGCTCGCGGACGATGGGGCAGACGACCAGCTCCAGATTAAAGTGCAGATCGCGGACCATGCGGCGGAGGACGGCGACCTGTGCTGCGTCCTTCTGGCCGAAGAAGGCGTGGTCGGGCAGGACGATGTTGAAGAGCTTCGCCACCACGGTCGCCACGCCGGCGAAGTGTCCCGGTCGGGAGACGCCGTCGAGGCGATCGGAGATGCCGGCCACTTCGACGACGGTGCTGGCGCCCGGGGGATAAATCTCCGGAGCATCCGGCGCGAAGAGCACATCGACGCCTTCCTTCTCCAGCAGGGCGCAATCGGCGTCGAAGGTGCGAGGATACTTCGCAAAATCCTCGTTCGGTCCGAACTGCGTGGGGTTGACGAAAATCGTCGCGACGACCGCCCCGCATTGCGCCTTAGCAGCACGCACCAGCGAGAGATGCCCCTCGTGCAGCGCGCCCATGGTCGGCACCAGGCCAATGCATTTTTTGTCGGCGCGCAGCTTCGCGACCGCTGCGCGTACTTCGGCAATGGTTGTAGCAATCTGCATGGCGATGGGTCAGGCCTTTTGACGCAACGGGCTGCGATCGAACGCCGATGCGACATCCTTCGGCAGATGATAGCTCTCACTGTCGGCAGGGAAGGCGCGGCTCTCGACATCGTTCCGGTATCCGTTGATCGCATCCCGGAAGAGGCTGGCCGCGTCGCCATACTGACGGACGAATTTCGCCGGCTGAGAGAAGGTGAGGTTCACCAGATCGTGAAAAACCAGGATCTGGCCGTCGCACTCGGGGCCGGCGCCGATGCCGATGGTCGGAATGCCGACCTCGGCAGTGATGCGTGCGGCGACTTCGCGCGGGATGCCTTCGAGCACGAGCAGCACCGCGCCCGCGGACTCGAGCGCATGCGCGTCGTGCAGCATTTCGTTGATGGCCGCGATCGATTTGCCCTGCACCTTGTATCCGCCCATGCGATGCACCGACTGCGGCGTGAGCCCGAGATGGCCGATCACGGGAATCTCGGCGGAGGTGAGGCGCTCGACCAACTCCACGCGATTGGCGCCGCCTTCGATCTTCACCGCCTGAGCGCCGGCTTCTTTCACAAAGCGCACGGCGTTGCGGACCCCATCGTCAACCGTCAGGTGGTAGGAGCCCCACGGCATGTCGGCTGCGACGATGGCGCGCCTCACCGCGCGGCGCACGGCCCGCGTGTGATGCAGCATCTCCTCGACGGTGACCGGCAGCGTGTTGTCGTAGCCGAGAACGACCTGGGCCAGCGAATCGCCGACCAGGATCAGATCGATCCCCGCTTCGTCCACCAGGCGCGCGGTGGCGTAGTCGTAGGCAGTCAGGGCGGCGATTGGGCTGCCCGTCTGCTTCTTTGCCTGTAAGGTCTGGAATGTCACCGGGACCGGCGCGGATGCCGATCCGTCCTGGGTGCGGAACTGCGTAACGCTCATGTCTTCTCCAGTGCGGCTCCTCCCGCTTGCAGAGGATGCCACCCGAACCACTTCCTGACGATACGCCGGTCGGAACGGTGAAGACAAATCGATTCTGTTGGGGGAGCGCGGAACCAGCGCAGGGATAGAACAGGCCGGGGTCAGCAGCAGAGCGAAACGCAGAGCTTATAGCAACACTCCCGGCCCTGTGCTTGTCGACGAACCGGCCCACGAGAAAGTTTCAGGTCCAAACAATTTTTCTGAAAAGTTCAGCGGTGCCCTGATCTACAGCTTCAGGGTCTTCAGATAACTCCGGAACGCCGGGCCCAGATCCTCACGCTTCAGAGCAAATTCGACAGTCGCCTTCAGCATGCCGAGCTTGTCGCCGGCGTCGTGACGCGTGCCCTCAAAGCTGTAGCCATAGACCTTTTCCGTCTCCAGCAATCCCTTGATCCCGTCGGTCAGCTGCAGCTCCCCGCCGGCGCCCAGCGGCGTGTGCTCGAGCAGATCGAAAATCCTGGGTGTAAGAATGTAGCGGCCGATGATGGCGTTACTGGACGGCGCTTCCGCCGGCTTCGGTTTCTCGACCAGGCCGGAAATATCGAACAGCCGCGGATCGCCATTGACGGGTTTTCCCTCCAGCACGCCGTAGGCGGAGATGGCGGGCCCGTCGACGACCTGGGTGGCGACGATCGAGGACTGCGTCTTCTCGAACACGTCCATCATCTGTTTCAGGCAGGGGACCTTCGCGTCGATGACGTCGTCGGGGAGGATGACGGCGAATGGCTCGTCTCCGACCAGATCGCGCGCCATGAGCACGGCATGGCCAAGGCCAAGCGCTTCCTTCTGGCGCACGTAGGAGACCCGCACCATGTGCGAGACCTGGCGGCTCACGGCCAGCAGATCGGTTTTGCCGCGCTTCTCCAGCGTGCATTCGAGTTCGTAGCTGACGTCGAAATGATCCTCGATGGCCGATTTGCCACGGCCGGTGACGATCACGATCTGATCGCAGCCGGCGGCCAGGGCCTCCTCCACGCCGTACTGGATGATGGGCTTGTCCACCAGCGCCAGCATTTCCTTGGGGATCGACTTGGTGGCCGGCAGAAAACGCGTGCCGAAGCCCGCAGCCGGAAAGATTGCCTTGCGTACCTTCGTGTGTGTGGGCATTTCTTTACTTTAGATTCCCTCCTCGCGTGAGCCTCTAACACAAACCGGGCATTCTATCGCGAGAAAGGAGTAGGATGCGACCGCTGTTCACAATGTTGGCGAGTCGTCGCCGAGCAGGGCTTTGCGGACAATTTTGACGGGGGCCGGACCCTGGCGCATGAAGTCGTCGTGAAATCTTTCAAGGGAGAAATTCTTTCCTTCCTTCCTCTCCAGATCCGCGCGCAGCTTCATGATCTCCAGCTTGCCCAGCGTGTAGTACAGGTAGGTCGGGTCCGAGGTGCCGCGCTTCGTCTCCACTTCGGCAATCGGCCGTGACTGGTAGCCTTCGTTGACGAAGAAGTCCTCGGCCTGCTGCAGGCTCATGTCCTGGGTGTGCATGCGGATGCCCACGATGAAGCGCGCATCGCGCAGCAGCGCATCCTGCAACTGGCCAAGGCGGATCAGCCGGGAGTCGCGCTCGTCTTTCGCGCCGACGCCGGGCTGGTTGTAGCCCTCGTCCAGCATCATCTGCTCGCAGTAGTGCGCCCAGCCTTCCACGTTCGTGTTGGCCCCGGTCAGCTTGCGCACCGTGCTCAGGTTCCCGTGATTCACCCACAGGAACTGCACGTAGTGCCCTGGATACGCCTCATGCACGGAGGTGCTGATCACGGTTCCTTCGTTGAACGCGGCCATGTACTCGTTCACGCGCGCTGCCGGCCATCCCTTCTCCGGCAACGTGACGTTGAAATACGCCGTGGTCGAGTGCTTTTCGAATGGTCCGGGCGTATCCATCGATGCCTGGGTGGTCGCGCGCATGAAGGGCGGCGTCTCTTCCAGCGTCGGCTCGATCGTCGACGGGATGGTGATGATCTTCTTCGCGTTAATGAAGGCGATCAGGCTGCTGAATGTATTACGAAAGCTCTGCAGCAGATGGTCCGGCGGCGGGTGGATGGCGGCCAGCTCCGCCAGCACTTCTTTCGGCGTTTTGCTGGGATCCACTTCTTTCGCAACCCGTTTGAAAGCTGCCTGGTTCCGGTGGAGATCGTCGTAGCCGATCTGCAGCAGGCGGTCGAGCGGCGTGTCCACCATCTCGTCGTAAAGCAGCTTCTTGCCGAATGTGTCCGCGCCGATGCGAAAATCGCCGTTCGATCTCGGCAGCAGATCGGTCTTCAGCCATCGTTGGTAGCTCTCGAGCGCCGCGATGACCTGCATGTTGGTCTTGTGGAACTCGGCGACGGATGCCTGGTCTTTTGCGCCCCGGAACGCCTCCGGCACATCGTGCTCAAAGAAGCTGACGATGTCCGGCAGCTGCTCGAGCGCAATCTCGGTATAGATCCGCGGAGGGTTCACGAGATTCTGCCGCGCATCCGCGAAGACCGCGGGCATCTGCTTTTCGCGCGCGATCAGCGAGCGCAGGCGGTCGTCCACCGGCGCAAAGTCGCGCTCCATCAGGACGAAGGCGCTGTTCGTGATCCCGCTGGAGTAAGCGTCGGGATTCTTTTCCCAGCCGCGGACCGTCTCCAGTTCGAGAAGGTTGCTGCGCACCTCGCCGCGCATGATGGCGAGGTCGCCCAGTGTGCTCTCGTCGAGGCCGGCCTCGGGGAAGTCGTCGAACTTCCACTCGAATTCCTTCAGCGCGGCGATCTCGGCATCCACACTGCCGCGGCTGTAGTCCTCGAGCTTCGTGTCGTACTGGTGAAATCCGAGGAAGGTGGCGTTCGTCGGCCCGTAGTGAAACATCACGTCGGAGAAATACTGGTCCGCGAGCGCGCGGAATCGAGCGCCGGCACCGCCGGCCTCCGGGCTTGCGGTCGTGTTCGTCATCATCAGGCCGGCGCAGGTCAGGGAAATTACGGCAAGGTTCTTCATTGCTTGGTCTTAGTATCGGCTATCTGCGGAAATACAGCCACGCGAAGAAGCGCCCCTATACTGGAACCATGCTCGCCCCATTCACCCGTTCCACCGCGCTGCGCCAGCGCGCTGAGAAACTGTTTCCCGGCGGCGTCAACTCGCCCGTGCGCGCCTTTCGCGCGGTCGGCGGTGAGCCCCCCTTTGTAGCGCGCGGCGAGGGCGCACATCTGTGGGATGCCGATGGCAATCGTTATATTGACTACTTTGGTTCCTGGGGCCCGATGATCCTCGGCCACGCCTTCCCGCCGGTGGTTGAGGCGATTCAGAAGGCAGCCGCGAACAGCGCCAGCTTCGGCGCATCGACCGCCGCCGAGGCCGACCTCGCCGAAAAAATCGTCGCCTGCTATCCCGCCATCGAGAAGCTCCGCTTCGTCAGCTCCGGCACCGAGGCCACCATGTCGGCCATCCGCCTGGCCCGCGCCGCTACCGGGCGCAAAATCATCGTCAAATTTGAAGGTTGCTACCACGGCCATTCCGACGGCCTGCTGGTCAAGGCCGGCTCGGGTGTCGCCACCCTCGGCATTCCCGGCTCCGCAGGAGTCCCCGAAGAGATCGCCCACCTCACCCTCGCTCTGCCCTACAACGACCTCGCCGCTGTCGAAGCCGCCTTTGCCGCCCATCCAGGAGAAATCGCCGCCATCATCGTCGAGCCCATCGTCGGCAATGCCGGTTGCATCGCTCCGGCGCAAGGGTATCTCGATGGCCTGCGGGCTCTGACCGCAAAACACGGGGCGTTGCTGATCGTGGATGAAGTCATGACCGGATTCCGCGTGGCTCCGGGAGGCGCCTGCGAACTGTATCGCCTCGATCCCGACCTGGTCACCCTGGGCAAGATCGTTGGTGGCGGCCTGCCGGTCGGCGTCTTCGGCGGCAAGCGCGCCCTGATGGATCAGCTCGCGCCCCTCGGTCCCGTCTACCAGGCCGGCACGCTCAGCGGCAATCCGTTAGCCATGGCCGCGGGTATGGCGACCGTCGGCTATCTGCAGGAGCATCGCACCGAGGTCTACTCGAAGCTTGAGAAACTGAGTGCCGCAGTGGCGGACGGCGTAGCGAACGCGGCGCGCACCGCAGGCATTCCACTCGCGATGAACCGTGTCGGATCGATGTGGACGTGGTTCTTCACTCCGGGCCCCGTCACCAACTACGAGCAGGCCGCCCATTCCGACACGAAGCGCTTCGCGTCTTTCCATCGCGCCATGATGGAGGCCGGCGTCTGGCTTCCGCCCACGCAATTAGAAGCCGCCTTCATGAGCACGGCCCACAGCGAAGCGGACATCCAGCAGACCCTCGACGCCGCCCGCAAGGCCTTCGCTGCAATCGCCGCGGGAAACTAACCGCCGCAGCCCGCTCTACCAGAGGCGCAGGCTCAGCCCGGTACTGGCCATCACCGGCGATACTCCCGACCCGGTGAAGATGTGCGCGTAACCCACCTCCAGGATTCGCCAGTCGAGCCGGGAGGCAATGTGGTGCGAAACCCCTGCGTCGGCCTGCCACGCCGCTCCCCAGTCCGAGGTCGTCGAGCTTGGGGAGTTATAGTAGCCGCCCGTGTAGCCCACCCCGCCGCCTGCCTCCAGCCACAGCCGCACAAACGACAGGTTCGTCGCCAGCCGGGGCCCGATCACCGCGTCATAGACGTGGATGTCGCCGTTGCCGGGCAGAACCGTCGCGCGCGCCACGAATCCCAGAACGCGTCCCTGGAGGTACCCGCCGGCGCTTCCGCCCCAGACGTAGCCGGCTCCCTGGCCGGTTCGAGCCACGGAAACCTCGGCAAAGACGTTCCCGCTGCGGGGGCCACCCCCAAGGCCGACATCCTGTGCCATGGCAGGGGTTGCGAGGGAGGCGGACAGCAGGGCTGACACCAGAACCAGAAAGAGCCGTGCGGAGGGGGTCTTCATTGGAGTTTCCCATCCCAGCTACAAAAAGAGCGTTCTCGTGTCCGCTAAGACGTTCGTCAGGGGCCAAAAGTTACCTGCGATACGTCCATGCCATCGAAAGATCGCTCTGCCGGCCGGAAAAGCGCGGAGAATAGCCACGGGAGGAGTGGTATGGACGTAACTCCCAGCACGATTTTTGTGGTCCTGATGTTGCCTTTGATCTTCGCCGTTTGCATTCTGTGGGCGACCCATGGTCACACCTCGAATGCCGATAACGAAGATCTGTCGGTGGTGGCCAATGACCACTGAGCGCTCCGGCTGAAGCTGCCTCAGGCTCCAGGCTCTCCAGGGGTTCTCTTTGTCCCTGCAGACAACGAATCCCGGCCCAAAGGACTCTCTCCTTACTGGAGTCACATTCATGGCCGGAACCCCCAACACCATAGGACTCATCCTGCTGCTTGTCGTTGTTTTTCTCGCCTGCATCCTGTGGGCGACGCGTGGCCACACAGCCGACGCGGACTCGGAAGAGCAAGACGTGGGCACACCCGGAAATGATTCCTGATTGGGTGCGTTGGTCGCTGGCCTCTATGCGGCGGCTGCCTGCGTTCTCGGCAGCAAGGCCCGCGTCACCAGCGAAAGCCCAAAGCCGATCAGCAGGCACTTGATCAGCACGATCGGCTCATACCGCCAGGCCAGCACCGCCAGACAAATCGAAAACAAAACCGGAAAGACCTCCGCCAGCAGGCTCGCAAGCCACTGCGGATGCGCCCCACCCGAAGGAATTCTCGGCAGCAACCGCGGCAGCAGCCGGGGCACCTGGCGTTTGTACTGGAGATAGGCCTCGCCCGACCGTCCGGCCCAAAAAGCCTCCTCGCCCAGGATCAGCCGAAAATAAAACACTCCAATCAGCACAACAAACACAGCGGCCCCCGACGGCGGCATCAGGATCGCAATACTCAGCCCCACAAGGTACGAGCCCAGATAGAGCGGGTTCCGCACATAGCGATACGGCCCAGCCGCCATCACCCGGTCGCCCTGCATCGCGCCCGAGTGCACCACCTATGCGCTCAGATACGCCGTCCCCCACACCCGCAACGCCGCGCCCGCGAAAGCAAACCCAATCGCCAGCCACGTCACCAGCAGCGTCGCGTGATCCAGACCCATCCAGCCCCACCGATCCAGCAGCGGCGGCATCGCCAGCCACGCGGTGGTTCTCGGCGGCCAGGAGTGGTACTGCGTCCACGTCCACGGCGCCGCGAATCCCAGGATGGACAGCAGCAGGAGGATGATCATCCGGAAGCGGAATTCAAACTGCGTTGCCTTCATCTCGTTCTCGCTCCCAGCACATCGTTCAGCCGTCCATGGTTCGCGGCCAGCCGCGCCTCGGCCTCCGCGCGCGTCATGCCCAGCTTCTGCATCACGACCGCGGTCTTCACCGCTTCGGCTTTCGCCAGTAACTGCGCGGCCTGCTCGTAGTCCAGCCCCGTAATGGCGGCAATGATCCGACCCGCCCGGTCGGCCAGCTTCGTGTTCGTCGGCTGCACGTTCACCATCAGGTTGCCGTAGACATACCCGAGGCGCACCAGCGCCCCAGTCGAAAGCATGTTGAGCACCAGCTTCGTCGCGGTGCCCGCTTTCATGCGTGTCGAACCGGTCACCACCTCCGGCCCCGTCGCCGGCACAATCGCGATCTCCGCCGCCAGCGCTACCGGCGACTCCGGTACGCACGTCAGCCCAATGGTCAGCGCCCCCATGCTCCGCGCGTACTCCAGCCCACCGAGCACATAAGGGGTCCGGCCACTCGCCGCGATCCCCACCAGCGCATCGCCCGCACGGAAGCCATGCTCTTCAAGGTCCCGCGCTCCCAGCTCGGGATTATCCTCGGCCCGTTCGACCGAACGCCGCAAAGCAATCTCTCCGCCCGCGATGATCCCCTGCACCAGCTCCGGCGGTGTGTTGTAGGTCGGCGGACACTCCGAGGCGTCCAGCACCCCCAGCCTGCCCGACGTTCCCGCGCCGAGATAGAACAGCCGTCCTCCCGCCTCGATGCGCGCTGCAATCGCATCCACCGCCGCGGCGATCTGCGGCAGCACGCGCCCCACTGCGGCCACAGCTTCCTGATCGGCATCGTGGATGACTCCGAGCATCGCCAGCGTCGAGACCTCGTCGATGCGCTCCGACGCCGGATTCCGCGCTTCGGTGGGCAGATTGCCCAGTTCGTTTTTTGAATCGCCCATTCGACTCGATGCTATCTCAGCCGCCAATCCGGAGCCTCTCCAGCTTCGTATGCGCCGCTTCATCGCTCCGCACTTCGCACTCCCACAGCACCACCACACGCCAACCCAGACGCCGCAGCGCCGCGGCATTCCGGCGGTCCCGCGCGACGTTGCCGCCCCGCTTCGCCGCCCAGAACTCGGCTCGTGTCGCCGGAACCACCGCTCCGTATTTGCAACGGTGACAGTGCCAGAAGCACCCATGGACGAAGATCGCCGTGCGGAACTTCGGCAGCACGATATCCGGTCGCCCCGGCAAATCTTTGCGATGCAGCCGGAACCGGAACCCCATCGAGTGCAGCGCGCGCCGCACCCGCACCTCCGGCTTCGTGTCGCGCGAGCGGATCGCCGCCATGTTGCGGCTGCGCTGCTCGCGGGTGTGCACGTCGGTCATCAGGAAATCGGAACCGCTTCCGGCGGGAAGGGAAGTGTGACCGCCGTCGCTCGCCTCGGGCGTTCCGCGATTTCCGGCGAGCCGAGAATCCACGGCCGCATCGCGCGCGCCGCCGTTGCGATCACCGGCACCGCAACGCTGTTCCCGAACTGCTTGTAGGCCTGCGTGTCGGAAACCGGAATGCGGTAGCTGTCTGGAAAACCCATCAGCCGTGCGCACTCGCGCGGTGTGAGCCGCCGCGGATTCTCACCACGGCCCCGGCTCACCAGAATCTCCGATCCATCCTTGTAGTACCTCGCCGAGAGCGTGCGCGCGATCGCATCGCCGTCCACCAGCCCGAACCCAAAGCCGTTTCCCGCCGCGCGATGCTTCGCCGCGTACGCCTGTAGATACGCCCACAGCTTGTTCGTCAGCGTATATTTCGGATTCACGCGCCCCTGCGTCGGCATCGTGTAAGGCTCCTCCGGCTGCTCGCTTCCGTCCTCTGGATGCAGAATCGCCCGCAGCTTCGGCGCATCGTTCGGCAGTCGCAAATCTGCAAAATCGAATCCGCAGTCGTCACGGAACCCGGCGATCAGAATGCGCTCCCGGTGCTGTGGCACGAAATGCGCCGCATCGATCACCCGCCAGGAAATCCGGTAGCCCAGTTCCTCTTCCAGCGTCTGCCGAATCACGCGAAACGTCCGCCCACCATCGTGGTTCACGAGATTCTTCACGTTTTCGAGCAGGAACGCCGCCGGCCGTTTCGCCGCCAGGATGCGTGCCACATCAAAGAACAGCGTCCCCTGCGTGGCACAAGCGAAGCCGTGCGGACGCCCCAGCGCGTTCTTCTTGCTTACGCCGGCGATCGAAAACGGCTGGCACGGAAATCCCGCCACCAGCACATCGTGATCGGGAACCTGTTCCTCATCCAGTTCGCGGATGTCGCCCGCGATCGCCTCGCGCGTCCCGAAATTCGCCTCGTAGGTCTTCCGCGCAAACGGATTCCACTCGCTCGTGAAGACGCAGCGTCCGCCCGCAGCCTCAAACCCCATCCGCATCCCGCCGATGCCGGCGAACAGATCGATGAAGGTGAACGATGCCTTCCGCACGAACCTATTTTCCGCGCTTTGCCGAAGATTGCGCGGCCCTTTTTACACTTTTCGCCACACTTTTCGCCGCACTTTTCGCTGCGCTCTTCTTCGCGGCCTTCTTTGCCGGAGCCTTCGTCACGGCCTTCTTTCCCGCTGCCGTTTTCGCCCGCTTCACCGGAGCCTTCTTCCGCGCCGCCAGCGTCTTTTCCGTCAGTGCCGCCGTCAGCTCCGCCACATCGATCGTGCGCGCCGACTTCCGCAGCCGTTCAATGTCGTAAAAAGTGCGCCGGTCGCGCAGAAAAATGTGGACCACGAAATCGACGTAGTCCATCAGGATCCACTCGCCTGCCCGGCGGCCCTCAACCGAGTTCGGATACGTCGCGAACTCGCGCTTCATGCGCAGCTCGATCTCATCGGCAATCGCCTGCGACTGCCGGTCGTTGGCCGTGCTGGTGATCAGGAAAAAGTCGGTAAAGGCCGAGTCCGCCGGATCCAGTTGCAGGACCCGGGTGTCTTCGCCTTTCTTCTCATCGCAGGCCGCGACGGCGGCCAGCACCATTTTGCGCGTTTCGATCAGTGTCATGCGTGGGGTTTTTTCAGCGTTCCAGTTCAGAAGTTCCTGTTCGATGGTACGGCAAGTGGCGGCGGATTTGCAGCGTCCCGGTCAGGAGGCGCGACTGTCACGATACAGCCCATGCTCGGCAATGTACGCCGCGACCGCCGGGTCAAGATCCCAGCGCGGCTCTTCGCCCTGGCGCAACGACCGGCGAATCCCGGTGGCCGAGGCCGGTTCCTGGAGGTGCGGCAACAGATAGAGCCGCGATTCGCGGTGCCCGGCCCCGATCAGGCACAACACCAGATTGTCCCCGCGCGCCTCGTCGCACGACGCCACCGAGATGCTCGCCGGCAGTGCCGACGTGATGCGCCCCAGATCGAATCCCGGCCGCGCCGCCACTACAAAATCGCACGCCACCAGCAGATCCGCCGCGCGATACCATTTGCTGATGCTCAGAAACGAATCGGCGCCCATCAGGCAGAAAAGCGAGTCGTCCTGCGCGAGCGTCTCGTCCAGCGCGCGCACCGTCTCGATGGTGTAATTCGGCCGCCCGTCGCTGCGTGGCGCGTCGATCTGCGACAGCTCCATCCCCGGCTCACCCGCGATCGCCAGCGCCGTCATCTCCAGACGATCCGCAAAGCTGGCCTGTGGCCGGTCCCGCTTCAGCGGCTGTGCGCCTACCGGCGCGAAGAGCACGCGGTCCAGCGCCACATTCTCCATCGCCAGACGCGCCAGCGCGATGTGCCCGCGGTGCGGCGGGTCAAAACTGCCGCCAAAGAAACCGATTCTCATCGCTTTTGAGCATAACGCGATCCGGCCCATCGGCCCGCGGAACCGGTAGTGTAGTGTGGCGATGTGAGCCTGTTGGCTGCCATCTCTCTGGGAGCGAATCTCCCCTCGCCCGCCGGCCCGCCGGAGCAGACCGTCCTTGCTGCGATGGAGGATCTGCGCGGCGCCGGCGCGCTCGTCGCGCGCTCCTCTCTCTACCGCACCGAGCCGGTCGGTTTCGCGGACCAGCCCCCCTTTGTCAATGCGGCCGTCACTTTGACGACCGCGCTTGATCCGGAATCCCTGCTCGACTTTCTCCTGGCCACGGAGCGCCACTATGGGCGCGATCGCAGCAGCGATTGGCCCAACCGCCCGCGCACCCTGGATCTCGACCTGCTTCTGGTCGACGGCCTCATCGTGAATTCTCCGAAGCTCACCCTGCCCC
>VFSW01003778.1_pt1 | contig 22694 bp, 24 predicted proteins | sample 5358111 | NCBI WGS metagenome assembly VFSW01 (sample SAMN11554181, study PRJNA540505) | mine drainage metagenome | isolation source: sediment from site ElyBrook_90M | place: USA: Ely Copper Mine, Vershire, VT | collected 2017 | reverse complement strand
GTAAGCGACCGGTACCGGCACCGAGACGTTGAACCCGCCCATCCCCGCCCCTACGTAAATGAAACTGAACCTCCCATAGCCGTATAAAGGCTCAAGAAAGCGTCCTAGCAAATAAAGTGCATAGGCATTCAGGGAAAGGTGGATCCACCCGATGTGAAGGAACATGGGCATTACCAGGCGCCAATATTGGCCCTGGCGAAACAATGGCGCGTAGGAGGCGCCGAAATCCAGTTGTACCTGTGGGTTGGTAGAGCCGCCGGAAAACGTCATCAGCAGGAAAACTGCCACATTGATGCAAAGGAACACGTAGGTTGCGACAGGGCGATAATAGCGGACCTGAGCATGAATGGGCATTGAGCCTTCAATGGGCTGCATCGCAGAACCGGACATAGTTTTACCTGGAAACCGAATGGACTGTGAGATCTTCGTAATAGCGCTCGCCTGCGCACGCGCGGCAAACCAGCCGGCCGTTCTCCACCCGTACCCGGCCATCATTCACGCTTTCGCCGCAGGTATCGCACAGCACGCGGGAATGCGCCCGGCCGGGCATATCTTCCGATTTTAGTGTGACGCGCACCGGCGTGACCAGGAACAAGTCAGCGTCTTCCATCACCTTATATGCGGCAAGTTGTTGTGCAGCAGGGTTGGCCAGCTCAGCATACATACCCTTCGCCCTAACCCGGGAATCCTCTTTCGCCACGATGCGCACGGCGCGGGTGGTGGTCAGGTCCAGAAAGGTGGCCGCCACTTTGCCAAAGTCAAAAAACTTCAACGAGCGTTTTCCCAAACGGCAGCCGGTTACCAGGCTTACGGCGTCGGTGGCGCAGCGGTCAATTTCCACAAAAGTCAGAAGGCGCTTGCGGTCAGTTTCCGGATTTTGGATGCCGATTTCATTCAAGCCAAGCATCGCCATGCGTACGCCCAGAACCTGCCCCGGGCACATGTGCCCGTGCCTTTCGGCTGCCATTTCCAAGTATTCATCGAGCGTCTTCATGGTTTCTTCATTGTATACCCACTATTCTGGCGGTGCTGCGGAACATGAAACCATGCTTGCACCACAAAATGCCGATATTATTCAGATGTGAGAAGAAGAATTCCGGGTTCAACTCCAAAAATGTCCACGCATCCGATGGAACATGGTATGGACATAATGGACCGAGCCAATCTGCCAATCGGCGGGACGCTATTCGGCGCCGCGACCAGAGCGCCGGCGTGGCTGGCGCGCCTGGTGGAATCTCCCATGCTTGCCCCCGGTCTGGTTTTTACGATTGCTGTTCTGATCTACCGCAGAGCGCTTGCCGGCTCGTTTGTGCTGGATGATTTGCGGTTGATCATGGAAAATCCTTTTGTCCAGAACTCTCACCTTTGGTCTCATATCTTCACGGGGGCCTTGGGTTCATTCCAAAGCGCTGACGTATGGGCCAATTTTTACCGGCCGCTGACCGTGTTCAGTTTCTGGCTGATCTATCGGTTTGCCGGGCCAAATCCATTTGCTTTCCACCTGGCATTGGTGCTCTTGTTCGCCGCCACTGCGGTGGTCGTGCTGAAGGTGGCTGAAGCTCTGATTCCCAACCGGACTGCGGCCCTGGGAGGAACACTACTCTGGGTGGTCCATCCGTTGCGGGTGGAAGCTGTGGCTTGGCTTTCCGGCTGGTTTGATGTGGGAGCAGGCTTTTTCTACCTGCTGGCGTTTCTGCTTTTTCTCCGTGTTGAACAAGGCGGTAGCAGTCGTTTCAAAGGGCATCTGCTCGCCGCACTCGTCTACCTTCCCGCCCTCTTTAACAAGGAGATGGCGCTCAGTTTCCCGCTGCTTGTGCTCCTCTATTGGATTACCGCTGCTTCGACTGGCCGCTGGCGCCGCCGTATTATCTGCCTTTTGCCGTACTTAGGCGCAGCGGCTGCCTATCTGATAGTGCGTCGGCTGGCACTGGGCCATTTGGTGCGTGGCGCTGACCCATTACGGGTTACGACGGCGGTGCTTCAAGCGGCCGTGGCGCTGTCTGGCGCCCATACTCGCCTGTTTTTCTGGCCAAATCATTTGAACGTTTTCCGAACCTTTCAGATCAGCCGCCAGTTGCACAGCCCGTGGCCTTGGTGGGCCATGGCTATAGTGGCCGGCGCTTTGCTCCTGCGCCGCCGCTCGCCTGGATTTAGTTTTCTGGTGCTTTGGTGGCCGGTCACCCTCCTTCCCTGTCTGGATATTCGCCAGTTAAGCAGCCCGCTGATTGCCGACCGCTTTTCTTTTATTCCGTCGGTTGGATTAAGCCTGGCGTCGGCTTGGGCAGCGTTCGCGCTGTCAGACTTCCTTGTCAGGCACCGCATCCCACTGCGGCCAGTTGTGTCTCTGGTTTTTGCTGCCATACTCCTCGCGGGGGCGGTGCGCAGCACGCAGGCGATTGCTCCCTGGCTTAGCAATGAGGCGCTGCTGCGTTATTCCCGGAGTCAATCGCCCGACAACGCTTCGCTGCATCTGGTGCAAGGTTGGGAGCAGGAGTACCGTTACGGGGACTTTCACGCTGCACAGGCAGAGTTCCGAGCCGCGCTGCGCCTTAGCCGTGCGGGACCGGTGCCCGCGCAATCCATTACTTATGAGGCCTATCTGGGCTTGGGCAATCTGGCGCAGGCCCGAGGCAAGGCGAACGAGGCGGTCAATTACTACCAAACTGCGGAACGCTTCATGCCCAGCCTGCCGGAAGCCTACCAAATGCTGGGCGCCGTCTACTTTCCTCAACACGACTATGCGCAGGCAGCCGGTTATTTCCAGCAGGCGGTCGAGCGATCACCGTTGGATCTGGGTGCGCGCTTCTACCTGGGCACCTGTCTGGAGAAGCTGGGTGAATACAGAGCCGCCGTCGCTCAATTTGGAAAAGCATGCCAAATTGACCCGACTTATGCACAGGCATGCGCTGCTGCCCGCCAAGCTGCCTCGTTATCCCCTGCTCCTGTACGATGAGCCGGGCTCGGCGACTCATCTCGCGCCCTCAAATCCTATTCACCGCCCGCATTGGAGTATAATGAGGAAGAGGTTTTTGGTCTTTCTGTACGCGTCGGAGCCACTTTCGGGAGGTAAAGGATGGGCTTTGTTGAAAACAGATATGAGAAGAACTTCATCATCTCGACGGTGGATTATGTTTTCAACTGGGCACGAAAATCCGCTTTGTGGCCTCTGACCTTTGGCCTCGCCTGCTGCGCGATTGAGATGATTGCCAGCACCACCTCGCGTTTTGACATGGCACGCTTCGGCGCGGAAGTTTTCCGGCCTAGCCCGCGCCAATCCGATTTGATGATTGTCTCCGGCACGGTAACCCTGAAGATGGCCCCCGTCCTTAAACGGATTTGGGAGCAAATGCCGGATCCCAAGTGGTGCATTTCCATGGGTGCGTGCTCCAGCGTGGGCGGTCCTTTTAATACTTATGCGGTCCTTCAGGGTGTGGACCGGATTGTTCCCGTGGATGTTTATATTGTCGGCTGCCCGCCGCGCCCGGAAAATCTTTTCTACGGTTTGCTCAAATTGCAGGAGAAAATCGACACCATGAGCCTGGTGAAGCGTCCGACGGAAGTTCGTCTGGATGAGACCATGGTCGAAGAGTTCAAGAAATCCATCCGCATCGGCCAGTCCACCACACCAGAGCTGGTACAGTTCGGATAGCCATCTCAATGGCCATCGGCGGCCGGTCGACTCCTGAAAGCAGCCAGGAACCCCGAATTCCAACATTTCAGGGTGTGCCATTTTCCGGCCATTGTTTTTTTGTGGCTTTGCTGGCGGGAATGCGCTGCGGAAGGCCTACAAAGATCTCAAAGCGGGAAATTCGGAGGATTCATGGCGGAGTTTGTGAAGGTTGCAGAACTGATGGACTTGAAAGTGGGTGAGGCAAAGGCCGTTGAGGCAGGAGGAAAGACCATTGCCCTTTATAACGTCGGCGGCTCCATTTTTGCGACGGATAATTCCTGCCTGCACCGTGGCGGTCCGCTGGGTGAGGGAATGCTGGAAGGCGATGTGATCACCTGCCCCTGGCATATGTGGGAATACAACGTACGCACCGGCGAGAAGTGCGGCGACAGCAGCATCCGCATTGCCACGTACCCCGTACGGATTCATGGAAATGAGATTCAGATAGCGCTCGACCTTTAGCTTTGACCTTCCATGCCTGAACTTCCAGAAGTCGAAACCGTGCGGCGAGGGCTGGCGCAGCGCGCCGCGGGCCGCAAAGTGGCTGAAGTCAAGGTGCTTAACCCCTCCATTGTCAAAGGCTCCGCTGAAATGCTTTGCCAGGCCTTGCCGGGCAGAACCATTGGGCAATTGCACCGCAAGGGCAAAGCTCTTGGTATCGAGTTCCGCTCCGCGCACGGCCAGCCTTCCTGCTACCTGCTGGTAAGGCTGGGAATGACGGGGCAGTTGGTGGTAACGTCCCAGGATTCTCCTTTACTACCCCATACCCATCTGCGGCTGGCTTTCGAAGACGGCAGGGAGGAGTTGCGCTTTCGCGATCCGAGGCGCTTCGGGCTGGTACGATGCTGCCGCCTGGACGAGATTGAGGCCATTTACAACGCGATGGGGCCCGACGCCCTGGAAATTTCCAAAGGATACTTCGTGGATGCCATCAAGGGGCGGCGCGGCGCTATTAAGGGCTGGCTGTTGAATCAGGCGATGCTGGCGGGGATGGGGAATATTTACGCCGACGAAGCGCTTTTTCTTGCCGGCATCCATCCACAAACGCCGGCTGGCCGCATCAATCCCGCCGCGGCGCGTCGACTGCACCGTGCTGTAATCAAAGTGCTGCGGCGCTCGGTGAGGCTGCAAGGTACCAGCTTTCGCGACTATATTAATATTGAGGGAAAGCCCGGGAATTTCTCCCCCAGATTGCAAGTTTACCAGCGCACCGGAGAGCCTTGCCGCAAGTGTGGCGCTGCCGTGCGACGCGTGATAGTTTGCGGGCGCAGCAGCCATTTCTGCCCCCGCTGCCAGCTCCGCCCGCGCAAAGTCGCTCCGCCCGGCGCCACCCGCAAGACAGCCGGGGGGGTGAGTCGACGGGCGTAAGGTAGTTTATGAAAGGAACTGTCCGGCCTCGCGTCAAAATCTGCTGCATTTCAAGCGTTGAAGAAGCCCGCATGGCAATTGACTGTGGAGCTTCGGCCGTAGGTCTGGTCTCAGCCATGCCGACTGGTCCCGGTATTCTGACCGAGGATCAAATCTCCGAGATTGCGTCTACAGTTCCGCCGCCCATCGCCACTTTTTTGCTTACCAGCCGCCAGGACGCCAAAGAAATCATTAAGCAGCAGCAACAGACCCACGTCAACACGCTGCAGTTATGCAACCGAATGCCCACAGAGGAACTTAGGGCTCTCCATCTGGCACTGCCCAATGTGCGCCTGGTGCAGGTGATTCACATAGCCGGCGCGGATTCGCTGCCGCAGGCGCTTGCCGTAGAGCCGTTTGTGGATGCGCTGCTGCTGGACTCAGGCGCCCCGCAGGCGCTGGTTCCTGAACTGGGCGGTACCGGCAGGGTTCACGACTGGAAAGTAAGCCTCGAAATTCGCGAGCGCGTGGATGTGCCCGTTTTTCTGGCTGGCGGACTTAAGGCAGGCAACGTACGAGAGGCCATCAGCACGGTTGCCCCCTTTGCGCTGGACGTGTGTACCGGGGTAAGGACACGCGGTAGGCTGGACCACGATAAACTGAAGCAATTCTTCGCCGCTGCCTGGGCAAACTGAGGCGGGCGAGGGTCGCGAGCCATGTCTGGGTTCGTCCTGCGCGGGGCGACTCCGCAGCCCGCAGCTGACTACGTGTTTTGGCTGTCCACCAACTGGCGAGCCCGCTCCGCCGCCCGCACTACGGCTTTGATCAGTGTAACGCGCAGCCTGCCTTCTTCAAGTTCCATCAAGCCATCAATCGTACAACCCGCCGGCGTGGTAACCATATCCTTCAGCTTGGCGGGGTGCTCGCCGGTTTGCAGCACTAAGGCAGACGCCCCCAGCAGGGTTTGGGCTGAAAGTTCGGTGGAAAGCTCCCGCGGCAGGCCCAGCTTCACGCCCGCTTCTGCCAGTGCTTCAATAATCAGGTAAACATAGGCAGGACCGGAGGCGGAAAGCCCCGTGATGGCGTCCATATGCTTTTCGTCCACCACCACAGTGCGTCCCATTGAACTGAAGATGCGATGGGCGATCTGCACATCCGCTTCCGAGGCGTGCTTGCCTGGAGCTATGGCGATCATGCCGTGGCGGATCAGGCAGGGAGTATTGGGCATTGAGCGAATCACCCTTGCCGGATGGCTTAGCTCGCGCTCAATCATGTAGGTGGTTACAGACGCAGCAGCGGAAATCAAGAGCGCGTCTTTCCGCAAATCCTTCTTTACCTCGTGCAAAAAGCCCTTTACCTGCTGCGGCTTCAGACAAATCAGCACCAAGTCCGCGCCCTTCACAGCTTCGCAGTTATCCGTGCACGACTTTACCCCATATTTTTCAGTGAGATAATCGGCGCGGGGCTGGTGCGCCACTGTTGCAACAACACTTGCCAGCGGCACCATTTGTGATCCAAGCATGCCGGAGAGCAAACCCTCCCCGAGCTTCCCCGTGCCGATAATGGCAAGCTTTTTGACACTCATGTGCCCATCCCGCGCGTCGGCGTGCGTGGGCGTTGCAGCTTTCATAGAAACTCCAGTCGGAAAATGTGATCGCCCGACCAAGTCAGCGCATGGCCTGAGCTTGAGCGGCGGTGGCTTCCTCAGCCGGCCGGTTCCATGCCATCATTTTACGCAATTCCATGCCGACTTTCTCAATTAAATGATCGGAAGCCTTGGCACGCATGGCGAGAAACTGCTTGCGCCCTTCATCATTCTCCTTCATCCACTCGCGTGCAAAGGCGCCGCTCTGCACTTCCTCCAGAACTTTCTTCATGGATTCGCGCACGTGCGCGTCAATCACTCTGGGGCCGCGTGTGTAATCGCCGAACTCTGCCGTATCGCTTACCGAATAGCGCATGTATTTGATGCCGCCCTGGTAGATCAGGTCTACAATCAGTTTCAGTTCGTGCAGGCACTCAAAATAGGCAATTTCAGGCTGGTAACCGGCGCTCACCAGCGTTTCAAAGCCCGCTGTAATCAGTTCCGAAACTCCGCCGCACAGCACCGACTGCTCTCCAAAAAGGTCCGTTTCCGTTTCTTCCTTGAACGTCGTGCGGATAACGCCGGCTTTCAGGCTTCCCAGGGCCTTGGCGTACGCCAGGGCTGTGGCTTCGGCGTGACCGCTGGCATCCTGCTCCACAGCCAGCAGTGCTGGAACGCCCACCCTTTCCAAAAACAGCTCACGCATACGATGGCCGGGTGATTTGGGAGCAATCATCACCACATCCACGCTGGCAGGAGGTTCAATGAACTTGAAATGGATGTTAAAGCCGTGTGCAAACAGCAGGGTTTTTCCGGCTCGCAGGTGGGGCGCAATGGATTCCTTATACACCTTCGCCTGCACCGGGTCCGGAATCAATACCACAATCACATCTGCGCGCGATGCCGCTTCCGCGGGCTCATAAACCTCAAGCTTTTGCGCTTGGACTTTGGCGCGTGACGGGCTGGAACCGGGCAGTCCCACGATCACTTTCAAGCCGCTGTCGCGCAGGTTTAGGGCGTGGGCATGACCCTGGCTGCCGTAGCCGATCACGGCAATGGTTTTGCCTGCCAGGTGCTTAGTATCTGCATCAGACTCGTAGTAGACTTTAGCCATAACTGTTTTATCTCCTCAAGGAATTTCGCGGTCGGATCGTTCCGGCTGGATTTGCCGTTTGCAACTGATTCCAGCTTGCCATGCAGCGGGCGGGAAGCCGTGCGCGTTATGGGGACTCGGGTTAATTGAATATGCGTTTCAGGCGCGCCCTACGCCCGCCAGTACACCTGAACGAGTTGAGTGCACGCAAGCGAAAGGTAGAAACGCAGGCATCTCGGCATCGGTCGCGTGCGGGCCTGGCTGGACTTCAGGAGGCACCTCCAGAAGGTAACGGCCCTGGCTGGCAAATATCAACTTGGCGCCCGGAAACTTTTCCATGAAGCGCGAAGTGTTGGGCTGACACGCGTCGGCATCCACAAATACATACGACGCGTTCGCCGAAGATTCATGCCGGTAGCAGGTGACGTGGCTTACGCCTTCTGAGCGCCGCAGAAAATGGAAGATGTGGTCCACTTCCGCCTCGCGGCTCTCCACCACCGCCATGATGTAAAGCCCCTGCGGTTCGGTCGCCAATGCCAGCGTGCCTATCTGAATGTTCTTGCGGCGGAATACGTTGATCAGCCGGCAAACCACGATAGGGTCATTTTCAGTTTCAAGCGCAAGCAGCCATTTCACGGTCATCTCTCCCAGTTCAGATTGAAGCTCAGCTTTTACGGCCGGCTTCATTTTTTGCGGAGCCTGATAGAAGCCCTTTCCAACTCTGCAGCCCTGCCCTATTCGCCGGGGTATGTGCCACGGCGGACAGGCTACACCGCCCACAGGTCGTCGAGCGCTTCCTCCTCCTCCAGCACAACGCGCGGTGGTTCAACAATCATTTCCGCCAGGGAGGCGCCCGGGGGAACAATCGGGAACACGTTTTCCGCCGGATCCACCCAGTAGTCGATCACGCAGGGCTCGCGGTTGCCCAGCATGTCGCGAACGCTGTCCACAACCTCTTCGCGATGCTCCACGCGCAGGCCGCGAATGCCGTACGATTCCGCCAGTTTGGCAAAATCGGGCGCAAAATTCAGGTCAATATCGCAGTATCGCTTCTCAAAGAAGATTTCCTGCCACTGCCTCACCATGCCGAGGGCGTGGTTGTTAAGAACCACAATTTTCACCGGCACATGGTACTGCGCCACGGTGGCCAGGTCGTTCAACGTCATCTGGAATCCGCCGTCGCCCACAAATGCGATCACTTGGCGGTTCGGGAAGGCAAGTTGCGCCCCCATCGCCGCTGGAAATCCGTAGCCCATCGCACCCAGCCCGCTGGAAGAAAGCCACGTGCGCGGCTGGTAGAAGTCATAGAACTGCGCCGCCCACATCTGGTGCTGGCCAACGTCCACGGAGATTATGGCGTCTTCTTCGGCGTGGCGCGAAATGGTTTCAATCACATACTGCGGCTTTACCGTGTGTGCGTATTTGTCGTAGGTCAGAGGATGTTCCACGCGCCAGCCTTCGATTCGCTGCAACCATTTCTCGCGCTCGGCTAAAGGAGTTCCACCCTTCAGGCGCTGGATTTCCGCTATCAGCTCGCGCAGCGTTTCGCGCGCGTCGCCCACCAAGGCCATATCCACATTCACGTTCTTGTTTACTTCGGAGGGGTCAACGTCAAGTTGAATCTTGCGCGCCTTGGTGGCAAATCCGTTGATTCGGCCGGTTACTCGATCGTCAAACCGCGCCCCGATGGCTATCAGCAGGTCGCATTGGCAGATGGCAGTGTTCGTGGCATAGGAGCCGTGCATGCCCAGCATGCCCAGAGACAGCGGATGCCGCGACGGAAACGCCCCCAGCCCCATCAGCGTTGTGGTTACCGGTACGTGGGTCAGCTCGGCCAGTTCTTGCACTTCCGGCCAAGCGCTGGCGCTGATCGCCCCGCCCCCCACGTAAAGCACCGCCTCGCGGCTCTCCATTATCATCTCGGCGGCCCGCTCCAGATCCGCCTGCGCCCATTCCCGCCGCCGCTCCATGCGGCTTGCAGCCGGCGCTTCAGGATAGACCGGCTCTGTCATCTCCATCAGCACGCTTTTGGGCAGGTCCACCAGCACCGGGCCGGGCCGGCCCGAGATGGCGGTACGAAAGGCGCGGTCCATTACTGCGGGAATTTCCGCCGCCGTGCGCACTGCAAAGGAGTGCTTTGTAATCGGCAGGCTGATGCCGATGGTGTCCGCTTCCTGAAAACCGTCTTTCCCAATCAGTGCGCTGGGCACTTGGCCGGTCAGGGCGACTACCGGAATTGAATCCATCATGGCAGAGGTCAGCCCGGTAATCAGGTTGGTCGCGCCCGGTCCCGAAGTTGCCAGGCACACACCCGGCTTGCCCGAAGCACGCGCGTAGCCATCCGCCGCAAACGCCGCCGCCTGCTCGTGCCGCACCAGAAGGTGGCGAATGCCAGCGCTGTAAAGCGCGTCGTACAGCGGTAGCACGGCGCCACCCGGCAGACCAAAAACCACTTCTACCTGCTGTCGTTTCAGGCTTTCCAGCAGGATTTCAGACCCCGAACTTAGCTTGATCATAACCGTATGTCCCTGAACCACCAGCGCTCTATACCGACCAGTCGGTAAGTAGCAAGATTAGTCCTTTTACCCAACCCGAGTCAAGCGAAACTTCCACCTGTATTCCACATCCCAACTTGCCAGCCATGGCAAGCCTAACCCAGATGATTAAGCCCTTTATTAACCCCCCTTTGGCATTATAGGCCGACTTCGGCCCTTCCACCTCACGCGTAAAACTCCGGACTCTTCTTTAGCTCCTGCCACTGCAACCCGTCATGATGAAAAACCACCAGCGCGGCACTTTCCCGCTTTACAACCTCCAGCAGCTTTCGGGTGCTAGCTCGCAGCCGCTCCTCATCTATGTCCAGCGGCCCGGCCTCGCGCTCAGGCGTAAAGGAGCGCTGCAGGCTTACGGCATCGATTGCCAGCAGCACGGCGCCGGTTTGTGGCAGCCGTACCAGCACGGATTGGTGGCCAGGAACGTGTCCGCTGGTTTCGAGCAAGGTCAGCCCGGGCAGTAATTCCGTATCGCCCTCAACCAGCCGGTAGCGCAAACTCGGGTGATCCCAGTGCGGCCGACCGGCGGCAAAGCGCGGATGCCCTCCAAGCGCCACCTCATACTGTTCGCGCTGCACTACCAACTCGGCGTGGGCAAAGGCATCGTTGCCCCCGGCGTGGTCAATATCTAGGTGGGTGCAAATAACGGTATCGATATCAGCGGCTTTCAATCCCAGCGCCGCCAAGTGCTCGTGCACGGTCTTTCGGAAGCGTGCTGGCGGGCTGCCCGCCGGCGGCTGAAAGCCGACCGGGAACCCCGTGTCAACCAGGATGCGTTTTCCATCTCCCGTAGTAACCAAATAACATCCGGCCGACATTTCCAGAGTGCCTTCCGGAGTGGGAATGCTGGCTTCAGATAATTGGAACAGGTACAGCTTTTGTGGACCTTTTAGACTCAACGAAATTGGACCTTCTTTTCCGTTTGGGACCTTCGACGTCAGGCCCCTTACATACATTATAAAGACTTTGTAAAGATTGAATAGCGTGCCCCGACCAAGGCCCCGAAATGCATGTTCCTTCCGCATTCCGCTTTCGTTAGGCACATTGCTGCCCGCATGCAAGGCTCGATTGCGCTTGACAAGCGATGGGTTAGCCTCAGAATGAAAAGGAGGCGGCTCAAATCGCCCGCCCATATCGCAAGAGGCCTTTTATGTTCACTCGCAAGGCGCCCGCCTCCGCACAGGGCGAAATTTCCAGGATTTTCATTTGCCACACGGCACGCCAGGCGATGCGCGAAGTTGATCAAGCCTTGGCGGTAGCTGGCGTCGGCTTGGAAGGCGACCGGTACCATCGCGGCGAGGGCACCTTTTCCAATCCACCCAGTCCCAACCGCCAAATTACCCTGATCGAGGCGGAGGCGCTGGAGGCCTTGGAGCGCGATCATGGCATCCCGTTGGAGGCTGGGGAAAGCCGCCGCAATCTTTTGACGCGAGGCATCAGCCTGAATTCGCTGGTAGGGAAGGAATTTCGCGCGGGCGGGGCCATCCTGAAGGGTCTTAAGCTGTGTGAGCCTTGCAGCCATCTGGAAGGTCTTACCGGCAAGGCTCTGGTCAAACCCTTAACCCACCGCGGCGGTCTGCGCGCGGAAATCGTAACCACCGGAATAATAAGGCGTGGCGATTTGATTGAATTCCCGGCCCGCCTCTGACCCTGGAGACAAACACACCGCCCGACGAGGCGCCCATGCCACCATCTTATGCTCGAGGATTTTTCCTGATGACGATGCTTACGTTTTCCCTGCTTGAGTCGCAGCCAGCCTCTGCGGCCCAGCGCCCAGCGCTGGTGGACCGCGTGGGCGATACCGGATTTCTGCAGATTTATGCGGATAGCTTCAACAGCCTTTCCGCACGCCAGAAGATTTACGCCTACTGGCTGGCTCAGGCGGCGATTGCCATCAATCCTATCGTCTACGATCAGAACTCCGCCTATGGCCTGCGCGAAAAGCGCCTGATTGACGCCATAATGAGCCATCCCCAGGGGATTGACCCCGCGGTGATGAGCACGATAACGGATTACGCCAAGCTGTTCTGGGGCAACCACGGCAACCACAACAGCTTTACCTCCAAAAAGTTTGTGCCTCGGTTTACCCCGGCGCAGTTCAAGGCCGCCGCCCACCAGGCGCTGAAAAACGGCGCCACTTTGGGCAACACCGCGCAATTGGATGCCGAGCTCGAAGCGCTTGAAAAGCCTATTTTCGATCCTGATTTCCAGCCCATGCTCACGGTGAAGAACCCTCCCGCCGGGCAGGATGCCTTGCAGGCGAGCGGCAACAATCTTTATCAAGATGTGACGCTGGCGGAGTTGAAAAACTTCACGGAGCACTTTGCGCTCAACTCCCGCCTGGAGCGGCAAAACGGCACGCTGGTGGAGCAAGTATATCGCGCCGGCACTCCGGATGGCAGTGTGCCGCCGGGACTTTATGCGCGCGAGCTGGGAAACGCCATCCGCATACTTGAAAAGGCCAAACCCTACGCTGACGAGGCGCAGCAAAAGGTACTCGCCGATTTGATCCGCTACTACCAGACGGGCTCGCCCGCCGACTGGCGCCAGTTCAACATCGACTGGGTGCGCGATAACTCCCGCGTGGATTTTACCAATGGCTTTATTGAGGTTTACAAAGATGCGCGCGGCATGAAGGGCGCTTCGCAGGCCTACGTTACCGTGAATGACGAAACGCTGGATAAATTGATGAAGACCTTTGCGGCCAACGCCGCCTACTTTGAGCGGCACGCCCCGTGGCTGGATAAATACAAACTTTCCAATCCCCATCCGCCCGCCGCCAAGGCTGTGGAAGCGCTGATTGAAACCGGCGATTTTGACGTGATGACCATTGGCGAAAACCTGCCCAACGAGGCGGAAATCCACGATAAATTCGGCAGCAAGAGTTTTATCTTTACGGGCTCGATGCGGGCATTTGCTGCTGCCCAGGGTGAGAAGATCGCGCTTGAGTTTGCTTACTCTCCCGAAGAGGTTGAACGCGCCATCAAGTACCGCGACCAGGCCGCCAATATTCTGGTGGCGCTGCACGAAATTATCGGGCACGGCTCCGGCAAGCTCGATCCCAAGCTGACCCACGAGCCCGCTTACTACATTAAGGAGTACTACGCCACGCTGGAAGAAGCGCGCGCCGATCTGATGGCGCTATGGAATTTCTTTGACCCCAAATTGATTGAGCTGGGCGCCATGCCCAATCTTGAGGTCGCCAAAGCCGCCTACGATAATGAGGCACGCGCCGCTCTGGTGCAGCTCCATGAGGTTCCTACCGGCAACACCATTGAAGAGGATCACCGCCGCGGCACGCAGTTGATTGTCAACTACATTCGCGAAAGAACTGGCGCCATTCAGCCCCGGGAGCGGGACGGCAAAATCTATATGGTGGTCGAGGATTATGGCAAAATGCGCGAAGGCGTCGGCATGCTGCTGGCGGAATTGATGCGCATCAAGGCGGAAGGCGACTACGACGCCGCCAAAGCTCTGATCACCCAGTACGGGGTGCACTTTAATACCCAGTGGCGGGACCAAGTGGTGGCGCGCTACAAAAAGCTGGACCTGCCCACCTATTGGGTGGGCATTAACCCGATGCTGGTACCGCATCGCAACGCGCAGGGCCAAATCGAAGACGTTGAGATCACCTATCCGGCCGACTTTGTGAAGCAGCAGATGGAATATACGCGTGTCGCTGGCGAATAATGGTGCCGCCTTGCGCTTGCGTCGCGATGGCCTTCCGTTGAGCAAGCCGCGTTACCATGCAGCCAGGCCGGACGCCAGGAACGTTGTTATTAGCACCAGCACCCAGATGCCACCTCGGAGCAGGTTACAATAGGCCAGCAGTTTGCTCCAGGGGTTGCGGAACAGGTAGTGCCCGGCCAGAAACGCGAATGCCACGGTAGGCACCAGCCAGAAGCCGCCGATCCATAGGACATCAGCGCGGCTGCGCGGCCCGATCCAACCCATGGTCAGCAAGGCCGCGGCCATGAGCAGCAGGCAAAGCAGAAGCGTGCTTACCACGTGGCCTGCCCGTTCGCCCAGCCAGGGATTTAATGCCAGAGTTCGAAGCGTACAGTTGGCCACCGCCAGAACCACCAGCCCCAGCCAAATCATCAAACCGCGCAGCAGCATGAATGCCCCCATGTTGATCCATGCACGCTTTTGACACATTCTGCGGCGGTTTCATCGTCCAATTTCCAACAATGTCTAGTTTGGCTCTTTACAATTGCAACAAATACCACTAAATTGGACTGGTCAAGCAGACCAATGCGTGCAGGGATTGTATGCGGATCGATTTGAATCCGGCGCGGCACGAGCCGCTTTACGTCCAGATTTGCGACCAGATCCGGCAGTCGATCCGGGCCGGCACACTGCGACCCGGCGAGCGCCTGGAGCCGAGCCGCGAACTGGCGCGGCGGCTGGGGGTGCACCGCACCACGGTAGGCAATGCCTATGCCAGCCTGGAGGCGGAGGGCCTGATTCACGGCGCGGTGGGGCGCGGCACTTTTGTGCGGCGGCCGCTACCGGCAAGTTTCGCAACGTCTGTCACCGCTCAGACCCCGCAGCGCGATTTTTTTTGGGACACCTTCCTGTCACAGGAGGCGCAGGACGATACCTTAAGCCGCCTGGTGGCCGCGGCGGGCGGGCCGGGGGTTATCTCATTTGCCGTAACGCACGGCGCGGAAGAGCTGGCGCCGGTTGAGCCGGTGCGGCGCGCCATGGATGCGGTGCTGCGGCGCGAAGGAGCGCAGTTGCTGCAATACGGGCCAAGCGACGGCTACCCGCCCTTCAAGGAATTTGTGCGGGAACAACTGCAGCGCGACGGAATCAATGCCGCCACGGATGAGATTCTGATCACCAGCGGCTGCCAACAATCGCTGGACCTGATTCGCCGCACGCTTACTGCGCCAGGCGATGTCGTAGCCTGCGAAAATCCCACCTACCCGGGTCTGTGGAACCTGTTCGATAGTTCCAGCGCGCGGTTGATTGGCATCCCGGCCGGCCCTGCGGGAATGGACCTGTGCTATTTGGCCGGCGTGCTGCAGCAGAATCGCGTCAAGCTGATAGTGACCACACCCAGCTTTCAAAATCCCACCGGCGCCACGCAGACGCTGGAGGCGCGGCAGCAGCTTTTGCAGCTTGCGGCGCGGCATCAGGCGGCGATTGTGGAGGATGACATTTACGGCGCGCTGCTCTTTAGCGGCGCCGCCACTCCCTCGCTGCGGGCGTTGGACCGGGCGGGCCGGGTGATCTACCTGAACAGCTTTTCAAAGACCGGTTTTCCAGGCTTGCGCGTGGGTTGGATAGCGGCGGAGCGGCGCGTGGTGGAGCGGCTGCGCTGGGCCAAACAGCGTAGCGACGTGCACACCAATCTGCTGGGTCAGGCGGTGCTGGTGGAACTGGGCCGGCGCGGCTGGCTGGATAAATTGCTGCGGCAAACCCGCAAGCTTTACGCCCACCGCCAGCAGACGCTGCGGCAGGCCATGCAGCGCCACTTCCCGCCGCAGGCGCAGTGCTCTTTTCCGCCCGGCGGCATGGCGGTGTGGGTGGAGATGCCCGAGGGCACGGATACCACGGCATTGCTGGAGCGCGCCCGGGAGCGCGGCGTTACCTTTGCGCCCTCGTCCTATTTCTACTTTCAGAATGCACGGCACAACGCGCTGCGGCTGTGCTATTCGCCGCTGGACGACAGCCAGATTGAGAAGGGCGCGCGGATTCTGGGCGGACTGCTGCACGAAGAGATAGGGCGGGCGCAACGCTTTGCCGCGCGCAAGCCGGCAAGCGCCATGGCGATGATGTGATGGCCGCTGGCCCGTGCGCGCTTGCGGAAGTACGGCGCAGGATGCAGAGGCGAAGATTACGGCAAAGTTCGCATGAAGGAGGAGGATTATGTTCCAGTTTGACGAATCGATGAAGCTGAAGGTGGGCCTGGCGGAAATGCTGAAAGGCGGCGTGATCATGGATGTAACCACAGCCAGCCAGGCCAAGATCGCTGAGCAGGCCGGCGCCGTGGCGGTGATGGCGCTCGAACGCGTTCCCGCCGATATCCGCAAGGAAGGCGGTGTAGCGCGCATGGCCTCACCGCGCGTGATCAAGGAAATTATGGCCGCAGTCACCATTCCGGTGATGGCCAAAGCGCGCATTGGGCACTTTGCAGAAGCTCAGGTGCTGCAGGCGCTGGGTGTGGATTACATCGACGAAAGCGAGGTGCTGACCCCGGCTGATGAGGAGCACCACATCGCCAAGCACGGCTATAAAGCGCCCTTCGTTTGCGGCGCGCGCAACCTGGGCGAGGCCTTGCGGCGCATTGGCGAGGGCGCGGCCATGATCCGCACCAAGGGCGAAGCGGGCAGCGGAAATATTGTGGAAGCGGTGCGCCACCTGCGCTCCATCACCGGAGAAATGCGCTTACTGCACGGGCTGCGCGAAGAGGAGCTGATGGCCAAAGCCAAGGAGATGGGCGCGCCTTACGAACTGGTGCAGTGGGTTGCGGCCAACGGCAAACTGCCCGTGCCCAATTTTTCCGCGGGCGGAATTGCCACGCCGGCCGACGCCTCACTGGTGATGCAGCTTGGCGCCGAGGCGGTGTTTGTCGGCTCCGGAATCTTTAAGTCCGATGATCCGGAAAAGCGCGCCAAAGCCATTGTGCGCGCCACCACCCACTACAATGAGCCGGAGATTGTGGCTGAATGCAGCGAAGACCTGGGCGAGGCGATGCGCGGCTTGGATGTGGCCAAACTCAAGCCGGAGGAGTTGTTGCAGACTCGTGGGTGGTGAAATTTTATAAGCATTTATGATCGTGGCTTGGTAAATTCTGTCAGATTGCGTTCAGCGGCCAACCCATCAAACAGTGGAGTGCGCGTGAAGTTCCTGAGGTCATTCGAATTCTTGTGCGAGACGGGTGGAAATTGGCTAGGACGAAAGGCAGCCATCAACAGTTCAAGCACTCTACCAAACCTGGCACGGTGACTGTGGCGGGTAAGCCCAATTTGGGTGTGCCGCCAGGCACGCTTAACAGCATTCTGAAGCAAGCGGGACTAAAGGTATGAGGGATACGATCAAAGCATCGATGATAGCAGTAGGCGGAGCGCTCCTTGTTTGGGTTGTCAGTTGGTTGTGGAGTCTTCATCTCGACCGTAGGACGGGTAAGAGGGTGCGGATGATGTTAAGCGTGAAAATTGATGAGAACCTCGCCTATTTATCCGCGTGGAGAGAAGAAGTTCGTAAGTCTGAAACCGCTCGCACTCCGGTGTTGCAGCAGGGCTCAATTGATGACGCGAGCAACGCCTAAGGGTGCGAACAGCGCATTTGAAGAGATGTCTGCCCGGTCTTCGGCACCAGATATGGGACAATTCAACCCTTCTTGTTCCCACAGCCTTCAGCGAGGAGGAAATCTCGAAAGTTTACAGGCTTCATCGAGAACTCGAGGTGATATCAGACCGCATGAGGAAAGATATACCAGATGATATGGGTGGCGTCGACAGATTGATATCGCTAGGTAACCCATTAAAGGACGAAGCTTAAGTAATTACGTTTTGTGAAAAGATGGAGATTCGGTCAAAAGTGGGCAACCCTGAGAAATCGCCAAGGAGGATTTGATGCCAGCTCGCAAAGCGGAAGCGGAATGGAAAGGCAATTTGATGGAAGGCCAGGGAACGATGAAGCTGGGCAGCGGCGCTTACGAAGGAAATTACTCTTTCAGGTCCAGGATGGAGAATGGTCCGGGCACCAATCCCGAAGAGCTGATCGGCGCCGCGCACGCCGGATGCTACTCCATGGCTCTTTCGGCGACCGTGGCCAAAGGCGGCTTCTCGCCCAAACGCATTCACACCAAGGCCGCTGTTCATTTCGACAAAGTGGGTGACGGTTTCTCGATCACTCACATCGATCTGGAAACCGAGGCGGAAATTCCCGGCATTGACAATGCCAAGTTTCAGGAATTTGCCGAGGGTGCGAAAAAAGGCTGCCCGGTTTCCAAGGCTCTCGCCGGAACAACGATCAATCTGAATGCCCGGCTGCTGAGCTGATGGGACTGGCGCCGGCGAGCCGGCTCGCAGCGCGGGTATCACTTCGGCGAGAATAGCCGGGAAGACGGCGCCACGACATTGATCCTGGTGTGAGCCTCTCGGGAAGCCAATGAATTTGTTTTGAACGCGAATCGAATGAACGCCAACGGAAAACCCATCGGCATCCTTGCGGTGCAAGGCGATTTCGAAAGGCATGCGGAGGCCTTGACGCGGCTGGGCGCGCCCTGGGTGCTGGTGAAGCACGCGGATGAGCTTGAAAAAGTGCGGGCGCTGATTCTGCCTGGGGGTGAAAGCACCACCATGCTCAAGTTCTTCGCGAATGAGGGCATGGGCGCGGCCATTCAGCGCTTTGCGGCCGCGGGGCGTCCGGTGTTTGGCACCTGCGCGGGCGCCATCCTGCTGGCGAACGAGGTTTTCAATCCGCCGCAGGCCAGCTTGTCGCTGATGGATATGACGGTTGAACGCAACGCCTACGGCCGCCAGATCGATAGCTCCGTGCAGGTGGGCGATTGCCCGTCGCTGGCCGATCATCCGCTGGAAATGGTGTTTATCCGCGCCCCAATTATCCGGCGCACCGGGCCGGAGGTTAAGGTGCTGGGCTGGGCGGGCGGGCTGCCGGTGCTGGTGGAGCAGGGCAGTCTGATGGCCGCCACATTTCACCCCGAACTCACAGCCGACACCACGATTCACCGCTATTTCTTGCGTAAGGCCGGATGGGAGCCGCCGTGCTGATGAGCCGTCCATCGCAGCCCAGGCCACTCCGCATCCTGTTCGTGTGCGTGGGCAATTCCTGCCGCAGCCAGATGGCGGAAGCCCTGGCGCGCCATTTAGCCGGCAGCCAGGTTGCGGCATACAGCGCCGGCTCGTCCCCACTGGGCCGCATTGTCGCTCCTACATACGAAGTGATGGCGGAAATAGGCATCGGCCTGGACGGCCAGTGGTCCAAAGGCCTTGCCGACGTTCCCGCCGCCAATGCAGATGTGACCGTCACCATGGGCTGCGAAGTTTTCTGCCCCGTTCCAGCCGATTATCGCGGAAAAATCGTGGAATGGAACATCCCCGATCCTTACCTCAGCGGTCTGGAAAGTTACCGCGCCGTGCGTGATCAGATTGAGCACGAATTGCGTGAACTGTTCAAAGCGCATAACATTATCCCGGCGGCTGCGACCCGTAGCGGCCCGCCGCCAGCGCCAGGCGAAGATTGGGGCGCAACTTAGCGAGCCAACTCAGGAGAGAAGATATGAAAGAAAAACCCGACCACCACGATGCCGACCTTCTGCTGCGGCTCTATGAGCTGCGCCGCGATGAGAAGCTGCGCGAAGGACGCGACTGGGTGATTGCCCACTTGGACGCCGCTACGATGGACGAGTTTTCAAAGCGCTACCCACCGGGCAGCAAGGAGAACGCCTATTTCCGCATGGCCACCAGCTACTGGGAAATGGCCGGTTCGCTCGTAAACGAGGGCCTGATCAACAGTGAGCTGTTTTTTGAGAGTACGGGCGAGTTCTGGACCGTTTGGACGCGCGTAAAGCCCCTGGTCGCGGCGATTCGGGCACGGAACAAGAACCCATACTACCTGAAGAATCTTGAAGCGATGGCCGAAAAGTATGAGCAGTGGATGGCGGGACGGGCGCCCGAAGCCCTGGGCGAATCCCGCAAGCGGCTGGAAGCGCTGGCGCAAGCGGCAAAGAAAAGCGAGGCCTGATCGCACCATGCATGGCCTTTGATTCAGAACGACAAGCTACTCCACAGGCAGGACAAACGATGAAACTTACTCTGGCTTTTCTGCTTGCCACGTGCCTGACGCACATTGCCATCGCCGCCGAGCCCAAGACTATTGAACTATGGCCTGATGGTGCGCCCGGCGCGCTGGGTACGGCGCCCGATGACCGCCCGTCGCTTACTATCTATCTGCCGGAGCACGAGAGCCCCTCGCAGGCCGGCGTGCTGGTATGCCCGGGCGGGGGCTACGTGCACCTGGCCATGGATCACGAAGGCGTGCAGATCGCCAATTGGCTGAACCAGCGCGGACTGGCGGCCTTTGTGCTGAAATACCGGCTGGGGCCGCGCTACCACCACCCTGTGCAGATGGAAGATGGCCAGCGCGCCATGCGCTACGTTCGCAGCCACGCGGCGGAATTTGCCATTCGGACTGACCGCATTGGCGTGTGGGGATTTTCCGCCGGCGGCCACATGGCTTCAACCTTGGGCACGCACTTTGAAAACGGCAATCCGGCGGCGCCTGATCCCATTGACCGCGCGGGCTCGCGGCCTGACTTTATGATTCTGGCCTATCCCGTCATCACCATGAAGCCACCTTACGCGCATCAGGGTTCGCGCAACGCCCTGCTGGGAGATAACCCCTCTCCGGAGCTGGTTGACTTATTGTCGAACGAACGGCAGGTGACGGCGCAGACTCCGCCCACTTTTATCTTCCAAACCACCAACGACAACGTAGTTCCCGTGGAAAACAGCCTGATATTTTACGAAGCCTTGCTGAAGAACCATGTGCCCGCAGAAATGCACCTTTACGAGCAGGGCCCGCACGGTGTGGGGCTGGCGCAGAAATTTCCGGAGCTTTCCACCTGGCCTGGTCTGCTTGAAAAGTGGCTGATCTTGCGCGGCCTGCTGCAATAAAGATCGCCAAGGCGCGCTGCCTCTACCACCCTTCCAGTCCGCCGCCCCGCTTTCGATATTCCGCTGGAACGTGCTTTGCCCGCGACACAGCATCCCTTCGCTCTGCGGCCAGGCGGCAAGGCCTCATGAAGCTCAACGCGTCAATCCGCCTTCAATTCATTGCCCCACACTAATCAGATTGGAAAAGCCCGAAAATACATGAAACACTCCTAAAGCAAAAGACACTTCCTGCTGGGAAAAGACAACAGGTGTTAATACTGGCACAGTGATCGCTGCCTTGCCGATTGCGGCAAGTGGAGGGGTTTGTTTCTCCGCCAATTGGCATTATCTCCGCCGCGGATGCATCCCGCAGCCGACGCCTGGGACATATTGCCACCAAACCAAAGTTGACGCACTGCACCTTTCAACTCCCCTTAGCTCTTCCTCTGAGTTCGCCTCAGTATTTCGCAAAATAAAGGAGAATGCTTTATGTCGGTTCGCAAAGTACCCAGGGTGCTTCGAAACGATGACTGCTACGCTGCTTCAAAGGCAATGAAAGGATGTTCGAGGCGGAATCAACCGGCACGCCTATGGCTCACCCCGGGCGCGGCCTGGTTGCACTTGCTACATTTGCGATGATGCTGCTCGCAAGCCGTCCTGCCTTTGCGTGGCAAGCGGCACTCTCCGTCCTGCCTCAGTTGAAAATGGAATGTCCAGCCGTTAAGGTTGCTACAACGGAGGGACAGATGGGCGGTTTGGAGCGGAAGCCAAAGCAGCGCATACAGGAGGAGAAAGTGGCGATTTTGCGGCGGCATCTGGTCGAGAAGGTGCCGGTTTCCAACCTCTGCGAGGAGTCGGGCGTTCATCCCACGGTTTTATACGGCTGGTTGAAACAGTTTTTAGAGCAGGGTGGGGCTGCTTTTCCGCCGCCCGAGCGCTCCAGCCGTCGGGAAGAGTCACTGAAGCAGCGGATCGAAGCCCTGGAAGCCAAGCTGCGGAGGAAGGACGAAGTCTTGGCGGAGCAGATGGAGGAGCAGTAGCCTTAAAAAAAGTCTTGGGGAGATTTGAATAGGCAATGGACGCCACACGACACGCGCGATCAGGTCATCGATTTCGTTCGCCGCTGGAGCCAGGAGACGGAGATCACGGAGTGCTCGTTCGTGCTCTGGCTGGGGATGGCCACCAGCAAGTTTTACAACGGGCAGGAACGCTATGGGAAAGTAAACGAGCACAACGGCTGGGTGCCGCGCGATTTCTGGCTGGAGGCGTGGGAGAAGCGGGCGATGGTAAAATTTCACGACCGCTATCCGCTGGAAGGCACCCGGCGGCTGACGTTCATGATGCTGGATGCGAACGTGGCGGCGGTGAGCCCGGCCAGCGTTTGGCGGGTGCTGAGCGCTGCGGGAAGGCTGGCGCCCTGGAACCGCAAAGCCTCTTCGAAGGGAAAGGGCTTCCAGGCGCCGCTCGCCCCGCACCAGCACTGACACGTGGATATCTCTTACCTCAACCTGGCCGGGACGTTCTATTACCTGTGCAGCGTGCTGGACGGCTACAGCCGTCACCTGGTCCATTGGGAGCTGAGGGTATCGATGAAGGAAGCGGAGGTGGAAATCATTCTGGAGCGAGGGCAGGAGAAATTTCCCCAGGCGCGACCGCGCATCATTTCCGACAACGGGCCGCAGTTAATCGCCCGCGACTTCAAGGAGTTCATTCGCCTCTGCGGCATGACGCACGTGCGCACCCCGCCGTTTTATCCGCAGCCGAAGGCTTATGCTTCATACTGCACCTCCATCAGACCGTGCGCAGCGTTGTTATC
>VFSW01003777.1_pt1 | contig 22695 bp, 17 predicted proteins | sample 5358111 | NCBI WGS metagenome assembly VFSW01 (sample SAMN11554181, study PRJNA540505) | mine drainage metagenome | isolation source: sediment from site ElyBrook_90M | place: USA: Ely Copper Mine, Vershire, VT | collected 2017 | reverse complement strand
TTGCCATACCGTCCAGGGCTGGAGTCCCTCGACCTTCACCGTCGCTGCCCACGCGAAGACCGGCTTTCCACTCACCGCGCCGCACGACCGCGTCAAGTGCGAGTCGTGTCATCTGCCTGCCGGGCGGGAGACGCTCTTCCGGATCAAATTCGCCCTTTGCATTGACTGCCACAAGGATCCGCATGGAGGACAATTCGCCGGTGCTCCCTGGAACAACCACTGCGAGCGTTGCCACACCGGCCTGACCTTTAAGGGGAACACGATGACCCTGGCTCTTCACCAGAAGACCAGGTTCCCGCTCACCGGCGGCCACGTCGCGATCGCATGCGATGACTGCCACAAGCCGCTGCCCGGCTCGCAGGTCGCGGTTTACCACTTCGAGCATCTGCAGTGCACCACCTGCCACGAGGACATCCACCACGGTCAGTTCGCCGCACGCATGGCCACGGTCGGCGCCTCGGGTAAACCCGCCGGCTGCGCAGCCTGCCACTCGACCACTGCGTGGAGCGATCTCTCCCACTTCGATCACGCGAGCACGCGCTTCGCGTTGCTCGGCTCGCATCGCGCCGTCGCCTGCATCGACTGCCACAAGGCTCCGGCCATGGAGACCACTCTGCTGCACGTGCAGTTCTCCTCCGCGCCTCACGAATGTGTCGAGTGCCACGAGAATCCCCACGCCGATCAGTTCGGCCCGAAGAAGAACGACTGCGCCTCATGCCACAACACCGAGAAGTGGCGCCCGTCTTTGTTCGATCACGAGAAGACCGCCTTCTCGCTCAAAGGCGGCCACCAGAACGTCGCCTGCTCCGCCTGCCATGTCAACAAACGGATGGCCGGCGGCACGCTCGTCCTCTTCTATAAACCCACGCCAACCGCCTGCGAAGCGTGCCACGGCGGAACCATCCCGCCCACAAAGACCAGCGGCGGTTCAGCTCGAACAATTATGGCGAAACCATCCCGGAGGGACTCGTGAACGGCGCACGCGCAGTACTGACGATCGGGCTGGCCCTTTGCGGTGTCGCAGCCGGCGGTGTTGCACACGACCAAAGCGCCTCCACCTCCTCGCAAACGGCACCGAAGACGCCGGCCCCGCGCGCGAAGGTTGCAAATCCGCACGGCCCGATCGCCATTCCCTGCCAGAATTGCCACACCTACACGAGTTGGAAGCCGATTCGCGCGATGCCCGAGTTCAATCACGACACCACCGGGTATCCGCTGCGCGGCATGCACAAAGGGGTCGCCTGCACGCAGTGCCACTCCAGTCTTGTCTTTCACAATGTCAGCAAAAACTGCGCCGATTGCCACGCCGACATTCATCGCGGCCAGATGGGCGCCAACTGCCAGAGCTGCCACTCCGTGCAGGGATGGCAGGTTTCCCTCAAGGCCATCCGCAACCATGACAACCGCTTCCCGCTGGTCGGCGCGCATGCGCTGGTGGATTGCGAAGGCTGTCATAAAGGCGCGGCCGTCGGTCAGTTCAAGGGATTATCCACCGCTTGCTATTCCTGCCACCAGCAGGACTTCCACACCACCGTGCTCGATCACGTCGCGTCCGGATTCCCCACCACCTGCGAGTCCTGCCACACCATGGACAGCTGGTTTGGCGCCAAATTCGACCACCTGAAGTTCACCGGCTTTGCGCTGCTGGGCGCCCACACGACTCTTCCGTGCACCGCCTGTCACATCAACAATCAGTACAAGAACACCCCGGCGGATTGCTACTCCTGCCATACGACAGATTTTGCCGGTGCCAGCAATCCGAGCCACGTACAGTTAGGTCTGCCGCATGACTGCGGCCTGTGCCATTCCACCGTGAACTGGTTGAATGCCAGTTTTAACCACGCGCTCTACGCGAACTACCCCCTTACCGGCGCTCATGCAAATCTCGCCTGCACGCAGTGCCACATCAACAATCAGTACGCCGGAACCTCGACGGCCTGTTACGCCTGTCACAAGGCCGACTACTCCTCCACTACCAACCCCAACCACGTCAGTGCGGGATTCCCGACCGACTGCTCTATTTGCCACTCCACCACCGCGTGGTCGCCCTCATCCTTCAACCACTCGACGACCGGCTTTGCCCTGACCGGTGCGCACACCACGCTCCAGTGTCTGCAATGCCACGTCAACAACAACTACTCCGGCAGCCTTCCCACCGATTGCTACTCGTGCCACAAAGCCGACTACACCGGCACCACCAATCCCAACCACGTCTCTGCCGGATTCCCCACCACCTGTGATACCTGCCACACGACAACCTCATGGGCCGGCGCGACGTTTAACCACAACAACACGCCCTTCCCGCTTACCGGCGCCCACGTCAACGTCGCCTGCACGCAGTGCCACATCAACAATGTTTTCGCCGGCACTCCCACCGACTGTTACTCGTGTCACAAGGCCGACTATTCGGCTACCACGAATCCGAACCATGTTTCCGCGGGATTCCCCACGACCTGCGCCACCTGTCACACCACGGTTTCGTGGCTGGGCGCCACCTTCAATCACACCTGGTTCAACACGAATCACGGCGGCGCCAACGGCGTGTGTGCCACATGCCACACAAATTCGTCGGATTACACCATCTTCACCTGCACGAATTGCCACGCGAAGGCCGCAACCGACAGCCGCCACCAGGGCGTTTCGGGCTACGTCTACAACAGCGTGAATTGCTACGCCTGCCACAAAAACGGGGGTGGAGGCTAAACCGCATGCGCTTCCTCCTCTGGCCGCTCATCTTTCTGTTTTGCTTTGTCTGTATGGGACAACAGTCTCCCTCCGGCCCCGGCGTCGTCCCGAAGACCGAGTTTCAGATTCGCTATGTGAATGGCAACAACGTCTACGTCGATGGGGGAAGAGATGCCGGTCTTTCCGAAGGCATGGTGCTGGTGATGAAACAGTCCACCTCGCTCCCGGCAGATGCAAAGCAGAACCAGCCCGTACAGCCCGGCATCGTCGCTCAACTCCGCGTCGTCGCCGTCGCCTCGGCCTCCGCGGTCTGCGAAGTCACCAACACCACCCGTGCTCTCGCACCCGGCGACATCGTTTCGCTGCGCCAAGCCGAGGCCGAGCAGCTCGCCGAGAAGAATGCTCTCGCCAATACGCGCCCGTATCCGATGATAGTCAGCTTTACCGAAGGCGATCCGCTTGACGAAGAAGTCCGCGCGGAGCTGCCGCGTCCGCCGCTGCCTGAAGTCAACGAGGCGCGTGGCCGCATCGGGTTCGACGTCAGCACCATTCGCGCGCTCGGCACGAACAGCACCTCCTCGACCGTCTACGGAGCGATGGCACGCGCCGACATCACTCGCATCTTCGGCACCCACTGGAACCTCAACGGCTACTGGCGTGGCCAGTTTCAATCGGCGACAACGCCCACCCAGCCATCCATTCAGGACCTCATCGACCGCACTTATCAGATGAGTCTGACCTACATCAATCCTGACTCCAGCTGGACCGCCGGTATCGGCCGCCTCTATCTGCCGTGGGCCAGCAGTCTCGAAGTCATCGACGGCGGTTATCTTGCCCGGCTTTTGTCGCCCGGCACCCTCATCGGCGCCTTCGCCGGCTCCACGCCCGATCCCACCGCCTGGAATTACAATCCCGACCGCCGCATTGGTGGCATGTTCTTCAATGCCCACGGCGGCGACTATGACAGCTTCCGCTACTCCAGCACGGTTGGCGCCGGTGTCGATCTCATCAAGTGGAACGTCGATCGTCCCTTCGTTTTTACCGAGAACGACATCTCCTGGAAGCGATTCTTCTCCGTCTATCACTCGATGCAGATCGACAAGCCGACGGCTAATCCCACCACACCGAACGTCTCCGCCGGGGTCGGCCAGAGCTTCCTCTCCGTACAGGTCCACGTGCTGGACCACACCACCCTCGAGCTGAACGACACCTACCTCCGCGATATCCCAACCTACGACCCCACTCTCGTCGGTACGGGCCTTCTCGATCAATATCTCTTTCAGGGGCTCACCGCTGGTGCGCGCATCGAATTTCCCCTGCACATCACCGGCTACTTCAGCGGAGGCCAGAGCAGTAACTCGACCGACGCCAGTAAGTCCTGGAATCTGCAGGGCGGCGTCACCCTCTCGCACATTCCTAAAACCGGTCTGCAGATCGACGCGCGCTACTCGCAATTCAACAGCGCTTTTGCCATCGGCAGCTATCGAACGCTCACGCTTTCGCGCACCCTCGCAGATCGCTTCCAGCTCAACCTGCAGGGCGGCACCCAGGCGTTTACATCATCCTTCACAACCAACACCAGCGGCTGGTTCGCCAACGGATATTGCGATACGAATCTCGGTTCGCGCTTTTTCGTCGAAACCGGATACACCACCCAGCGCGGCGGCACCGATAACTACGATCAGTGGACCACCACGCTGGGCCTGCGTTTCGATAATCGTGCGGCCATGCGGAGGGCAGCCCATGCGCATACGCCCTGAGCCGCGCGCCGCGGTATTGATCTTCCTGCTGACCCTCGTGGCTGCCGCCACAGCTCAGTCGGCTCCATTGCCGGGCACGCTGCTCGATCGTGTGCAGCGGCAGGTGATCGCTTTCTTTGCCAAAATGTCCGACCTCACCTGCACAGAGAACGTCGTGCAGGAAAAGTTCCGGCCCGATGGCCACGTCCAGACCTCTGCGCAAAGCAAGTTCGATTACCTCATCATGGTGCAGTCCAGCCCCGACGATTTTGTGCTCAACGAATCGCGCATCGAAGCGCCGGGTGCCCCGCACAAGCCATTGCCGCTGCTCGTCACCAACGGCTTCTCCATGCTGCTGCTCGTCTTCCATCCTTACTATCGGCAGAGCTTCCGCCTCGACCCGGGAGTTGCGAGCTTCGTCGACGGGCGCATGCTCATGCCCGTTCACTTCACACACATTCCGGGAACGCGTTCTCCGGCAGCGCTTGCCCTGCGCGGACGCGAATATCCCCTCGACCTGCAGGGCACCGCCTGGATCGATCAGCAGTCCGGCCAGATCGCCAAAATGGAGGCCACCCTCGCCGGCGACATGAGCGACGTGGGACTCCGTTCGCTGCACATCCAGGTCGACTACAAGCCTTCGACCTTGGCGAGTGTCACCGGAATTGAATTGCCCGACCGTGCTGTTATCGACCTCGAAACTCCGCGCCAGCACTGGCGTAACACGCATACCTTCACCGATTACAAGAGCTTCTCCACCGCCGCCCAGCAGGCTACGACAGTCAAAGTGGTCACGAAAGACGGCAAGCAGATAGACGACGCCACGCCGGCAAAGGAAACACCCTCACCCAAGGAGCAGCACTGACGATGGCCGTAATGCCCCAGTTGATCTCCGCCGCAGCAACCACGCGCGACCGCGGCCATCGCATGCGCGTCCGCGTTGCTGGCTTCTCGTCCTTCATTCTCGTCGCGGCTCTGACTGCGTTCGGCGCAAACTATTACCTGCTGCCCATGGAGCAGCGCCCGTTTTCGCCCAAACACGAACTCCTGCGGCCCAGCGGCGCCATCGGGCTCAAACTCGGCTATCTCGGTGTCGCCCTGTTCATCTTCATCTTCCTTTACGCTTTCCGCCGCGTGATCCCGTGGCTCGGCCGCATCGGCACGGCGCGCCACTGGATGGACTTTCACGCCATAGCCGGGACGACCGCGCCTATCATCATCGCCTTCCATGCGTCCTTCAAGTTCCGCGGCATCGCCGGCATCGCCTTCTGGATCATGGTTGCTGTCGCCCTCAGCGGTGTCATCGGACGCTACCTCTACGCGCAGATTCCCCGCTCCATCACCGCTGCCGAGCTTTCCTTTCAGGATCTCCGCGCCAGTGAAGAACATCTCAAGCAGGAGCTGCTCTCTCAATCCCTCTTCTCGGCCGCGCAGCTGGAGCGTGCCCTGCACGTGCCCTCGCCCGAACACATCCGTCAGATTCCGGCCATCGTCGCACTTGGAGAGATGCTGGTGCTCGACGTTCGCCAGCGTTTCAATGTCGCTGCGCTTCGCCGTGCCGTGAACGGCGCCTGGGGCAACATCCGCTCTCTGGGCGGAATGATTTCCAGCGGCAACGCTGAAGTGGAGCGCGTCGTCCGCATCGTTCGCCAGAAGGCTTCTCTCTCTCGCCGCATCGTTTTCCTCGACCGCACCCGCAGCGTCTTTCATCTCTGGCACGTCGTGCATCGCCCATTCAGTTACGCATTTGTGGTGCTGGCCGTGATCCACATCGTCGTCGTCACCGGCTTCGGATTCTGAGCGAGGGAGTTATCAGTGGACACGCTGCTCACATGGTTGATTGCGGCCGCGGTATTGGGCTTCTTCGTCGCTCGTTACTGGCTGCAGCACCGCCGCCGCGAGGAATCGGCCCGTGTAGCCGCGGAGCGCGGTGAAATCTTCTCCGGTGGCCCGCGCGCGCAGCACCCGCAGATCGACCTCAATCAGTGCATTGGCTGCGGCGCCTGCGTGGGAGTCTGCCCCGAAGGCGATGTCCTCGGCCTCCTCGGCGGCAAGGCCACCATCATCAACGGCCATAAGTGCATCGGTCACTCGCTTTGCGCGGAGGAATGCCCCGTCGGAGCCATCGTGATGGTCACCTCCAGTGCCGGAGCTGTGCAGTCCGGCCAGCCCATCCTCAGCCCGCAGTACGAGACCAGCCTCGACAATCTGTTCATCGCCGGCGAACTCGGTGGTCTCGCGCTCATCCGCAACGCCGTCAATCAGGGTCGCGACTGTGTCGACGTCGTCGCCGGCCGGATCGCCGAGCTGCGCTCTCGTTACAGTGATTCCGATGTCTTCGACCTGATCGTCATCGGCGCAGGGCCCGCCGGCATCAGCGCGTCGCTCCGTGCCGCCGAACACGAACTCCGTACCCTCACCCTCGAACGCGACGCTATCGGCGGCACCGTCTCCAAATACCCACGTCAGAAACTCGTTATGACCAGCCCTGTCGAGTTCCCGCTTTATGGAAAATTCCGTCAGACGCAACTCTCGAAGGAGGACCTCCTGACCTTCTGGGACAAAGTCATGCAGCGCACCGATCTCAACATTCACGCCGGCGAGGGGGTCGATACGCTGCGCCGCGAATCCGACGGCCTCTTCTACATCGCAACCCCAGCCGGCTCTTATCGCGCGCGCGCGGTCGTGCTCGCCATCGGCAAAGCCGGCACTCCGCGCAAGCTCGGCGTCCCCGGTGAGCATCTGCCCCACGTCATGTACCGCCTCATCGAAGCCGACCACTACACCGGCCGCAACATTCTCGTGGTCGGTGGTGGCGACAGCGCTGTCGAGGCTGCGATGGGCCTGGTGGAGCAGCGCGACAATCGCGTCACAATCTCCTACCGCGGCTCGTCGTTCACCCGGTTGAAGGATCGCAACCGCCGCCGCATGGACGACTACCAGCGGACGCGCCGGATCGAAGTTCTCTACAACTCGAACCCCCGCGAATTTCGGCAGGGCAGTGTCGTGGTGGAAACAGAGGGAAGCCTGCGTGAACTACCCAACGACTACGCCTGGATCTTTGCAGGCGGCACCTCACCGACGGATTTTCTCCGCTCGTCCGGAATCGAGTGCGCCGGCTAACGAAGCCGCATCCTTGTTTGTCCAGCGCCCGGCGGGGGATTCCACAGACAGTGACACAGACCCGGTCATACGCCGTCCGTCGGCGTGTCTCACGATATGCTGGTGCAGTCTGCCCGCGAGGCTCACACTACGATGCAGCGTCGATGGTATTACACGTGGCTGGTCACAGCTGCAGTTGCGATCAGCTACTTCGACCGCCAGACGCTGCCCGTCGCCATTGCCGCCATCCAGCGCACCATCCCGCTCTCGAACGAGCAATTCTCCTGGCTGCAGACCGGGTTCCTCCTCACATATGCAGCCATGTACGTGTTCGGCGGCCGGCTGCTGGACACGCTCGGTACGCGCCGCGGTTTCCTGCTCATCATGGTTTGGTGGTCGCTGGCCTGCATGCTGCACTCGGCCGCGACCGGCTTCGCGCTGCTGCTGTTCGCAAGAGTTCTGCTCGGCGCCGGTGAAGGCGGAGGATTCCCCGCTGCCACACGGGTCGTGGCGGAGTGGATGGCACCCGCGGAACGCTCCACCGCCATGGGCGTCATCAATGCCGGAACCGCCGTGGGCTCCGTGCTCGCACCACCGCTCATCGGCCTCGTGTTGCTGCACAGCAGCTGGCGCTTCGTCTTCCTCTACGCCGGCGCCTCCGGACTCGCATGGGTCCTGCTCTGGGCGACTACCTATCGCCCCAGTGCCACAACGCTGTCAACGAATCTCCTGACGCCGACGAGCCCCGCTCCGCAACTGTCCTGGACCCGCGTGCTCCGCCTCCGCAATGTCCAGGCCTTCGTCTTCGCCAAGTTCATGAGCGATTCCGCCTGGTACTTCCTCCTTTTCTGGCTGCCTAAGTACCTCTATGACGCGCGCGGCTTCGACATCAAAAGCGTCAGCTCTTATGCCTGGATTCCATACGCTGCCTCCGGCATCGGCAGCTTCCTTGGCGGATGGTTCTCCTCCATCCTGATCCGTCGCGGCTTCTCCCTCGATTTCGCTCGCAAATTCGCGCTCGGATGCTGCGCCGTTGCAATGCCCGCCGTCATGCTGGTCACCTTCACGCCGGTGAGCCTCGCCCTCGCGCTGTTCAGCGTTGCCTTCTTCGCGCAGCAGGCCTGGTCCGGCCTCATCATGACTCTTCCCGCCGACGTCTTCCCCCTCCGCCTGGTCGGAACCGTCGCGGGCCTCATCGGTTTCGGCGGAGCCATCGGCGGCGCAATTTTTGGCGTGGTCGCCGGCTTCCTCCTCGATCACGGATTCACCTACCGCATTCTGTTTTTTCTCGTCGGCTCTTTTCATCTCATCGGCTTCACCGTGATACTGCTCTTTGCCGGCGTCATCCAGCCACTCCGCACACCAAGCCTCAGGGAGCCAGAACCCGCCGTATGAAAATCACCGAAGTCCGCACCCGCGTCATCCAATGGGAAGGGAAGACCGTACCCCTTCCGCCGCATTTCTGCACGAATCCGATGGACCTCGTGGCTTTTCGCCACGCTTCCATGGGCAACTTTGCTTTTCATAACTGGCTGTTGGTCGAGATCTTCACCAGCAACGGTCTCGTCGGCATCGGCAACGCCGCGCTTTCCCCCATGGTCACGAAGCAGCTCATCGACATCTATCTCAAGCCGCTGCTTGTTGGCGCCGATCCTTGGGACGTTGAGTATCTATGGCAGCAGATGTATCGGCGCACCATGGCCTTCGGACGCAAAGGTGTAGCCATGACCGCTATCTCCGCCGTCGACATCGCGCTCTGGGACCTTCTCGGCAAAGACGCCAGGCAGCCCGTCTTCCGTCTGCTCGGCGGACGCACGAAAGAAAAGATCCCTGTCTACGCCAGCCGCCTCTACGCCATGCCCATCCCGGAACTGCGCGCCGAAGCGCAGAAATATAAGGATGAGGGTTACACCATGATGAAGCTTCGCTTTGGATGGGGTCCTCTCGATGGCGCAGCCGGTATGCAGAAAAATATCGATCTGGTCCGCAACGTCCGCGAAGTCGTCGGCGACGGCATCGACATCATGGCTGACGCCTACATGGGCTGGACCCTCGACTACGCGAAACGCATGTTGCCCCTGCTCGAGCCGTTCCACCTCCGCTGGCTTGAAGAAGCCGTCATCCCCGACGACACCCGTGGCTACAAGGAGCTAAAAAGCTACGGCCGGGTCTCCATCGCCGGTGGCGAGCACGAGTTCACCATCTTCGGCTTCCGCGAACTCCTCGAGTCCAACGCCCTCGATTACATTCAGTTCGACACGAATCGCGTCGGCGGCATCAGCCAGGCCAGCAAAATTTCCGCCCTCGCCGAATCGTTCCAGATCCCCGTCGTCCCGCACGCCGGCCAGATGCACAACTACCATGTCGTTATGGCCAGCCTCAACTCGCCCATCGCGGAATTCTTCCCCAAAGTCGACGTCGAAGTCGGCAACGAGCTCTTCTGGTACATCTTCGACGGCGAGCCAGTGCCCGACAGGGGCTACATCGACCTCGACGACAACCTTCCCGGTCTTGGTCTGACGGTCAACGAAGAATCCTTGAAGCAGTTCCGCATCATCGAACAGGAGGGCGCCTGATGCGGCTGGTTCAACTTGCGAACAGCGGTCAGCGCCGCCTCGCCATTGTCGACGAGCCATACCTGGTGCTGCTTTCCGATGCCCTCTCGATCTACGAGCTGGCGGGGCGCGCCATCGAGGGCGGCGGTTCACTCGCAGTAACTGTGAACGCGCTTCGCTCGGCAGAGCGCTTGAATTACGACGAAATCTACGCCGGCCGCTCGCCGTGGACGTTGCTCGCTCCCATCGATGTTCCCGGCGATCCGCAAAAGGTCCTTGTCTCCGGAACCGGCCTGACTCATCTCGGCAGCGCGCGCGACCGCAACGCCATGCATGCAACGCCCCAGGACGAAGCGGCCATGACCGACAGCATGCGCATCTTCGAGTGGGGTCGCAGAGAGGGCCGCCCCGCCCCGGGAAAGATCGGCATCGCCCCCGAATGGTTCTACAAAGGCGATGGTTTCGCCATTCAGCCGCCCTTTGCGCCGCTGCACATCCCCGTGTTTGCCGAAGACGGTGGCGAAGAAGCCGAAATTGCCGCCATCTATATAGTTGCGAGTGATGGCACGCCGCACCGTCTCGGCATGGCCAGTGGCAACGAATTTTCCGATCACGTCTTCGAGCGCCGCAACTATCTCAACCTCGCCGGATCGAAACTCCGCACCTGCAGCCTCGGCCCCGAGCTTGTCATCGCGCCTGGCTTCAACGATGTCCCCGGCACGGTGTCCATCACGCGCGATAACCAGACCCTCTGGCAAAAAAACATCCGCACCGGCGAAGACAACATGTGCCACAGCCTGCAAAATATCGAGCATCACCACTTCAAGTTTCCCGGCAACCGCCAGCCCGGTACGGTCCACATCCACTTTCTCGGCGCCGACTTGCTCTCCTTCGGAGAAGGCATCCGCCTCCGCAATGGCGACATCATGGAAGTATCCTTCGAAGGCTTCGGCCGCCCGCTGCGGAATCCGGTCGCCGTGGAAACCGCCGCGCCTCAACTCATCACCGTCCACCCACTGCGCTAAACGGAGATCACGATGGAGAAGACAAAAGTAGCGCTGCTCGGCCTCGGAACCATGGGCTCCGGCATGGCGAAAAACCTCCTCAAAGCCGGTTTTCCCCTCACCGTCTATAACCGCACGCCTGCCAAAGCCGAAGCCCTGCGCGCGTCCGGCGCGTCGATGGCCGCAACGCCCGCTGAAGCCGCACGCGGAGCCAACGTCGTTCTCGCCATGCTCTCCGACGACGACGCCTCACGAGCCGCGTGGCTCGGCGACCAGGGCGCACTCGCCGCCATGCAACCCGGCGCGACCGCCATCGAATGCAGCACGCTCAGCCCGGAATGGGTGGCGGAGCTGAATCGTCACGCCAACGGCCGCAACGTTCGTTTCATCGATGCGCCCGTCACCGGCAGCCGTATGCAGGCCGAAGCCGGTCAGCTCAACATCCTCGCCGGCGGCGACCCGGCCGCCATCGACGAAGCCCGCCCCGTCTTCGAAGCCATGAGCAAAAAGGTTTACGCGCTCGGCCCCGTCGGTAGCGGCGCACAACTCAAGCTCGTTAACAATTTCCTCTCCGGAGTGCAGGTCGCTTCTTTCGCCGAAGCCCTCGCCTGGATCGAGCGCAACGGTCTCAACCGCGATGTCGCCATCGACTTTCTGAAGTCCGGCGCGCCCGGCAGCCCCATCTTCGCCTCCATGGGCGATCGCATGATCCAGCGCACCTATGAGGTAAACTTTATGCTCCGCCTCATGGACAAAGATCTGTGCTACGCCCAGGCCGCTGCCGCCGCGTTTGGTGTCCCACTCTCCACAGCCGCCGCCGCGGAAGCCCTCTTCAACAAGGCCCGGAACGAAGGGCACGGCGAACAGGACATGTCCGCCGTGGTCGAAGTACTCCGCAACCGCACGTCTTAGAAGTGCAGGCTGATCTGTCCTGTCACCGTCCGCGGCGTCACATAGTGCGTTCCGCTGAACGTCGACAGGAAGTTATACAGCGCATACTTATTCGTCACGTTGACGGCCGTAATCTGCGCGCCCCACTGATAACGATCGCCTTGGAATAGATTGTCCTTGCCGAGCGCCATGTCGATCAGGCTCCGCGGGGCGATCCGCGGTGGGTTGTGATCGTTGTTCCCCGTCCCCGGCGCCGGGATGCTGATCAGTGTCGAACCAAATTCTGAGGCGAGGCACGCGGTTGGCAAAGGATGCCCCGGCGTCGCCCGCTGACCATTGCACGTGAGCCCTGCCTCGAACTGCTCATCCGCATCCAGACCGCTCAGATCCACCGCCGGCTGCCCGTTCAGCATCGTCGACGTTGCATCGCACGCGCTGTTTGGATCGTTCGACAGCGGGTTGTAGCATGGTGCCGATCCCGCCACCAGGCCGGAATCGTACCGCCAGTTCAGGCTGAACCACGGGCTGCGTTTTCCTGGAATCTGATACTGCAGGTGCGTCGTCTCGTTGAAACGCTCGTCGTGATCGATGCGGAACGGCAGTCCCGTCTGTCCCACCGTCGCGCCGGCGCCGCCCACCTGGGGCGGAAAGAACCGCGCCGCTACCGACGACATCACCGCATAGGCGCTCAACCCGTGGACCGGCGTCAGGTTCGCGCGCAACGCGAATCCGGGAATCTTCGAGTTATGCCACTCGATCGGAAAGGTGATCGGCGTATTGCCCAGCACGCTGAAGTCATAAGCGTTGTTCGTGTACTTCCAGATGTACTCGCCGCTCACCACAACATGTCGTCCTACTACTTGCTGCAGGCCCGCGTGATACTCGTTGCGATAGCCAGGCGAAAGCGCGCCCGAGTTGCCGGCCTGGCACCCCAGCAGCGGATTCACCACCGCATTCAGGCACCCGTGGCTGGCCAGCACCAGATTCTCATTGAACGGCGTCTCCATTGTCCGCGCGTACGACCCACGCAGCACGGTATTCGTCTTCGCGATCTTGTAGGACCCGCCCAGGCGCGGCTCCGCCTGCGTCGCAGTGGTTAACCCGTTATAGATGTCCCCGCGAATCCCCACATTGAAGAGCCAGTTGCCTGCCGTGATCTGATCCTCGGCATAGAGTGCCAATTCCTTCACGTCGGTATGTCCGAAAAAGTTGTAGTAACTCCCACCCCTCGTCAGATCGTATGGAACCAGCGTGGTGCAGGGTGCGCCCGTGGGCACATTTCCCGTCATGCATCCCAGAGAATCGAGATATTTTGGATCGACGATCCCCAGCGTGTCGCTCTCATTCAGCAGCGTCTGCTCGTACATCGCCCCGAACTTCATGCTGTTCGGACCCTTCACATACGTAAGGTCCGTGTGCAGCCCTTCATTCGCCAGGCTGCGGTCCTGCCCAATGCTCTGCTGCTGCACCGGTCCCAGGTCCGCCAGGGGATCGGCGCTCGGATAGTAGTGGTAGTTATCCTTCCGGAAATACGCCCCTATATTCCATACGGATGACTGCGCGATCACCCGTGTGTAACTCGGCGAAAGATCGATCGTCCCGATCTTCGACCGCTGGTCCGTCGGTCCCGTTACAGCCGCGCCGGCGAGGTTCATCCCGCCCGCGTTCAGGTTGTCCAGGGTATTCGGGGTCTGGAACCATGACCGTGAATAGTTCAGGTTCAGGTGCAGGGAATTGGCCGCGTTCACCTGATCATCGAACCGGTCAAAAACATTCTCCTCATTTCCCTTGTCGTGAAGTACGACGTACTCCGGCGCATCCAGGAACCGCCCCGTATTCGTCCCATCGACCGAGACGAAGTTCCCCCAATTCTGTTTCCCATAACCGAGGTCGAACCCACCCGCGCTCGTTCCAAAGGTTCCGTACGAATAGTTGATCTGTCCGGTCGGCTTAAGATCCCCCTGTCCTGACCGCGTCGTAACCTGGATCACCAGGCTCGTCTTGTCTCCGTACTCTGCCGGCGGCGCGCCTTCGATCACCTGCATCGACTGCACCGCCGTCTCCGGCAGCTGGTTCGAAAACGCTTTGCTCTGCTGATCTGTAATCGGCTGGCCGTCTACCGAGAAGGAATTCTCCGCGTGATCGCCCAGTCCATGGAACATCCCGTTCGAGTCCGCCGTCACCCCTGGCGACGACAATGTCACCAGCGAGCTGAGCCCGGACGACACGCTCTCCAGCGGAATCTCCGCAAACGCCTTGCGATCGATCTCCGTGTCCATGGTCGGTGCGCTGTTGACCAGGTCCTCGCCCGACACCTGCACGGTCGTCGCGGCTGTGCCCAGGGTCATCGTCACCGGCACGTTTATGGGGTTGGTGGTCCGCACCTCTACGTCGTGAACCCAGGTCTGGAACCCGGCCCTGTTCACCGTCATGTGATACGAGTTGTACGGCACATTTGCGAACTGAAAATGCCCGGCGTTATCGGTCTTCACCGATCGCTCGTACTGGCTTACCGGGTTCAGGATCGACACCGTCGCCCCTGGCAAAACCGCGCTCGTCGGATCGGTCACCGTCCCGGTGATCGTTCCAGAGGTTGTCCCTGTCTGCGCCAGGCACGGAGCAAAACCCATTGACATCAATAGAAGAGAAAATACGGCGCAACGCATCGGCGTACGCATGCACGACCTCCTTAGAGCTGTGAATCCTCAGGTCCCGAAATATGGTGGAAACGGCTACGCGAGAAGCGCGGAGCCTGAGGGTGGAGGTCGGCTGATCAGCCGGAAAAACACCGCGCGGCGCGGCATGTGCAACCGGCGCGCCGGCGCCACAGCAGCAACCCGCACGCCACTCAGATGCAGCGTGATGGCCGGCGCCACGTGGGCCGCCGAATGGGCGGTTACGCACAGCGCGCAATCGTGATCGATCGTGCCCGACGCATGAAAATGCGCCGCCTGCGCCATCCCGCTCACCAGCACCAGGCCGATGCACAGAATTCCGAGCGCAGAAACCCAGTTCAGCCGGAGTCTGGAGAAGACCGAACGCATGCTGCTGACTCGACTATAGCCGCGATTTAAAAAAAGTGCCAAGCCGGAGAACAAGCCAGAAGCGGTTAGCGGAAGGCTGTTGGTAAAGAGCGTTGAGTGAACGACGGTTAGCGTCAGGGTCTGATTTAATGCCGTCGTCAGGCTCGGTTAGCCGGCTGTTCGCGCTTCGCTAGTAGTCCTTTGCTTACCGTTCTTCGCTCAACGTCCTCGGCTAAAAGTTGCCGGCTCGCCCTCCCCACCCTTGACACTTCCCATCCACCCGGTAAGCTAAGAGATTCCCGACCGGCGCCCCGCGCCGGCGGTTCTGCGGGGGCGGCGAGGCTTGAAGGTTCGGGGCTTCTATCACGATAAGTGTTTCGACGGGGCCTGCTCGGCGTCCCTGTTCAGCTGCTTCCACCAGGAGTGCATCCACCCGGACTCCACCTACGAGTTCTGCGGCCTCGTCCACCGCGCCGGCGCCCTTTTTAACGAAGCCGACTTCACCGGCGACGAAAACGCCATCGTCGACTTTAAATATTCGCCATCGCCCAAAATCACCTGGTGGTTCGATCACCATCTCTCCGCCTTCCTTACCCCCGAAGACAACCAGGACTACCTGCGCGGCATGGCCGACGGCCGCTACAAGGGCCACCGCTTCTACGACCCCGACTACGTCTCCTGCACCAGTTTCCTCGCCCACATTGCATCCACGCAGTTCGGCTTCGATCCCACGCCGGTGGCCGAGCTCGTCCACTGGGCTGACATCGTCGACGGCGCGCTCTACGAAAGCCCGCAGCTCGCGGTTGAAATGCCCGAGCCGGCCATGAAGCTCACCCTCATCATCGAGTCCGCCCAGGACAACACCTTCGTCCCGCGACTCATCCCCACCCTCACACGCATGCCGCTGCAGCAGGTGCTCGACCAGCCGTGGGTCGCCTCGCTCCTCCCGCCGCTGCTCGATCGTCACCAGCGCGCCATCGACCTCATCCGTTCCCGCGCCGAATCGAAAGAGGGAACCATCTACTTCGACATTACCGACCATCCCCTCGAGGGCTACAACAAGTTCATCCCTTATTACCTCCATCCCGAAGCCACTTACTCCGTCGGTCTCTCGAAGTCCAGCTTCCGCACCAAGGTCGCGGTCGGCTCCAATCCCTGGACTAAAACGTCGCCGGATAAGATGCTCAACCTCGCCACCATCTGCGAGCGCTACGGCGGAGGAGGGCACGCCCGCGTCGGCGCCATCTCCTTCCAGCCCGACCGCGAAGACGAGGCCCGCAAAGCCGCCGCCGAAATCGTCGCCGAATTGCGAGCCTCGAACCCGGGGCGATAAGGTGCGGAGCGTGTCTCATGAGACACGCTCCGTCTCCCGCGACCCACACGCCTGCCTGGTTGATTCCGTCTAACTCCTTTTTTTCCAGCGCTTGAGCGCATGGTCTCGGTCTTGCACTCGTTCTCGCGGAGCCACCGCCATGAACCGCATCGCTATCGTCCTTTGCCTGGCGCTGATCACCCCATTGTTCCCCGCCAACCATCGCGCGCAACACGCGGCGGCGCGAACGGCTGTACGCTGTCCGCATGTCCTTCATCGCCACGCCCGACTGGTCCACCCTGCCCGTCCCCGAGGACGACGGCGCCGCCCGCCATCTGCCCGGCCTGCGCCTTCCCTCGATCCCGCTCGCAGCGAGTGATGGCTCGCGCGTGGATCTGGCGTCGCTCGCCGGACGGGTCGTCGTCTTCGCCTATCCCCGCACCGGCGTGCCCAACCAGCCCAACCCGCCCGGCTGGGACGAGATCCCCGGCGCCCGCGGCTGCACCACGCAGTGCAACGCCTTCCGTGACGCCTTCGCCGAACTCCGCGCGCTTGGCGTCGACCACCTCTACGGCCTCTCGGTGCAGTCGACCGCCGACCAGCGCGAGATGGCCGAGCGTCAGCATCTCCCGTTCCCTGTCTTGTCCGACGAAGCCTTCACCCTCACGCGCGCCCTGCGTCTGCCGACGTTCGAAACCAGCGGCATGACCCTCCTCAGGCGACTCACGCTCGTGGTGCGGGATGGGGTCATCGAGCACGTCTTCTATCCGGTCTTTCCCCCGGATCGGAATGCGGCGGAGGTCGCGGGGTGGCTGCGTGAGAAATCGCGCTAAGGCCGCATCACCTCGGCGTCGTGCGAGCCTTCCTCGTCCTGGCTCGATTCCTCGCGACCGGAGCCGACGCTGCGGCCTTCTCCGAATCCGTGAGTTCATCCCCTTTACTCGGAGGATTTCCTTCTCCCAGCCGCCGAAGAATCTCGATGGCTTCGGGGATATTGGCGCGGCGAACGCGCTCTCTGAAGAATGCATCGCTCCGAAGAGCCGAAACCTTCTCCGCCACGGCTCCATTGATCAATTGATTCAGGGCGACACCCTCGGCGTCGGCGATTTTGCGGGCTTCGTCCAGCAGCGAGGGCTGTAGTCGAAGTGCAAAGTTGCTCTTCCTCATTTCTCCTCCCTGATTCGTTTCAAGGCCTCTTGTGACGCCACGACCACAACTCCCAGGCTGGATGCGATCGGCTCGAAGTCGCTCCGGTTAAAGGTCACCAGAAGATCCGCGTCTCCGCTCAGCGCAATTTCCAGGACCATCTCGTCATTCGCATCGCGCAGCAGCGGACGCCGGAAAAGCACCCAATGCACCGGTCTGGATACCGCGATCAGTGTATCCAGCAACGTGTCGACCTCCTGCAGCGTGGCCCGCGAGGCGCCAATCTGTTCGGATCTTTTCAGCACCGCCTCATATTCCAGCGCCGGCGCGGCGGACGAAGAAGCTCGAATCGCCTTTCCAGAGCTGCCAAAAGCAGCTGACAGGATGCCCCGGCATTACTCCGAGTTACAGCCACAACCACCGAGGTATCGACTGCCAGGCGCACGGTGCATGTTATCGCAGGCGATATCATGGAGCAGGTGCGCCTTGGCGATTCTTCACTGGTTGACTTGAGATGCCGCTGACCGGTGAACTATACGTTGACGAGGCCAGAGGAAACATGGAAATCGCGAAACCCAGGACGCTCGAAGGCTTCCCGAAAATTGCAGTGACTACAGGCGAGCATGGCGTTACGTCCGACAGAGGCTCAATCTCTCATTTGCCCCCAGTTTGCTCCGTACTGTTCTGGCGCGCGGCGCTCCCCAATACGAAAGCGCAGACCGGTTCCAGGAGGATGTCATCGCCACGCGATTGCAGTTAGGAGATCTGCTCGTCCAGGCCAAGCTGGTCACCGTCGAGGATATAGCCAAAGCGCTCGAACGCCAGGCCATCCAGGGCGGCCGGCTGGGCGAGAACCTTGTCGCCATCGGAGTGCTCACTGGGGACGCGCTGGATGCATTTCTGCATCACATTCCCACCCAGCCCGCCGATATGGCCGCCACCGGAATTGAGAGTGTCGATCTGATGAGCCTCATGTTGAAGCTCATCTATTCCGCCCGTTTGCAGACCATCCGCCAGTTCACCGAAGCCATCAAGCTCTCTCAGCGTATGGTGACCGAACTGGTGCAGATGGCTGTCGATCGCAAGCTGCTTCAATCGCTGGGTGTGCGAGGGGCCGACAGTTTTGGCAGCACCAGCTACGCGTTCACCGAAGGGGGAACGCGCTGGACGCTGGACGCGCTCGGGCAGGTAGGCTATGTCGGTCCAGCGCCTGTCCCGCTCGAACAGTTCAACGAGCAGGTGAACCACCAGAAGCTCACCAATGAAGTCATTACCTTCGATCGCATCCGCAAAGCCATCGGCTCCCTCACGTTCGACGACGCACTCCTCGTGCAGTGCGGGCCGGGGTTGAACTCCGGCCGCGCCATGCTGCTCTATGGCCCGCCGGGAAACGGAAAGACTTCCATAGCCCGCTGCCTGGCCAGCGTCTTCAGCGACATCATCTACTTGCCCTACGCCATCGCCGTCGAGGGCCAGATCATCCGTCTCTTCGACCCCGAAATTCATGTCGCCGTCGATCGCGCGGGCCTGAACGATGATCGCGGACTCCTGGCGGCCCGGCTCGATATTCTCGACCACCGCTGGGTTCCCTGCCGGAGGCCGTTTCTCGTTGCCGGCGGCGAGCTGACGCTCGATATGCTGGACCTGCGGTTCAACCCCATCGGCCACTATTACGAGGCGCCGCTCCATATCAAGGCGTTGGGTGGCTGCTTCATCATCGACGACTTTGGCCGTCAGCTGGTCAGCCCCACCGCCCTCCTGAACCGCTGGATCGTGCCCCTCGAAAGCCGCGTCGACTACCTCAAACTCCACACCGGCAAGAGTTTCAGCGTCCCCTTTGAGGAACTCGTCATCTTCTCCACCAACATCGAGCCGGAAGATCTGATGGACGCCGCCTTCCTCCGTCGTTTGCCCTACAAAATTCAGGTAGGAGCGCCGAGTCTCGACGCGTACCGCCGCATCTTCGAAACGGAGTGCGCCAACGTGGGGCTCACCCTTTCCAGTCAGGTCTTCGACTCCATTGTTTCTAAAATCGAAAAAGAAAAGGGCCTCGAACTGGCCGCCTATCAGCCTAAATTCATCGTCGATCAGGTCATCGCCACTTGTCGTTTCATGGAGCAGGCTCCGCAGATGGATCCCCGCTACATCGAATACGCGCTCGACAACTTGCGCGTCCACCGCGGTGCCACGACGCAGCCTGCACATCAGCCGGAGCCGCAGCAGGCGTGAAACCCAAATCAGTCCTGAGCCCAGATGGCACGCTCAATCAGCCGCGGTCCATTCAGGGCAGAGCCGCATTCGAAGCATTTGCGAGGCCCGACACACCGGCAGTCTCCTCATTCCGCTCACGCAGATAACCCTTGCGGCCGCCGAACTCCGCCTTAGAACTTTCCGCGGCTTCCTTACTTTCGTACCGCCCGCCCCTCGATTGCCCTTGTTTTGCTGCCACCGCCGCGCTACCCTCAAATGCAGAGGGGAATGCCTGCCTTGCAGACATTCCCCTTCGTCATTCCGGAGATCCCAGGATCTCCATCGCGCGCTCTTTGACAACCTCGAACGATTCCGCGAAGCCGCCGCCGCCACTCCGCGTTCCAGCCTTGGTTCAGGTCAGGAGCTTCCGTAGTTGGCATTCAGCGGCGGTACTTTGAAGGGACCCGGCTTCAGCCGGGGCCGCCATCGGCGCCGGCAGAATCCGGCCTCAGCCGCAGAGGGCTGGCTTTTCCTCCCCGTCCAGGAGGCAGCGAAAGGTAATGTGTCCGTTACAGTACTTTCCAGGTGCCCCAGAATCAACGACCTGCGAAGTGCACCCAGGGGGAGGGGGTAAGCTCTGCGGCCACCAACCAATCGAAGCCCACTCTCCTCCGAACATCCCCTCGCTTCCCGCTTCTTCCATCCAATCCCGCCGGCCGTGACCTAAGTACCGCAAAACCGTCGTTGAGTCCAATGTTGTCGAATCTGTAAATATCGCGGCAAATAGGAAAACAAGGGACTTACAAACTGTACAGCTGGAAAAACACAACACAGGGTCGCACAAAAGTCGAAAAGAGCTACCAGCTACAGGCTACCGGGCTGCCTTCAGGCCACCCGATCTCCCGTGATCTGCACCAGGTCTTTGCTCTTCCAGTCAGGCGGGGTCTCGCGTTGGCGCCAGGAGGGGGTCGCGATGTCCTGGAATTTGGCCATCGCGTTCCCGATCCCCAGCGAGGCGCGCATGATGTGTCCGGGCGTGAGCGGGCCTGCGATCTTCGTGTTGCTGACCCAGTGGGAGGCGACGCTGGCTGAGCAGCCGCACTGGCTGCAGTCCGGATCGCCGCCGAAGACGCAGGGGTCCACATGGGTCTTGAGGTCCGCTGAATAGTTCTTGGAGAGGCGAGAGAAGGTGCACTCCTTCGGCGATGCCGGCGGATGTAGCATGGCCTGGGTGTATCCCTCGGCAGTGAGCAGTTTGGGATAGAGGGTGTGCAGGCGGGCCAGCTCGCGCGCGACCTGGACGCGCTGGTCGGGACTCAGCATTTCCGCGCTCAGCTCGCCGCGCTGGGGCGTATAGAGGCTGACCCAGATGGACTGCGCCTCGGGCCGCTGGCTCCAGAAACGCGCATATTCTTCGAGATAGCCTTCGCGGGCGAGCATTTGCGCGGTGATGGTCCAGTGGACGTTGACTTTGCGGCCTTCGATGTTCGCGAGGATCTTTTCGTAAGTGGCGGGATGGCGGCGGACGTCGTGGTGCTCGGGGAGGCCGTCGATGGAGATGGCGGCGGTGAAGCGGGGGAGGGCCATCCACTCCATGGGAATGGGGATGATGCCGCTGGTAACGACCATGCTGAAGATGTCGCGCTCGGCGAGGACGGGCAGAATGCGGCTGAGCTCGCGGTGGCGCACCATGGGCTCGCCGCCGACCAGGGTGACGTGCATGGGCTTGTGCTGGTCGATGAGGCCAAGGACGCCGGCGACCAGGTCGTCGCCACGCTTGTCGCTCAGCTCCCGCAGGGTGACCTCGCCGCCCAGGTGGTTGGAACCGTAGGCGTAACAGCCGGGGCAGTGGAGCGGGCACTCGCGGGTGACTTCGATGGAGAGCATCGGGGTGTGGCCGCGCAGCACCTTGCTCCACGATTTCAAGATATCGGTGGTCCGCAAATCGGTCACTCCAAGGGGGATTTGGCAACGAGCGGCCAGAAAAGCTGCTGTTCTTTAACTTAGACGCAGCAGCGGGGAACCGGATTCATGGTTCCGGGCGGCTTTGGCGAATTTACATATCCGATGGGCGGTGTTCGGGCGCGGCCGGCTTCCTGCAGCGTTGTTGCAGTGAACGATTGCAGGACCGATTTGTCTTCCGTTGGCGGGATCAGGCGGGGTCGCCGATCTGAATTACGATGCGGCCCTGGTTGCGATGGGCGGCGGCGCGCTGCAGGGCTTCCTGCATCGGCTCCTCTTCGAAAGGGACGGTGGAGTCGATGGGGGGGAGGACGCCTGCCGCTGCCGCAGCCGCGACCTCGGCCAGGGCAGTGCCGCCGCCGGGACCTGGTCCGGTAAGGATATAGCGAGGGCCGCGAAGACGGGAGCTAACGGCCCGGTATCCGACGCGGGCCAGGAGGGCGAGGATGCGGTTCCAGGCCAGAGGACGGTCGCCGACGAAGCGTTCGGGGCCTACGACAGTGACGAAGATGCCGTCGGTTCCGAGGACGCGGCGCGCGATCATCTCGGTATAGGCGCCGCCGACGGTATCGAGAACGCGATCGACGCGGGTGATGGCGATTTCGCGGAGCGGACGATCCCAGGGGCCGCGGCTGTAGTCCAGCACCTGCGAGCAGCCCAGTTGGCGGGCCCGTTCGAGGTTCGCGGGTCCGCAGACGCCGAAGACTTCGCCGCCCGCGCGGGCGGCGAGCTGTACGGCGATGGCGCCGATTCCGCCGGTGGCTCCCACAACGACCACGCGCATGCCGGCGCGCAGACGGAGGGCCTTGATTGCGGAGAGCGCCACGAGGCCGGAGACGCCGCAGGCGGCTGCCATTGCGAAGGAGACGGTGTCGGGTTTGCGGGTGAGCCAGCGCTCATCGACGGCGCAGACTTCGGCCCAGGCTCCGCGGCGGAGGGGCATCTGCACGCCGAAGACGGCGTCGCCAGGTCGAAGAGAGCGCACCTCTTTGCCGGTGAAGAGGACGATTCCGGCCAGGTCGCTGCCGGGGGTGACGGGGTGGTCGGGGCGCGGTCGCGGGCCGATGGGGATGCCTCCGTAGAAGG
>VFSW01003776.1_pt1 | contig 22696 bp, 22 predicted proteins | sample 5358111 | NCBI WGS metagenome assembly VFSW01 (sample SAMN11554181, study PRJNA540505) | mine drainage metagenome | isolation source: sediment from site ElyBrook_90M | place: USA: Ely Copper Mine, Vershire, VT | collected 2017 | reverse complement strand
GCCCCTTGAAATCCCCGCCCGCCCGCAGCTGCGCCCGCCGCAGAAGCTCCACGAGCACCCGCTCGCGGCCGCCCTCGCCCGCCAGACGCAGCAGATGCGCGAGTTCGTCGTACAAGAGCTTCGGCGCGAGTTCGAGCGCCCAGGTAAGCAGACGAGCGGCGAGATCCATCTGCCCGGCCCGCTCCGCGATCTGCGCGCGCAACACCGCGGCGCGCGGGAAGGGCGCGGCTTCACGACGCGCCATCCGCAGCAGATGTCGGGCCTCATCAACGTCACCACGATCGAGGTGATAGGTCGCGAGTTCGCACAGGTAATGCGCCGCCACCGACAGCGGCGGCGCCATACCGAGTCCATCGAGCTGGCGGTGGGCATCGAGCGCCTGCACCCAGTCACGCTGCCGCTCATAGATGCCGCGCAGCGCCTCGAGCGCACGGCCCCGCAGGCGCGTGCCATCACTGACCTGCTGGAAGAGCCCTTCGGCCCGATCCAGCAGTCCGGCGCGAAGATAATCCTGGGCGAGCGCGAGCAGCGCCTGCTCGCGGTGCTCCGGGGCGAGATTGCGCGACAGAAGATTGCGGTGCACGCGAATCGCCCTCTCCGTCTCGCCGCGACGCCGATACAGGCTGCCGAGCGCGAAGTGCGTCTCCAGCGTGTCCAAATTCGTGTCCATCAACTTCAAGAAGCTGTCGAGCGCCCGGTCGGGTTGCTCGCTGATGAGGTAATCGAGGCCCGCAAGATAGTCGGCGTGCAGCCTTCCCATGCGACGCGTCCAGCGGCTTCCCCAGCCGAAATGACCGGCCAGGATGCCAACGACCAGCGCCGCGACGATCAGTATCCAGGCAAACGGCGGGAGTTGGGGCATCATGCGGCCTTCGCGGCTCCGGAGCGGCCCTCGGTCTTCGTCAGTCGCGGATGGGCTGGCCCGCGCCCTCGTTCACGCGCTCGCGCAAGTCTTTTCCCGGTTTGAAATGGGGCACGTGCTTGCCCGCGAGCGCCACCGCCTCCCCGGTTTTCGGATTGCGCCCCTGACGAGCCGGCCGGAAGTGCAGAGAGAAACTGCCGAAACCGCGTATTTCGATGCGCTCTCCCGTCGCCAACGCATCGCTCATGATTTCGAGCAGCTGCTTGACGGCAAGTTCGACGTCCTTCGACGGCAAGTGCTTCTGCTTGGTCGAGATGATCTCAATCAGTTCGGATTTCGTCATTGTGGTGGTTACGCGACGGCAGAAGCCGCCGCGTAACGCTCCGTGCTAGCTCATTCCTGGCCTGAGATGTGCTCTTTCAACAAATCGCCGAGACTCGTGCCCGTGGAGGATTCGGTGCGATAGTTCTGCATCGCTTCCTGTTCCTCGTGGATATCCTTGGCTTTGATCGACAGCGCGATGCTTCGACCCTTGCGATCGACACCCGTGAACTTCGCCTCGACTTCGTCGCCGACCTTCAGCAGCGAACGCGCGTCCTCGACGCGGTCGCGCGAGAGTTCCGATGCGCGCAGCTGCCCGTCGACACCGTTGCCAAGATCGATCACCGCGCCCTTCGCATCGACTTCCCGCACGACACCGCGCACGACGCTGCCCTTCGGGTGGTCGGCGATATACGCGGAGAACGGATCCTTCGCCAGCTGCTTGACGCCCAGGCTGATTCGCTCACGCTCCGGATCGATCGACAACACCATCGCGTCGAGTTGCTGAGCCTTTTGGTAGCTGCGCACAGCCTCCTCGCCGGGCATGTCCCAGGAGATGTCGGAGAGATGAACGAGTCCGTCGATTCCGCCGGCAAGACCGATGAAGATGCCGAAGTCGGTGATCGATTTGATCTGCCCGCTGACCTTGTCGCCGCGATTGTAGTTCTCGGCGAATTCCTTCCAAGGATTCGTCTTGCACTGCTTGATGCCGAGACTGATGCGCCGGCGTTCCTCGTCGATGTCGAGCACCATGACCTCGACTTCCTGGCCGACGTGCACGACTTTCGCAGGATTCACGTTCTTGTTGGTCCAGTCCATCTCGGAGACATGCACCAAGCCCTCGACGCCCTCCTCGATCTCGACGAAACATCCGTAGTCGGCGATGTTGGTGACCTTGCCGAACAGGCGCGTGTTGGCCGGATAGCGGCGCGCGATGTTCTGCCAGGGATCGGCGCCGAGTTGCTTCAGGCCGAGCGAGACGCGCTGCCGTTCGCGATCGAACTTGAGGATGCGTACATCGATTTCCTCACCGACCTTGACGACCTCGGAGGGGTGTTTGACACGTTTCCAGGCCATGTCCGTGATATGCAGCAGGCCATCGATGCCGCCCAGATCGACGAATGCACCGTAGTCGGTGAGGTTCTTGACGACGCCCTTGACGGCGGCGCCCTCTTGCAGATTATCGAGGAGCGCCGAGCGCTCCGCGCTGTATTCCTGCTCGACGACCGCGCGCCGCGAGACGACGACGTTGTTGCGCTTCTGGTCGAGCTTGATCACCTTGAATTCGAGCGGCTTGTTCTCGAGGTACGACGGATCGCGGACCGGCCGGACGTCGACCAGGGAGCCGGGCAGGAACGCGCGCACATTGTCGATCTCGACCGTGAAGCCGCCCTTGACGCGACCGGTGATCACGCCGATGACGATCTCCTGCTTCTCGAAGGATTGTTCCAGCCGCGTCCACGTGCGTGCACGCTTGGCCTTCTCGCGCGACAACCGGGTTTCGCCGGAGCCGTCTTCGACGCTGTCCAACGCGACTTCGACGGTGTCGCCCGCCGCGACCTCCATCTCGCCCTTCTCATTCTTGAATTGGTCCGCCGGGATGACGGCTTCGGACTTGAGGCCGACGTTGACGATCACGAAGTCTTCGCCGACTTCGACGATCAGACCGTTGAGGATCGTGCCCGGACGAATGCGCTGGCTGGCAATGCTCTGTTCAAACAGTTCCGCGAAACTTTCTGTCATGTGATCTCTGATGCGGGCCCGCGAGGCCCTATATCCCCGGCACCGCTCCGCGTGCCGCTGGGGTTGCTTATAATGCGGCTTTCCATCCTTGGAACTCCGCGCCCTAAATCTTCATGCGCTCGCGCGCAATCTGCAGAATGCTCTCGACGACGGCTTCTATCGACAGGCCGGTTGTGTCGAACTCCGTGGCGCCCGCGCTCGCCAGCAGTGGCGATGCGGCGCGCGTCCGATCTCGTTGATCGCGCTCCGCGATCTCCAGCGAAAGGGCGGCAAGGTTAGCAGTAACCCCTTGTTCTTTCAACTGCTTATGCCGCCTTGCGGCACGCTCCTCGGCGCTCGCGGTAAGAAAGATCTTCAGGTCGGCGTCTGGGAAGACGACCGTGCCCATGTCTCGCCCATCGGCAACCAGTCCGGGTGGAACCGCGAAGCGACGCTGCCGATCGAGCAACGCGCGCCGCACAGCAGCATGAGCGGCAACTTTCGAGGCGTCGTTGCCCGCCTGTTCGGTTCGAATCAGCCGGGTGATGTCACGGCCGCCGAGCCGAACGGTTTCCTTCTCAGCCGCCGCGGTGCTGAAACTCGGCTCGATCGTCATCGCGACACGCGCGACGGCCGATTCGTCGGCGAGGTCGATTCCGGCCTCCCGGGCGGCCAGCGCGACCAATCGATAGAGCGCACCGCTGTCGAGCAGGGACCACCCGAGGGCACGCGCCAGCGCACGACTCACGGTGCCCTTGCCCGCCCCGGACGGTCCGTCGATCGCGATCACCGGCGCCCGCTGGAGCGCACGACACGCTGCGTCGCCGCAATCAGATCTCGCGGACATCGATCCCTATCGTCCGTGCCAGTTCCCCGAAGCCCGGGAAGGAGGTGGCGACGTTCGCCACGTCGCGAATCCGGATCGGCGCACGCGCGCGCAGGCTCGCAATCGCGAAGGACATCGCAATACGGTGGTCCCCGAAACTGTCGATCTCACCACCGCCGAAGGGCTCCCCGCCGATGCCGAATAGGCGGATCCCGTCCGGCAGAACCTCGTGCTTTACGCCGAGCGTGGCGAAGCCCGCGGCCATGGCCGCGATCCGGTCGCTCTCCTTGACGCGCAACTCCTCGGCGCCGGTGACCCAGGTCTCGCCGCGTGCGCAGGCTGCGGCCACGAACAAGACGGGGAATTCATCGATCGCGAGAGGCACCAACTCCCTCGGCACCGTCACGCCCACGAGGTCTGAGCGGTGGACGCGCAGATCCGCAACCGGCTCAGAACCACTCTGCCGCGGTCGCAGGATGTCGATCTCGGCGCCCATACGCCGTAGGATGTCGAGCAGGCCGGTGCGCGACGGATTCAAGCCGACGTTCTCGATCAGCAGTCCCTGCGCACCGGCGCCGATGAGACCGGCGACGATGAAAAAAGCCGCCGAGGAGAAGTCACCGGGCACCTGCAGCCGCTGGCCATGCAGCATCGTCGGCGGATGCAACCTCGCGCTCAATCCATCCACGTCGACGCGCACACCGAAACTGCGCAGCATGCGTTCGCTGTGATCGCGCGAAACCGCCGGCGAATTCACCTGGGTCGGTCCCTCGGCATACAACCCGGCGATCAGAATCGCCGACTTGACCTGTGCGCTCGCCACCGGCAGCTGGTAGTCGATGCCGCGCAAGGCATGCCCGCCGGTGATCTCGACCGGCGGGGTGCCGCCCCGCGTCCTGACATCGGCACCCATCTCGCGCAGAGGCTTCGCGACTCGCTCCATCGGTCGTTTCATCAGCGACTCATCGCCGACCAGAGTCGAATCGAAGGACTGAGCGCTGAGCAGGCCGGTGAACAGCCGGATCGCGGTGCCGGCATTTCCCATGTCCAGCACCTCGGGAGCGCGGCGCAAGCCGCGCATACCGACGCCCTCGACGATCACACGTGTCGGTTCGACTCGCTCGATCGACACACCGAGCATCTGCATTGCGCGCATGCTCGCCAGGCAATCCTCGCTCGCCAAGAAGCCCTGAACCTCGCTGCGGCCGTCGGCGATACCCGCGAACATCAGCGCCCTGTGCGAAATCGACTTGTCGCCGGGCACCGCGATGCTGCCGCCGATCGCGCGCGACGGATGCGCCTCGAATATGCGCATCAGAGCACCGCCCGGGGGTAGGAACCGAGGATCTTGAACAGGGACGCCCTGGAAGCGAGCGCATCCAGCGCCGCCGCGACCGCCGGCTCGCTCATGTGTCCCTCGACATCGATGAAGAAAACATAGTCCCACTTTTTCCGGCGCGACGGCCGCGATTCGATCCGAGTCATGTTGACGCGATGCTCCGCGAGCGGTTCGAGGAGGCGGAACAGCGTGCCCGCGCCAGCCGTGTCGGTCGCCGACAGCAGCAAGGTCGTCTTGTCGGCGCCACTCGCGTTGAACAGCTTGGGGCCGACCACCAGGAATCGGGTCGTGTTGTCCGGACGATCCTCGATCTGCGTCGCGAGCAGATCCAGTCCATAGATCTCGGCGGCCGACCGACCGGCGATCGCCGCCGTGCCGCGCTCATCGCGCGCCCGCCGCGCGCCTTCGGCATTGCTTGAGACGGCGATTCGCTCAGCTTCGGCGAGGTGCTCGTCGAGCCAGCCCCGGCACTGGGCGAGGGATTGAGGGTGCGCGCAGACACGCTTGACTGCGTCGATCCGCTTCATTTTTCCCATCAGATTGTGGTGGATGCGCAGTTCGACCTCCCCGCAGATCTTCAGCGGCGAATTCACGAACAGGTCGAGCGTGTGGTTCACCGTGCCCTCGCTCGAGTTCTCGACCGGCACGACCCCGAAATCCGCATCGCCCCGCTCGACCTCGCGGAACACCTCGTCGATCCCGGGCAGCGGCAGCGCACGCACGGAGGAACCGAACTGCTTGTAGACGGCCGCTTCGCTGAAAGTACCCTCCGGACCGAGGAAGGCCACCTTCAAAGGCTCCTGCTGCGCGAGGCACGCGGACATGATCTCGCGAAACAGGCGTGCCAGTTCCTCATTGCGCAAGGGCCCGCGATTGCGGTCGATCACCTTGCGAAGAACCTGCGCCTCCCGTTCCGGGCGGTAAAAATCCACCGCCTTGCCGGTGGCGCTCTTGGATATGCCCACCTGCTGGGCGAATCGCGCACGCTCGCTCAGCAGCGCCTGGATACGCGCATCGATCCGATCGATGCTGGATCGTATCGCGGCGAGGTCCGTGTTCTGCGGTTTGACGCCCGGACGTGCCTGCGCGGATGTCTTGCCCGGGTCTTGATTCTTCTTGCGGCTTGCCATTCTGTTCAACCGTTCAGGCGTGCGCGCGCTCGAACTCGCGCATGAATTCGACCAGCGCCGTGATTCCCTCGGCCGGCATGGCGTTGTAGATGCTCGCCCGCAAACCACCGGCGATGCGGTGTCCCTTGAGGTTCTTCAAGCCGGCATCCTCCGCCCGGCGCAGAAACTCTTCGTTCAACTCCGGTCGTGCGAGGTGGAAGGTCACGTTCATCCGGGAGCGCGCCTCGGTGGCGACCTCGTTGCGGTAGAACCCCGAGGAGTCGATCGCCGCATACAGACGCGCAGCCTTCCCGCGGTTGTGCTCGGCGATGCCGGCGAGTCCACCCCGAGCCTTGAGCCATTTGAAGACGAGGCCGGCCATGTACCAGGCGAAGGTCGGCGGCGTGTTGAGCATCGAGTCCTCCGCGGCGACCGCCGCGTAGTCGAACACCCTCGGCGTGTCGGCGCGCGCGCTCCCGATGAGGTCTTCGCGCACCAGCACGATGCAAAGCCCCGCCGGTCCGATGTTCTTCTGCGCACCGGCATAGATCAAACCGAACCGCGCCACGTCGATCGGTCGAGACAGGATGTTCGACGACATGTCCGCGACCAGCGGCGCATCACCCGCGTCGGGAACGTAGGAAAATTCGACTCCGCCGATGGTCTCGTTCGGCGTGTAGTGAACGTACGCGGCGCGTCCGCTGAAGGATAGCTGTGCCTGAGTGGGGACCGCGGTGTACGCCGGTCCGCAGTCGGCGGCGACGTGCACACGGCAGTAGCGGGCCGCCTCGTGGATCGCCTTGCCCGACCAATGGCCGGTGTTTATATAATCGACCGTCGCATCCGGCGCGCTCAGATTCATCGGCACCAGCGCGAACTGCGCGCTCGCGCCGCCCTGCATGAACAACACCTTGTAGCCCGCAGGCACCGCCAGCAACTCGCGAAGATCGGCCTCGGCCTCGGCGGCGGCACGCATGAACGCCTTGCCGCGATGGCTGATCTCCATCACCGACATGCCGCCGTGGTTCCAGTCGAGCAGTTCATCGCGCGCTTGCTCGAGAACTTCCGTAGGCAGCGCAGCCGGACCGGCCGCGAAATTAAAGACCCGCATCGCGCCCACCCTCCGCTACGGTGCCGCCGCGGGCGCGCCTGGATCGCCGCCCGGGGTCTCGCCGTCCGACTCGTCCCCGGCGACGAGCCCCTCGATGCGCTCGAGACCCGACAACTGATCGCCTTCCTCGAGTCGTATCAGGCGCACGCCCTGGGTGTTGCGTCCGACCACGGATATGTCGGCGACCGGCGTCCTGACGAGCGTGCCAGCCTGGCTCATCAACATGATCTCGTCGTCCGGATTGACCTGCAGCGCGCCGACCATGAGTCCGTTGCGCTCGGTGACCTGCAGCGCGATCACGCCCTGCCCACCGCGGCCATGCCGCGGAAAGTCCTCGAGCGGGGTGAGCTTGCCGTAGCCGTTCTGCGAGGCGGTGAGGATCAGCCCGGATCCGGCGACGATCAGCGAGTTCACGCGTTGATCTTCGCCGAGGCGCACGCCGCGCACGCCGGCCGCCTCACGTCCCATCGGCCGCACCTCGTCCTCGTTGAAGCGTATCGCCTTGCCACCGGTCGTGAAGAGCAATAGGTCGCGGCTGCCGTCGGTGATCGCGGCGCCGACCAGCTGATCGCCGGGCTCGAGCGCGATCGCGATGATGCCGTTCGTTCGCGGACGGGAGAACAGCGCCAGCGGCGTCTTCTTGATCGTGCCGAAGCTCGTCGCCATCAGCACGAACTTGCCCTCCTCGTAATCCTTGATCGGCAGCGTCGCGCTGATCCGCTCGCCATCCTGGAGCGGCAGGAGGTTGACGATCGGCTTGCCGCGCGAACCGCGGCTCGCCTGAGGCAACTGATAGACCTTGATCCAATAGAGCTTGCCGCGGTCGGAAAAGCACAGCAGCGTGTCGTGCGTGTTGGCAACGAACAGATTGTCGATGAAATCCTCGTCCTTGACGCTCGCCGCGGCCTTGCCGCGCCCGCCGCGGCGCTGCGCCTGGTAGTCCGTCACCGGCTGCGCCTTCGCGTAGCCGCCATGCGACAGCGTGACGACGACGTCCTCGGGCGAGATGAGATCCTCGATCGTCAGATCCTCGTGAGTGCTCACGATCTCGGTGCGCCGCGGATCGGCGAAATTCGCCCGTATGAACTCGAGTTCCTGACGAATCACGCCGAGCAGGCGCTCAGGTCGCGCGAGAATGTCGCTCAAATCGGCGATCAGCAGCAGAAGTTCCCGATACTCGGCGACGATTTTGTCCTGCTCGAGGCCGGTCAGCCGGTTCAGGCGCATCTCGAGAATCGACTGCGCCTGAATGTCGGTGAGTCGGTAGCCGCCGCCGACCATGCCGAAGCCGGCGGCCTCGCCGGGCGGGCGGGTGCTGATCGCGCCGGCGCGCGCCAGCAGCTCCGGCACCGAACCGGCTGTCCAGGTGCGCGCCATCAACGCCGTCTTCGCCTCCGCGGGCGAGGAGGATGCCTTGATCGTGGCGATGATTTCGTCGATGTTCGCCAGGGCGACGGCGAGCCCCTCGAGAACATGACCGCGCTCCCGCGCCTTGCGCAGTTCGTACACCGTACGACGCGTGACCACTTCGCGCCGGTGTCGCAGGAACGCCTCGAGCATGGATTTCAGCGACAGCAGGCGCGGCTGACCATCGACCAGCGCAACCATGTTGATGCCGAAGACGGTTTGCATCGGGGTCTGCGCGTACAGGTTGTTGAGCAGGATCTCCGGCACTTCACCCCGCTTCAACTCGATCACCACCCGCATGCCGTCCTTGTCGGACTCGTCACGCAAGCCATCCGAGGCGATCCCCTCAATCAGCTTCTCACGCACGAGATCGGCGATGCGCTCGATCAGACGCGCCTTGTTCACTTGATACGGCAGTTCGGTGATGATGATCGCCTGCCGGTCGCCGCGCCCAACGTCCTCGATGTGGGTGCGCGCACGCACGTGCACACGCCCGCGTCCGGTCTTGTAGGCGGCGACGATCTCCTGGGCGCCATTGATGAGCCCCGCGGTCGGAAAATCCGGCCCGGGAACGATTTGCATCAGTTGCGCGAGTGTAATCTCAGGGTTCTCGATCAGCGCGATGCCGGCATCGACGATCTCGCCGAGATTATGCGGCGGGATGTTGGTCGCCATGCCGACGGCGATGCCCGAGGAACCGTTGACCAGCAGGTTCGGTATCCGCGTCGGCAGCACCGATGGTTCGCTCTCGGACTCGTCGTAATTCGGGACGAAGTCAACCGTTTCCTTGTCGATGTCCGCGAGCAACTCGTGCGCGAGCTTCGACATGCGCACTTCGGTGTAACGCATCGCCGCGGGCGGATCGCCGTCGACGGAACCGAAGTTGCCCTGCCCGTCCACGAGCAGATACCGCATCGAGAACGGCTGCGCCATGCGCACGATGGCGTCATAAACCGAGGCGTCGCCATGCGGGTGGTATTTGCCGATGACATCGCCGACGACGCGGGCGGATTTCTTATAGGCCTTGTTCCAGTCGTTGTTCAGTTCGCGCATCGCGTGCAGCACGCGCCGATGCACCGGTTTCAAACCGTCGCGCACGTCCGGCAATGCGCGTCCGACGATCACGCTCATCGCGTAATCCAGGTACGACTTGCGCATCTCGTCTTCGAGATTGACGGGCAAAATCTCGCGTGCGATCTCGGCCATTTGCTCGAGTCCGGGGTTCCTGGGTGGGCCTTACGATGGGACGCGCTTTGGCGGGTATGAGCGCTTCTTTGGCATCCGGCCAGTTTAGCACAATATGTCGGTTTTCTTAAGCTCATCGCACGCTCGAGCCGATATAATCGGCGCATGCACGCCGACCCCGCCCGTGCCGGTGCCCGGGCACGCGCGCGGTGCCCGGCGATTTCGTTCTTCACAGGAGATTGAATCCGATGTCAGGTTCGGGCGAAAACGCGGATCCCGCGGAGTTGAGCAAGTTCGACCGGCTCGCGGGCAGTTGGTGGGATCAGAACGGCCCCTCGAAGCCGCTGCACGAGTTGAACCCCGTGCGCATGGAATTCCTGCGCCGCGCCACCGGCCTTTCCGGCAAGGCCGTCGTCGACGTCGGTTGCGGCGGCGGCATCCTCTGCGAATCGATGGCCCGGGCCGGCGCGGATGTTCTCGGCATCGACCTCGCGCCGGCCGTACTGGAGGTCGCCGTGAGGCATGCGGCCGAGTCCGGCATAAAGATCGCCTATCTGTCGATTTCGGCCGAGGCGCTGGCGGCGCAACGACCGCAGTCTTTCGACGTGGTGACCTGCATGGAGATGCTCGAGCACGTGCCGGACCCGGCAGCCTGCCTCGCGGCCCTCGCCGACCTGGTTCGCCCCGGCGGTCATCTGATCGTGTCGACACTGAACCGTAACTGGCGCGCTTTTCTGGTCGCAATCGTCGGCGCCGAGTACGTCGCGCGCATGCTGCCACGCGGCACCCATGAATACGCAAAGTTCATCCGGCCTTCGGAACTCGCACGGTGGGGCCGCGCGACGGGCCTCGTACTGCGCGAACTCGCCGGCATCGGTTACGATCCTCTCTCGCGCTCATTCGGCCTGTCGGCGCGGACCACCGTTAATTATCTGGCGCACTTCCGCCGTGCCGATACCTGAGCGTTTGCGAACGCTTGATCTGCGGGCGGTGTTGTTCGATCTGGACGGCACGCTGCTCGACACCGCGCCGGATATGCACCGCGCGCTCAATACCCTGCTGCGCGAACGGAGCCAGCCGGAACAGCCCTTCGCGGCGGTGCGGCCGCGCGTGAGTCACGGTGCCACCGGTGTGCTTCGGGTCGCGTTCGCACACACCGAGCCTTCCGAGTTTCGCGCCTTGCAAAGACGCTTTCTCGAGATCTACGGCACCGACATCTGCCTCGAGACCCGCCTTTTCCCGGGCATGGAGCGCGTGCTCGAGGTGCTCGCAACGCGAGGCCTCGCGGCCGGCATCGTCACCAACAAGGCCACATGGCTCACCGAGCCGTTGATCGAGCGACTCGGGCTTCGCGAACGCTTCGCATGCGTCGTCTGTGGCGATACGCTCGCCGAACGCAAGCCGCATCCGCTGCCGCTGCTGCACGCGGCCCGGCTCGCCGGCGTCAGCCCCGCGCAGTGCATCTACGTCGGCGACGCCGAGCGCGACGTGCAGGCGGCTCACGCCGCCGGCATGCCCGCCTTGGTTGCGAAATACGGCTATTTCGACGCCGAGGAGGATATCGTGGCCTGGGGCGGGGACGGCGAGATCGACTCGCCGGCGGATCTGGCCGACTGGCTGATGCCGCTCCTGCGTTCGTAAGAGCGGCGCTCGAAATGCCAAGGCTCGATGAGACCTACCGTCGCCGCGCGCTGCCGCCGGGCAGCCCGCGCCACTTGAGTTGGCTGTTCAGCGCAGCTGCCGTGCGCGACCCACTGCTCGCGGTGTACGCGCTGCTCGCCGAATGGCGCGCCACCATGCACGCCGGGGTGGACCCGGCGACCGCCGCCGGCAAGCTCGCCTGGTGGCAGGAGGAGATGCGACGGCTCAGCATGGCACGCCCCGTACATCCGGTCAGCCGCTTTCTTGCGTCCCTGCCCGGCGCCGACGAGATTGCGTTCGATCCACTGGAGAAAGCGATCGATGCCGCGGTCGCACGCATCACCGGGCAGCCGCTCACACGCCGCGAGGACCTGGCCGATCGCGCCGATGCGCTCATCGGCGGACCGCTGCGCATCGCCATACGGCTCGGCTCGACGGTCCTCGAGCCGCTCGCGCTCGAGGCATGCACGCGCGCGCTGGCCTGCGGCGAGTACCTGGCGCGGGCGCTCGAGGAACGGGATCAGCCTGGCGCCGCGGGACGGGTGTTGTTTGCGGCGGAGGAATTGCATGCGGCGGGCATCTCGGCGGCGGCACTGTATGCGCGCGACGCCACGCCTGCATTGCGCGAATTTCTCGAGCGCGTACGCCGCGATGCGCTCGACGAGTTCTCACGCGCCGCGCAGTCATTGGCCGTGGCCGACCGGCCGCTCTGCCGGGGCCTACTGGTTTTGGGCGCTTTGCAAGCGCATCATTTGCGCGCCCACCGCCCGGTGTTGGGGAACGGCACGTCGTTCCTGGACCCGTATCGCGCGTGGCGAATCGCGCGCCAGGCGGCGCGCGCGGGATGAATCACCAAGCGGAGCCTCGATGGCGACGACGATGAACCCGAAGGATTTTACGGCGAAACCCGATCTGCTCGCCGGGCGCGTGATCATGATCACGGGCGCTAGCGGCGGCCTCGGCGGCGCACTGGCGCTGCAGTGCGCCCGTGCCGGTGCGAGCGTCATCCTCTCGGGCCGCAATGCCGGCAAGCTGGAGGCGCTCTACGATCAACTGGAGGCGATCGGCGCGCCGAAACCGGCGCTCGCGCCGCTCGACCTGGCCACCGCGACGGCCGCGGACTACGACGCGCTCGCAACCACGATCGAGCGTGAATTCGGCCGACTCGACGGCTTGGTGCACGCGGCCGCGACGCTCGGCGACCGCAGCCCGCTCGAGATGTACGACGTGCCGACGTGGTGCCGGGTATTGCACGTCAACCTGACCGCGCCGTTCATACTGACCCAGGTCCTGTTGCCGGTCCTGCGCAAATCGCAGGATGCGTCGGTGATCTTCGCGAGCAGCGGCGTGGTCAAACGAGCACGCCCGTTCTGGGGCGCTTATGCGGTTGCCAAGACCGGTTTGGAGACGGTGCGCGCGATGCTCAGCGAAGAACTTGCCGACGTCTCGAAAGTTCGGGTCAATAGCGTCAATCCGGGTGCGATGCGCACCGCCATGCGCTATGCAGCCTATCCGGTCGAGGATCCAAGCACCCTGCCGGCTCCTGCGAACGTCACCGGAGTGTTTTTGTACCTATTGAGCGACGAGGCCCGAGAGGTCGACGGCCGCTACTTCGACGCTCAATAGCCGCACGGACGCTCGATTGCCGCACACCGGTCCGCAGCAGCCGCCGCGGCACCCCTCACGCGACAGACGGCTCCAGAGATGATGCGTCCGCCGCGGCGGCGATTTCCTCCAGCAATGCGCCGCGTTCCGCCGAGGTCAGCGCGCGCGAGCGGCCTCGCGGCAATTCGCGCGTCAGTTGTATTGGCCCGAACCGCACCCGCATCAGGCGACCGACGATGAGCCCTCTGGCCGCCCACCAATGCCGCACGACCGCCGGGCGGGTCGCGCGCACGGTGGCATTGAGCCAGTGATTGGCCCCCTCGCCATAGGTCGCAACCGCGGCGAGAATCGCCATCGGCTCGCCTTCACTATCGGTGGCGGCGAGGAACTCGGCCACCAGTTCATCGTTCAATCGACCGCGCATGCGCAGCATGTAGTCGACCGTGAGTGCGTGCGCGCCGCGCGAGACCCGGTCAGCCCAGGCGCCGTCGTCGGTCAGTATCTCCAAGCCGCCGTCGACCGGCGGCATCGCCTGAATCGCCAGCCAGCGACCCCCGGAGCGCAGTAGACGTAGCTGCTCGGCGGCCCGCGAGGTCGCCGCCTTCAGGTCGAGCGCATCGCCGGGGGAACGGTGATACAGCAGGACGTGCGATTCGGCGCCGCCGGCAGCGCGCCAATGCACCACACGCCCGTCGAACGTGACCCGGTCGCCCCGCTCGAGCTTCGTTCCAGGCGAGGGCACCTCGCCGTTCACGCGCAATCGAGCCTCACGGATCCAACGCTCGATCTCGCGTCGCGAGCCAACACCGGCTGCCGCAAGCACCTTTTGCACGCGTTGCGCGGCTGCGGGGGCGGCGGCTTCGGCGGCTTTTTTACGCATCCGGCACAACCACCGCATCGGCTCCCGGCAGGCTCAATTGCAGCCGCAAATCCTCCAGTTCCTTCAGTTGTGCGAGCGTCGGCAACTCATCGAGCCTCTTCAATCCGAAGTAATCGAGGAATTCGTGTGTGGTGCCGAGCAATTCGGGCTTGCCGGGCACATCACGATGGCCAACGATGCGAATCCAGCTGCGCTCGAGCAATGTCTTGATGATGTTCGGGTTGACCGCGACGCCACGGATCTGCTCGATCTCACCGCGCGTTATGGGCTGCCGATAGGCGACCAGCGCCAGCGTTTCGAGCAGGGCGCGCGAATACTTGGCCGGACGCTCGACCCACAGTTTCGACACCGGCTCGGCGAGCGCCGGCTTGATCTGCACCCGGAAGCCGCTCGCAACCTCGCACAGATCGATGCCGCGCGAGACGTACTCCTCGCGCAACGCGCCGAGGGCAATCTGCACGGCCGCGGCGTCGACGCCGTCGCGGCCATCGAAAACGGCCACCAGGTCATCCATCGACAACGGGCGTCCGGCCGCGAGGAGCGCGGCCTCGATGACGTTCTTGACGTAGATTTCACTCATTCTGGGATCTCACGAGTTCATCGTTCGCGTACGCCCGCCCGGCCACGCCACGGCGCACGTGCAGCGGCGCGTAGGGTTCCGACTGCTGGATTTCGATCAGGCCCTCACGCAGCAATTCGAGCAGTGCGATGAAGGTGACGGTGACGCCGCGCCGGCCTTCCTCAGGCCGGAACAGGCGCACAAAATCGACGAAGTCGCTCGCCTCGAGCGCCGAGAGGACATCGGTCATGCGCTGCCGCACCGACAAGGCCTCACGCTGCACGTGATGGTGCGCGAACATGTCGCTGCGCGCCAGCACCTCCTGGAACGCGACCAGCATCTCCTGCAGCTTCACCTGCGGTGCGATCCGCACGACCTTGCGTTCCGCAATCTCGGCTGATGCCACCCAGGTATCCCTCTCCAGCCGCGCGATCCGGTCGATGCCCTCGGCGGCGCGCTTGAAGCGCTCGTACTCCTGCAGGCGCCGCACGAGTTCGGCACGCGGATCGGCGTCCTCCTCGGCCTCATCGGACCGGACCCGCGGCAACAGCATGCGTGACTTGACTTCGGCAAGCGTCGCCGCCATCAGCAGGTACTCGCCGGCGAGCTCGAGCTGCAGGACCTGCATCAGCTCGATGTAGCGCATGTATTGGCGCGTGATCTCGGCGATGGGGATGTCGAGGATGTCGAGGTTCTGCCGCCGGATCAGGTAGAGCAGCATGTCCAGCGGACCTTCGAAGGCCTCCAGGAAAATCTCGAGCGCCTGCGGCGGAATGTACAGGTCGCGCGGCAGGACGGTGATCGGCTGCCCCTCGACCATCGCGAAGGGCATCTCGCCCTGTTCCGGAACGGTGCTCGCGGCCGCCGGCTCGCCCGTCGCTCCTTGCGCCTCCTGCGGGTTCATCGATAGTCCATCGCCATCGCCTGACGGACGACCGCCAGCGTGTCGCGCGCCACGTCGCGCGCGCGCTCGCATCCCTGGGCGATGATTCCGCGGACGAGGTCCGGGTTCTCCTCGAATTCCTGCGCGCGCTTGGCGATCGCGCTCGTCTCCTCGACCACCTTGTCGATCAAGGGCTTCTTGCAGTCCAGACAGCCGATGCCGGCGCTTCGGCAGCCATTTTGGACCCATTCGCGCGTCTCGGCGCTCGAATAGACCTGGTGAAGGTCCCACACGGGGCATTTCTCCGGATCACCCGGATCCGTGCGACGCACCCGCGCCGGGTCCGTCTGCATCGTCTTCAGCTTCCTCGCCACCGAATCGCCATCCTCGCGCAAGCCGATCGTGTTGCCGTAGGACTTCGACATCTTGCGACCGTCGAGCCCCGGCACTTTCGGTGTCGACGTCAGCAGCACCTCCGGCTCCGGCAATACCGCGATGCCGGATCCTTCGAGGAAGCCGAGCAGACGGTCCCGGTCGGCGACGCTGAGCCGGGCGTTGGATTCGACCAGCGAGCGCGCCTTCACGAGCGCACCGGCATCACCCTTTTCCTGGAACTCCTTGCGCAGGGCGCCATACAAGGCCGCGTTACGCGAACCCAAGCTCTTGATCGCTTTTTCGACCTTGGTCTCGAACTGCGCGTCCCGGCCATAGACGTGGTTGAAGCGGCGTGCGACCTCGCGCGTTATTTCGACATGGGCGACCTGGTCTTCGCCGACCGGCACGTACTGCGGACGGTAGAGCAGGATGTCCGCAGACTGAAGCAGTGGATAGCCCAGAAACCCGTAGGTGCCGAGGTCGCGGTCTTGCAACTGAGCCTGCTGGTCCTTGTAGGAGGGCACGCGCTCGAGCCAGCCGAGCGGCGTGATCATGGACAAGAGCAGGTGCAGCTCGGCGTGCTCGGGAACCTTCGACTGGATGAAGATCGTCGCAACTCCGGGATTCAGACCGGCCGCGAGCCAATCGATCAGCATCGTCCAGACGTACTCCTCCAAACGCGAGGTATCCGCATAACCGGTCGTCAACGCATGCCAGTCCGCAACGAAGAAATAGCATTCGTACTGGTATTGCAATTCAATCCAGTTCTTGAGCGCACCGTGGAAATTACCGAGGTGCAACTGACCTGTCGGACGCATTCCGGACAACACACGTCGATTCAGTGCGGTTGAACTCATGCGGAATTTCCAATCAACAGTCCGATGACCTGCCAGACCAGGCGATAGGCTGGATCGAACAGCCAGCCGAAGAGCCCGAACGCCGTGAGCCCCAGCACGATCAGGAATCCGATCGGCTCGATACGCTCGAGCCGCAACGAGAAGCGTGGCGGCAGCAGACCCGCGAGCACCCGACCGCCGTCGAGCGGCGGGATCGGCAGCAGGTTGAACAACGCCAGCACGACATTGATGAGGATACCGGCCTGCGCCATCAGCGCGACCCAGCCGACGACGGTCAGGGAACCGTTCAAACGGGCGACCAAGCCCAGCACGGCGCACCACAGAGCCGCCATCGCCAGATTGGCCGCCGGTCCGGCAAGCGCCACCCAGATCATCGAGCGGCGCGGATCGCGCAAGGAACGCAGCGCAACGGGCACAGGCTTCGCCCAGCCAAACAGCGGTCCACCGAAAGCGAGCAGCAGGCCCGGGACCAGGACCGTACCGACCGGGTCGATGTGCCGCAACGGATTCAGACTCAGACGGCCCAGTAATTCGGCCGTACGGTCACCGAAGTAGCGCGCCGCCCAACCGTGCGCCACCTCGTGCAAGGTGATCGCGAATAGGACAGGAATTGCCCAGATCGAGATCTTGGTGAGAAATACTGTGAAATTCAATGCTTACACTCATTTTATACGATTTAACTTTAAGAGCCGTGCCCGACTCCAGGGACCATTATACGGTTGCCGAGTCCACAAATGGGCTCACGTCGCCGCGACCGACCCGGACGACGGTCGCCCGTTCACCGGACAGGTCGATCACCGAGGTGGGGACCAGGCCGCAATTGCCGCCGTCGAGCACCATGTCGACACGGTTGCCCAGCGTCTCGTGGATCTCCCGGGCATCGGTACGCGGCAAATCTTCGCCGGGCAGCAGCAAGGTCGAACTCATGATCGGCTCGCCCATCTCGGCGAGCAACAACCCGGTGACCGGATGAGCGGGCACCCGCAGGCCGATGGTGCCGCGCCGTTCGTGTTTCAACCGACGCGGCGTTTCCTTCGAGGCCTTGAGAATGAAGGTGTATGGCCCGGGTGTCGAGGCTCGCAACAGCCGATACTGCCAGTTGGCCACCAACGCGTATTTGGCCACCTCGGCCAGGTCCCGGCATACGAGCGTGAAGTGATGATGCCGATCCACCGCGCGTATCTCGCTGATGCGCGCGAGCGCCGCCTTATCCCCGATGTGGCAGCCAAGCGCATAGCACGAGTCCGTCGGATAGACGATCACGCCTCCGCCGCGTAGGACCTCGACCGCCTGACGCACGTAGCGCTGCTGCGGCGAGACCGGGTGCAGTTGCAGATAAATGCTCATATTCGTCGGCTATAATACCTGGATGAACCAACTGCTCGAGTGGTTGCCACTGCTGTTTTTTTTCGTCGTGTTCAAGGTGCGCGGCATCTATTGGGCCACCGCGGCGCTGATGCTCGCCTGCGTCGGCCTGGCCATTGCGCACCGCATGCGCACCGGCAGGTACAAGGCCATGCACGTGGTAACGGCGGCGGTCGCGCTCGCCCTTGGAGCCTTGACGCTGCTGCTGCATGACCAGCGCTTCATTCAGTGGAAGCCGACCCTGCTTTTCGGCGCCGCCGCGCTCGTCTTCCTCGCCAGTTCCTTCGTCGGCCCGCAACCGCTCGCGCGCCGCATGCTGGAAGGCGCTTTCGGCGGTGAGAGCCTGGCCGTCGAGCCGCGGGTCTGGGCGATCATCAACGCCCTGTGGACACTGTGGTTCGCGACGCTCGCCGGCTTGAACGTATACGTCGCACGACATTTTTCCGCGGCTTTTTGGGTGAATTTTCACGTCTTCGGGGTCTCGATCGCCACATTGATGTTCATGCTGCCCCAGGTCCTCTGGCTGGCCTCGCGCACCAAGCCGGTCGCGGACGGAGCCTGAACCGGCATGTCGGACCCGACCCGAGAACAACGTTTGCGCGCCTGCTTGGAAGCGGCCTTTGCGCCCCGCGCGCTCAGCGTCCTCGACGACAGTGCACGGCATGCCGGACACGCCGGCGCAGCCGGTGGCATGGGACATTTCCGGATTTCCATCGTTGCCGACGCCTTCGCCGGACTCTCACCGCTCGCACGCCATCGCCGGGTCTACGCGGCGCTCGGCGATCTCTTGCGCACCGACATCCACGCACTGACCATCGACGCGCGCCCGCCCCCCTGAGAAGCGGCGGGCCGCCCACGGCAGGCGCACAACCGCCCGTGTGCGGATTGTTTTGGCACCCGGACCCGGCTCAGGCTACACTCTGGCCGCCGGAGGTGAGGGCCAGGCGCCGACACTTCGGTTCTGTCCGGACTCCCGGCCTCCCAGGCCAAGGGTTCTTCTCCTTCAAGATCCGAGGGTTTACATGCAGCAAATTCTCCCGTCGGCGCGAACGCGCCTGTGTGTCGCGGCCGTGCTCCTGTTTTCTCTGTCCTCGTTGACGGCTTGCGCCAAGAAACCGCAGACCGCGGCGCCGACCGCCGCCAACCCGGCCAAAAACGCCGTCGCGACGGTCAATGGCGCGGTGATCTCCCGCGACGCCTACGACTTCTACGTCAAATCCCTGACCGGCGGCAAGGATCCGTCGCAGTTGACGCCCGATCAGCGCAACCAGGTGCTCGACGAAATGATCGGCATGCAGTTGATGGCGCAACAAGCCGTCAAGGACAACCTGCAAAAAGACCCCGGCACCGCGGCCAAGCTCGATGTGGCCCGCATGCACCTGCTGGCCGATGCCGAATCGCAGAACTTCCTCAAGGACAAGGAACCGACCGAGCAGGAAATGCAGGCCGAATACGCCGCCGCCATCTCGAAGATGGACAAGGTCGAATATCACGCGCGGCACATCCTCGTCGCCCACAAGGATCTGGCGATCGCCTTGATCAAGCGGCTGAAGGCCGGGGCGAACTTCGCGGCGCTCGCAAAGGCCAACTCGATCGACAGTTCCAAGACGAACGGGGGCGATCTCGGGTGGTTCCAGGCTTCGCGCATGGTGCCGTCGTTTGCGGCCGCCCTGCGCACGCTGAAGAAGGGTGAGATCACCCCGCAGCCCGTGCATACGCAATTCGGCTGGCACATCATCCAGCTGCTCGACACGAGGCCGGTGACGCCGCCGCCGTTCGCCGAGGTCAAGGGACAGGTCGCCAATCTCGTTCTGCAGAAGAAACTGCAGGCGTACGTCAATCAGCTGAAGAAGACCGCGACGATCCAAAAGAGCCTCTGAACTCGAGGCGGCGGGAGGGGAAACGGGGGCGGCCGCGTGTGGGCGCCCCCATCCCCTCGCCGCCGCGCTCAGCTCGCGAGCAGCTTCTCGAAAGCCTCTTCATCGAGGATGGGCACCCCCAAGGCCTGCGCCTTCTCGATCTTAGACCCCGGATCAAGGCCAGAAACCAGATAATCGGTGCGCTTCGATACGCTCGTCGAGACCTTGGCGCCACGCGCCGCGATCGCGGCCGTCGCGGACTCGCGGGTATACCGGCTGAGTGCGCCGGTGAGCACGAAAACCTTGCCGACCAACCTGCCCTCGTGCTTGCGTGCCGCCGTGAGCCGTGTCCAGTGGATGCCGTGCGCGAGCAAGCGCTCGAGGATGACCGTGTTCTCGGGATCATGAAAGTATCCGACCACATTCGCCGCCACGATCGGACCGACGTCGGGCACGGACTGAATCTCGCCGGGTGTGGCGCCGCGCAGGGGCCCCAACTCGCCGAAGTGTTCGGCGAGCGCCGCCGCGGTCGCTTCACCCACATCGCGAATTCCGAGGGCGTTTAAAAATCGCGGCAATGTCGTGCTCTTCGCCGCCTCGATCGAGGCGAGCAGCTTGCGCGCCGACCTCTCGCCCATGCGCTCGATCTTCGCGAGCGCATGCAAATCCAGATCGAACAGATCCGCGGGCGTGCGCACCAGATCCGCCTCGACGAGCCGGTCGACCAATTTCTCACCGAGCCCGCGGATGTCGAGCGCGCGCCGCGAGGCGAAGTGCTTGATTTCCTCCCTGCGCTGCGCGGCGCACCGCCGTCCGCCGGTACATCGAGCCACCGCTTGATCGCCCGACCGTTCGACCGCGGACCCGCACACCGGACAAAACATCGGCAGTTCGATGGGTGGCGCCACCACCGCTCGATATTCGCGGAGAACCTCGACGACCTCGGGAATCACGTCTCCGGCACGGCGTACCACGACGGTATCGCCGACACGAACGTCCTTGCGGCGCAATTCCTCGATGTTGTGCAGGGTCGCATTGCTGACCGTCACCCCACCGACCTGCACGGGATCCAGCCGCGCAACGGGCGTCATCGCGCCAGTACGCCCCACCTGGAACTCGACACCCCGCACCTTGGTCAGCGCCTCTTCGGCCGGAAATTTGTGCGCGATGGCCCAGCGTGGCGCCCGTGACACGAATCCAAGTTCCCTTTGCGCCCCGAAGTCATCCACCTTGTAGACGACACCGTCGATTTGATAGGCAAGCTGGTGGCGGACCTGGCCGATCTGGCGAAAATATTCCAAGCAGCCCTCGATCGATTCGACGGTGCGCACGAGGGGGCACACCCTCAAGCCCAGACGCCGCAGTTCCTCGAGAAGTTCCCCCTGCCGCCCGGGCAGCGACCCTCCCTGGACCTCGCCGACTCCGTAAGCGAACAGGTCGAGAGGACGCGCCGCGCTGATCCGCGGATCGAGCTGGCGCAAGCTGCCGGCGGCGGCGTTGCGCGGATTGACGAACGGCTTCTCGCCGCGCTCCGTCGCCTGCTCGTTGAAGCGGCGAAATCCGGCGATCGGCATGAACACTTCGCCGCGGACCTCGAGCACTCTCGGAGGCTTGTCGGTGCGCAGCCTGAGCGGCAGGGAGCGGATGGTCTTCAGGTTGGCGGTGATGTCCTCGCCCTTCTCGCCGTCACCGCGCGTCGCCGCGCGTGCGTAGTGACCGTCCAGATAGGTCACATTGACGGCAAGGCCATCGAGCTTCGGTTCGACGCAGTAGCGCAGCGACGCCATGTGCGCCAGGCGCTCACGAATGCGCCGGTCGAAATCGCGCACTTCGGCTTCGCTGAAGGCATTATCCAAAGACAGCATCGGCAGGCCGTGCCGCAGCTCCGCGAACGCCGCGGCCGGCGCGGTTCCCACCCGTTGCGTCGGCGAGTCCGGCGTCGCCAGCTGCGGGAAACGCGCCTCCAACTCCTGCAGTTCCCGCAAGCGCAAATCGTATTCGCCGTCCGGCACCTCCGATGAGTCGAGCACGTAGTAGCTGTGGTTATACCGCTCGATCAACCGGCGCAATAGCTCCGCCCGCTGGACAATCGCTTCGGGAGCAAGGTTCTCGGGTGCCGTCATCGTCGCCGGCCGCTCAGGGCAAAGTGGCTTGGAACCTCGCCACTTCCTCGCGAAGCGCCGCCGCGCGCTGCGGCGAAAGCGGTTGTCCCGAACCGTCCTGAACCATTCCGGTAAGGCTTTCGGCAAGGCGCCGCGCCGTTGCGATCATCGCCTCGATGGTCTGTACCGGTTCGAGCGGGCCCGGCAGCACCGCAAATGCGATCACGCCCCGGAATTCTTGCGTCGGCATCGCCTCCTGATCGAAGGTACCGGGCTCGAGGATGCTCGCGACGCAAAACATGCTGCGGCCATCGACGTGATTGCGATGAAAGACCTGGTACCGCCCGAAGGCCAGACCTTGCAACTCCAGCGCATCGGCGAGCCGCTTCCCCGACCAGCGTGCATCGCCGAGCGCACAGATCCTGATCGTCACGATCTTTTGCGGCGTCGGCACGGTCGCCGATGCCGTGGCGGGCTCGGGCTCGGGCTCGGGCTCGGCGGGCTTCGCAGGCGTCTCGGCAATGAAGGGTGCGTCGATGATGGGCAAGCGGTCGAAATCGGTCGTCTTGATGATCAGCGGCTCGAACGGCGGCACCGCGCGCTCGCGTCCCGGCGAAACGGTGTCGAGATCCTCGATGAAAGAAGGTTCGTAAGCCGCCCCGGAACATTGTCAACCCGCCAGCACGAG
>VFSW01003775.1_pt1 | contig 22697 bp, 16 predicted proteins | sample 5358111 | NCBI WGS metagenome assembly VFSW01 (sample SAMN11554181, study PRJNA540505) | mine drainage metagenome | isolation source: sediment from site ElyBrook_90M | place: USA: Ely Copper Mine, Vershire, VT | collected 2017 | reverse complement strand
TCGCACGGCGTCGAAGAACGCGCTCATAGCCTCCGCTACGCCTTCGTCTCCGGCACCGCGGGCTGAAAGATACTCTCCAATTTCGCCACTTCCCAGCCAAGATGATTCAGATAGAACAGCAGCAGTGCGGGCGAATAAATCGAGTGGAACTTATCATAGGTCCGCTGCTGCCAGTCGCCGGTGAGATACTTCGCCCCGTCCAGATCCTTGGCGAAAAAACCATCCTCGTGCGGGATCTCGAGAAAGTTCAGCACCGAGACAATCATGTCGAGATGGCCCACCAGAATCGCCTGCCCTAACTCGGTGGCAAGCTCCTCTTCCCCGGCCCCGAGGCGCTGCCAGAGCCGAGGCGCCGCCGCGCGAAGCGTACTCGCGTTGAGCTTCGGCAGGTGCAGGCGGGCCTTCATCCGCTCATAAAGTTGATATGTCTTGAGGCCGCCGATCGACACACTTCGCAGCAGTTGGCCGAACGTCTCTTCCCCAAGCCCGAGGAAAATCCCCGAAAGCTGCATAAGAGGCCAGCGTAACACGCGGCTCCGGCGCACCCAAGCCTGTAGCGCCCGCGTTGGCGGAAGGGGCCGCATGTGCGCGATCATCGGTAAGAAATGGGAACGCAATCGAGACCAATGGGACAGCAGCCGGGCGAGCCGGCGCGCCCGCCGATCCCCGGCGTGAAAAACCTGATCGCCGTCGGCAGCGGCAAAGGCGGCGTCGGCAAAACGACGGTCGCCGTGAATCTCACCCTCGCCCTCGGCAGCCTCGGCAATAAAGTGGGTCTGCTCGACGCCGACGTCTACGGCCCCAACGTCCCGCTGATGCTCGGCGTCCGCGCGCAGCCCCACGCCATCGGCGAGCGAATCCAACCGGTCGAGCGGCACGGCGTGAAGATGATGTCGATGGGTCTGCTGAATCCGGGCGACCGTCCGCTAGTCTGGCGCGGCCCGATGTTGAACAGCGTCATCCAGCAATTCCTGCGCTCGGTGGACTGGGGCGAACTCGACTATCTCGTCGTGGACCTTCCGCCTGGCACCGGCGACGTGCAGATCACCCTCATCCAGACCGCCCCGCTCACCGGCGCCGTCATCGTCACCACCCCCTCGGAAGTCTCCCTCGAAGACGCGCGCAAAGCAATCCACATGTTTGAGCAGGTGCGAGTGCCGCTGCTCGGCCTCGTCGAGAACATGAGCTTCCTCACCTGCCCGCACTGCGGCGAGCGCATCGACGTCTTCAGTCAGGGCGGCGGCAGGAAGACCGCGGAGATGATGAACGTGGCGTTCCTGGGCGAGTTGCCGCTCGATCCCCGCGTGCGCGAAGGTGGCGACACGGGGCGACCGGTCGCGCTCGGCGACGTGCCTGAAATCGCGCAGCCGTATCTGGATCTGGCGCGGCACGTGGAGCGGCGTGCCGCCGAAGAGAGAGCGAAAACCGGACCGACAATTCAGGTCGAAGACTAACCGGCAAATCGCCGGGAGACCCGCCGGCGGCCGGCGGGGAACGCGTTAGGATGGGAGGAGAAGGAAGCTCCCACCAAACTGCATGTCCGAATCATCGAGTAGTTCTGCGCCAGGTAGCGCCACGTCCGGAATCAACCAGTGGCTCGAGGACGAGCTATATCTCAACTATCTTCATGATCGCCGCACCGTAGACGAGAGCTGGAAGAAGATCTTCGACGGCAACGGAGCAGCCGCCGCGCCTGCTTTGAACGGAGTGGAGTCCGCAGTCTCAAATGGCCACGCTAAGCCCGCGCCCGCCGAGACGCCGGCCCATATCTCCGTCGCCGGCGAGCAGCTTGTTCCATTGCGCGGCGCCGCGCTGCGCATCGCCGAAAACATGACCGCGAGCCTCACTCTGCCGACGGCGACCTCGCAGCGCATGGTTGCCGTCGGAGCTCTTGAGGAGAACCGTCGCATCGCCAACGACGCACGCAGCCGCACAGGCCGCAACAAGCTTTCCTTTACCCATATCATCGGCTGGGCGGCGATCGAGGCCCTGCGCACGAATAAGGCCCTGAACCACGCCTTCGCGAGCGTGGATGGCGCCGCCTACCGCGCTGTCCGCGAGCATGTGAACTTCGGCTTGGCCGTGGACGTCGCGGCCAAAGACGGAACGCGTTCGCTCAAAGTGCCGAACATCAGGAACGCGGACGTGCTGAGCTTCGAGGAGTATGTCGAGGCCTTCGACGCGATCGTGGCGCGGGCCCGCGAGGGCAAGCTCACGCTCGCCGACTTCGAGGCAACGACGATCTCACTCACTAATCCCGGCACGGTGGGCACGTTCGGCTCGATGCCGCGACTGATGCCCGGCCAGGGCGCGATCATCGCTACCGGCGCGATCGACTTTCCGGCCGAATACCGCCCGCTGAGCGGCGCTGCGCGCGCCGCCCTCGGCATCTCGAAGGTCATGATGATCACCTGCACCTACGATCACCGCGTGATCCAGGGTGCGGAGTCCGGCGTGTTCTTGGCCCGCCTCCAGGCGCTGCTTGAAGGCGCTGACGGCTTCTACACGCGCCTTCTCGAATCGACGAGCGTGGCCGCCAAACACGCCACCTCGAGCACGCTGCCTGCCCCTACTCCCGCCGCGGTCGCGGCCGTCCAACCCGCGCCCGCGACCGTACCCGCTGTCAGCGCCGAGATGGTCGAAAAACAGGGCGCGGTCATGCACCTCATCCATATGCACCGCGTCCGGGGCCACCTGATGGCCGATCTCGATCCGCTTGGCCTCATGCCCCGCGAAGAGCACCCGGAACTCGATCCGGAAACCTACGGACTCACCGCCGCCGACTTCGACCGCGTCTTCATCGCCGGCACGCTGCAGGTCCATCAGGGCAGCTCGCAGAAAGCCACGCTGCGGGAAATTTTCGAAGCCATCCGGAAGACCTATTGCGGGACGCTGACCTGCGAATTCATGCACATCCAGCATCCCGACCAGAAGCAGTGGCTGCAGGATCGCATGGAGCCGGAGATGAATCACTGGCCGCTCGGCGACGCGGTGCGCCGGCGGATTCTGGAACGGCTGATCGAGGCCGAAGAGTTCGAACATTTCCTCGGCACGCGCTTCGTCGGCCACAAGCGATTCGGCCTGGAGGGCGGCGAATCGGCCATCGCGATTCTGGACGAGTTCGTCGAGCGCGCCGGCGCCGGCGGCGTACACGAAATCGTCATCGGCATGGCCCATCGCGGCCGCCTCAATGTGCTCGCCAACATCGTCGGCAAGTCCATGGTGCAGGTGTTCAGCGAATTCGAGGGCGGGGATCCGGAGTCGATCGAAGGCTCGGGCGACGTGAAGTACCACCTCGGCGCCAGCGGCGTCCGCAAAACCGGCTCCGGCCGCGCCGTGGCCCTCTCGGTAGTCTGCAATCCCAGCCATCTCGAAGCCGTGGATCCGGTTGTAGAAGGCATAGTACGTCCACGGCAGGACCGCGCCGGCGACACCGAACGCGCCCGCGTGATCCCTCTGCTCATCCACGGCGACGCCGCCTTCGCCGGCCAGGGCGTCGTGGCCGAAACGCTGAACCTCTCCCAACTCACCGGCTATAAAACCGGTGGCACGCTCCACTTAGTCATCAATAATCAAATCGGCTTCACCACCGATCCCTCCGAAGGTCGCACCGCCACTTACTCAACCGACATCGCGCGCGCCGTTCAGGCGCCGATCTTCCACGTCAACGCCGACGACCCCGAAGCCTGCGTGCGCGCCGCACAGTTGGCCTTCGACTACCGGCAGCAGTTCAAAAGAGACGTCGTCATCGACATGGTGTGCTACCGCCGTCACGGCCACAACGAAGCCGACGACCCCAGCTACACCCAGCCGCTGATGTACCGCAAGATCAAAACTCATCCCTCGGCTGCCGTGCAGTATGCCCGCACCACAACCGCCTCGGGCCTGGTGGAGGAAGCGACGGTCACCTCGATGCGCAAGGCCGTTTCCAACCGGCTGAACGCCATCTACGACGAAAGCAGGAAGGGTGGCGAGGAGTACCACGTCGATAGTCTCACCGCGCCCGATGCCGACGTGAAGCCGCGGGCTGAAGCGGCGCGGACGGCGATCACCCCGGCCCTGCTCGAGCGCGTCGTCCATAAAATGACGGAGCTGCCGGCCGAATTTCACCTTCATCCGAAACTCAAGGGCGTGGTGGACAAGCGGCGCCAGATCCTAGAAGGCGCACCCATCGACTGGGCCACCGGCGAAGCCATCGCCTTCGGCAGCCTGGTGCTCGAAGCAACACCCGTGCGCCTGAGCGGCCAGGACAGCGGCCGCGGCACTTTCAGCCAGCGCCACATCAAATTCTTCGACTACGAAAACGGACGGCCCTACATCCCCCTGCAGCATGCCTCGCCGGACCAGGCCCGCTTCGAGGTCTACGACAGCTCGCGCAGCGAATACGCCGTCATGGGCTTCGAGTTCGGCTACAGCGTTGCCGATCCATCAACGCTCGTGCTCTGGGAAGCGCAGTTCGGCGACTTCGCCAACGGCGCCCAGATCATGATCGATCAGTTCATCGCCACCGCCGAAACAAAATGGGGACAGCCGACCGGACTCGTCCTCTTGCTTCCGCACGGCCAGGAAGGGCAAGGTCCGGAACACTCGAGCGCGCGCATCGAACGCTTCCTCCAACTCTGCGGCGAAGAGAATCTGCAGGTCTGCAACTGCACCGTCCCGGCGCAATATTTCCACCTCCTGCGCCGCCAGATGGTCGGCGGCCCGAAGGGACGCGGCATGCGTAAGCCGCTTGTTCTTTTCACCCCGAAGCGCATGCTCCGCAACCCGCGCGCGACCTCCGCGCTCGGCGACTTCACTAGCGGCACGTTTGAAGAGGTGGTGGCGGATCGCACCGTGGCGGCCGAGAGCGTCAAGCGCGTTCTGGTCTGCTCCGGGCAGGTGTACTTCGATGTGCTCGCGTCGCGCGAAGAGCGCAAAGCCACCGACACGGCCATCGTACGCCTCGAACAGTACTATCCATTCCCCGAAACCAAGATGCGCGACACGCTTGCGCTCTATCCGGCCACAGCCGAAGTGCGCTGGGTGCAGGAGGAGCCACGCAACATGGGCGCATGGCGGTTCGTGCGCGAATGGTTCCGGCCGATCCTCGACCCAAGCGGCCGCACGCCCGGATACGCAGGCCGACTGGAAAGCGCAAGCCCAGCGCCGGGTTCGCTGAAGCGCCACAACGCCGAGCAGGCCGAGTTGCTCGACGCGGCGTTCGCGGCCGAGCTACCCGCCGCTCCGAAAAAGCGCCCTGCGCGGCGCAAAGCGCGCTGAGCCTCGAGTTCAGCGCGCGTCGACTTTGATCGCCATGTAAGCAATCGTCTCGCCCGGCGAAAGCACCACTTGGTGAGCCACATTCGCCGGAATGTGAATCACGTCTCCGGGCGCAATCGGCTGGCTCATACCGCCCGCCATCTGCTCCGAGCGCAATTCGTGCGGCGAAACGGTCTTCGCCCCAGGCATCGTGCCTCCGGTGCGCAACTCCGCCGAGCCACTCTCGACGATGACAATATCCGCCTGCGTTTCGTGCAACTCCACCTGGGCGGTTTGTTCGCGGCGGATCACCATCACGGAGTGGTTCCCGTATTTGGCCAGAACGGACGTGGCCAAACCGGGCCCGGCCGGCCGCGCCGCGGATGCCGCGCTCCCGCCGTGCCAGATATCGACCGCGCCAGGCTCTCCGGCCATGGCGAGAGTCGCGACAAGAACAAGTCCGGGAAATTTCATGTCCGACACTCTATGACAGGACATGCCCTGCTGTCCAGCGCCGGAGTCTGGCTCAGTGCACAATCGGGGATGGAAGAAACCGTTTGTTGATCTTCGCGACAATCACGTAGTTGGGATCCACCATCTCGTCCAGGTGAATCTCGGCGGTCTTCGACAGAAGCTCGTAGGCGTCCATCTCCGACACTCCGCAGCTGGTGTGAATCCAGTCGATGAGATTGGTGAAGCCCATGCGAAGTGCGTCATCAAGTGGGCGGCAAATACCGACGGCCATAATGTAGTTTGCGTTTTCAAACCGGGGCCACTGGATCTTCTGATGTTTCAACAGATCCACTTGCAAACGGACATGCATCGAGATCTCGATTGCCGTGCCGTCCATCTCGCCGTCCCCCATCGCCGCATGCCCGTCGCCGAACGAGAGAAGCGCACCGGCGACGCTGACTGGAAGAAAAAGGGGGTCGTCAGAAAAATCTGTGGGTGAGGTTGCTCCCAGGTCCGGCAGTCTTGCGGTGCTCATATGCTCTGTCCTGCTATTCGACGGAAGAACGGCGCGAGATTAGGCGCTTCCGCGGGCTGGTGCCTTTCGCTCGGGGGGAGGAAGTCCAATGATAGCAATCCACAGCTGCGGCGTGGGAAGCGCATGGCTAAAACATTCTACAGAAGAATTGTATCAGGGTGATGCGCGCAGGGCTCCGGGCGGCAATCCCGTCCCGGGCGCCGCGAGCCCCGTCCGTCTTTTCAACCCCTAGCCCCACCTTAAGCTGGATATTTTCAGCCAGCCGGTTTATAAACAAGTTAGGGCCTGAATTTGCGTAACATGAGCGATCTAGTCCGGCGCGTCACCTACGGAGTCATCCTGTTGGTGATCTGCGCTTACATTGTGGCCGCCCAGCGGGGGCCGCAGGGCTTTCCGGCACTGCTCGAATCCCGCCGCCACATCCGGCAACTGCAGGAGCAAAACGCCGAATTAGCACGAAAAATCGCCGCGGAGAAGGAGCGGGTGCGCAAGCTGCGCGACAGCCGCTCCGCGCAGGAAACCGAAATCCGCAAGGATTGGAACCTCCAGCGGAAAGGCGACGTGACGCTGATGCTGCCCACGCCGCCCGCCAAACCCGCCCAGACGCCGCAGCCGTAACAGTTTGCCCGCGGCGCCCCTTTGCGCTTCTAAACCTCCAGCTTCCACGGCGCGCGGTATTCGCGCGAAAGCATCTCCTGCGCCCCATCCGGCGCCGCCGTGGTCCCGTTGAACACGACGCGCGTCTTGGACCGGTAGGCGATGTTGCCCAGCAGGCACGTCGATGTGGAGCGCTGGCACAGCTCGATGTCGCTATTGGGCCGCTGGCGCGACTTCATGCACTCCAGAAAATTCGTCCAGTGGTTGAAGTGACCGTCGTCGGACCGCGATACTTTCCTGGCCTGCACGCCGGAATTTTTCTCGGGCACGACGCGAAATTCGCCACGGTCCACATATAGGGTCGCCTTCTGCCCATAGAAAAGGATGCCGCCGTTTTTGTCGAACATCGACTGGGCATTGCTGTTCCGGTTCTCATACGTCGCCACGTAGCCGCCCGGGTACTCGTAGCTGACGTGCAGGGTGTCGGGCGTCTCGCGATCGTCGGTCAGCCAGAACTTCCCGCCGAGCGCCGTGGCCGCCACCGGCGTCTCTTCCCCCATGGCCATCTGAACGATGTCCAGCCAGTGCACGCCCCAGTCGGTCATCATGCCGCCGGCATAATCCCAGAACCAGCGGAAATTCGAAAAATAATGATCCTTCGGGTCGACACCGAAGCGATTCGGATTGAAGGGCCGCTCCGGCGCCGGACCGAGCCACATGTTCCAGTAGAGCGTCGCCGGCGGATCGCTGTCGGGAGGGTTGCCAATGCCCTCCTGCTTCATGTTGCCGTAGTTCCAGGTGTGGACCATGGCGACTTTGCCCAGCTCGCCGCTCTTGACGATGTCCACCGCCTGGCGGAAATGCGCGTTCGAGCGCTGCCAGGTCCCGGCCTGCACAACGCGGTTGTACTTGCGCGCGGCGGCCACCATCTTCGAACCCTCGTCGATGCTCACCGAGATCGGCTTCTCCACATAGACATCCTTACCCGCCTTCGACGCCTCAACCGCCATGTAGGCATGCCAGTGATCCGGTGTCGCGATGCACACCGCGTCAATCGAGCGGTCCGACAGAATCTCGCGGAAGTCCTTCACGGGCTTCGCCTGGCCCTTGGCCATGTCATGCGCCCAGTTCAGGTTGCGCTCGAACACATCGCACACCGCGGCAACTTCCGTCTCGTGCTTAAGCGCGGCCTTCAGGTTGTCGCGTCCCATCTTGCCCATGCCGATGAAGGCCAGCCTCGGCCGATCGTTCGCGCCCAGGATTCTGCTTCCAATCGCCGGCGCAGCGAGCACGGCAGCTCCCGCTCGCAGGAATTCTCTCCGTCCACTTTGACGTTCCATGATGATCTATTTAACTACGAACGCCGGCTGGCCGCTTAAAACTCGAATTGCATGCCGCCGTAGGCGCCGATCCCGGCGGTGGGAAACCCGGCCTCGAAATAATTCTGGTTGAAAAGGTTGGTGATGCGCCCGAAGAAGCGCACGTCGCGGTGCTCGGCGATCGGCCAGCGGTAGCTCGCGCCCAAACCCGCGTCGTGCATGCCCGGAAAGCGGAACGGCAGCGAAGAGAACGTAGCCAGCGAATACACCGGCGCCAGGTAACTCGACGAAGCGGCGAGATTGAAGTTCACGAAAAACCGCGACCCGATCCGCTGCGTCGCCACGAATGAGAACTGGTTGTCCGGCACTTCGAACGTGCGGAAAATATCCAGGATCACCGGCGCGCGCTGCTGCGAGTTCGTGTAGGTGTAGGCCGCATTCAAATCGAGCGATGCTGTGGCCGCCACGCTCGTGCTTACTTCCACTCCCCGCGCCAGCCCCCCAAGGCTGTTGTAGTATCCGGCCGAGCGGCCGTAAGGATCGGTGGCCGGATTGATGAGCCCCGTGTAGTCGTCAAAGAAGATCTCGTTGTCGATCCGGGTGTAGAAATACGTCACCGAAGCGCGAATCCGGTTGTTCCACAGGCTCTGATCGATTCCGCCGTCGAACGCCGTCGAGTGCTCCGGCGTCAGCCGCGGGTCGCCGTAGACCGAATAGCCGTAGATCGGATCGAAGTAACTTCCGAAGCGCTCGTAGAGCGACGGCGCGCGGTATCCCCGGCCCGCGTGGCCGCGAATCTTGGTGCCCGTCGAGCGGAAGAACCAGGCCACCGAACCATCGCCCGTGTAGGCGTTCGGCGGCGACACCACCTGCGTTCCCGCATACGGAGCCGAGGCTTGCGGGGAAAACGAGGGCACGCCGAGGTTGAAGATCTGCGTCCGCCCGCTGGCCGCCACCAGCAGTCGCCCGTCAAAGAAGCGCGCCTGATCCTGCAGCCAGAACGAGTGGCTGCCTTCGCTGGCGTCCACGCTGCTGTTGCCTAAATTGCCCGGCTGCAGCGCGCGGCTCGAGTAGTTCTCCTGCTCGAACTCATAGCCGCCGTCGATCAGATTGTTCGGCGAGACCTGCCAGGACAGCTTCGCGCTCGCAATCTGGTCGAGCCCGTCGTTGATCTGTGCCGTGTTTCCGCCCACGGGCTGATAACCCACACCGGCAGGACCGTTGGAAAAATTCGCGTGCGTGCTGACGCCCTGGTAGGAAAGCGAGTAAGTCGCGCTGGGAGAGATCGTGCCGGTCAGCGTCAGCGCGCCCGCCGTGAAGCGTCCCGCGCGGGCGCTGTCCGGATCGGGAATCGCCGGAAGATAGTTGGCAGAGCCCAGGGCGAGGCTTGAAAGAGGCACGCCGCTCGCATACAGCGCCACCTGCGCGGGCTCCGCCGGGATCGCGCCAAGGATGCCGTTCTGCGAGAGCGCACCCACCGCGCCCGGATCGCCAAGCTGGCGTGAGTAGGAATCCGCTGCGTACAAACGCGCCGTGAGAACCAGTCCCGGCGTCAGGTGATAGCTCGCGTGACCCTGTCCGCTGGTGATCCGCGCCGGGTCGTTTCCCCCAACGCCCTCGGTGACATTAAGATGCGTGAGGCCCGCGCTGTACTCGACGCGGTTGTCGAGGGCGCCGCCCGCCACGTCCCCCTTGCCGCGAAACGTGCCAAGCTGTCCTCCCTCGAGCAACAGACTCCCATGCGTGACTCCGCCGCCCTGGTTTGAAATGAGGTTCACCACGCCGCCGATCGCGTCGGTGCCATACAGCGAGGAACCGGTGCCGCGGAGAATTTCCATGCGGTCAATATCGGTGTCGATGAAATCCTGAATGAAGCTGGAAGCATCGCCCTGCGGCGTGGTCACGTCGCGGAACCGCAGCCCGTCAAACAAAACCGCGGTGTCTTCATTGCGCAGCCCGCGGATCTTGATCGTCGTCAGCCCGCCCGTTCCGCCCAACTGCTGCACGCGCAACCCCGGCGTAAACCGCAGCGCTTCGGCGAGCGAGAACTGGTCCCGCTCGGCGATCTCACTTTCATCCACCGTCGAAACGGCTTTCGAGATTTCGTCGGTGGTGAGCGGCGTGCCCGATGCCGTAACCATCACCTGTTCGCCCTGCGCGGCGAGCGTGAGCGCGATGTCTCGCGTCTGCTCGCCCGCAGCAACGTGTAGTCCGCTGGCCGGGAAACGCGCAAAACCGGCCGCGGAAGCTTCGATCAGGTAGTCTCCCGGCTCCAGATCGTCGAAGCCGTATGCGCCGCTTTCGTTGGTCACCGTGGCCCGCGGTACAGTCGTCGTGCGCAGGTACAGGGACACGCCCGCGCCGGGCACCACCCGATGCTGCGGATCCGTCACCACGCCGTGAACCGAACCCCGCGTCGCCGAAGAATTGGATGGACTCTGGCCGAAGGCGAGCACCGCCACCAACGGCAAATAGAGATAAAAATGGTTTCGCATGAGCCGTTCTCCCTCGAAAACGCACACATTCCTGGACGCGAAACCGGTCTCCTGACTCGTGGCTCGCCAAACTTTGAAAGCGCTCTTCCCGCTGTTACACAGTGACCGCTTCCGGCGAACAACGCCCCTTACAGTTGCGGGGCAGTGGCGGATTTTCACCGCCTTCCCGTACATCCCGCGTCCCACAGTTTGTTTGCAAAGATCTCGCCAGCTTACCCGGCAGCCTCCCGAGTATAACCGATTCCGTCCAAGCGGCGAAATGCGCGATGATCGAAGATCGAGCCTGTTCTATGCGCTTTCTCTGCATTCATTGCCACTTCTATCAGCCGCCGCGCGAGAACCCCTGGCTGGAGCAGATCGAACAGCAGGATTCCGCCACGCCTTACCACGACTGGAACGAGCGCATCAACGACGAGTGCTACGCGCGGAACACCGCGGCGCGCATCCTCGACGAGCGCGACCGCATCGACTCCATCATCAACAACTACAGCCGCATCAGCTTCAACTTCGGCCCCACACTGCTGTCCTGGATGGAGCAGAACGCGTCGGAAACCTACGGCGCCATTCTCGACGCCGACGCCGAGAGCCGCGGCCGTTTCGGCGGGCACGGCTCGGCCATCGCGCAGGTCTACAACCACATGATCATGCCGCTGGCGAGCGCGCGCGACAAACGAACACAGATCCTCTGGGGCATTCACGATTTCCGCTTCCGCTTCGGGCGCCTCCCCGAAGGCATGTGGCTGGCTGAAACCGCGGTGGACACGGAAACCCTCGCCATGCTCGCCGCCGAGGGCATCCGCTTCACCATCCTCGCTCCGTCGCAGGCCCGCGCCGAACGCGAGGCGGGAGAGGCGGAGTGGCGCGATGTGAACGGCGCGCGCATCGATCCCACCCGCGCCTACGAAGTCGCCACGCGTTCCGGCCCCATCAGCGTGTTCTTCTATGACGGCCCCGTCTCCAGCGCCGTCGCCTTTGAAGGTCTACTCGACAATGGCGTGAAATTCGCCGAGCGCCTTCTCGGAGCCTTCCCGCCCGAAGAGGAACGTGGCCAACTCATGCACATCGCCACCGACGGGGAGACCTACGGCCATCACCATCGCTTTGGCGAAATGGCGCTCGCCTACGCCCTGCACTACGTCGAGGAGCGCGGCCTCGCCCGCATCACCAACTACGGCGAGTTCCTCGACCTGCACCCGCCGGACCGCGAAGCCGAGATCGTGGAGAACACCGCCTGGAGCTGCGTGCACGGCGTCGGACGCTGGGCCGAGGACTGCGGCTGCAATTCCGGTTCCCACCCCGGATGGAGACAACACTGGCGCGGCCCGCTGCGCACCGCTTTCGACTGGCTTCGCGATACCCTCACCCCGGTCTACGAACAAAAAGCCGGGGAATTGTTTCAGGACCCCTGGACCACACGCGACGAGTACATCTCCGTGATCGTCGATCGCACCGAGGCCAGCCGCGAGCGGTTCCTCCTGCACCACTGCAACGCCGGCGCGGCCTCGGAACAGCAGTCTGTCGCCTGGAAGCTGCTCGAGATGCAGCGCCACCTCATGCTCATGTACACGAGCTGCGGTTGGTTCTTCGACGAGCTGTCAGGCATCGAGACCGTTCAGGTCATCCAATACGCCGCCCGCGCCGTGCAGCTTGCCGAGGATCTGTTCGGTCAGCCCTTTGAAGAAGGCCTGCTCGATCGCCTCGCCCTGGCGCAGAGCAATCTCAGCGAACAACAGGACGGGCGCTCGATCTACCAGCGCCTGGTCCAGCCGTCGATGGTGAGTCTGGAAAAAGCCGGCGCCCACTTCGCCGTCAGCTCCATGTTCGAGCGCGCCGCCGAGCACTCCACCGTCTACTGCTACGAAGTTCATCGCGAGTTCTACCGCGAATTGCAGTCCGGCCACATCCACTTGGGGCTAGGCCGCGCTCTCATCTCCTCCCGCATCACGTTCGCCGAAGAACGTCTCGTCTACGCCGTGCTCCACTTCGGCGACCAGAACATCCATGCCCGCGTCGGGCGCTTCGTCGCGGCAAAGTCCTTCGATCGCGTCGTCGCCAACTTGAGCGCCGCCTTCGACCGCAACGACCTCGCCGCGGTGATCCGCATCATGGATCGCGGATTCCCCACCGAGGTCTCGCTTCGCTCGCTGTTCAAAGACGCCCAGCGCCGCATCGCAGGGGAGATCCTCGCCGGCGCGATCGACGACACCGAAGCCGCACACCGCCACCTCTATGAGCGCCACGTGCCGCTGCTCCGCCTGCTGCACGAGATGAACGTCCCGGTGCCCGACTCGCTGCGCTCCGCCGCCGAGTTCGCCTTGAACGGCATGCTGAAAGACGAATTCGCCGCGCCCAGCCTCGACCTCACGCGCGTCCGCGGACTGCTCACCGATTCCTCCCGCGCCGGTATTCACCTCAACGCGCCGGAGCTCGAACGCAAGCTCGTCGCCTCGATCGACCGGCTCGCCTCGGCCTTTTTCGAGCACCCGCAGGAACTGGCCGCGCTGCAGCGGCTTGTCGAGGCTGTCACGTTGACCCGGTCCCTGCCGTTCCCGGTGAGCCTGTGGTCCCTGCAGAACCGCTGCTACCAACTGCACCACTCGCCTCTGGCGCGCTCCGAGGCCTGGAGCACAACGTTTCATGTTCTCGCCGAGCAGCTTCAGATGAACCTTCGCGACTGATCCGCGGGGCGGGAACCCCTTCAGCGTGGGCGATAATCGACGTATGGCCCTGCTCGCGCCGGTTCTGTTGCTCGCCTTCGCCGCCGGGGCCCAGCCGGACGCGCTCGATATCGTGCGCAAGTCCGTCAATCTTGACCAGGACAACTGGAAAAAGGCGCGCGATTACGCCTTTGTCGAACGCGAGCAGATGGAACAAGGCGGCAAGACGACATCGAAAACCTATGACGTCACCTATCTCTATGGCAAGGAATTCCGGCGTCTAATCGCCAAAGAGGACAAGCCGCTCTCGGCCGAAGACGCCGCGAAAGAACAGAAGCGGTACGACAAAGCGGTGGCGCGAAGAGCCGCCGAACCGCCCGAAAAACGCGCCAAAGAACAAGCGGACGCCGAAAAGGAACGCGAGAAAGAACGCGAGTTCGCGCGCGAAATTCCCGACGCCTACGACTTCAAACTCCTCGGCGAGGAAACAATCGACGGCCACCCAGCCTGGATCCTCTCCGCCACGCCGAAGCCGGACTACGTTCCGCACGATTCCCAGGCCAAGGCGCTGCCGAAGATGCAAGGCAAAATCTGGATCGACCAGGCAACCTACGAATGGGTGAAGGCAGATGGCGAAGTGATTCACCCCTTTAAGTGGGGCTTGTTCCTGCTGAGCCTCAACCCCGGCACCGTGCTGCACTTCACCCAGACACGTGTCAACGACGAGATCTGGCTGCCGAAACAAATCGCCGTGCAGCTCGACGCGCGGGTGCTGTTTAAGAAATTCAACGGCAGCTTCGACGACACGTATTCCAACTACCGCAAGTTCTCCTCCGACGCGAAAATGGTGTCGGCCACCGAGGCCGATCCTCAGAAATAGGCCCGTCTCAGCGCCGCAGGTACGCGCGCCAGCCGCCGCAGGATGTGATCTCGATAGCGCCGGCCAACGCGTGCGGTTCGCAAATAAAACATTTCACAAACTTTTTGTTTTCGAGTTCCACCGTGCCGATCCCGAGCGGCGCCGGGACCTCCGCGACGAAGCCTCCGAAGTGGTCCTCCGGCATCGCCCACACCTCGACCTCGATTCCCGGCCCCGTAAACGAGGGATCGCGCACCAGTCCGGGCTTCGCAGGCTGCGTGCCGGCCAAAGCGTAGAGCCGGTAGCAGGACGCGGTGCGCGTCGCCCATTGCAGCCGCGCGCCGCGGGAAGTGAGCTGGTTGTTGAGCGGCTGCCCGCTCAAATGCGCCCCGACAACGGCTACCAACACGCAGCCGGGAGGCGATGCTGGGGGCGCAAATTCGACTGGTGCCGCCGCCGCGACGCCCGCGACGCCGCCCGGAATCCCCAGGGCCTGATGCATCCCGGCGCCGAGATCGAGCAGCGCCCGCTCGCTCCACGCCCGCCCGATCAACGAAACTCCGAACGGCAGGCCGCCTCGTTCCCCGCCCGGCGCACGCAAACCCGCCGGTGCCGCCACAGCCGCCAGATCCAATAGATTGACGAAGTTCGTGTAATAGCCCAGGTTCGAATTCAGCGCAATCGGATCCGCACGCATCGCCTCGATCGTGTACGTCGTCGGCGCCGTCGGCAGCAGCAGCACATCCATCCGCGCCCACTGCGCTCCCGTTTCGCGCTCGAGTTCGGCCAGCCGCCGGCGCGCGGCGAAGAACTCGGCTGCGCTGTACTTCGCCCCGCCGGACACAATTTTCTCGACCGTCGCATCCATCGCGGCTTCATGCCCGCGACAAAACTCGCCGATCGCTTCATACCGCTCGGCCACCCACGGCCCAGCGTAGAGCAATTCCGCCGCGGCGCGGAACGGCGCGTAGTCGATCTCCACCGGTTCTCCGCCGAGCGACCGCATCCGTTCCACGGCTTGCTCGAACAGCACGGCTGCCTCCGTATCGCCGAAGAATTCCAACTGACTCTCGCCAGGAACTCCAAAGCGAAACGGTCCGCACAACCACGGCGCCGCGCCGTCTCCGGCGCGCGGCACGCGCGAGAACGGATCTCCAGCATCGAACGCCTGCGCCACCTCCAGCACGCTCCGCGCATCGCCGCAGTCGAGCGTGACCACCGAAACGCAATCGAGCGTCCGGCACGCCGGCACCACGCCCAACGTGCTCAGCGCACCGCGCGTTGGTTTCAACCCGACAATGTTGTTCAGCGCCGCCGGCACACGCCCCGAACCCGCCGTATCGGTGCCCAGCGCGAAGCTTACCAGTCCCGCCGCCACCGCCACCGCCGAACCGGAACTCGATCCCCCCGCGATATACCCCTCGTCGAACACGCACGGCACCGCCCCATAAGGGGAACGCGTCCCATTGAGCCCGGTGGCGAACTGATCCAGATTCGTCTTGCCAATGAAGAGCGCTCCGGCCGCCTGAAGCCGTTCGACCACCGTGGCCGAACGTGCCGGCGTGTAAGCATACGCCGGACATCCCGCCGTCGTCGGCATGCCCGCTACGTCGATGTTGTCCTTCACCGCAAACGGCACGCCGTAAAGCGGCAGCGCCGCCGCATCCACCTGCTGCTCTAGCGCAGCCGCTGCGGCGAGAACCTTCTCCTCGGGAACTAGCTCAATCCAAACCGGCCTCACCCCGCGCTCCCGCACGCGCCGCATCACTTCCGCGCCCACCTGCGCCGGCTTCCATCGCCCGTCGAGATACCCGGCCCGCAAGCCCGCGATCGTCGATGGGATCTTCACGCGGCTGTCTCCGTGGGCCGCAGCACCGCCAACGTCTGCCCGGCGCTCACCAGGTCGCCCTCCTTGAACCGCACCTCAACCACCTCGCAAGCCAGCGGCGCAGCCACCGCCATCTCCATCTTCATCGCCGCGAGAATCAACACGTGGTCCCCCGCCGAGACGCGTTGGCCCACATCCAGCGGCAGCTTCCACACCGTCGACGTCATCGGCGCGCGCAGCGGCCGGCAGCCCTCGGGCACGTCGCCGTTCAACGCACCTGCGGTCGCAAGCGGCGGAGGTTCGCTCGAGTATTCCGCCTGCCCCGCGGCGGCCCAGCGTTCCCGCTCCTCGCCAAATGCTTTGCGCTGTCGCGCGCCGAAACGCTCGCACTCCGCGCGATTGGCTTCCACCAAGGCATGCACATCGCGCAGACAGAACTTCGTCTCTTCCGTCTCCACGTGAAACTTGCCGTGCGGAAAATCGTCCCGCATGCGCAGCAGTTCTTTCGCGTTCACCGGATAGAAACGAATCTGGTCGAAAAACCGCAGCAGCCAGGGATGGCCCTCGGGGAAGTCCCTCGTCGCCCGATGCGTGTTCCACATCTGCACCGTGCGCCCCACGAACTGGTAGCCGCCCGGACCCTCCATGCCGTATACGCAAAGATACGCTCCCCCAATGCCCACGGCGTTCTCCGGCGTCCACGTTCGCGCCGGGTTGTACTTTGTGGTCACCAGACGATGCCTCGGGTCGATCGGCGTCGCCACCGGCGCACCGAGGTAGACATCGCCGAGACCCAACACCAGATAGCAAGCGTCGAACACCATGCGCCGTACCTCTTCCACTGACTCCTGCCCATTGATGCGGCGGATGAACTCGATATTATCCGGGCACCACGGCGCATCCGGACGGACAATCTGCATGTACTTCTCAATCGCCAGCCGCGTCGCCGGGTCGTCCCACGACAAGGGCAGATGGACGATGCGCGACGGCACCTCCCTATGCTCAACGTCGGCGGAAGCGCAGCGTGCCTCTTCCAGCGCAGCAAGCAACTCCTCCCGCGCGATGCGGGCCGGATCATAGTGGATCTGCAGCGAGCGGATGCCCGGAGTCAGATCGATGATTCCCGGCCGGCGCTCCCGCTCGAACCATTCCATGCAGGCATGCGCGCGCAGACGCAACTCGAAATCCAGGTGGTTCTCGCCAAACTCGGCGAGCAGGTACCGGTCTCCGCTCGAGCGAACCACCATGCCGGGCGCGTCGCGCAGCCCAGCCGGGTCCTAGTAGCGCCCCCGGAACCGCACCCGATCGCCTGCGCGGAGCTGCCCCAATTTCCACAAGTCGCCGTCAGCCACCACCGCCGGACAGACAAACCCGCCGAGACTCGGCCCGTCGGGACCCAACAAAATGGGCATGTCGCCCGTGAGGTCGATCGCGCCCACCGCGTAGGCGTTGTCGTGAATGTTCGAAGGATGCAGCCCGGCCTCTCCGCCGTCGCGGCGCGCCCATTCGAGTTTCGGCCCCATCAGCCGCACGCCCGTGCGGTCCGAATTGTGATGCACTCTCCACCCGGAGTCGAACAGCGTCGCCATGCCTCGCGCGGTGAAGAAGTCCGGCGCTCCGTGCGGGCCGTAGAGTACGTCGATCTCCCATGTGTGCCCGTAGGCCGGCGGCGGCTCGATCTCCGCGGCCCGCCCTATCACCTCGCCAAACCGTAGCAGATCGCCCGCCTGCAAACAGCGTCCGGCGTGCCCGCCGAATTTTCCCAGGATAAACGTGCTCCGGCTGCCGAGGTAAGCGGGCACGTCGATTCCCCCCGCGATGGCAACGTAAGCCCGTTGTCCCGCGCCATCGGCCAGCCCGAATCGCAGCACCGCCCCCGCCGGCACTTCCATCGCGCGCCACATCGGAGCCGCGGCGCCATCGATCGCCGGATGCATCGCCGCTCCGGTGATCGCAATCACCGCCGGCGCATGAAACTTCAACGCCGGTCCGGCCAGCGTGCACTCGATCGCCGCCGCCCCCTCTTCATTTCCCACCGCCCGGTTGGCCAACTTGAGCGCCAGCGCGTCCATCGGACCCGACGGCGGCACGCCCACCGCCCAATATCCCAGCCGCCCCGGATAATCCTGCACCGTGGTCTGCATGCCGGGCTCGATCACTTCCACCGCCAGCGGCGCGTATCGTACTTCACTCAGCCAGCTTGTCGGGAAGGCGCCGCGTTCGAAAACATCCGCCGCGGCCAGATGCCGAAGATAGTCGAGATTCGTCTCTATTCCAGATATCTTCGTCTCCGCCAGCGCCTCCCGAAGACGCGCCACCGCCTGCCCACGATCCTTCCCTAACCCGATGATCTTCGCCAACAGCGGATCGTAGTGCGGGCTCACCTCCGTTCCATCGCCGGCCCAGGTTTCAATCCGCGCCCGATTTGAAAATGACGCCTGCGTAATGAAACCCGCGGCGGGCTGAAACGCCCGATGCGGCTCCTCCGCGTACACACGCACCTGGATCGAATGGCCGGCCGAGTGAGGGCGCAGCGAATCGAGCGGCGCCAACTCGCCCGCGCCCAGACGAATCATCCACTCGACGAGATCTACGCCCGTCACTTCCTCCGTGACGCCGTGCTCCACCTGCAACCGCGTGTTCACTTCCAGGAACGAAAAATCGCCCCGCCGCGCATCGTAGAGAAACTCGACCGTCCCCGCCGAGCGGTAGCTCACCGCGCCCGCCAAACGCACCGCCGCCTCGCGCATCGCCGCACGCGCCGCGTCCGTGAGGCCCGGAGCCGGCGTCTCTTCGATCACCTTCTGGTTGCGCCGCTGCGCCGAACAGTCCCGCTCGCCAAGCTCGATCACCTCGCCGCGGCCGTCTCCGAAGATCTGCACCTCCACGTGTCGCGCCCGCTCGACGAAGCGCTCCAGGAACACGCCGCCGGTTTGAAAATTCGCCTTGCCGAGCCGCTCCACCGCGGCAAACCTCGACGCGAGTTCCGAGGGCTCTCGGCACAGGCTCATCCCGATGCCGCCGCCGCCCGCGGTTGCCTTCAGCATCACCGGATACCCGATCCGCTCCGCCGCCCGCGAGGCGTGCGCCGCATCCTGGAGCAGTTCGGAGCCCGCCAGCAGCGGAACCCCGTGCCGCGCCGCCAACTCGCGCGCCGTATGCTTCCAGCCGAACGCGCGCATCTGCTCCGCCGTGGGCCCGAGAAACACGATTCCCTCACCCTCGCACGCCTCGGCAAACGCGGCGTTCTCGCTCAGGAATCCATAGCCGGGATGGATCGCCTCGGTCCCCGTCTCTCGTGCCGCCTCGAGAATCCGCTCGATCGAAAGATAGCTTTCCGAAGGGGCCGCCGGACCGATCGGAACCGCGGCATCGGCCATCGCCACGTGGCGCGCATGCCGGTCCGGCTCGGAGTAAACCGCTACCGATTCGATCCCCATCCGGCGCAGCGTACGCAGCATGCGGCAGGCAATCACTCCGCGATTGGCAACCAGAACTTTGCCAAACATCTAGGTCTCATCCGCCGCGTCCCAAACCAGCATCCGCACCGGAGTCGGATTGTAGGCGTTGCACGGATTATTCAACTGTGGGCAGTTGCTGACCAGCACCAGCGTGTCCATCGCCGCACGCATCTCGACATACTTGCCGGGCTCCGAGATTCCGTCGGCGAACGTCAGCCCGCCCTCGGGCGTCACCGGAACATTCATGAAGAAATTCACGTTGTGCGCGATGTCGCGCTTCTCCAACCCCGCCGCCAGCGCGCCTTTCAGGAAGCTCTGCCGGCATGCATGCATGAAGCGCTTCTCAATTGCGTAGCGCACCATGTTGCTCTCCTGCGAACACGCGCCGCCGAGCGTATCGTGCCGCCCGCACGTGTCGGCGACGATTTCCACCAACACGTTCCCGCGCGTCGAAATCAGCTTCGAGCCCGCCGTCAGATACAGGTTTCGCTGCCGCTGGATCGTGTCCACCGCACTATAGCGGTCCGTGTAGTCGTGCGCGTTGTAAAACAGCGTGTCCACGGCCTGGTTCCCTTCCAGATCCACGATCCGCAGCACCTCGCCGCTCTTCAGCACATGCGCCCACGGCTCACCCGCCGGCGCAACCACATCCAGCCTCGCCTTCGCCGCGTCCAGTTGGCTTTCTCTCATCGCCTCCCTCCCGCCGGAACCACGAAGTACCGCTCGGTGAGTGTGAATCCACGTCCGTTCTCCGGCCGCGACAGCCGGCACGCATCATCAGCGCCCGCCGGACCCGTGTCGCGCAGCACGAGCCGCACCGGCTTCGCATCGTAGCGAGGCGAGGGATCAAGCGGATGCTGGCATGCGTTCAGAATCACCAGCGTGTTCATCTCGCTGCGCAGCGCCACTCTCGCGCCCGCCTTCGAGTTGCCTTCGACAAACGTGATCGCTCCGTCGGCCGACGCTTCCACTTTGCTGAAGAAGTTCACGTTGGCCTGCAAATCCCGGACGCCGAGCCCGTATTTCGCCAGCTCGAACAGGAAACCGTCCCGCGCGTTCTGAAACCAGTGGTTCCGCGCTTGCTGATACGTGCGCACGCCGTAGCGCTGCCGCACCGTCTCCGGCGTCGCGTGCCCGCTCAGCGGATCGTGCCACCCACACGTGTCCGCGGTGATCGAGCACAGCACGCGCCCCATGTCGGAATACAGCACGAACCCCTTCGTCAGCTTCGCCGTGTGCTGCGCCTTCAACGTGTCCGGCATGTTGTAGCGCTCCACCGGACTATCGAAGTTGAAAAACATCGCGCCCACGTTCGCGCCGCCCTGCGGGTCTACGATTTCGAGCGACGTGCCGCGCCACAGCACGTGCGACCACGTCGCCCCGCCCGGCAACTCCTCTTCCCACAAAACTCCGGCTGAGCCCGGAGCCGTCTCGACTGGCATGGAAAAATCCTTTCCGCGGCGAACACCGCGCCTTCAAAAGACAATTAACAGGTCCGGCCCCGCGCCCTTGGGAGCGGAGCAACCACGAGGCAATCGCGGGGAAATTCAGGCGAGAGGAGGGCCGCAGCAGACGTCCATGCGCGTCAGCCGCAGAAAAACGCGCAGCGAGATCCGGGCCCGCGTGCGTTTTAGATCGGCCGCATCTGCCATTCCCGAACTCTACCAGCGGCCCGCGTGCCCGTGCAATCGAAAATATTTATAGACTGGAACGCATTACCTTGCCTTGCAGGCGCCGCGGACCGATGATTTTACCAAGCGATCGTCCGCGGCCCCGTGGCGGGGGCAGAAGGAGAATTATGCGTCGTCTTTTAGCTGGTTTCGCGCTTCTATGGTGTTCGGCGGGCGCCGCCCCGGCGGGCTCGAGCGTCTTGCTCGTTCTAGCCAAGCAGGACAACACGCTGGAGATGATCGACCCTTCGGCCAGCATGATCCTGGCGCGCATCCCGGTCGGGCAGGACCCGCATGAGGTCGTCGCCTCCCCCGACGGCACGCGCGCCTACATCTCCAACTACGGCGGACCCCGGAGTAACCTGCACACCATCTCCGTCGCCGATCTCACCGCGCGCAAGCCGCTGCCGCCGATCGATCTCGGCGCGCTCCACGCCGCGCATGGCCTCACCTTTGCAGGCGGCGAACTCTATTTCACCGCCGAGGAGAACAAGGTCTTCGGCCGCTGGGATCCGTCGGCAAACCGCATCGACTGGATCATGGGCACCGGCCAGAACCGCACCCACATGATCAAGCTCAGCCAGGACCTCCGCCGCATCTACACCGCCAACATCAATTCCAACTCAGTCAGTATCTTCGCCCAGGCGCCCGGCAACGAACCCTTCTCCGACCTCTGGCGCCAAACCATTGTCGAAGTCGGCGCAGGACCCGAAGGCTTCGACGTCTCCCCCGACGGCAAAGAACTTTGGGCCGCCAATTCTCACGGCGCCTCCGTCTCGATCGTCGATCTCGCCTCCGCCAAAGTCGTGGCCACCGTGCCCGTCGGCACCGGACAATCCAACCGTCTGAAGTTCACCCCCGACGGCAAGCATGTCTTCGTCTCGGACCTCCGCACCGGCGACCTCGTCATCCTCGACGCAGCCGCACGGAGCGTCATCAAACGGCTGAAACTCGGCCACGGCGCGGCCGGCATTCTCATGGTCCCGGAACGCGGCTGCGCCTACGTCGCGCTCAGCCCCGATAGCCGCCTCGCCGTCATCGACCTCGCAACCTTGGAAGTGAAAGGGCACGTCGCCACCGGCGGCGGCCCCGACGGCATGGCCTGGGTCCCCGGCTCATAAGGTTTTCCCCTCCAACCCCGCCGGGGCTGCATCGAAGAAATGTGACGACTCAGCGCGCCGGTGTTCTCGAAACGGCCAAGTATGCTGAAACTGTGGCGCTGCTTCAGTTGGACGACGTCTCTAAACACTATGCCAGCGATGGAGCCCGCGTAGACGCGCTGCGCCACGTAACGCTCACCTTCCCCGCGGGCGAATTCGTCGCGCTCGTCGGACCAAGCGGCTGCGGCAAGTCCACGCTGTTGAACCTCGCCGGCGCGATGGACTTCCCTTCCTCCGGCTCCGTATGGGTCGACGGCGAATCGACCGGCTCGCTCAACGACGCCGGCCTGACAAAGCTGCGCCGCAACAAAACCGGCTTCATCTTCCAATCCTTCCAGCTTCTGCAGAATTTGAGCGTCGCCGAAAACGTCGAACTGCCGCTCCTGCTCGCCGGAGCGGGGGGCGCGGGGGGGCGCGGGGGG